>Ga0209906_100061_pt1 | contig 180538 bp, 167 predicted proteins | sample FECB24metaG_FD_188303 | JGI IMG/M metagenome (GOLD analysis project Ga0209906, IMG submission 188303) | Cyanobacterial communities from the Joint Genome Institute, California, USA from Joint Genome Institute, California, USA - FECB-24 metaG... ...
CGATCTATTTGTTCATTCGTCGCCCACCCCTTTCGCTGTTGAGATCTGCGTTGGCGTAGCCTCTCGGCACGAGATATGTCAACCCACTCAGGGGTGGAACTCCTCAATCACACCCCATTCCTCCCACGGCTATGCGGTGGGAGGAATGGGGGTCTAGGTGAAGTGAGAAGTACTCAATCCACATTCACTCAGTAATAATAGATGATCGCTTAGGCGCTCGATTGGCTGTAGAGCATCTAGTAAGCCTTGAACATACCTCTATTGGTTACCTCGGTATGGGCGATCGCAGTTACTGAGAAAATTTTATAAGTTTATATTTTACGTTTAATTATGTCCACCTACTTATATATTTACAAGATTACAACTATTAATTATTTTGCCGAGTGAAAATATGATCAACAAGTCAATGATTATTCTCCTAATGGGTGTTTCTGGAGTTGGCAAAACCACCATAGGAAAACTGCTAGCAGAGTCTTTACACTGGGAATTTAGTGATGCTGACGCTTTTCACTCGCCAGAAAATGTTAAGAAAATGCAGTCCGGTATTCCCCTGAGTGAAGCTGACAGGACACCTTGGTTGCAAGATTTGCAAATAGCGATTAAACACTGGCTACAAGAAAATAAAAATGTAGTGCTGGCGTGTTCGGCATTAAAAGACAGCTATCGCCAATTTCTTGTATTGGATAGCGATCGCACTAAACTAGTTTACCTCAAGGGGTCTTATGAGTTGATTCAAAAGCGGTTGCAAGAGCGTCACAATCATTATATGAGTGAGAAACTCCTCAACAGCCAGTTTGATACTCTTGAAGAGCCATTAGACACTATATTTATTGATGTTGCAGAGCCACCCCAGGTAATTGTACAAAACATTAGAACAGCTTTGGAAATTTAGCTAATTGGTTAAAGTCTACAAATCATTTGCAAGAGTTGGCTAATATTGTCAAGCATTCTACCGCCATACAATTGACAATAGACATAGGAGTGAAATTAAATATACGTTATCCAGAACCCTTGTAGAGACGTAGCATTGCTACGTCTCTACATTCATTTTTACCAGCATTGCTACGTCTCTACATTCATTTTTACCAGATGTCTAATGTAAATCATGTTTGTTGTTGACTTCTGCACACGTGAGTAGCGCGATACTGCGCTGTGGTTTATGTCAATTGGGGCACTTGGTTTGCAGTACCAGCGTTTCTAGTCTATAGCTGGCTTTATGGAGGAGCCGCAGACTCATGTTGGCATGAGTGCAGTCATGGTACAGCATTCAATCCGACTTACTTTGTTCTGCGAAAGCTACTAGTACCCGCCGCAGAACGTATGACAATTAGCGATCGCATCAGTGCTTTGTCTTGAATCTCCTATTCATATCTCATTTACTTTATTAATCTGTAGCGTAATTTGTAATTTATTCTGATTCAGGAACTTGTACAAAATACATGACAAAGTAGCTTCGTCTATAAGGTGAGCATAACTTGTTTACTGTTCATTCCGACTTGATCAAAAGAATTTTTGTGGTCGAGATATAACAAAACTAATTTCGCCAACTTAGCATAACAACTAAGCCCACTTGACAAGCATATTTGATTCAAATTTAAAAATAAGGCAAAAGTATTTTAATCTCTGGTGCTTTTCTACAATTTTCTACCTCCCAAAGATAGATTTTAAAAAATATTTTCCTCTGAAGCTGATAACTTTTCTCCATGTGATTTGAGTTGTAAATGTTAACTTTTTTAAATTTGCTCTAAATTGAAAGCTGCTGATTTTCCGCAAATGCTTTGGTAGAAAAAGTTTGAACTCTACAGAGATGGAATAGCCTATTATGTTTTGTAAAGTTCGCTAAACAGGAACTATATTTGTAATAATGCAAGCTAAACTAAAAAAATGTAAAACAAAATACCAATTCGCAACTCTAATAACATAATGTTTTAAAAATTTGAGTTAAATACTGTTTTAGGTTCACGCACTTCCAAATGTATTTTCACAAAAAAAATGTGATTTTTTGACGTAGTGCAGCAGTCATAGTTTTGCTTTAACAAACAAAAATCTAATTTAGGGGAGCTAAAAGCACTAACTCAAATCACGTCACATCATAAGACGTTTGAAAGTAGTTGAAATTGCTAAAGCTAGTAATGCCATTAAGTTAGGGATGAAGTTTTCATGCCTAGTTCATATTATGATTACTTTGCAGATTTCTATTCTGCTGAACTTTTTCAGATTTAAATTCGTTGTTAGAAATAGATGCATATGAAAAGAATTGCGTTCACCTCTGGTGTTGCCCTTCGCGCGATCGCAGCTAGTATATTAAGTCTTGTCAGTGGCACTGTTATTGGTTGCACAAATGGATCTCAAAATGGTAATACTGCTAATAACACTGATACGAATACTGCTACTAATACTAGTGCAAACATTCAGGCGGGCGCTGGAGATAGAAAATTGCGATCGGTTGCCTTCACTGCTGGCGATCTAAGTAACCCCTTTTTCGTTTTGATCGGGCAGGCAGTTGAGGCAGAAGCGAAGAAAATTGGGGGAAATGATGTCAAAGTTATTGTGGCTTCGAGTGCTTATGATCTCAACCAACAAACTAACCAAATTGAAAATTTCACGGCTGCGAATACTGACATTATTATCCTAAATGCCGCTGATAAAAGTGGCATTAGTCCAGCAGTTGAAAAAGCTAAACAAGCAGGTAGAATCGTGATCGCGGTAGACACAGGTGCTGAGGGAGGTGTGGATGCCACCATTACTACTAATAATGTGCAAGCTGGAGAAGTTGCTTGTCAATATATTGGCGATCGCCTCAAAGGTAGAGGTAATGTAGTAATCGTCAATGGCCCTCCGGTAGACTCAGTAATCCAGCGAGTTAGTGGCTGCGAGAACGTATTGTCCAAATATCCTAATATAAAAATCCTATCTAAAAACCAGAATGCAGAAGGGAGCCGGGATGGAGGACTCAGAGTCATGAGCGATCTGCTGACAACCTTTCCGAAAATTGATGCTGTTTTTGCCATCAATGATCCAAGTGGAGTTGGAGCAGAACTAGCAGCTATGCAAGCACGACGTAAAGATTTCTTTATTGTTGGGGTCGATGGTGCGCCAGAAGCAATCAAAGCGATCGCAGATAAAGATGGTTTATATGCTGCCACTGCTACTCAAAATCCCCGAGGGATGGCTCAAAAAGCAGTTCAGGTTGGCAATGACATCTTGAATGGGAAAAAACCTAGTAGTTCCACTATTCTGATTCCAGTCAAGCTGATCACTAAAGATAACGTCAGCACAGAAAATGGCTGGTAAGTAATAAAAATTGTGAGTTGGAAATTGAAAAGTATGTCTAATGAGAATCTTCTGGTAGATTCGCAAAGTCTTTACACATCCCCATGATGTATATATATGCATCTGCGGGCTGCGGAAAGTCTAAGCAGAGGTTTCCTCCGCTTAGAACTTTTCAAGATAGTAATCGATTTTAAAAAAATAATTTTGTGAACGCTTTAGTTTCACATCAGATGTGAGTTTATTGATTTCTCACTCACAATTGCGAATTCCTAATTGTTTTTGCAAGAGCTACTTATGACAACAAATATTGAAACCTCGTTTCCTGATGCACCAACCGCTACCCCTGTATTAGAAATGCAAGGGATTGCAAAACGTTTTCATGGTGTACCTGCTCTCCAAAATGTCAATCTCACGATTTATCCCGGAGAGGTTCACGCCCTCATGGGTGAGAACGGAGCAGGGAAAAGCACATTGATGAAGATTTTAGCTGGGGCTTACATTGCCGATGAAGGAGAAATTCGCATCAATGGTAGCCCTGTGAAAATTACCGATCCGGGTACAGCGCGCAAGGCGGGTATTAATCTCATTTATCAAGAACTGAATGTCGCACCCAATTTAACTGTTACCGAAAATATGTTTATGGGTAGCGAGTTACGGCATGGTCAGTTTTTAGACCGCAAAAGCATGGAGCGTGAAGCACAGCAAGTACTCTCAAGTCTGGGAGCCAGTTTTGCAGCCAATACTGTGGTTAGTACTTTGTCAATCGCCGAACAGCAACAAGTGGAAATTGCGCGGGCGCTGAAAGACAAAAGCCGCATTTTGGTTATGGATGAGCCAACAGCAGCACTGTCTGACCGCGAGACTCAGCATTTGTTTGAGGTCATTCGCAGACTGCGAAACGACGGTATTGCCATTATCTACATCAGTCACCGCATGGAAGAAATATATGCATTGGCTGACCGAATTAGTGTGCTGCGCGATGGTCAATATATTGGCAGTCTCACACGAAATGAAATTTCTGCACAGCGATTAGTTCAGATGATGGTCGGTCGCTCAATGCAAGATTTTTATGAACATCAACGGCAAACCAATCTTGGTGCGGTGGTGTTGGAAGTCAGAAATATCACCGACGGACGCAAGATTAAATCGGCTAGTTTTCAAATTCGTGCTGGAGAGATTCTTGGTCTAGCGGGACTGGTTGGTGCAGGACGCACGGAGGTATCCCGGCTAATTTTTGGTGCTGACCACAAAGCAAGTGGTGAAGTGTTTCTCAATGGCATGAAAGTAAATATTAATACGCCCAGTGATGCGATCGCTGCCAGTATTGGCTACGTCCCGGAAGACCGCAAAGACCAAGGTCTATTTTTGGAGATGAGTTCTCGTAAGAATATTGCCCTCAACACACTCAAGCAGGATGCAAAGGCTGGCATTGTTAACTGGACTTCAGTCAATCGGTTAGCAACAGATGCAGTTGAAAATTTCAATATCCGCCTTGCCAATCTGGAAATCAGAGCGATGGATCTTTCTGGTGGCAATCAGCAGAAGCTACTATTAGCGCGTTGGCTAGCCATCAAGCCAAGAGTATTGATGTTGGATGAGCCGACACGTGGCGTAGATATCGGTGCCAAAAGCGAAATTTACCGAATTATCAGCGAGTTGGCAGCACAAGGTGTTGCTATTCTCATGGTTTCCAGCGAACTACCGGAAATTGTCGGGATGAGCGATCGCGTCCTAGTGATGCGAGAAGGACAGCTGGTGGGTGAACTGGATGGCAGTCTTGGTAAAGAAATTACCCAAGAAAATATCATGCACTATGCGACTGGAGCATCGGAGGTATCAGCATCATGAGTCAGACAGTAAAACCTGCCAATAATAAAGTAGGCAATAATTCAGCGTCGCGCAACCGGAAATCAATCAGCTCTCTACTTGAGGTTGCAGGCATTCTGCCAATTCTCGTAATTATCTGCATCTTATTTGCATTCCTTTCTCCCAACTTCCTCACAGGCGGTAACATCGTCAATATCTTGCGTCAGGCATCAATTAATATTGTGCTGGCAACGGGAATGACGTTTGTGATTCTAACTGGAGGCATTGACCTTTCAGTTGGGTCAATATTGGCTGTTTCTGCTGTAGTTACATTGTTGGTATCGCTACTTCCGGCTTTAGGTTGGGCGGCTGTACCTGCTGGTTTGCTTGCAGGATTGCTTTTGGGCTTAGTTAACGGCGCTCTTATCACCTTTTTGGATGTACCACCTTTTATTGTGACGTTGGGTTCACTTACTGCCTTGCGGGGTGTTGCTTTTTTGGTTGCCAAGGGTACAACGCTGATTAATCGTGACATAAATTTTGCTTGGGTGGGTAATAGCTATGTAGGCCCGCTTCCTTGGCTAGTGATAATTGCGCTACTGACTGTAATAGCTAGTTGGTTTGTTTTACGACAAACTGTTTTAGGGGTGCAAATCTACGCTGTTGGTGGTAACGAGCGGGCAGCCCGATTAACTGGGATTAAAGTTAATCGTGTGTTGCTATTTGTTTATGGTGTCAGTGGATTGCTAGCAGGTTTAGCAGGAATAATGAGTGCTAGCCGTCTTTATAGTGCTAGTGGCATCGTGGGTCAAGGTTATGAATTAGATGCGATCGCTGCTGTTATTCTTGGTGGAACCAGCTTTACAGGCGGTATTGGTACTATTGGGGGAACCCTTCTAGGTGCATTAATCATTGCAATTCTCAACAATGGTTTGACCCTATTGAACTTGTCTTACTTCTGGCAACTAGTTGTTAAAGGACTGGTGATTATTTTGGCAGTAATGATTGATCGGCTCCGCAGACGTTCCAGACGATAAATAGCACGCAGGTCATTTGAGCATATATCCTTTGCTTTTTCCTCAATCTTTGACCTGAACCCTTATAAACTATCAGCATTTTGCACAAGGCAAGAAAATGACCATCCTATTAGCAGGAGACATTGGCGCAACCAAGACAATTTTACGGTTGGTTGAATCAGAGTTTTAAGGATTATAGCAACCCTATTTGAGTTGTGAAAATAAACGTTCGCGGAGCGAAAAGTCGGAGCGGCGGCTTCCGCCGTTGGCGCAGCCTCTCTGAAAGAGATTCTGAACTTTTCAAGACAGGCATACCGCCAAGACGCCAAGAAAATAAAAAGAGGCGTTGCACAAACAAGGGATGAAATTTTATTCTCTCTGCGTCTGGAGCGCGATGCCAGTTGCTACAACGCTCTTAACCCGCGCAACGCGCTGGCTCCTCTGCGTGAGATAAATCATCCCGCTTTCTCTGCAAGGCGAACGGCGATCGCAATTCCTAGCTTAGTTTTAACCCAGTTTAATAAACACTCTCAGCATAACTACGAGATATAACTATGACCTCCACTACTACTCGTCGTAAATCCAACACGTTCTATGTGATTTTGATTGCTGGTGCTGCTGCCCTCGGCGGCTTTTTGTTCGGTTTTGATACCGCAGTGATCAACGGCGCGGTTGGAGCTATTGCCAAAGACTTTAACGCCAACAGTGTACAAACTGGTCTTGCAGTATCGCTGGCATTGTTGGGGTCTGCGGTAGGAGCTTTCTATGCCGGGAAGATTGCAGACCGTTATGGTCGAGTCAAGGCAATGGTGGCAGCTTCGGTATTGTTTACCATCAGTGCTATTGGCTCCGGGCTTCCCGTAGGTATCTGGGATTTTACCTTTTGGCGGGTATTGGGTGGGCTTGCAGTCGGTGCTGCTAGCGTGATTGCGCCAGCTTACATTGCAGAGTGTTCTCCCACTCATTTGCGGGGAAGGTTGGGATCTCTTCAACAATTAGCGATCGTGGTTGGGATTTTTATTGCACTGCTATGCGACTACTTTATCGCTGTATCAGCAGGTTCAGCTGAGTCGCCGTTTTTGTTTGGAATAGCCGCTTGGCGCTGGATGTTTTGGACGGAAATTCCTCCAGCCGTGCTTTACGGAATGTCAGCTTTAATGATTCCCGAATCCCCACGATACTTGGTTGCTCAAGGACGGGAGCCAGAAGCTGCTAACGTTCTGACCAAGATTTTGGGTGGTAACGTCTTGGCAAAAATCGAAGAAATTCGCCAAACAGTGCTTCGAGAGCGCGAACCCAGTTTTTCTGACCTCTTAGGCAGAAGTGGCGGACTCCTCCCAATTGTGTGGATAGGAATCGGCTTATCTGTACTCCAGCAATTTGTTGGTATTAATGTAATCTTCTACTACAGCAGCGTTTTGTGGCGTGCAGTCGGGTTTTCTGAAAAAGATTCCCTAACGATCACAGTGATCACAGGAGCTGTAAATATTATTACCACACTCATTGCGATCGCCTTTGTGGATAAATTTGGTCGCAAGCCCTTGCTCATTCTAGGATCGCTTGGCATGATCGTAACTTTGGGGACGTTGGCTTCTATTTTTGGAACCGCTCCCGTGGATGCTGCTGGTAATCCTACTCTCAGAGGTTCAGCAGGTATTATGGCTCTTTTAGCAGCCAACCTTTATGTATTTTGTTTCGGTTTCTCCTGGGGGCCAGTAACCTGGGTACTGTTGGGAGAAATGTTTAATAACAAAATTCGAGCTGCTGCACTTTCGATTGCTGCTGCAATACAATGGGTTGCGAATTTCGCCGTCTCCACATCGTTTCCTCCCATACTGCAATATTTCGGGTTAGGTGCAGCCTATGGTCTCTATACAACTGCGGCGGCTATCTCATTATTTTTCGTTCTCTTTTTTATTAAGGAAACCAAAGGAATTGAGTTAGAAGACATGTAATTGGCATTAACTATAGCAATCCGATTTGATTCCTGAATCACTCATAGAGATAGGGAATGGGGAATGGGGAATGGGGAATGGGGAATGGGGAATGGGGAATAGGGAATAGGGAATAGGGAAGAAGTAATAAAGGTGTACTGAGTTTTGTAAGCGCAAGCGCAGGCTACGCCAACAAAAATCAAATAGGAGTCCTATATCTGCCAAAAACTTAATAGTAGATGCAGATTTGAATTTCAGACTTTTAGATTACGGAAGATTATCTGCATTTGCTTTTCACCCAATACTCCACAATAAAACTCATCAGTAACAAGTACTCTTTTTGATTTTAAAAAGCCTAAAAAAATGGTGTTGGAATCAACAAAGTAAGTGGATATAGCAATCCTAAATTATTAGACCTTTTGCATAAATATTTTTTTGTCTCACGCAAAGGCGAGCCAGTGCGTTGCGGAGGTTCCCTCCGTTGAAGCAACTGGCGTCGCAAAGACGAGCCAGTGCGTTGGGCGGCTCCGCCGACTTAAAGCAACTGGTGAGTCCAGTCCTGTTCGGCTTTGCCGTTCCCGAAGGGTAGGCGGGTTTCCCGCCGTAGGGAACTGGCGTTCGCGTAGCGTGCCGGAGGCATCACCCGAAGGGCGTCGCAAAGAAGAACGCGAAAAGAACGACTTTTGCAAGAAGTCTATTTAGGACTTAAGTAGCTAGGTGTAATTAAATAGAAGACCCCCTGTAGTCTCCCTTACCAAGGGGGACGGCGACAGCCGGGGGTTCTATCTTCGGTTTAATTAAGCCCACTTACTTACGCAAGTGTCATATTTTTTCCTTTAGAGGTTGTCCAGAGTCAAAATTCAAACATTCTAAATTCAATATTTGTAGAAATGATCAAAATTATTTTTTATAGCTTTTCTCTCTTGTTGTTAGCAGTTCCAGCCGTCTGGGCAGCACCTTTGGAGGCTAATTCTAGTGCCGCAGATGCTGATGGAAGCTTGCAGGCACAAGTCACCTCTGTTTTTGAGCTTTCTGATGTGAAACCCAGTGATTGGGCATTCCAGGCATTGCGATCGCTGGTGGAACGCTACGGCTGTATTGTAGGTTATTCCGACACAACCTATCGTGGCAACCGTGCCTTGAGTCGTTACGAGTTTGCAGCTGGTTTAAATGCCTGCATAGATCGGGTCAGCGAATTAATCGCTGTAAATACCAATGATCTGGTCAAAAAGGAAGACCTGGCAGTTTTGCAAAAGTTGCAGCAAGAGTTTGCAGCAGAATTGACAACTCTGCGCGGACGGGTAGATATGCTGGAGACACGTACAGCAACGCTGGAGGAACAGCAGTTTTCCACCACTACCAGGCTGAATGCTCAAATTATTACTGCTCTTAGTGACACTTTTGGTAATAGAGTAGGAGGCGATCGCGATGAATCTCAACTCTACTTAGCAGATCGGGGCCGTCTCAACTTGGAGAGTAGCTTCACAGGGAAAGATTTGTTGCGTGTCCGTCTAGAGTTTGGTAACTTCCTAAATTCCAATTCCACTAGCGCAAGCCAAATCGCGTTGGCTACGGGCACAAAGATGACACGGCTGAACTTCGACAATGACAGCAACAATACACTTATCGTTCCCCACATCCGTTACTACTTCCCAGTCAGTGATTCCGTTTCCTTCGTCGTCGGGCCCACAGGCATTGGCTACACCGACATCACAGACACTGTAACTCCTGCCACTATCGCCGATGACGGCAACGGAGTTCCCTCACTATTTGGATCATACAGTCCCCTCTTCCGGCGAGGGGGCGGCGGTGCAGCCATTAACTGGAATATTAATCAAGATTTGGTTCTGACTCTAGGCTATTTGGCGAATAACCCCAATTTTTCATCTGCAAAAAACGGATTATTTGATGGTGGTTACAATGCCCTGGCACACCTAGTTTATTACGGTAAGCAAGGAGCGATCGGTGTCGCCTACTCTCATGGCTATACTCCTGGCGGCTCTGTTGATATCACATCTGGGACAGGCAGTTTCCTTGCAGGCGCTCCTTTTGGAAACAACATCGCTACTTCCAACAACATTGTGGGCGTGCAGGGATACTATCGCTTTTCACCGCATTTCCAGATCCACACTTGGGGTGGATACATTTGGGCAACTGCCAAGAACTCTGGTTTGAGTGATATTTCCAATGGTAGGGGTGGGACAGATTCTCTCTTGGTGAACAATGGTGACAATGCTAATGTCTGGTTTGGGGCAATTGGTATGTCGTTTCCAGACGTGGGGGGTAAGGGTAACCTACCAGGAATTCTCTTTGGTCTGCCACCACATGTATCCAATAGTGACGTCCGTGAAGACGCAGATAACGCTTATCACATCGAAGCATTCTATCGCTTGCGAGTGAACGATAACATCTCAGTTACTCCTGGTTTGTGGGTGATTCTTAACCCAGAAAACAACAGCAATAATGATCCGCAGTATGTGGGTGTAGTTCGCACAACGTTCGATTTCTAAATCTATTTATAAACACTCTTACTCTATAGACTTCTAGCTTGAAAATAGGGACTGGGGACTGGGGATTAGGAAAAATAGATTGTGAACAGGAGTACATGGATGTCTTTTGCATAAATCTGAATAAAACCACAGACGCACACAGATAAATATCGGTGTTCATTTGTGTTTATCTGTGGTTCGATTTAAAAAATATCGACTTATGCAAGAAGTCTTATATATAACCATGTCTTCTGGACTCACTATCCGCAGTCCAAATTTATTCAAAGTTGGCGATCGCAGTTTTAGCGGGATGCGATCGCCAACTCGGAATTCTAGCTTTTCCTTAGATTTAGAGGGAGTAACATTTGCCAAACTTCGGAAGCCACCAAAACTAAACTAATTACGAATTACGTTGGCATAGCCTGCTGGAAGCATTATTACGAATTACGAATTATATTCCCAATCAGGACATCCATCACCTTGCCAACCATATGGATGAATCCCGCAAATGAAAGGGACGCTGTTATAAACAACTCCATGTAAGTGCCTGCAACTTTGGCACACAGAGGGAATAGTTTTATGTTGTAGTAATTCTCTTGGTTGTGCTACCTCAATTTGGTTAGCAATAAATAATGCTACTTGTGGAGTAAACATGCTCAAACTCCAAGCAAGCAAACCGTATTTCTCAACTATCGATATAATTTTGGGGTCATAATTACTTTTATGAGATTCTGTTACTAGCGAGAAAATCATTGCCCCGCTACCTAAAATAATAGAAGATACAAAAGTAACTATAGCAAAATTTACAATCAGTTTCTTCCAACTGTTCAAGAGCTTTTACTACCTCCTCAAACACTCTTACAGCGTAAATTTAACACGAAGGTATTTGCGCGGGGTAAGTATCAAGAGGACTGAATTTAGCGATATTCTCAGCTATTTTTAATAACTCTTAAGATATATTGACAGTTTTGTCAAACGGCTCAAATCTTAAATAAGTTAGGATCACGAACATTACTGTACTTTTTCAAAATTAGTACTATTCATTACTTTGTTGGTGAGGTTTTCCACCCAACGGAGCAGTGGCAAGAAAGCTAGAAAATCCAACTAGCATCCAGCCTAAACATATCTGCTTTCGGGAGAGCCAATCTTGCTGCTTACTGAATGGTATCGGTTTTGTATTAGCCTCGATAATCTCCATTCCCCAACATCCCACCGCACTTATTCCGAAAAAGCTAGCACTCACAATAGAAGCGATCGCAATTGTTTTAAAAATCCGCTCACCCAGAGTCTGCTGTATTATAAGACGCTTAACAGCACGACGATCACGGAGCAGGGCTAACTTCGATGAGTCTATATGCTCTACAAGCTCTTGTTGAGTTGGATAGTAAGCAATTTGTTTGTTACTAGTCATTTGTTCTCACCAATCTGTAGTTCTGCGGTGTTAATGCATTGATAACATTGGTGACATAATAAACGAATGACATAGCTTGTACAACACTCCACAGAGGGGAATCAAATTTTCTTTAGTAAGAGAGAAGATGCGATCGCTCATATCATGTTCGCTTGATTACTTATTAAAGCCTAAGAACCCTACCCCGCCAAAGCTACGCTTTGTCTCCCTGTCCCTAATCCCCAGAGGGGGCCCCGAGTTCCCCACAACCGGGGCTACGGTGTACACACAAGTCGGAAAAACCTCATCACCAAAGATTTACAGTATTGCAATAACGATGATGCCTACGGTGGTCACTGAGCTTTGTCGTACTCCTACGGAGAAGCAAGCTACGCCTCCGGTCTCGTAGAGAAGTGCTGGCTACGCCTACGCATTTGTTACTTCGGCGAACGCATTTGTTACTTCGGCGAACGCATTTGTTATTTCGGAGAACTCATTTGTTATTTCGGTGAACGCATTTGTTATTTCGGTGAACGCATTTGTTATTTCGGCGATGCCTACGGCTGGCTACGCCTACGCATTTGTTATTTCGGAGAACTTATTTGTTATTTCGGCGAACGCGTTTGTTATTTCGGTGAACGCATTTGTTATTTCGGTGAACGCATTTGTTATTTCGGTGAACGCATTTGTTATTTCGGTGAACGCATTTGTTATTTCGGTGAACGCATTTGTTATTTCGGCGAACGCGTTTATGTGTACACCGTAGGCAAGCGGGGAACTCGGGGTCCCCTCTGGGGATTAGGGGAAGGGATTAAGGGGAGCCAGTGCAGTCTTGGGGTCTCCCCCGAAGTTTGGAGTCTCCTCCGGAGACGCTCTGCGGTAAGCGTTCGCGTTGGCTAAGCCTCTGGTAGAGAAGCCATGCCCGTTCGCCTTGGTCTCCCCTTTGGCTACGGTGTACACACAAGTCTTCTAACATTGTTCCATAAACTTTTGATCCCCCCAACCCCCCTTAAAAAGCTACGGTGTATACACAAGTCTTATTTCCCTTGGGATCTCGGAATTACCCCCCTTATCAAGGGGGGTAATTAGAAATCCTATTCCCTCCCCTTAACAAGGGGAGGGTTAGGGTGGGGTGATTCGAGGGATTATGATGCAATTCGAGTACACGGTAGCCTTAAAAAGGGGGGCAAAAATCTTTCAAAGTCCCCCTTTTTAAGGGGAGCCACTGCGTTGGGCGGCTCTGCCGACTTGAAGCAAGTGGCATGGATTTAGGAGGATCTACAACGATTTTGGTTTTGTACAGAGATGTGTGTACGCCGTAGCTCCCCTTGGGAGAAGCGGCTCTATGACCCAAGCCACCGCTCCAACTTCTCTCCAAGTTGAGCGACTGGCGTGTGGGGTGCAATGACTGTGGGAATCATAACTAATTATCCAGACTTGATCTTATCTGAACTATCAAGTTGATCATCTGGTAGGCACAGATTTTTTATCCTCAACAATTTTTTGCAAGACAACCTTTTTTCTTGCCCTAAGTGATGATATATAGTAAAGACTTAATTTATTTTTCAAAATGGATAGTAGCCTAATTACTCAAGCCATTGAAAGATTGAATCAAATGGCTCGGCTCAATGTTCACATCAGTTGGCGGTATTGCCAATCAGATGCTGCCGATGCAAGCATATGTCTCTCTACAAACTTTTTGAACTGGCCTTATGCTGAACTCAATGCCAAAGGTCACATCACTATACCTGCTGGCGGTCAGGTGTTATGGCTTGCTCAACAATTTGTCATTCCCCAAGATTTGCATGGGTATCCTTTGGCGGGTTTAGCATTACGGCTAGCACTGACTTGGTGGGCAAAAGATGTCAAAATTTTTGTCAATGGCTCTTTAGTGCAAGAAGGAGATTTGTTTGATGCTTCAACCAGGGTATTGGTGATTCCATCTGTGCAAACTGGGGAAGAGATTGTCGTTGCCTTGCGGTTGGTAAGTCCAGATAATGATCAAGGGGCGTTGATGCGATCGCTGTTTGTTTATGAATCTACCAGTGATGATGGGCTTGACCCTGGTTTTGTGGCTGACGAGTTAGCCATCTTGCAGCGCTATCTAGAAACTGAGGTACCAGAAAAATTGGACGCCATGACAGCAGCTGTCGCTCTAATTAATTGGGCAGCTTTGCCAGATGGTCAATTCTTTGAGCGATCGCTTACCAGTTTACGCCAAAACCTTACAGTAGCAATTCATGACTTACCACTACTACAACAGCGCCACATTTGTTTGCTGGGTCATTCTCACCTTGATTTAGCTTGGTTGTGGCCAATAAGTGAAACCTGGGAAGTTGCTGGGCGCACTTTTGAATCGGTTTTGAAACTACAGCAAGAGTTTCCCAACTTAATTTACTGCCATTCCAGTCCAGCTTTATACGCCTGGATTGAACAACATCGCCCTGACTTGTTTGCAGCAATTCAACAACAGGTTGCACTTGGGCGATGGGAAATAGCCGCTGGAACGTGGGTTGAGCCGGATCTTAACCTCATCAATGGCGAATCGATTGTGCGACAGCTCCTTTATGGTCAGCGTTATGTCCAGGAAAAGTTTGGTCTGTTAAGTAAAGTAATCTGGTTACCGGATAGTTTTGGCTTTTGTGCAACACTACCCCAATTTCTCCAGCAAGGAGGGATTGAATACTTTGTGACTCAGAAACTGAGTTGGAATGATACCACAGTATTTCCTTACGGAGTTTTCTGGTGGCGATCGCTCGATGGTACTCAGATACTCAGCTTTATGTCTAACGCGATCGGTGAAGATATCAACCCCATCAAAATGGCTAACTATGCCATTGATTGGGAAAAACAAACTGGTTTAAAAGATGCTTTGTGGCTTTTTGGCTGTGGTGACCACGGTGGCGGCCCTACTCAAGATATGTTGAATGTGGCCAGCCGTTGGCAGAAATCTCCTTTTTTCCCAACCTTAGAATTCAGCACAAGCGACGCATATTTGCAACAAATTAGCAGTCAGCAGTCTATTTCATCACAGTCTGAGGATGAAAAGCCCAACTCTCTTCCCGTTTGGAATGATGAATTATATTTTGAATTCCATCGCGGCTGCTACACTACCCAGGCTCATCAAAAGCGTTGGAACCGTCACTGTGAAGGCTTATTATACCAAGCAGAACTGTTTGCTTCTTTAGCAACCCTGAGCGCTGGGGTAGCTTATCCTAAAACTGAATTAGAAGAGGCTTGGAAGAAGGTATTATTTAACCAATTTCATGATATTTTACCAGGAGCGTCAATTCCCGCAGTTTATGTGGATGCAAACCAAGCTTGGCAGGAAGTAGACCGAGTTGGTTCAGAAATATTAGAATCTTCACTTGGGGCGATCGCTTCTCAAATTGCTTTTCCTCCACCGCCACAGCCAAACGCCTTACCTATTATTGTTTTTAACCCATTAAATTGGCAGCGCCAAGACGTGGCTGCTGTCCCCTTAACGTCTCTTCCCTTGGAAAGTGGAGACAAGGGTATTCAGTATTGGGAAATTTATGACTTGGAAGGAAACCAGTTACCATCTCAGCTTTCTGACGCCTCAGAACTCCTATTTCTAGCAACTGATATTCCATCAGTCGGCTATCGGATATTTTGGTTATGTCCTCAGCAGACTATACAGCTTAAAAATCCAGATAAAAACCAACCTAATATCAATACATTACTACTTGAGTTGGACTCAGAGAAAGAAAAAACTCTTACTGAGAAAAACTGGATTTTAGAAAATGAATTTCTGCGGGTAATTGTTGATTTTAAAACTGGTGAGTTTTGCAGTATTTTCGACAAAATTCATCAAAGGGAAATTGTTAATGAAAAAGGATGTAATCAGTTGCAAGCATTCCAAGATAGCGGTCAATATTGGGATGCTTGGAATATTGACCCTAACTATGCTAAACATCCTTTATCTCCAACACATTTAAAATCTATCGATTTGGTAGAGCAAGGGCCTATACAGCAGCGTCTGCGGGTGGTACGACAGCTAGGAGAATCTGAGTTTTGCCAAGATTATATCCTCTCAGTTGCGTCCTCGGTTCTCAAAATTGTTACTACTGTAAATTGGCAGGAGCGACAAGTTTTAGTAAAAGCCGCTTTTCCATTGAATATAGAAGCAGATTACGCCACTTATGAGATTCCCTGTGGTGCGATCAAGCGTCCAACTCAGCCCACAGAACCTAGAGAACAAGCAAAATGGGAAGTTTCAGCCTTACGCTGGGCCGATTTGAGTAGTTCCCCTCTCAAAGAGAAAGCAGAAGAAGGAGCAAATTTACCTACGTTAAAGGGAGAACTTGAGGAGGTTAGCTACGGTGTGAGTTTGCTGAATGATTGCAAGTATGGTTACGATAGCCAATCGAATCAATTACGTATAACTTTACTACGCAGTCCAAATTGGCCTGATCCAGGAGCAGACCGAGGTGAGCATAAATTTACTTACGCCCTCTATCCTCACCCAGGTAGTTGGCAATCAGCCCACACCGTGCGACGTGGTTATGAACTAAATCTCCCACTTCAAGTGATGATTTGTCCTCCTCCAGAGGTTACTGAAATAAAACCTTTAGCACCGATTGGTCGCTTATTAGATTTATCAGCTGAAAATTTAGTTTTAACGGCTCTCAAACAGTCCGAAGATAATCCTCAACAGTGGATTTTGCGCTGTTATGAATGCTACGGAGAGGCATCTGAGTTATTGTTGCAGAGTGACTTAGGATTAGCAGTTTCACATCCTGTCGATACATTGGAGCGAATCACACAGACTTCTAAGCAATTGTTTTACGACAACAAATTTGACGTTTCTCCTTGGAAGATTCTTACTTTGTGTATTAATCAGGTCAGTAGCTAAAAACATTTATTGGAAATGAAGCAGAAGGGAACGAAATTTTGGTGTTGCAGAGAAAGGGGAATGATTTATCTCACGCAGAGGAGCCAGTGTGTTGTGCAAGAGGTCTAATAATATAGCATTTGGCGTTAGTCTGTAATAATTAGACTTCTTGCAAAAGTCGTTCTTTCCGCGCTCTTCTTTGCGTCTTTGCGACGCCAGTTGCTTCAACGGAGGGAACCCCCGCAACGCACTGGCTCGCCTTTGCGTGAGACAAAAAAATATTATTATTTATCGAGAGTAGATGACTTCGGTTTAGACCAAATGGGCAATTGCTTTACTTGCTGTAGCGTTAACTCTACATAAGTAGTTTTGCTTTCTCCTACAAACGCTTGACCAAAATAGCCTTCAGCACCATCATGAGTATGAGGGCCGCTAACTACAACCGTGTAACGCCCTGAGTAACGAGCCTGATTAAAAGGAGAACCAACCGTCAAAGGCCAACGAGAGGCAAACACAAAGCGGGCAATATCCTCAACCCAATCTCGACGACCTTGCAAGTGATACATATGGTTAACCGCCTCAAAGCCTGTATTACCATCAAAGTCACCTCCAACAGAGACGACTGTCAAATCGGCGTTGAGCCACTCATCAAGATAGGAAGCTGCGCCAAGGGCAACCTGTACGCCGCCGCTAGTACCAATTAAAATCAGTTTCAGGGGTTGCTGGGATTTTGAAATTGGGTATGCAGCATTCATCCGATCAATTACCGCCGTAGCAATTCCCTGGTTATAGACTGGGCCATAGCGTTCGTCCGCAGAAATAGCAAACCGCCAAAGATTGCGAATTTTAATGAAGATATCTGCATTTTTGAGCCAACCGTCTGCATTCTCAACAGCACTCCACAGAGGAGCCAGAACACGTTGTCCACCTAAACTTTCGTTTGCAGCTGAATAGGGAAATACATCTGAAACCACTACACAGTTAGGATGAAGTTGCTGTAAACGATTTAAAAAAAATTCCTCGCCGGGAGTCAACTTGTTGGCAGAAAAATCTCCCACACCTGGCAAAAAGATAATATAGCAGTTAATATTTGCAGGTTTGGCAACAGTTTTAGAGTCATCACCAGATGGTAAGTTCTTAGTCTGGTTTTTCTTTAAACCTAAAGTCTCTGCGCTTTGACTCAGCCACCATACCAAAGTTCCTACAGGTGCAAGGGTTCCCCAAGCCAGAAGTAATACTCCTGCTAAAACAATCAGCTTTAAAGTTTCACTACGCAGCCGTAACAATAGCCATTGAATAAATTTAAGCATTTCAACAGGTAAGATGCAGTAAAATACTCTTCAAGAGAGATGAAATAATCGTTTTTAATCGGTAGTGTCTTTTATAAAACCAGAACTTTGTTAAGTTTTCATCCATCGTGAGCCGTAAACAGAATGGCAAAACTAATAATAAACCAAAACATGGAGTATGCAAGACGCTTAAAAATGCTCTTGCATTGAACGCTAATTTCTATGAAAACGCTCAGAATACACCAAAAAACTGGAGGCTAGCTCTAGCTATCGTAATTTTGGCAGCACTTTCTCATGCTTTGGGTAGTGCCGTTATTTTGTTAATCAATCGGGCTACATTGCCTGTATTGCTAGTAGCACTTTTGATGGATGTACTCTCACTGATAGCAGGCTACTATTTTTGGGTTTTCACTATTTGGAAAGTTGGGCAATGGCTGAAACCAATTGACCCAACCTATGGTGATTTGCTAATTCCAATTGGCTTTGCTTATACACCACAAATATTAAACTTTTTAACCTTGATTCCTTTACTAGGACGACCAATAGAGTTAATATTGGCTGTGTGGAGTCTTCTGGCTGTAATGGTTGCAGTTCGTCAGGGATTAGATATTAAAACTCGCCAAGCAGTATTAATTTGTTTAGTAGGCTGGCCTCTAATTCAAATTGCAATTGGTTTTGTACAAGTTTTACAGCAAGAATTGGTGAAATGACCCAAGGAAAAAATACTAAATAAATATTAAGATTGGCTATAAATTAAAATTAAATCAAATGATTTAAAGTAGGAAATCATTTGTTGATCTGTGGTAGTTGCAGAGTAATAATTTAGGAAAGATAATAGACTTCTTGCAAAAATCAGAATAATACTAAAAGGAACCACCGATAAACACCGATGAACACAGACAAATATCGATGTTTATCAGTGCTCATCTGTGGTTCGATATAAAAAATATGCTCATACCATTTCCATATGAAGACGCATAGAAAGAACCCCACCGCCTGCGGCACCTCCCCTTACCAAGGGGAGGTTGGTAGGGATCAAAATAATGTGCAACCTCACAAAGAATTGGTATCAAGACGATTAAAGCTACGAGTGATTTAGATGTCTATGATGTGGCAGTGGCTAATTCACATAACATTATATTTGTCAATACTAAATATAGCTGTTTGCTGACCCTTAGCGATCGCAACAGCTTTATCTCCATTAGAGATCTCCGATAATGAATGTAGAGACGCAAAATTTCGCGTCTCTACAAGGGTTTCAGGCTACGCATATTTAATTTATGGAGATGTCTATTTGGAAACCCCCTTCATCTCCAAACTAACGCCAAAGGATAGACCAAGCTCAACAGTTTAGCAATGGTAGACTCAAAAGCTGCTTCTCTCACCGCGGTAAGTCGCTCTAATGTAGTACAAAGTTGGCGAGACGGACGAGTGGATGGGTTTATACCTAGAACAGGCTTAAAAAAATTTAGACTTTCCTAAAACTAAATCATATATTTATCGGGCTAAATGTGATAAACGTATTTTAAGTAGCTTTTAACAGCTTAATAGCAGTTACAAAAAAGTTTTTATTTAGTAGATAAATGTATGGTGAGCGTCGCTTTGAGAGCTTCAAGAAAATAGGATTGCAGCGCACCGAAAAAAGCACTGCTCTAGTAAAACGACGAATTTTGCATCAGTTCATTTTTTGAGAAAGCAAAAAAAGGAGACATTGAAGCTTAAATATAATTACTTAAAAATTTCAATACATCTGTATAAAGTGATTCTACTAAACTGGAACTTTCGCCATTAGTTGTGTTTTAGTAACAGAACTAAACAAGATTAAAGTAGCTCTTGGAAAACACAGTAATAAATTTATAGGTGACACTTATGGAGTTGGAAAAAACAATGATTGATGAGCAAGAAATAGAAAAGCTGTGGCAAGCTTTCAAAGCATTAGATGCAGACGGCAACGGAGCCATCTCAACCGAAGAACTGGGGGAAGTGATGCGATCGCTAGGACAAAATCCTACGGAAACTGGGCTACGTGACTTGATCAAAGAGATTGACGTTGACTTATCAGGCACTATCGACTTTGAAGAATTTAAAACGCTAATGGTAGCTAAAGTAGGCGATCGCCAAAGCCGCCTCAAGTTAGCCTTCAGCGCGTTTGATGAAGACGGGAGCGGTGAAATTACTGCCGTCGAGTTGCGGACAGTGATGAGTCAGTTTGGGCTGACAGATGCTGAGTTAAAGGAGATGTTACAGGAAGTTGATCATGATGGGGATGCCTCAATTGACTTTAATGAATTCTGTCAGTTAGTACCGGAAGAATCAGAGAGCCAAACGGGCTACAAAGACTCGCCAATTTCTGTTGACAGTTCGCTTAAGACTGTTGCTACTTCAAATGAAACAGCGGCTACTAGCAACAATCCAACGGTTGTCGCCACTACACAGCCAACTCCACAAGAAGCAACCAACGCCATGACTCCGGAGTTGGCACAGCTAAGAGAACAGCTAACACAAAACCCCCAGTCACCAAGTCAGAAGAAAAGCGGTACGTCCCGCCTGCAAATGCAGATTGGGCTGTTTCGTCTACTTCAAGGAGCAGCTTACCGCAGCTTCCGTGAAAGTTTCTCCGCCAACCATGAGACTCACTTGCGCGTGAAAAACTTGCCATACAGAATTACTGACTTTGTAGAGTTTGTCAAGCAGGCGATCGCATTATACAAGGGATTAGGTGTAGTGTCCGAGGCTTGCTACCCCGTACTAGATGCAGTGGTGGAATCGGTTACAGATGAGTATGCCCGATTAAAGGAGCGCATCGAGAACTGGAAAACAGTAGCAAAGACACCAGAAATGTTGGCAGAGCAGAAAGCGATATTAGAGGCGCGTAGTAAATTCGCCAATGTTAAAGAAAAGTTTGCTGCCGGAGTCGAGTTTGCAATCACGATGAAGAAGAAGAGCCTGAGCTTGGGTGACATCGTGGAAGGAGTGCTTGCCATTAACGAACTCAATCGGCTGAGGAAAATGGAGCTAAATCAAGAAATGGCTCCACCACCAGCTAAATCTGAGGGAAATCCAAGGGACTATTTGAACAAGTGGAACCGCGTCATCCTCTCCCAGGCAACCGAAGAAGTGGATGGTGCAATGATGCCAGTAGCATATTGGTATGAAGATTTCATGCCAAAGTTATTAGCAGCGTTTAGCGTCTCTACGGCAGCAGATATCCAAAGCAACACAGTACCCGACGAGGCGGCTTTAAACGAATGGTACGAGTGTACACAAAAGTCAGGGGAGTTTAACCGCTATGGAGCGGATGTTGCAAAACACTTTCCCCATTGCGCTCCAAAAGAGAAGCTGATACTCAAACAAGCATGGCGGTTGACACATCACTACATTAATGGAGTCCAGAAACGGCGCGAACGCCTAGAATTTGGCCGGGAGTCAGGCGCAGTCTCGCAGTATGTAGCATTCATTGATGTCTATCTAGATCTGACTGAGGTCAAGGATTCTCAGATGCGCGTCAGCTTCCCGTACTACATTGGGCCGGCAGTGTGGCGCTTTTTCCACACCACAGCTGAAATCGTGTGTACCAAGTCACCCGAACAGCAAAAAGCTTTAGTAGCAATTTTTAAAGACTTTTTCCAACTGTTTGCCACCATGTATCCCTGTCCCTACTGCCGCCACCACCTGAATATGTACGTTGTGCAGAATAAAGAGGTGGATATGTATCCTGTGGAGTACCTTGTGCTTGGACGCGATCCAAACCTGACTGACTTTGAGGTGTCACTGGAGGCAAAGTTATCCACCGTAGTCGATGGCCCCTCCCTGCGCTTATTCTTCTGGAAGCTGCACAACACCGTTTCCTCCTCCATTGCACGCTCTGAGGAGTGGTATCACAAGGATGATAAAGCGTTCTACACAACCCGCTTTTGGCCAAGCCTTGACTCGGAGTTAGCAAGAGCCAATGCACTCAAATACACCAGCATAGAAACTGCTCGGATCTACAACATTTACGGGATGCTCAAACCATTAGCACGGTTAACAGGGGTAAAAACGGAATTACCAAAACTGTTAGAAAAGGGCGATGAGAATAGCCTCAAGGAAGCATGTATAGTTGCACAGAACCACATTAAAGATTTGGAGGAGGCTGTTATCCGCGGACAGTTTCTGCAAGAGACATACTATTTTGAGCCGGAGCTTTTGGATAAAGCTCCACTCTTCACTCCTGAAGAGGAAGAATTTGCACGAACCGGTATGTTTGTAGAGGCTATCTAAATATAGCAATCCGATTTGATTCCTGAATCACTCATAGAGATAGGGAATGGGGAATGGGGAATAGGGAATAGGGAAGAAGTAATAAAAGTGTACTGATTTTTTAAGCGCAAGCGCAGGCTATGCTAACAAAAATCACATAGGAGTCCTATATTAGGACTTTGTGGCAAAAAGTTATGGTGGTCAGACATTATAACTTTTGCCATATTTTTATTTACTTGAAATATCAAAAAGTCAGAAAAGTGTGATATTTATTATAAACCATTAAATAATCTCGTGCTATGTTATAAAATCGCCATTATTTGCAGACACACCTACTCTAAAATATATATTTATTCAGCAATAACTAATCAATAGGTTTCTTGATTTTTATATTCAAAATATGGATTTATTAATTATCTTGGCTGAAGTCGGCCTTATAATTTTCGTTTTCTTTTCAGTAACCTGGCTTGTAAGCAAAGTATTCAAGCTACTCTTGAAAAACTCTGTAGTTAAAAGCGAGGGGAGGAGTGTCAAGACTCTGCGTCGCAATATTACAGGGTTGTTAATACTTACCTGTTCAGTATTGTGCATTCTGATTGTAGGTGCTAATGGTTTTCTAATCTATCGAGGCGAAAACCTTCAACAATACACACTAGCGTTGATTAACCGTATTCCATCAGGATTTTGGGTAACTTTAGGAATTGGCAGCGCTCAAAGTATTGGTACTTTGATTTTAGCGGCGATCGCTTTAAAATTCGTGCGCTATTGGCTCAAGCTAGCTAACATTCGTGCTCAGAACATTGAACAAAACACTGCCGACGATCAAAGTATTGATACTTTCTTTGACAACCTCAACAAAATTGTTACCACTGGGATCTGGCTGTGGGCTGTTATCTGGTGTAGCAAGTTTCTCAAAGCGCCAGTAGTTGTAATTGAGTATCTGTATATCATACTGCGGATCTATCTAATCATTGCCGTCGGATTACTTGTACCTAAAGCACTTACTGCCATTATTGATAGCCTAGATGCTCTAAGTATAAGATACTCCAGTTCTGATAACCTTCTAAGATTCTATGATCGGCTGCAACACCTGATTCCTTTTTTGAAGCGGTGTCTGGAATTTGTGATTTATATCTGCGTGGCAACATTAGTGATCCAGCAGGTGCAGTTAATTGCCAATGTTGCAGCTTTTGGCCCGCGAATTATCAAGATTATTGGTATCATCTTCATCAGTCGTGTATTGTTTGAAGTTGTCTATTTACTTGTTGAAGAGGTGCTGTTCAAAGAACAGAATCTGACTGAGATTCAAAGAAGTAGGCGTCTAACGCTTGTTCCTCTAATCCGTAGTTTCTTACAATACTTAGTTTACTTTGGTGCTACTGTCTCAATTCTCTATACCCTCGACATCAATCCCACTCCCATACTTGCTGGTGCAGGAATTCTTGGTGTAGCTGTGGGTTTTGGGGCGCAGACGCTAATCAATGATATAGTCTGCGGCTTTTTTATTCTGTTTGAAAACTACTACTTGGTAGGTGACTATATCCAAGCTGGGAAAGCCGAAGAGAAGGTTGTAGAGGGCATTGTAGAAGCGATTGAACTCAGAACTACTCGTGTTAGACACCCCAATGGTCAATTGCAAATTATTCGTAATGGTGATATTGGCTCAATTACTAATTACTCCAAACAGTATATCTTTGCAGTGGTGGAAGTTAGCGTGCCTTATGAATCTAATTTAGCTCATGTATACAAAGTGATTGAGTCTGTAGGAGAACAGTTAAAAGCAAATGACCCAGATGTACTTGAAGCTACACAGGTAGATGGAGTAGAAAGCCTTGGAGAGGCTAACTTGTTGCTGCGTACATCGACGAAGGTAAAGCCAGGAAAGCATCTTCAAATCCAGCGCCTTCTGCGAAAGATTTTTACAGATGCTTTAGTGCGGGAAGGAATTACAATTACCCCTCGTGTTGAAAGTGTCGAAGGGTAAACCGAAGCAAAAATGCATAAAATCCTCTGATATTGGTGTGTAAGACAAACGCCTTGACTTTATCCAAACTGACCCCGCAATTAATCCCGGTAACCCTGGCGGTCCTTTACTCAACGCTCAATGCGGTAGAAGCGACACCTTTAAGAAGTACTATACAAATTAAAGTTAATCGTAATGGAATAAATCAAACTCTCACTAGCTTGAATGAACAACCTAAGCACACCTGAAAAACAGGCACTTAATCAAGAACGACGAGAGGTTCTGCAACAAATTGAAGATTGGATGGAAACGCCAATGCTCGTGCTTGGCTTGGCGTGGCTGGCGCTGTTTGTTATCGAGTTGACTTGGGGTTTAAGTCCCTTGCTCGAAGTCCTTGGAACAGTTATTTGGATAATTTTTATATTAGATTTTACGCTCAAATTCACTCTGGCTCCACGCAAGTTTGCTTATCTTAAAAGCAACTGGCTGAGTGCGATCGCCTTAATATTGCCAGGTTTACGTATTTTCCGAACTACGCGTGTTTTTAGAGTATTAAGTACAGTACGAGCTAGCCGTGGAATTCAGTTAGTAAGGATACTAACACGTATTAATCGAGGTATGCGATCGCTGAGTGCAAGCCTAGGTCGTCGCGGCTTTGGCTACGTTGTGGCGCTAACGCTGGTTATTACCTTAGTGGGGGCAGCAGGGATGTATGCGTTTGAAAGCAATATCCCTGATGGAAGTGGTTTGAACGACTACGGCACTGCGCTTTGGTGGACAGCTATGCTCATGACCACGCTTGGATCTGAATACTGGCCGCAGACTCCAGAAGGGCGGGTGCTTTGCTTCATTTTAGCGCTTTATGCCTTCGCTGTATTTGGCTACTTGACTGCGGCGATCGCCACATTCTTTTTAGGTCGTGATGCAGAAAATGACGAAGCAGAGATAGCAGGCGAGAAATCTATTAGAGCTATCCATGCTGAGATTGCAGCTTTGCGTGCTGATATTCAAGCATTGTCCCGTAACAATATGAAGGGGGGGTAAAGTTGTGTAATCAGATAACGTCAGGATTTGACACCAATGCTCCCAAGAGAACCAAATCATGCATAAACATTGCTGTCTATAGGTATAAGGAGTATAGGTTTTAAGATGTTTCTCTTGGTAGATAACTCAAAAATCGCTTTTTAGTCCGATTTGATTTTTGAAAAAATCTAAGTATATGTAGTGGCGCGACACGACTAAAGTGATGCAAAAAAAAATTGTAGGTTGGGTCGAAGTATGAGACCCAACACTCTTACTAGTGTTGGGTTTCGCGTTGCTCAACCCAACCTACACCTAATGCACTATAGTATTTAAATTTATACTTTATAACTTGGTAAAATATATGCTATAAGAATTAAATTTTATACTTTATAAAAGTTAGCTTAAATTGAATTTTTATGCCAAACTATATTTATAAATAGCTTTATAAAAATAAAGTCGAAAATGAAAAATATTATATCGATTATTTGGAATCGCTTGGTACAAGAAAAGAAAGAAACTGTTCTGCTATTTGACTCAATGACTGCTGCTTATGAAATTGCCTTTATGCTCAAAGGTGAGTGGGATGAGTGTAATGGTGTTGTTCTGCCCAAATGCGACGAAGTAGCAGTTAATAATGCTGCTGCTCTCATGGAAGCTGCATGGTGTTATCAAGGAGTTTCAATAGCTGTACTGAACAGATTAACAACCGATGAACTTCTGCATCGTTATGCAATAGGTGAAAGGAATTTTCTTAATGCTAATTTGAAGTGTGCAAAACTTTCTTCCCTTTCTTTAAGTGAAGTTAACCTAAGTTGGGCTAAATTGAATTTTGCTAACCTTAGCAGAACTAACCTAAGTAAGGCAGACTTAACAGCAGCAGACATTCAAGATGCTAATCTGAATGATACAAACTTGAGTGAATCACGGTTGTTTAGGGCTAACTTAACTAAAGCAAATCTATCGCGGGCAGATTTAAAAGGGGCAGATTTAAGTCATGCTTGCTTAAGTAATGCCAATTTGAGTGAAGCTGATTTAAGAGGTGCAAATTTAGAGCAGACAGATTTAAGAGGGGCTGATTTGAATGGAGCACTTTTTGATAAGTGTGACGCACTTTGAACGTGAGTGCTCTGGGGTATAAGGGTTATCGCTTGAGTGAGGTATACCAAGAAGTAATTAACCACAGAGAGAAGTCGGAGCGGCGGCTTGGGCCGTAGAGCCGCTTCTCACTTGGGGAGACACTACGCGAACGGTGTAAACACTGATAAACACCAATAAATTTGTACCTTAGTGCATCTCACCATTAATAAGGGTTGGAAATACTAACTGTAGGTTGGGTTAAGCGGAGCGAAACCCAACGTTTGCGCGCTTGTTGGGTTTCGTTCCTCAAACACCAGGTGCTACAACGGAGGGAACCTCCCGAAGTTCTGATCGGAGGAAGCCTCCGCTCAGACTTCTCTCCGCAACGCACTGGCTCCCCAACCTACAAAAAATTAAATTTCGACCCTTTTTTAGGGTGACGTATACTTAGCCGACTAAGAAACGCTGTAAGAATTCAGGCAACTAAAACTAGCTCGGTCAACTGGTCGCAGCGAAGAGTCCCCCACCATACCTTATGAAAAGCTTGATCAGGCTACTATACAATTAAAATGCTGTACTTTTATTTACTATGAAAATCAGGGACAACACAATTAAGTTAAATCAATTTTTAAAGTTGATGGGTATAGTTCCAACTGGAGGGCAAGCCAAGCTGATGATTCAAGGTGGCGATGTACAAGTAAACGGTATGCTTGAAACGCGACGAGGGCGGCGACTAGTACCAGGTGATAAAGTGACAGTGGCAGGACAGACTCTTGAGGTTAATTTGGATAACAGTGAAGACCAAGACGCGGTAACAGTTTTTCCCGAACAAACCGAGTAAGACCCGCGTGTAAAAAGAACCCGTGTCCATGTTTTAACAAATATTTTAATCATAGGAATATTATCAGCGATCGCAGGAGGTAAGGGATGGGAGGACATGGAAAATTATGGATTCTGCAATTGCATAAGCCGCTCTGTTTACACAGTTAAGCAGGGAGCAACTACAGGTAATTGAACGCTGACGGTAGTACCTGTCACAAGGTCAGAATGGATTAACAGTTCCCCACTATGAGCATTGACGATGCGTTTGGTAATAGCAAGCCCTAGCCCAGTGCCACAAGGTTTCGTGGAGAAGAACGGCACAGAAAGCCTAGTGAGAACTTCCGATGGAATAGGGTCGCCGCTATTGCAGACATTAATGCAGACTTTATCTGTATGCGAACAGTTTACTTCCCATTTGACAATATCTCCTGCTGCAACTGCCTCACAAGCATTGCGGACAATGTTAATAAATACTTGTTTAAGCTTGTCCTGATCCCCCAGAATTTTCACTACTCTCAACGCTGGAATAAATTCAATTTGTCGTTCTAGAGCTTCTGGCATTTCGCGGATTGGTACAAGTAACTCACTAATAAATTCATTTATCTCTAATTCGCAAAGCTGCAACATTTGAGGTTTAGCATAGAGCAAAATTTCACTCAGCAGACGTTCTAGACGGCTAGCTTCGCTAAGCGCTAACGATAATCGCTCTTGAGCAGGTTCAGTCAGAATAGTTTTCTGGAAATATTTCAATCCCATGATCATTGTGGTCAAGGGATTACGAATTTCATGCACAATAATAGCAGCAAATTCACCAATAGCTGCTAGCCGTTCCTGTTCTACCAGTTTGGCTTGGGCTGTTTGTAATTCTGCGGTGCGTTTTTCTACCTCAGCCTCCAGGATCTGATTAAATTGGCACTGCTGCTGGTAAAGATGATAGTGGTCGATAGCTGTAGCTGCTCGTTCTGCAAATAATTCCACAATTTGGATTTCGTCGGCAGAGAACTCACGCGCCTGCTGATGAAAAGAGCAAATAGTACCAAATACTTGACCTTCGGCAGTTTGCAAGGGTATTCCTAAATATGCTCGATAACCCGGCGCAGGTCTGCCGTACTCTGGGTTAGCCACAGCATCTTCAACTGCCAATGTGCGCCCAAATTGCATAACTGTAGCAATCAATAGCCCATGTAATGCATAAACACGGGGTGCATCTTCAGCCATTTCGAGACTACTCGCTAGAACAGTTTCAAACCCCTCTTGGCAAAAGGTAACAACTGTCCAATCTACTCCAATCAGTTCGCTGACTCCGCAGGCAATGTTGTGCAAATAGCTACCCAGTTCACCAGTTCGATAGTTCAAAGAGGACAAACGTGCTATTATTTGTCGCTCACGCTGCCGAGTTTGGTTGTACAACAACATTTCATCATCACTGGTCTTGTTCATGGATGCCTGTTGCATGAATTATAAAAATAACAACTCAGGCTGTCCGGCTAGTTAGATAGAAAGATTTTACTAGAGCCATATGCTATTTGCATACAGGAAGTTTATGAAGTTTTATTTAAATAAGTTAAAATTTATACAAAAATTTTGGTTGGACAAAAATAAGTGGTGTCATTGTAAATAAAGTAAAACAATCCTAGAGCCTTGCGTCACCGAACAGCCCGTCGTAAACATCGCTTGATTTCAGTCTGTTATGTTCACTATGACATAGTTACGTTTACTTACGTCCAATTAGTTACCTACTTAAAATTTAAATTTTGCTGAGAAATTCATTAGAATTTTCTAGGCAAAATTTTATTTTTCTAGATATTAATCTTTATATTTCCCTAATTTTTAGACTAATCATTCAAGTAAAAATTAGTTTAGATTTCAACGCAAAAGCTAAATATCTAATTGATGGATTAAAGGATTTAAATAATGAAATTAAGGCATTTGCTAATACTGAGTTTGTCTTCTTTTGTCATGGTTAGCTGTGTTCGAGAAGTATCAACCAATCAGTCTAATGAAAGTCCTATGGCTGTGAATGCGTCTATTCCCGTGTCATCAACTCAGGCGAAATCTTTAACCCAGTCAGCACAATCTCAGAAGTCAACTGTTATAAAGTCAGGCACGTTTGTTTCTGGAGAACATACAACTCAAGGAACAGTCCGTATTACTACCAAAGATGGTAAATCATTTCTAGAGTTGGAGCAGTCGTTTAAGACCTCTGAATCAGGTCCAGATTTAGTAGTAATTTTGCATCGTTCAAATAACGTAATTGGTTTAGCTAAGCCACCATCTTATCCTTTAAAAAAGGGAGACTATATCATTCTTGCTCCATTACAAAAATATAGCGGCGCTCAGATATATCTCATTCCTAACAACATCAACTTAGCAGATTACAAATCTGCTGCTATCTGGTGTCGCCGATTTAATGCTACTTTTGGTGCTGCCAATGTGAGTAAGTAAAGATTAATCAACAACTCAAAAGTAGAAAGTTGATGAAGTTAGAAGGTAAAGTTGCCCTTTTCACTGTGGGTATACAACAGAGGTAAGTTCAAATCAGCTATAAATAAAGATGTAGTGGTTGAGAGTAACTTTACATTTAACAGTCTGCTTCTATTAAAAAAGCCTTCTTCAATACCTAAAACTCAACTAGAACAGTGAAGCAAATCAAACAAGTTTGGAGAAATATAGACCCATTATCATTACAGTTACGCTTAACGATTGGTATTGGTGGATTTTCAGCTTTAGTATTAGGTAGCCTTGCTACATGGACTAGTTGGAAAATGCAGCAAATTTTGATTGATAGTCATAAACATAACATAGAACAAATTGCCAAGCGCTTGCCACGCGATGTGCAACTTTATAGTGAAATAATGCAACCTGAAACTGGGTTAATAAAAGCTATTAATAACTTGGCAAACACCAACATATTATTATGGCTAAAAAGTCGTGATAGTAAAATATTAGTAAAATCTGCCGCTCTGGATTTGTTATCTAATTCTACGGTAGCTGAGTTAATGTCCTTGACTAAGATGCCGATTAAACCACAAATTTATAAAGTTAACCAAAGCTACTTTGTTTTATGTGGTCATTCTGTACACGTGCAGGGTAAGTTGCTAGGGGAGCTATTTGTAGTCCAGGATATTACCCGCGAACAGACAATGTTTATGGGCATGGTGCAGAGTTTAGCTATTATTAGTGTTTTGGCAATTGTTGTCTTAACAGCTGCGATCGCATTTTATATCAAGCGTTCTTTGCAACCTTTGCGCCAGCTTAACCAAATGACTTCTGTTATTTCTGCTGAAGATTTAGGACAAGCACAGTTATATCTTGATAATGCACCTAGCGAAGTTAAAGAATTAGCTCAAACCTTAAACATGTTGTTATCACGCCTCTCCCAATCTTGGGAGCAAGAACGAGAATTTGTGAGTAATGTTTCTCACGAATTACGCACACCTCTGACAATTGTACATGGCTATTTGCAAAGCGTCTTGCGAAGGCAAAATAACTTAACTCAAATCCAACAAGAAGCTTTAGAAACTGCGGCATCAGAAGCTGAACGTACGATCCGTCTACTACAAGATTTACTTGATTTAGCACGAGCAGATAGTGGTTATTTATACTTTCAAATGAAATCTTATGTGCTGAATGACTTGGTTGAAGAGGTTGTGGTAATGGCACAGAAGTATAGCGATCGCGTAATTACAATCGAGTCAACAGCTTACCCCATTGAGATAAAAACAGATTACAGTCGCCTAAAACAAGTATTATTGAATTTGCTTGATAATGCTATTAAGTATTCTGAAGAAAATACACCCATAATTTTTAAGTTAAATCAGCTTCAAGACAAGGCAATTCTCCAAGTTTGTGACAATGGTTATGGTATACCTTTGCAACACCAAGCACGGATTTTTGAGCGATTTTACCGCATAGATGAATCACGCACTCATGCTACTGGGGGTTGTGGTTTGGGTTTATCGATTGTCAAAACACTTGTAGAAGGTATGGGGGGCAGTGTAAGCGTGCAATCAAAGTTAGGAGAAGGGAGTATGTTTACAATCAGTTTCCCTACATAATGTATATCAATTTACTATTTAGTTGCTAATAGTTTTTTGGCTGCATATTTGAGATTGCATTCCCTTATCGGAGTAGCCCCGCATTTTTTAACCATTGTATCGAATCTATTTGTCCTGCGATCGCCTGGCTGGGTCGCAATTCAATCAGAGCCAGGTTATGGTAGCACTTTTATTCTGACATTACCTACTTTAAGAGCAAAAATATGACAGCACATATCCTTTTGGTTGAAGATGAAGTCAAACTAGCGCGATTTGTGGAATTAGAATTAAGTAGCGAAGGATACCAAGTTAGTATAGCCCATGATGGCATCACTGGACTGACGCTGGCACGAGAGTCATCGCCAGATTTAGTCATTCTAGATTGGATGTTACCAGGGTTGTCGGGTTTAGAAATTTGTCGTCGTCTGCGAGCAACAGGTGGTTTAGTGCCGGTGATTTTGTTGACTGCAAAAGATGAAGTAAGCGATCGCGTTGCAGGTTTAGACGCAGGAGCCGATGATTATGTAGTTAAACCTTTCAGTATTGAGGAATTACTAGCTAGAATCCGCGCCCATCTGCGCCGCACTCAAGAACTAGATGAGGATTTGTTGCAGTTTGAAGATTTGAGTTTAAACCGCCTCACTCGTGAAGTATTTCGCGGTAAACGAGGTATTGAGTTAACAGCAAAAGAGTTTGATTTATTAGAATATCTTCTTTCACATCCTCGTCAAGTATTTACTAGAGACCAAATTCTCGAAAAAGTTTGGGGCTACGATTTCATGGGTGATTCCAATATCATCGAAGTCTATATCCGTTATCTGCGCCTGAAGCTAGAAGAAAATAACGAAAAACGCTTGGTTCATACAGTGCGTGGTGTAGGGTATGCTTTGCGGGAGTAGTAAAAAACTCAAAACTATATCATAAGTTAAAAAATGGGGTCAACGCCTTAAATTCGCTTCGCCAGACCCTTTGGCAATTTGTACCCAGTAAAGCGGAACCAAAAAATTTTGAAAGCAGATCTGTGTAAGCATCAGCGTTTTTTGCTTGGAGGGAACTTCAGATTAAACCCTAAGAACCCCACCCCTTAATCCCCTCCCCGCTTGCTCTTAGGGGATTAAGGGGAGCCAGCGCGGTCTTGGGGTTTCCCCAAGTGGAGCGACTGGCGTGTGGGGTGCAATGACTGTGGGAATCATAACTAGACTTGTCCGAACTTGATATTACTTCACTTCATTAGGTTCAAACTTACTCACCTTACCTTTCTTAACCGCGACAATCACATCGTAGTGTGAACAGTAAGAGAATGTGACATCATTGGCTTTGTTATAAAGGTTAACTACATGACCTGCACCACCGGGCTGGATACCGATTGGCTCCAAGTCACCAAAAAAGAAGCGCCGTAGTTGATCACCACTACCAATCTGACCCTTACTCTTAGTGAGTAAGTCTATTTTCTGTGTTACAGACAATTCTTCGGCTGCTGATGCTTGCACTGATAACGGATTGATCAACTTTAGCGGTGCATCCCATACCGTGAAAAAACCAACCAAAGCAACGCTTGTAAGTAGGGGGGCAAGTTTCATTTGTTACTCCTCATTTTTGTTTTATCCCGAATATCCAAAGTATCTCAGTTGGGACTGAAGCTGATCTGAAACTAAGCCATGACTTTCATGAATTTATCCTGGTAAAAAATTTAGTTGATTCTCAGGATTTTCTCAGGAAATTATGGTGATTAAAAGTCACAGCAAAATTTAAGTATTCTCTCAGCAAAACCTCATTTGGAACTGAATGGAGGCAACTTAGTATAATGAGCAATGCTTTTATTGCAGTGGTGTTATTGTGACTAGACTGAGAAGGCCACATCGCTTCATTCACAGAATTTCAGGACAAACATATCTCTGGTTAGCAATCCTAATTTTTGGAGCATCTAGTGCAGTCACCCGCAAGCTTACAGAAATTGGTGCTCAACATTTAATAGATGGTCGCAATCCTATTTCTTTTTGTAATGTTTTATTCGTGGGAAACCTTTGCGCCTTGATACTTCTGATCCTAATCTATGGGCGACAGTGGAACAAAGCTACTTTGAAGCAACTCTCAAGGAGGGATTGGTTGAGCCTAACAGCAGTAGCTATTTTATCGGGAGCGCTGGCCCCTGGCTTAATTTTCCAAGCACTTGCACTTACAGGGGTGAACAATGTAGTTCTGGTGGGACGCTTAGAACCGCCTCTAACTCTGGCTTTATCAGTCTGGTTGTTGAGGGAACGGGTAAATTTTTGGGAAGTTGCAGGGGCGATCGCAGCGTTTATTGGTGTTATCCTAACTATCATCCTTCAGCCCCCAGCAGAAGCCATGATCAACATGGGAGGTTTCGGTTTAGGCATAGGGGAAATGTTGGCAGCAGCAGGATCTGTGGCTGTAGCCGCTTCCACAATTATTGCTAAGAAACACCTTTCCCAAATACCCTTGGCAATATATAGCATCTTTCGTACTGCACTAGGAACCGTAATCTTTTTCCTCATTGCTTTAGTACTTTATGGTAGCGATCATTTTGCTGATGTCCTCTCACCATTTTTATGGCAGTGGATGTTTTTGTATGGTGGGGTGATTGTGGTGGTAGGCCAGTCTTTCTGGATTAAAGGCTTGAGAACTTCTACTATATCTGCGGCTTCCTTAGTTGGCTCATTTACCCCAATTGTCGGCATCCTAGCAGCCTATTTAATTTTGGGTGAAGCCCCTACTATGCCTCAATATATTGGTAGTAGCTTGATTTTACTAGGCATATTCTTAAGCCAAATTGGCATTCGGCGTCAGACTTCTAGCAAAGTGAGTTCTATTCAAGCACAACAACAAGTACAAACGGGTATGGGATTCAAGGGGATATGAAAGTGCCCACTTTTTCAATAAGTTCCTCATCAATAAATTATTTGAGCTTTTAGATATTTTTAAATGGATAATATTCTCAATTTTTTATATATGCTGAAATATAAATGTAATCAATAAAACTCAATATTTATACTGTTTCAGACATCACGTGTAGCAACTCATACTCTTTAAGGTAACGATGATTGAAGTCTCTCAAGTTTTAAACAATAGACTATAACTCCCAAATAGCAAGAGTGTCTACAAAGCTGTATCTCAGAGTTTGAAAAATGGGGCTGAATTTTCTTGCTCTTTAATAGCTATCTCTTGCGATAGAAGGAAACCAGCATTGTAATTAATAGGCTAAATATAAAGTCTTTGTAGATTAAATTATGAACATTATTGCTTGGATTATTCTCGGCCTACTTGCTGGAGCTATAGCTAAAGCTATTTACCCTGGTCGTCAGGGAGGTGGGATTCTTACAACCATGATTTTAGGTATCATTGGTGCTTTAATAGGGGGTACTATAGTTACTCTCTTAGAGACAGGGAGACTGCAACTCACCGCAGCCGCTCTCAGTATCCCTGGTGTAATTGTTGCTATTATTGGTGCAATAATTGCTATCTTTCTATGGAACTTGGTGGCTGGACGTGCCAGTTATTAGTTGAATCGCCAGATAAATCATGATTCAAGCCGAGTTATTAATAACTACACCTTTTCAAACTTTAACCCAAAACAACAACTCCACTTACTAAAAGCATAGTGGAGTCACAAATTTGAGATTATCAATCTTCAATTATCGCTAAAATTGTTATTTTTGCTGTAGACTAGTCTAAAAATTCCTTAAATTCATCTTTTTTTTATCGGTGTTTACACCGTTCGCCTTGGTCTCCCCTTGGGAGAAGTTCAGAATCTCTTTCAGAGAGGCTGCGCCGTAAGCGAAGCCATGCCCGAAGGGCTTTACGGACCAAGCCGCCGCTCCGACTTCTCTGTGTGGTTAATTACTTTTTGGTGTACCTCACTCAAGTGAAAACCGCCATAACTCTTAAAATAATTATGATTAGCTCTTGAATATTGAAGTACAGAGATGCGATATATTGGCTCTGTAGAGATGATTCATATTGAGCTATATTTATCTATTTCAAAGTAAACAAATTTTCAATACAAGGAAAGTTATAGGAGTGGCAACAAAGCGTCAGAAAAATGCGTGGATGAGTGAAGTTAATGACATCATTCGTGGTACTTGTGGAGGCTTTTTATTTGGTATACCCTTGCTGTATACAATGGAGGTATGGTGGATTGGGTCACTAGCAAAACCACAATTGATGATGATGGCGATCGCATTAACATTTATCGTAGTTTTGTTACTCAACCAGACAGAAGGCTTTCGTAAACGCAGACATAGCTGGTTAGCTTATCAAGCAGTAATAGATACTGTAGAAGCAATGGCGATTGGGCTAGCTTGCTCTACCTTTGTGCTGTTGCTGTTGCGAGAACTGACACTTGAAACTTCCCTAAAGGAAGCTTTAGGTAAAATCATTTTTGAAAGTGTACCCTTCACTTTTGGTGTAGCATTGACCAACCAGTTTTTGGGAGATACTAGAAACACCAATTCAGAAGGAGAAACGACTCATCCCGGAGACAGTGCAAGTAAAAATCAACAAGATGAGTTACAAGCTACCTTCGCTGATGTAGGTGCAACCTTAATTGGTGCAACCGTAATTGCATTCAATATTGCCCCAACAGATGAAATTACCATGCTAGCAGCCGCAGCTTCGCCACTTTGGGAGTTGGCAATCATCGCCACATCTTTGCTGATTTCTTATGGCATTGTATTTCAGGCAGGCTTTTCAGACCAGCAAAAGCGTAAACAGCAACAAGGAATTTTCCAACGACCATCAAGTGAAACTATAATGTCCTACTTAGTGTCACTGCTAGCAGCCGCTTTTATGCTGTGGTTCTTTCAAAAGTTAACTGTGAGCGACCCCTGGACAATGTGGTTGGATCACACCTTGATGCTGGGGTTACCTGCAACTATTGGCGGTGCAGCCGGAAGGTTAGCGATATGACTAAAACAGAACAACAAGAGCGATCGCCTGCTGAGTGGGTAACATTCAGCGCCGCCTCATTCATCCTCGCAGTGATTGTTAGCCTCGTCAGCTACACTTGGCTAAACGACAAGAATCAACCACCGATCCTTTCTGTCACCAGTAAACAAACAATCCGGGAAATTGATGGGCAATTTTATCTTCCCTTTGAAGTTGTTAACACTGGAGGAGACACAGCTGAGTCAGTTCAGATTATGGCGGAGCTACTAATTAATGGCAAAGTTGCAGAAACAGGAGAGCAACAGATTGACTTTTTATCCAGTGGTGAAAAAGAGGAAGGCGCATTTGTATTCAGCAAGAACCCTCGCCAAGGTCAGTTAACTCTACGTGTTGCTAGTTATAAATTGCCTTAGTACCGCTTGGTGGAATTTAAAATTACGTGAATTCGACGGCTCATGTAGTAACCGCCTAATTAGCTTAAATATTGAAACCTCTAAGAGGTTTTACTACGCAAAACCTTCCCTCTCCGACTCGGAGAGGGACAGAGTTGAACTTTAGTTCAAGACAGGGAGAGGTTTATCGAACTCACGTTAAAATTGGTCTGCGATCGCCTTATTTTCCAGGGCAATCCATTAAATAATGGGTAATAGATTTTACTCCATTACCCATTACTAGTTATTAATTATCAACAACGCACAAAAATATATAATTGCTAACGTCTAAGCTATTAGACGTTGACCTTAGCTTTTGACCAAACACCGTTATCATCTTCATCAAATTGCTGATGAACTGCCTCCCAGGCAGCGTTTTCAGCCGTGAACTCGTCATTTTTCTCATTTAACACAGCGTTATAGCGCTCAATAAATGTCCGTTGAGCTTCTTCAGAAAGATGAGAACGAACCTCAGGAGACAAGTCTTCTGGACTATTGCACTGTCCAGGACAGGGACGAGCAAAGGTTTTTTCAATTGTGTGAATTTCTTCACCACCAGCACTTTCAAGCAGCAATTGAAATTCTCCAGCGCGATCGCTTGGAACTTCTGCCATCAATAAAAATTCGCCAGCTTGTAAACGGGTTTGGTAAATAGCGGCTTTGTCTTCTGGCATTCCCAAAGTAGTTAGAACTGATACTAAACCTGCACCAGCACTACCTGCGATCGCTCCACTTGCAGCCCCAAGCAGCACTGCACCAATAGGGCCTGCTGCCACAATTGGCCCGACAAAAGGAATAAACAGTACGCCTACACCTGTAAGTAAGCTGAGGAAGGAGCCAAACAAGGAACCAAAAATTGCCCCTGTTCTTAAACCCCCCAGAATCACATCTTTTTTACTAATAAAGCCAGCAATTCGAGTTTCTGACTGGAAGTTTCTGCCCAGAACCGAAACATGATCTCTAGGCACACCCCTGTCTAATAAACGTCGAATTACATCATCAATTTGCTTTTGTTCTTTAAATACAGCAGAGATGGTACGTTCTGCTTTATATGTTTCTGACACTTGAATACTCCTTATATTATGTTGTTTTTGCAGTAGATAGACTGAAGAGACAAATACAGGACTTACGCAAAAGATTTGCTGTCATGCTGTAGCGTAAGGTGCAAAATGCAGTGGAGAGAAACATCTAGTAGATTCTTCTCTAGGCGATCGCTACGTACCCTACGGTATTTTGCTACAAAATTTCGTTACAATGCGTAAGTCCTGAGATACTGAGAGATTGATTCCTCAACATCAGTTTTGAGGGAGGAATCAATCCTCCCTCAATTGGCTACGCAGCATTTTCAACTCAGACCTGATGTTTTTGCCTGTATCTGCTAATAGTTACACACCTACAGGAGTTTTAGTTTCTGCTGCTGGCTGTTTACCGTCTGCCTCAAGTGCTTGTCCTTCAATAAATGAGCGCAGCATCCAAGCTATCTCCTCATGTTGTTCCATCAGTCCGGTCAGAAAATCAGCGGTTCCTTGATCATGGAACTGCTCACCAGACTGATCCACATGATCCCTTAAGTTGCGAATAACTTGCTCGTGATCCTCTACTAGATTAGCTACCATCCCTGTTGCTGTGGGAACACTACCAGCATGTTCTTTGAGGGTAGTAATCTTGAGAAATCCCTCCATTGAGCCAACTGGGTAACCACCTAAAGCACGAATCCGCTCTGCCAGAGCATCAATATTGAGAGTCAGCTTCTCGTAGTGCTCTTCCCAAAGCTGGTGCAAAGAGCGGAACTGAGGACCAACGACATCCCAATGGTACTTCTTGGTTTTCACTAACAGTAGATAGGCATCTGCCAAATCTTGATTCAACAGATTAATTACACCTTGACGCTGTTCCTCTGTCAAACCAATGTTTATCGCACGCATTATTTTCTATCCCTATTTGAGCGAACTTATTTACTAAGTTCTCAAATTTAAGACATAATATACATCGACCTAAGGAAAGATTGTTAATTTAAATTAATCATCATAATTATAATTCTGCCTATACCTTAATGGGGAGGAGTAATAAACCAATGATTATATAGTAATTAGCTAGTTTTATTTAATCTTTTGATCAGCTATAGGATTCCTATTTGATTTTGTTGGCGTAGCCGTACGCCTGCGCTTAAAAACTACGTACACCTCTAACTCCCTTTTATTCCTGCTCCTCATTCCTCATTCCCTATCCCCTGCCTCTACGAGTCAGTTCACGAATCAAATCGGATTACTATAATGACAATCAAGATTGTGAATGTAATTAAAAATAAGATGTGCGTAATCGAAAGTATGCAAACCTAGTTTCAAAAAGATACTCAGCTTGAATATAGCTTTATATTTAATTGAAGTTGCCAGCTTAACATTGGATTAACAATTAGTAATGGGTAACTGCTTTGACGCAATTACCCATTACTACCGAAAAATTTCCAAAGTATTAAATTTGTTACTTACCTGTAACTTTGTCCAAAAAATTCTTGACGTTTTCTTCCACTGAGGTTGAACTCTGCGAATTTGACGGACGCTTCTGCTTGTCAATATCAGCCGCTCCCTGAACCTCATTGAGTCCTTCGTTTGACTTCTTTTGAACCTCTTTGAGTCCAGGAGGTGGTGATTTTGCTACTTCGTCAGTTTCGCGCTGAGTTTCAAGTAGTTGTGTAGTAGCTTCCGTAGGGTCACTTTGATAGCTATTGATCGCAAAAGCCGGAAAAGCACTAGATAAAAGTAGTAAGGCGCAGGTAAAAGCCACAACTAGAAAGCGTACTGGACTAAAGATAGATAAAACAGAAGCAATAGTCTTCATTTGAAATCCTCGATAACAGCTTTAACAACACAGAACTTGTACTTTAAGAGAGAGGCTCAGGTTTTCACTTAGTCAATTTAACCAATTAAATTAACAGATGTGCTTCCATCTTGAAGTTCTTGTTCATCGAACTTTACCAAAGAAATTGTCTTTAGTATTTCTGCATTGACTCAGATAATATGTTCTAAGTCAATACTCCACCCCTTATTCAATAAATACATTATGCCGTGTCTGACGAAATTCTTAATTTAGAGTTCGCCTTTATATTTCTACTTTGAAGACATTGATGTTTGAATCGGCCTGTGGAATGAACTTGCTGTTATTTAGATTTACAACAAAATCGCTCCCTAGGTAGATCAACTTAACATAATTTTAGCAAGCAATGGCTTTAGATTTATATCTAGCGACTATAGCTTGATTTCCAAAGGGATGACCTCAATAATAACGGCACGGCTGATACAGTCAAGAATAAGGTAATATCCAAAAGCTATGGTTATGCAATCAGTTTGGCTTTAATTGGGTGAGCGATCGCTTCTAAAGTAATTTCTTTCATTTTTTATAGTGAGTCGGACAAGAGCCTAACCTATATCTGCGTGTTAAAAGCCTGCTGCACAACCACTCTGCCAACTACCCTGGTGAATTTAATCAATAAAGTTATCTAAATAAATGAGCCTCTGCGATCGCCTACCTACCATTACATCGTGCGTTCGTAACACTTGTGCTAAAAATCTCCTCTTAGAGGTACCCCGACAGGATTTGAACCCGTGTCGAGTATACCCGATTATTTCGTTCATTCACTCATAATAGAAGCACTGCTTTCTTGAGCTTCCTGCCAAAGTTTGTGCAAAAAGAACTCAGCGCGATCGCTTATAGTAGTGACAAACACGCCCACAGCATCCTCAGAGTCATCTGAGAGCCAAGAACCCCACAGAGTCACCTCTATATACTCACTATCGCAGGCATACAGAGCAATGACTTCTTTGTCATCGCGCTTCACCTCAGCTTTTAGTACCTCTACTCCTGACAAGTCAATAGGAAGCAAAAAGGAAGCTGTACTGGGTTCAACGCATAGACCTTGACCAATTCGCAGCACCAAAATGACTCGCTGCGCGACCCATTCCTCTAGTGGCTGAGTAAGATACTCTAAATCAAAGCTCCTCTCGGTGTAAGTTAATTTCAGCATTCCTTATGCTCTCCTGTTATTCCGGTCTGCTTGCACATTTATCCACAACTGTTCGGCAAAAAAAATCGCCGGCTGGACTCAGGCTTTTGGCTTGTTTCGCAGTTGTATACAAGACTCAGACAGGGTGCCAAGACGCGTACTTCTGCAAAACGGATTACTCTAACACTTACATTGCGTTCGCGCAGCGTATCGAAAATAGCGTCACAGCTTCACTCCTGATAAAAAACCCCCGCTTCTTGTTTAGGTGAAGCGGGGGTTAGAAATTGACCGGAAAATTTTCTGGTCTTATATCGGTACAGTATTCCTGTATCTGTACCACCCGCTTTGTTCATCTAGTTGTAATTTTGCATTCAGCACATCAATGCACAGCTCTCTAAAATCATAATTACCCTCTGTGATTTGCCCATGATTTCGGCTACCATCGCCCATAAATAAATACTTCACTCCCACAGGGGCTGATTCCCAATTAGCTCGACAGTTGGCAGCACGCAAGGAAGTAGAGATGGGGTAAATGGATTTCACAGAAAATTTTACCTATTGAACATTCCTTTAAACATACTACACTTGTATTACTATCCTGTCTATATATGTAAGGAGAAAAAATCATGCATACGATCGCCCGCACCCCAACCACCGACATGGAAGTTACCAGCATCCGTTTAGAGCGGGAACTCAAAGATAAACTTAAAGAAATAGCAGGCAATCAGGGATATCAAGCTCTGATTCGAGATATTCTCTGGAATTATGTCCAGCAAAAATCAGGTGAGTGGAAGCCTCGATTTTCGCGAGCCGATATTCGAGCTAGCATAGCTGCGACATCTCAGCAAGAAGAACGCTGCGTACTTACAGGTCAATTAATTCAACCCCAACAGCCGATGTTGTTAGGATTAACGAGGAATGGCGACATGGTTCCTCTAAGTATCGAGAGTTTGGCTGGGTAGTTTTACTTTCAGGTGATTGCAGCCCAGTTATCCTCAATAGTGACTGGACTGCATTCAGAACTTAGCTTCATCCCAATGCTGTAAGTAAAGAGTTAGGCAAAAATACTCCCCTCAATTCTTGACTGTCACCCTTGAACTGCCTTCCCAATTTTTCCTGAAGCTATGGCTTAACAGGATTTTACTTAGAGTTACACGTATATTAAAAGTAACTTGTTCAACAACAGCATTTTGAAAAAAACATTACATTATTTTGTAAGTATTTCAGTGTTAACGCGGTGAACATTCCCGGATATCTGACCTCAATTCTAGAGGAATTACGGTTTATGTATGCTTACAGGCGGGATATTCTAGGTCAAAGTGAGTAAATTACATCAACATCAAGAAGCTAAATATAATCTAACTGAGAGATTTTAGGATATTCTAAGTATCTGATTACCTATGTAGAGATTTGTTTAATACATTAGTAACTTGGCCATCTGACATAGAAAGAGGCTATAACAGGTGAGAGAAAGTATTCAAATAAAATTTGCAAACCATCAGGGTGTAACAACACCACCAATAGTAAAGAATATGCCAAGAGGTTGGGTGCAAAAACAATGGGGTCATTATCCAAGGGCGTGCCAGGAATGAAAAAGCCTTTATCGTCGCCGCCACAATGCCCAGATGACGTAGATCAACTACAACCATACCAAATCGAGCTGATGCAGCATCAGGAAGAACCTGCCCACCAATTGGTACAAAAAATTAACCAAATCATCGCCAATAGCTCAGCGACTTCCTTGATGCTGCAAGAGATAGCCCAATTGCTAGGACTTGCCTTCCAAGTAGATTGCTGTTGCTTAGTTCCAGTGACAGATGAAGAATCCAGCGAAGCAACTATTGCCAATTGGTGTGCTGATGAGTATCTAGGGTTACCACACCCAAACGAGATATTCTCGATGGAACAGTTGCTTATGGACTCGCCAGTAGTGCAATGTGCTGCTGAACCATTGACTATTGAGGATATTTCAATTATCCAAAACAGCTTGGTAATCGGGTGTCAATATTTGCCACTACCGATAAAGGCGGTTTTGGCAATTCCCACCCGATTTGGTGGCAATAATAATGGGGTGATTAGTCTGATTAAATTTCAACCCTATGATTGGAGTGAATCAGAAAAGCAACTGCTCAAAGTGCTGGAATCGTCTTGCGCGATCGCTTTTTCCCGAGTAGCACAAGCTCAGTTAATTGCTCACCAACAGCAGTACCTGCAAAAAAGTAACCAGCATCAAAGTTTAATCAAGCAATTAACTATATTGAGTCGGAGTAACTTGGAGTTGAATCAAATGCTCCAGTTAGCTATCGCCTCTACCGCCGAATCTCTACAAGCAGAGCGCGGTTTGCTCATATTGCTGAAATATACAGATCCCCTGTTTAGGACTCGACCGAAAAAACAGGTTCCCAGAGCGAAAGCTACTGTACATGCTGAATGGAATAAGTTAAAACAAATTTCCCGTACTAGTGAACCAGATGCTTTAGCTGAGTCCTTCTTGCTCTCAGAGTGTGGTTTGTGTCAGCGTGTGTTCACAGACTCTGGAAAACCAGTAATCATTGATGACTATACAGACCAAAATGATAGCTGGCCAGCTGCCTCATTATTTGCAGTAGAAAAATTGCCTGCGGCACTATTAATGCCATTAGAGAGTCAGGGTAAGGTCTTAGGATTCGTAGTCTTACAGCAAGCGGTTGCTCGCAATTGGCAACCAGCAGAACTAAACCTTGTGGAAATGGTTTGCGCCCAAGTCAGCAATGCCATAATTCAGTCACAGACATTGCGGCAAGTACAAACTTTGGTAGATGAGCGGACAGCGAAACTACAAAGCAGTTTGGAACTTCAGGGGAAATTGCATGAAAGAACCCGGCAATATGTTGAGCAGTTACGGCAACTCAATGAACTCAAAGATGAATTTTTGAGCAATATGAGCGATCGCTTGCGCTATCCTTTGACAAACATGCTGATGTCAATTCGCAACTTACGTCTGCCAGGAATAGCACCAGAGCGTCAAGTTAGGTATCTGGATATCTTAGAGCAAGAGTGTACAAAGGAAATCAACTTGATTAATGACTTGCTGACACTCCAAAAACTAGAGTCTCATCAAGAAGCTCCCCAACTAAAAACTATCGATTTAAGTACCAGAGTCAAGGATATAGCAGGATCTTTTGAGAGAAAACTTGCAGAGAAGGGATTAAGCATTATTGTAGAATTGCCACAGGAGCCGTTAACACTGCAAACCGAACTAGAAAGTTTTGACCGTATCCTACAAGAATTATTAACTAATGTCTGTAAATACTCCGAGCATGACACCAACGTTCACTTGCAAGCCTCTCACCAAGTTGATCAACTTGTTGATCAAGTTATTATTAAAGTGACGAATACAGGACGTGCAATCTCCCAAGAAGAAGCGACCTACATCTTTGATAAGTTCCGTCGCGGTAAAGGGCGCTGGATTCCAGGGACTGGCTTGGGACTTGCTTTAGTTAAGTCTTTAGTGCAGCATTTGAATGGAGCGATCGCTGTTGAGAGTCTGCAAATCTCGGATTCTCAACTGAGCGAAATTTGCTTTACCCTAACTCTGCCCCAATTTTCTGATGAAAGCAAACCATATTCTGAAAGTGACTAAAGAACATAACACAACACAAGACCTTGATTTCCAATTCCCTAGTGATGACACTAACCTAGAAGGGGATTTGCTTGATGATACAGTTGCTTCGCCAGCTAAAGTAGAAATCAAAATCGAGAAAATAGCAGAGCGACAAAGACAAATCAGTGCTAAAATCCACATTCCCCAACCACTGGAACGAATTTGGAAGGTTTTGACAGATTATGAAGCCTTGGCTGACTTTATCCCTAACCTCGCCAAGAGTCGTCTAATTGAGCATCCCAACGGTGGTATTAGAGTCGAGCAAATCGGCTCTGGGCGCTTACTAAATTTCAACTTTTGTGCGCGTGTAGTTTTGGATCTGGAAGAATTTTTCCCTAAAGAAATTAATTTCCGCATGGTAGAAGGAGATTTTAAAGGCTTTTCTGGTAGCTGGTGTTTAGAGCCTTATTCCCTCGGTGAGCATATAGGAACAAATCTTTGCTACACAATTCAAGTTTGGCCTAAACTCACTATGCCAGTAGCAATCATCGAAAATCGCTTAAGCAAAGATTTGCAGTTAAATATGCTAGCGATTCACCAACGTGTAGGAGAGTTAGCTAGTAAGGAACCTTAACGCAACCCTATCACTCAGATTTGAGCGTACAGTGATGCGTTAATTCGCATCAGCATGACTAAGGAATCTTTTTGCTTTTTACGTTATTTAAGTACCCCCAGGGGAATTCGAATCCCCGTTACCTCCGTGAAAGGGAGGTGTCCTAGGCCTCTAGACGATGGGGGCATTGGACTCAGACCTTTTATAAGGTAACGAATTTCCCTGCTGATGTCAACAGGTTTTGCTAAAAAAATTTGTGAACAGCTAAACTGAGTGCAAGCAAAAGCCTCCACACGCTCCTACTCAAAACTAGTCCCTGTCTTTGAAAGGAACATAAACTAGATAATTGACGTCTCATCCTAGCTAAAGCACAGGAGATTCCCGAACAGCCGAAGTTGATTCTTAATTTAAAGAGCGCTTTTGCTTCCTTACCAATCGAATGAGTTATGACTGCTGTCTTAGAAAGAACTAAGTATGAGAGAATCTCGGAATTTTGCAAGGAATAAAAGGTATTTCGTTGTACCCAGTAGCGTTAATATGTATTATTCTTTACAAAAGATTTTGAAATACATCGCTCAAAATCTACAACATGGAAGCATCTTTTGAAATCACCCTACAAATGGTGATCACTGTCCTTGCAGGCATTAGTGCCCAAGTGCTAGCTGCATACCTTCGGGTGCCTAGCATAGTCTTGTTATTGTTGTTGGGCATTCTGCTTGGCTCTGACGGCATGGGGCTGTTGCACCCGCATTCGCTAGGCACTGGACTGGAAGTTATTGTTGCCCTAGCAACGGCAATAATTTTATTTGAAGGCGGACTCAATTTGGATCTACGAGAGTTGGGCAGAGTCTCTATTAGCCTGCAATTGCTCGTAACTCTAGGAACGCTGATCACACTGCTTGGCGGGAGTATGGCAGCTCACTGGCTGGGTGAATTTCCTTGGAACATAGCTTTGCTCTATGCTTCCATAGTCGTGGTTACAGGCCCAACCGTCATAAGTCCCCTGCTCAAACAAATCAGCGTAGATCGACAAGTGGCGACTCTTTTGGAAGGAGAAGGGGTTTTAATTGACCCAGTAGGAGCTATCCTCGCTTTCGTTGTCCTTGATACGATTTTGAACGGTGATACTGACCCATTCAATGCGATCATCGGTTTGCTATTGCGTCTTGGTATTGGTGGAGCAATTGGTGGTGCTGGCGGTTACCTGATGAGCTTGATTTTTAAACGCGCCAATTTTCTCTCAATTGAACTCAAAAACTTGGTAGTGCTAGCGGTACTGTGGAGTCTGTTTGCTTTAGCCCAGACAATCCGCAGTGAAGCAGGAGTTATGACAACAGTAGTCGCAGGAGCCGTATTTGCCAATTCCTCAGTGCCAGAAGAACGTTTGTTGAGGAACTTCAAAGGTCAATTAACAATTCTCAGCGTCTCAGTGCTATTTATTTTATTAGCCGCTGACTTATCTATTGCCAGCGTGTTTGCTTTGGGTTGGGGTAGTCTATTCACCGTTTTGGTACTGATGTTCGTCGTTCGCCCGATTAACATCCTCTTGTGTACTTGGAATAGTGACCTCAACTGGCGGCAGAAACTGTTTTTAAGCTGGGTTGCTCCCAGAGGAATTGTTGCAGCCTCTATTGCTTCTTTGTTTGCGATTTTGCTGACACAGCATGGCTTCAACGGTGGTGATTCTATCAAAGCTCTAGTGTTTCTCACAATTATTATGACAGTTGTTTGCCAAGGGCTAACAGCTGGATGGATTGCTCAATGCCTAAAAATCACCTCCAAAGACGCAACTGGGGCGGTGATTGTTGGTTGTAATCCCTTGAGTCTTCTGATTGCTCGATTCTTTCAAGAGCGGGGAGAAACTGTAGTGATGATTGATACTGACCCAGATTGTTTTGAGCAAGCCGAAGCACAAAATCTCCGGGTTATTGCCAGTAGCGCTCTGGACGCTGATGTTCTGGAAGAGGCAGGACTTGCTTCTGTGGGAACTTTTCTCGCTATGACCAAGAATGGCGAAGTGAATTTTGTCTTGGCTCAACGTGCAGCAGAGGAGTTTAATCCACCGCGTGTGTTAGCAGTTTTCCCCCGTGATCCGCAAGCTACTAGTTCAGCCAATGAGAATAAAGTGAACCAAGCTTTCGTATCCGAATTAGCAATTAAGACTTGGAATGAGTACCTGAGTGACGGGCGAGTCAAGCTGGGGACAACCACACTGAATGAGTCAGAATTTGCCAATCAACAGGAGCATATACAGGAAAAAATTCGGACTGGGGTTTTGATACCGCTATTGGTAGAACGAGAAGAACGCCTACAGGTAATGCCAGCAAATCAAGAGTGGGAAGTTGGCGATCGCATTATATATCTGTTGTTTGACCCCAGACCTAACCTTTTAAAACGCTTATCTGGTGCCACTCAATCTACTCCCCTCTCTTTAGAAAAGTTACCGGAGGTTGAAGAAGTTCCCCTCGCCCAATTATCTCAACTTTTGACTACTGAGAGGCCTGGGTGATGAGGGAGGAGCAGGGGAAGAAAATAACTGTTGACCCTTGACTCTTGTACAGACGCGATTAATCGCGTCTCTCCGCACTTTTTATTAGATTTAGGAAGGGATAAACTCCCCTTCTGGTGGTTGTTGCAAATTATCAAATTCAGGTTTCGGCACTTCTTGAGACATTTGCCATTCCTGCCACAGTAAAGCAGATAAATGCACCACTGCAAGCATGATCGCAGCCACCGAAATTAGATAACTGTGTATTGTGTAAAGGTGTCGAATAGTAACTGTGCTAATCGCTCCACCACCAGTTAAAATATCGCGCAGTTGTCCACCAATCAAAGGAATAGCTTCGATGGTTCCTAGCTCAATGCTAAAACGCCAGTATCCTAGTTGAGTCCAGTCTAATAGCATTGCCGTCCAATCTAGCCCGATCGCACTCAAGGTAAACAAAATTCCGCTAATCCAAGCAGCCAGCCAACTTTTGCGAAATTGCCGACCTAGAAACATCACCACAATTTGAATTAGGGCAACGACAATTACCGCATTACCAGAAATATCATGTGCTCTATGGAACAGCCAGCCATAAGGCACTTCCGTATCAATTCTTCTCAAAGAACTATATGCACCGCCTGCTGTCGGTTCGTAATCAAAAGAAAGTAAAACTCCGGTAGAGACATAAATTAAACACAGAGTAAGAATTACGACTGATAATATCGTCGCCAGTCGCCGCAAAATCCTATGGAACTCGGTGCTTTGCATGGCTAAACTCTCCTGACTTAAGTGAGTATTTATTCTTAATTACAATTTTAGCTAAGAAAAATTAAGATATTTAACTTTTTTAAGAGTCAGATAAATTTTTTTAAACTAAATATTGTACCCAAGCTTTTAACGGTTCTGGTGAGCCATACCAAATTCCGAGGTTTCTCGGAGAATGCCTTACACCCTCAATGACAAGATTTTCTGCTCCCTCTAGGTGGGCAGCTTCAATGGGCGTGATCCCATCTCCCCAAGTGTTACCCTTGCCACAGGTTAATTGGTAACTACTGTAGGCTAACCAGCTACCGCGCCGCCTTTCTCCAAAGATAGTTTTGCCAGCCACACAAATGTAACGAACGTTTTTGTAAAAAGCTCCAGGGTAGTTATTGGTGACAAAATCCAGATTCCACCGCGTCCAGCGTTCTTGGCTAATATGGGGTGTACCCAAGGTGAGGAGAGTAGAAACCAGCGGATGAGCTACCCACAAGGATGGTTTGACATCACCGCGTGCCAAATAAGGCTTTTCTCCCATGTAGATACGGGATATCCACCCTCCGGCCGAGTGACCAATCAAGTTAATTTGAGTAGTGTTGTATTGCAGCAATATCTGCTTTACCGTGCAATCAAGTTGCTGCAAAATCGGCGTTACAGGTCTTCCTCCGAGAGTTGGTAGCCAATCACGTCGTCGTAGTGGTACTGTGACCGTAGGAAAACCCAACTGTTGTAGTGATTTTTCTAGTTGGCGGTAAGCGATCGCGCTTTCTAAATATCCAGGCAAAATAACTGTTGGTAATGGCATTTGAAATTTTGAATGCAAAGATGTTGCGAGAAGTTGAGCTAGTCATCTGCAAATAGAAGCCAGATTTGAGATTTTTTGACAAAACCCCAAATACCTATGGTGGCGTTTCTACTGGAATGTCCAATAAATATAGTAAAGTTGGAAACAGTTTTAGAGTCTGCTAATGTGGTAAAATTTTTCAGAAACAGTTCAGTCTACGATTCAGTTGTGATATCTGTTACAGAAGCGCAACTAACTGCAAAAAAGTAGATTAGAAGGCAACTTAAGCAGATGCAGCTAGGTATTATGAATTTTGCGTAGACGCAAAGCGGTGAGCCAGTCCCGTGGACGGGTTCCCCGGCGTAAAGGAACTGGCGTTCGCCCTACAGCCCCTTGGGCATCCTACGGCAGGCGTGCCGGAGGCATAACCCGTAGGGCTTGTCTTAGACATTGCCTAAACCATGAACTAATCCATCTCTGAGTTATTAATCGGGAAATTCAAAAAAATCAAAAATCAAAAGTATTAATTATTCAAATGTCTCGCTAGCAAGTGCAACTTTAAAGTATAGCGTTGCGTCATTAAAAAATTAAATACTTGAAAAATGACAATCTTGCTGTTTTGAATCCAGCATAGGAAGTTATTATTTGTAGAAGGAAGCATCTATTGGACTATATTGCAATCAATATAGATAGCTTTGAAAGAAAAGATCTCTAGTCAACTGCAACCGAGCCGAGTGAACGATAACAGCTATGTCTTACGTCTCCCTGCTGAAAAACATACCAGAAATTTTAAGCCAGCCAATTGGGATAGCAGCTATAGCCTCTATTGGCATCCACGGTGCTATTGCGTTGATTGTGCCATTGATGCCTGTAGACTCTAGCAAACCCAAAGAAGTAGCATCATCGAAAACAGTCGGACTTATGGAATTAAGTCCAACCGACCAAATTCGTTTGCCACAAAATCAAAATACATCCCAAGTTGCTCTCCAACAGCAACTTTCCCAAGCTGGGCAAGTCTCTCCTCCAAATTTTAACGCCCAGACTGTATTGCCCCCATTGCCACCACCTGCCTCTAGTCAGTTCACACTCCCCTCCCTACCCCAGTCACTTAACAATTATCGCGTCTCCTCGTTGCCCACAAAGCAGTCTGTACGGATGATTCCCAGGGCAAATCTGGGATTTAATACCACTGGCTTCAATGCTAGTGGAAAATTCTCTTCGTCAGCAGTTCCTCGTTTGAATGACAGTGACATCAAATACGAAGCATCCAAGCCGCTGCCTATAAGCAAGTTACCAGAATTGCAGTCGCAGAAACTACCTGATGATATTCTGCGGAATGCCCCATATCCTAACGTATCTGAGCCTACCCCTACAACAACGGCACAGACTACCCCCAATACACCATTACAAGGAAATCCTGGTTCGCAAACTACGCTACCGATTAATGATGCACCAAAAGTTGCTCAAAACCAGCCGCAAATAGCTCCTATTGGACAACCTCTACAAGGTGCAGATAAGTTAACCTTAGCAGGGCAAAGCTTGCCGCGATTGCAGCCAGCAACTATGCCCAATATGCCTGAGTTACCCTCCAAAGGAATCGAACAGGCGATCGCACAGGTAAACTCCTACGAAGATTTAAGAAAAATAGTCCAGCAAGAGTATCCGAATGCAGAAGAAAAAGGAGTCATTCGCGATACAATCCGTACGGGTAAACAAAATGTGCAAGGTACTGTCCTGGGCGTTTTAGTGGTAGATCCTGATGGTAAGGTTTTAGATATCAAGTTCCAAAACAAGTCGATTTCCCCTGATCTGCAATCAAAAGCAAGGGAATATTTTAATACACAACCTCCCAAGAGAGAACAGCAAACCAGCTCTTACCCATTTAGCTTAAGTTTCCAAAACAATAGCAGCGCTGTTGGGGTTACTCAAGAGCAAAAGCCTTCATCTCAAGCTGCTCCCAAACCATTGCTGGAACTGCGGAACAGAAATAACCAGCTAGCACCCTTACCAGCAGCTAATCCCAAACCATTACTTGAACTGCGAAACAGGAGCAACCAACCAGCAGCTGCTCCCAAACCATTATTGGAACTGCGAAACCGAAATAATCAACCAGCAGTTACTCCCAAACCATTATTGGAACTGCGAAACCAAAATAATCAACCAGCGGCTACTCCCAAACCATTATTGGAACTGCGAAACCGAAGCAATCAACCAGCGCCGTCATCGGCGGCTATTCCTAAAGCATCATCTGTACCAATAATCAATAACAATCAACCTACACTCGCTGCTGAGTCTGATCAAAAGCTATTAGAACAGTTGCGTCAACTGAAGGAAAACAGACAAAAGTCTAATCAATAAAAATAAAAACTCATTGGTAATTTTGGATTAGACATAAGCTAAAAATGATTAATAACCTCTAGGGCGTGTTTTCTTGCCTCGCCGACACCCTAAAGGGTGCGGCTACAGGAACGAAATCCGCTTGCGCGGACTACGAAAAATCAAGATTTTAAGCCTGCTCTTAGCAGGCTTTGTTCCTGTAGCCTCAGGGTTTAGCCTGAAGGCTTGTTTAAAGACTGCTTGGGAGCAGTATGCTACGCGAACAAGTTTTCAGGTTTTTAGTAGGTAAGTCCTAACAGAAAAACCCTCTGACAAACCAAAGGGCTTTCTATATAAAGGAATGAATCTTTCAGCTACTTTACCAGCCTTGCTCTGCTTGTTGGAAAACGTAAGCAGCTACCTCCAGAACCTCCTGATTGTTTAACTTGCCTTTGAAGGCAGGCATGGCATTTTTACCATTCTGCACTTGGTAGATAATCGCTTGGATTGAGTCTTGATCATAATTTGCCAGGTACTTTGACAATGCTTCCTTTTTCAAAGTTTTCTGGTTAATTAAGATGTTACCACCACCTATATGGCAAGAAGCGCAGTTAGCATCAAATATTTTGGCACCATTGGATGTTTCGGCAGCTAGTGCTGGAGGAATGAATGTTAATTTGGACAGGGCGATCGCCAATAGCAACATTAATACAAATATTCTCAAGAAATTCTCCTTGTAACAAGCTTCAGCAACTGAGAAACCGTCTTTAGTAACTATCCTATGGCTGCTCGAAGCCTTATAAGCTCTAATTACATCACAACTATTGACCCCTATTTGTACTCTACCCTATGATACTTAGCTGCTGTAGAGTAGAAATGCGATTAATTTCTGATATAAACAATTTTGCTCAAAATCGGCGGTAACGAGTTCACCCACTCCAGCGCCACACATGTTTAGCATTTTAGCGGGGAATAGGACTCATTACCGCCTTTTACTCATGGTGTATACCACCTTAAGAGTATGGCATTTTGCTCTTCGCTAATTTCGCTAACGAGCAAGGAAAATCATCTGGTGTCAAAAGCGCTATTTCTAACCTTCAACAGTGAGTTTGCCAACCATGCCAGCACCGCGGTGGGGTTCGCAGTAGAAGGTGTATTCACCAGCTGGTGCGTCTTCTGGGATAGTGGTCTTTTGGGTTTGACCAGGACTCATCAGCAACTGCTTATGAGACAGTCCTTTAGCTAAATCAGCGCTCTTAGCAGGGTTTTTAGCAGCATCAAATACAACATTATGGGGAGGAACTTTGTTGTTCACCCATTCAATTGTGTCGCCTGGTTTAACTGTTAACTTTGCGGGTTCAAATGCCAGCATTCCTTTATCACTACCCAATTTCACCTTGTATGTTTCAGCCGCAGCGCTGGGAGTAAAAACAGCGAAGCTGCTAACAACTAAAAGGATTGTCAACACAGCTAAACCAAAGCGTTGCCAGCTTGCCGCAATCAATTTCATGGCTCTCTCCTAACAAATAGTTTTATTTTCCCTTTTCCATTTTAAATAAAATCAACACCAAATATGACAATCTGTCATAGATGCTATTTTTTTTTTCAAAAATAGCGAGAAATCAATAGGAAAAAATTGTGCAATCAGTAATAATTATTAAACTGCTATACACCAAAAAGGGTGTAGATGAAGAAAAAAAAGTTAAAGATTAAAAGAAAGTCTTTTTTGTTTAGAAATACTCCCTGGCGGTTCAAAAATTTTCTGTGCCCCAGCCAGGAGCCTTCTGCGCTGCTATGAGAACGAAAGCAGCTAAGTTTTCCATCTGCTGTTGCGATAACAAACTAGGAGGTACTTGACGGCACCAATAGGTTTCTTCACTACCGTCATAGATCATGGGTTGACGCATAAAGCTAACAAGAGCATTAATGCGATCGCGTAGCCGCAGGTAATTTTATCCCATTGATCCTGTCAAAATTCTGAGTTCCCAGTCCTGATTCCAGAGAAAAAAGTCAAGAATCACCACCGAGACATAAAGAAGTCTAAAAGTCTTTCTTGAATGCGCTCAAGCCTCAGGACTCAGAACTCAGGACTTTCCGGGCAGTAAGGGCAGAATTTACCGGCCCCTACATCACTCAGTATCGAGGTTTGCCAGCGTGGATTTAGTAATAGATTTTGCCTCCCCCCCACTTGCTACCAACAATTTTTGGTTGCAAGAGAACATGACCAGCGATCGCCTCCAAGTCATCATCTGTCAGATTTCGCATTGCTGTAAAAATATCTGCGCTTTTGATACTGGGGTGTATTTCGGAAATCTCTTCTTCCCCGTCGTAAGTAGTGGGATTTTTCAAGTAATCCACCAAGCCTTGAATATTGTTACGGTTTGGTGTTGCCAGTGCCAGGTCGTCTGGAGTGAGTCCCACGTTCTGGTTTGTCTTGGTAACTCCCCCAGCATGACATTGGGCGCAAGCGTAATTAAATAAGCGTTTGCCTTCTTTGACTTGTTTCAGACTGAGTACGACGGTATCACCCTGATCATTTAATGGCACTGTTCGGGTAGCTTCGTTCAGTTCCACGGCTGTCGCGCTACCGACAAGCAACTGAAACGTGAGTAAAACAGTAGCCACAACAACGCCAATTAGTCTTTTAAACATGTTTCCCCTTAAAAATTTTGACGCTCAACACAGCTAAATAAAACGATTCTCAATCTCCACGCTGCTAATTGCCAATGGCTGATGATTCTTTGTCATTAGCTATTAGCCAGAGCTAGAAATAGCCCTTCAGGTGACTCTAGTATCGCCCACCGAGTCACTAGTACCTTTTGGGTGTATTTCAGACAATATTTGCGAAATAATTGCCTTTGCATCCTCTAACGCCAAACGGGTCTTTTGGTGTTTGTAGGCAATTCCTAGTTGGTCGCACAGAGAAAACACTTTTTCTACAGGAATACTGTAGTCTGTTGCGATCTCTGCGATCGATAGGTCTGCAAAACCCATAATGTTTGTTAACTACAGATAGAGATTGAGTCGCTGTAATACCAATATCACGTTAAGAGTGCAATTTGTTGCCTAAAATACGGTTGCACCTGAGGCGGGGATCAAGGAGGTTTTACTGCGACGTTGGCGATGCGAAAGCAGCGTACCCGTTTCGCCGCCAGTAACTGCCCCACATCAGATGTAAAGCAAGAGTTATGAACCCACCCAACCTCTCAATTTTGGGTTAATTCATCTATGATCTTAAACTTTTGTGTCCGTCCATCCGTAGGCAACTTCATTGAGTTGAGTACTTCCTCTTTGGACAATTGAGCTAGATATTCCTCTGGCATAATGCCATGATAGGTTGTTCGCCAAGTGTCTACATGGACTCGTGCAATCATGGGTACATCTTTTAAGCTGGCTTCTCTCAAAAATATGAAATAGATCTCCCAGTATTTTGAATTATTTACCTAACCCTTGCCTCCAGTAAAGGTTACACTTTGAATAAAGTAGCGGTTGAAAAAGACGTAGATACCTAAAGCTGGCAGGGTGAATACTATAGAAGCTGCCATAATATAATTCCAATAACTGATGTATTGACCCTTGAAGGTGTTCAGCCCTAAGGGTAAGGTAAACATTTCTGGATCAAATAGGATAACTATAGGCAGCAGGAAATTATTCCAACTCCCCATAAAGACAAAAACCGCCTGTGCTGCTAGTGCTGGTTTTGCTAGAGGTAAGACAATATGTCGAAAAATCCCAAAGGTATTTAAGCCATCTAGTTGAGCGGCTTCCTCTAGTTCTCTAGGAAAATTGACGAAAAACTGCCGCATCATAAAAATAAAAGTGGCATTTACCATGCTGGGTACAATCATACCTTGGTAAGAATTCAGCCAGCCGATCGCTTTTAAAATCAAAAATGTCGGAATCAAGGTGATTTGCGCCGGTACTGCTAGCACTGCCAAGATCAGGAAGAACCAAAAGCGTTTGCCTACAAAGTGCAGTCTCGCCAAGGCATAACCTGCCATTGAATTTAACAACAAGTTTAAAATAGTAACGCTGACGGCAATTACCACACTGTTAAACAACCAGCGCCAAAACAGCGGTTCTTGCAGGAAGATTTGCCTATAGTTGTCGAGAGTAAAATTCTTGGGGAAGAAATTTGGTTCACTGCTGACAATCTCTGATAGCGGCTTAAATGATGCCGAAAGCGCCCAGACAAAGGGAATCAGGGTGATGAGGGCATAGAATGTTAGCAAGACATATAACAGTACTTTAAGCCAGGAAAAGCGAGAAATCTGAGTCAAGTCTTTTCGCCTCCAAAGAGTCGCCGCTGAATCAAAGTAATGACAATGATTATCGCTGCTAGCAAAAAGGCGATCGCAGCAGCATACCCCATCTCTAAATTACGAAACACAGCTTGATATATTAGCAGCACCACAGTCAAAGTAGCGTTATTTGGCCCACCAGTACCAGCAGAGAAGATATAAGATTGGTCAAACAGTTGAAAAGTGCCAATCACCCCTATCGCCACCACGAAGAAGGTTACAGGCTTGAGCAAAGGAATAGTGATATGTATAAACTGTTTCCACCCATTGGCCCCATCAAGTTCTGCCGCCTCGTAAAGCGTTTGGGGAATATCTTGCAACGCCGCTAGGTAAATCACCATGTAAAACGGCGCGGTTGACCATATATTCATCAGCATAATGCCTTTGAGCGCAACTGCTGGGTCACCCAACCAGTTATAAGTGGGCAATCCCACAAAAGCGAGAAAATCGTTTAGCAGCCCATCGGTGTTATAAATCCACATGAAGATGAGCGTCAGCACCGCTGAAGAGGTGACTGTCGGCAAAAAGTAAAGAATGCGCCACGAATTTTTGCCGCGAATCCCAGAATTCAGAGTTACTGCCAGAATTAAAGCTAGGACAGTTTGAGATGGTACAACAATTGCTACATATTCTGCCGTGTTTCTCAAAGCAATCCAAACCCGTTCATCTTCAACTAAGCGCGTGAAGTTCCGAAACCCAATAAACTCGTACTCAATTCCGCCAAGCAGTTGGACTTTTTGCAGAGAAAGAAAAACGGCGTAGAGAATAGGTAACACTACAAAAGTTCCTAAAACCAAAATGGTGGGTGTCATAAACAAATACCCAGCCAGGTTTTCTGTGATGTTCCACTTAGGGTTAATCCGCCGCCTGCTAGTTTGAAACACAATTTAACCTCCGCCTAATCCAGCACTAACGCCGTTGTAGCGATGGGTTGTGCATAATTATTTATCGTACTCTTGTAAGGAGGCATAAATCCTCATTTGGTAGAAAAAGCGTGTTTATGTTTTGGGAAGAGGTTACAAAATCATCGAAGGAATACCACCCTAAATATTTACGGTATTAGGGAACTAATAATTAATAAATTTTTGAATCAAATAGTAATTTAATGCCCTGAAAAGTATATTTGTGAACAATTTTAAACGGCACTTTTATCATCGTAAACTGCTACTAACTTGCATCAGAGTAATAGCGATCGCCTACATTTTAACTTGTCTATTAAGTAAGTAGACACAAATAATTAGAAGATAGTAGTGGACTAACACAGCTAAAATGTTGCAAAAAAAATTGTAGGTTGGGTTGACGTAAGGAAACCCAACACCCTTATCGATGTTGGGTTTCGCGTTGCTCAAACGCCAGGTGCTACAACGGAGGGAACCTCCCTTCTCTACGAGAGGCTGCGCCAACAGGTATCTCCTCCGGAGACGCTATGCGAACACAGTCGCCTGGCTGTCGGGAAACCCTACCAAGAGCGCTGATTCACCGCAACGCACTGGCTCCCCAACCTACACCTATATCTGTAACCAACAAATTGAAGTTGCGCTTTTATCAAAAGCAAACTGCTGCTAACAAGTATAGGAGTAGTAGCGATCGCTTGACATTTCAACTTGTCGCTCTGGTGAATATTTCTATGGCTGATTGATTCCAACGCCATCACTTCAAGAGAAACTTTTTGCAATCTCAAATGACTCTGTAAGAAATATTAAATCCCCAAAAGGAATTTAATATTTTTGATGCATTATATTCAGGTTTTTTGTATTTGTATAGAAACAGTCTTGACAAATTAGTATAAATAGGCATCTTATCCAGTACTAATAAATAATTGACAAGTTTATCAAAGGATTATTCATTGCAACCGGATCTTACATCTTGTAAATTTTAAGGCCGTAGTGTCTATTCCCGTTAATTTTCTACTTTCAAAATATTCAAATCGTCTCTTCTAGAGAAAAACTGACAAAACTTACCAAATTTGAAGGATTTTTGGAAGAGTAGCAGATTCCCAAAAATTGAATATCCGGCTTCTTATAAAGCTTAGTAGTTTTTGAAATTGGAGATTTGAAATGATACTCCGTTCACTCAAGACATGGCTGATTCCAATATTTATCACCTCAGTTAGTCTGTGCTCAGATCTAGCGATCGCAACAGCACAGACCATATATCCATTTACTGGCAACTATCGCACAACAGTTAACATTAAGCCAATCTCAGGCAACGTTTCAGAAGTATTTGAGGTAGGTGTGAGTGATGATGCCCCGTATGATTTAGGACTATACGAAGGTCTAACATACTCTGTGATGGATGCTAACGGAAATCTCACTTTTAACAACAATCCAGAGGTATTCGGTGTCCAAGGTTTCCCGCTAGGCTACATTCTATTTGGTAGCGGCACTAACAAGTTATTTGGAACAAGTGATGCCACTGCTTCAGTTAATTTAGAAAATCTGACAGCGACAGGTTCTGGCATCGTAAATATCACTGATGGTGAGGGCATATTCAAAAATGCTACAAGCACACTATTATTCTCCGAAGAGGACACAGTTAAGTTGGGATCGACTATTACCTTGAAGGGTCAGGCTTTAGTAAGCGGTTCTATCGAAGTTCCTCAAGAAGTTCCAGAACCAGCAACTATGACGCCATTGATTAGTATAAGTTTGATTGGAGCGGGTTTTCTCCTCCGCCGACGCTACCGTAAATTTGTTGGGTAAACCCTGGCGTACTAATTAGACATCTCCAACAATGAATGTAGAGACGCGAAATTTCGCGTCTCTACAAGAGTTTCAGGTTACGCATATTTAATTTATGGAGATGTCTATTGCAATATCTAATGTCTGCAAGTATTAGTAATACAAATCCTCAATAAACCTTTACCCTATTTGGATTGCCTCATGCCTTTATCTTTACTTTCTCAATCTACTCTTAGCTTGACACTGCTCACTGTTTGTCTTGCCGTTGTTTCTGGTGGAATGAAACCAGCAAAAGCTGCGTCATTTAGTGTGGTTGCTGAAGGTCTTGATAATGTTCGCGGCCTTAGCTTTAGTCCTGACGGTAGTCTCTATGTTACAGAGGCAGGTGTGGGGGGTTCAGAATTATGTAGCCCATCATTGAATGTGCCAAACCAGACTGACTGTATTGGTACAAGTGGTGCTGTGACCAGAATTAAAGATGGTAAACAAGAGCGTGTGCTTACAGGTTTGCCGTCTCGCGCATTATCACCCAGTAGTATTCAAGCAATTGGTGCTAACGATATCCAATTTGATGCAGCCGGAAATTCCTATCTTCTAATTGGTCTTGCTGCCAATGTAAATTACAACAACACACCTTTAAATTCTCCAAAGTGGGGACAGCTATATAAAGCTGACTTTAACACGGGTACGTTAACAAGTATTGCTGATATTTCCAACTATGAAATCACTAGTAATCCCAATGCAATTTTCACTAATGGTGACGTAGCTAGCAATCCCTATTCTTTTACAATTCAGGGTGATACTGCTTATATTGCCAATGCGGCTGGGAACGATGTATTAAGTGTAAAACTTGATGGCAGTAATTTAACGAAGGTAACTACGCTTCCTGGGCAAACTATAACTAATCCTATACCGCCGAGTCCTGATGCACCGCCTAATCAAGAGCAACAAATTGAAGTTGCAGCAGTACCTACAGGTGTTGCAATTGGCCCCGATCAAGCTTTATATGTCAGCCAATTAACAGGTGTTCCTTTCCCAGAAGATAAAGCAAGTATCTTTCGTGTTGGCTCTGATGGTAAAACAACAGTTTACGCTGATGGTTTGACGCAACTTACCGATTTGACTTTTGATACTGAAGGTAATTTGTATGCTTTACAATTTGCCAATCAGTCATATTTAAAGGGTAATTTTGACGGTTCACTGATCCAAATAGCCCCTGATGGAACTCGGACAACTCTCCTAAGTGGTAATGGACTAGAATCGGCTACTGCCTTGACTATAGGCCCTGATGGCGCTGTTTACGTTTCAAATAAAGGCGATCGCCCCGGACAAGGACAAGTTTTGAGAATTGACACGACAAAAGAAGTTCCCGAACCGACTTCTGTATTGGGCACACTAGTAGTGTTTGGTGCATTAGGTGTTCGTTCGTTTACTAAACGCAAGAAAACCGCTACAAGACAAAACTGAAAGAAATATCAAGCTTATCAAAACATAATTCATTGCGTTTGGCTACAAAGATTTTATTGATTTTTTGCGAAAACTAGAGTTTTTCTCCTCTTTAAACTTGATTGCTATATGCGTTTATCTTTACTTTCTAAATCTGCTCTTAGTTTTACATTGCTCACTTTTTATCTTGCCGTTGTTTCTGGAATCAAACCAGCAAAAGCTGCATCATTTAGTGTGGTTGCTGACGGTCTTGATAATGTCCGTGGTCTTAGCTTTAGTCCTGACGGTAGTCTCTATATTACAGAGTCAGGTGTGGGGGGAGATGGGCGATGTATTCCCGGCCCTAGTTTGGAAGGTCTGCTTTCATGCGCTGGTACAACTGGTGCTGTGACTAGAGTTAAGGATGGAAAGCAAGAACGTGTAATTACAGGGCTACCTTCAATAGCATTAAGACCTACTGGTGCTACGGGTGAAGGCCCTCAAGATATCCAATTTGATCGCTTAGGAAATCCTTATCTTCTAATTGGGTATGGCGGTAATCCAACTATTTCCGATTTTCCAAAAAAGTCTCCTAGCTGGGGACAGCTTTATAAAGTAGATCTGAAAACAGGTTCGTTGAAAAGTATTGCTGATTTGGCAAAATATGAATTCACCAATAATGCAGATGGGGTTGATGTGCTTGATGTTAGTGGTGAAATAGCTAGCAACCCCTATGCTTTTGCAATTAAGGATGATACTGCTTATATTGTTGATGCTGCTGCAAACAACGTTTTGACTGTGGGACTTGATGGAGGTGATTTAAAGTCACTAACTGTGCTTCCTACACAAAAGATAACTAATCCCATTTTCCCCATTCCTGAGCCAGGGCAAGCACCACCTCCTGATGCGCCGCCACCTGGACAAACACCGCAGGAGATTGAAATCCAATCAGTACCTACAGGTGTTACATTTGGCCCCGATGGTGCTCTATATGTGAGCGAATACACTGGTTTCCCTTTTCCAGAAGGTGAAGCGAGGATTTTTCGTGTTAGAGCTGATGGTGAAACTACAGTTTACGCTGATGGTTTTACCCAACTGAGTGACTTGGCTTTTGATGCTGAAGGTAATTTGTATGCTTTACAATATGGCAATGAACCGCAGTGGAAGGGTATTTCAGATGGTTCTTTAGTGCAAATAGCCCCTGATGGAACTCGGACAACGCTACTGAGTGGTAATGGGTTAGAGTCTGCTACTGCCTTGACTATCGGCTCCGATGGTGCTGTTTATGTTTCAAATAAAGGCGATCGCCCCGGACAAGGGCAAGTTTTGAGGATTGACACTACAAAAGAAGTTCCCGAACCGACTTCTGTATTAGGTACACTAATAGCGTTTGGTGCATTAGGTATTCGTTCGTTTATCAAGCGCACCCCTTCAGGGAATTCAAAATTGCAATCCTATAAATAATTGGGTCAACATCGTAATGTTCATCGTCAATGTTACAAGGTTGATGACCAACATCGTAATGTTCATCGTCAATGTTACAAGGTTGATGACCAACATCGTAATGTTCATCGTCAATATTACAAGGTTGATGACCAACATCGTAAGGTTGATGACCAACATTACGACATTCATAAAGAACATTCAAATATTTGCCACAAACGCTTGAATGTTACCGATGAGTGGTTTTGAGACGAGCAACAGTCTAGGGGCGCTACTCACTGGTGGAACGTCTGCTTTTGCGGCTCCAAAGTCATTGAATAACGAGTCAATGGCGGCAATTTCCCGCCCGTAAATTACGAAATTACTCCATTGCCTTAATTTGCTTATTTGCTTCATTTTGCGATCGCAGCATCGCCTGCTTTAATGGTTGTTGTCCCAACAAGGCGCTGACAAACTGGTTATCAAAGTTATTGACAATTGCTGCTGGATACTTGCCTACTTGCCACGGTGTAGCATAATTAACCCCTGCCACTAATGGCGATCGCAGGGGGTCTTGGTCATAACCCAATTTCTCTGCCACTGATTTACGTGTTGGCAAAGCAAAACCTGTTCCTGTCCACTTTTGCATCCCTTCTTTCCCGGTGAGATAGGAAATCAACTCCCAAGCTTCAGCTTTGTGCTGCGTCTGCTTGTTCATCACATAGGCAACATTCAACACCATCGTGCCTTTTTTATTATTTATCGTAGGTACTTCTGCGGTAGCAAATTCTATTTGGGGAAAGGTTTCAGTTAAGTAGGGAATTGCCCAGTTACCATCAATCACCATTGCCACTTTGCCCTGACCAAACATCTCGCTAGCTGAGTTGGTGCCGACATCAGATTTTTGGGCAGAGGAGCGGTCTTTTTGATACTGGTCTACTACCAACTGCAAACCTTGCAAAGCTGCTTCACTGGCAAAGGTAGCATAACCATTTTGGTCAACGAGTTGCCCACCAAAGGCTTTGATTTTGTAAGCTTGACGCACCAACTCTGGAATTTCGCCAAACCCGTATCTGTTAAGTTTACCTGTCAATTGCTTTGAGTATTTACGTAATTCATCCCAAGTTGTTGGCGGATTACTTAAACCAGCAGCAGTGAAGGCTTTTTTGTTATAAAACAGGACAAGGGTAGAATAGTCTTTGGGAAGACCGTAAATTTGGTTTTGGTATTTGAAGCTATCGAGTAGAGTATTCTCAAAGTCTGCTAGGTCAAATTCCGGGGTTATGTAAGCATTTAGAGGTTCCAGGATGTTCTGGCTCATCAAGAAAGGAGCCTCTAGTGCATCCAGATAAAAAACATCAGGCGCTGCTTCCCCAACCAACCGCGTTTTAATCACATCCATGTATTGGTCAGAAATCGCCTCATACTTAACTTTAATAGTGGGGTGCTGTGCCTCAAAATCTTGCAATACCTGGCTCAAGAGTTTTTGCTCAACAGGAGAGCCTCCCCAACCGCTGAGTTTGATTGTGACTGCGGTGGACGCTGACATTTTGCTTAGTGGTTGTAGGCTGTGACAACCAATAATAGTGATAGCGATCGCTATCATTAATCCCAAAAAATTAAATAACCTTCTTCTAAACACAGATGGATAACAGTCTCTGTAACTTCACTTATGGCTTCTGTGGAGGTACTGGGGCAGCAATTGACTTGTGCAACAACATATATGCAACTGGGGATTGCACCAGTTAAAAATCAGTCTATCTATTTTGCGATCGCAGCTGCTGTTGCTGGAGTAAGTGGTGCTTTGGGCACAACCATAGGTGGCTTCATCGCCCAATTTGCTGAATCTGGAGGCTTACTAGGATTGTTCGCTCTCTCTAGCCTATTTCGACTAGCAGCGCTTGTCCTACTCAACTTTGTCCAAGAGCCGGGAAGAGGAGGGGGAGAGGGGGGGACAAGAATAATTTATATATGTACTTCCCCCACTCCTCCTATTCAGCGGCGCTAGAACTTAAAGACATTGTTTCCCACAACACCATATGGGGCGCGGTTGGTACGGGCTGGTGTAAGGATATCAGCTGCGCTAGGGTGTTTTTTAACTGAGTACGGGGTACGATATCATCGACAAAACCATGCTTGAGCAAATCTTCAGCCGTCTGAAAATCATCGGGCAATTTTTCCCGCAGGGTTTGCTCAATCACTCGCCGACCAGCAAAACCAATGGTTGCCTTTGGTTCTGCCAAAATGAGATCGCCCAACATTGCAAAACTAGCGGTAACGCCGCCTGTGGTCGGATTTGTCAAAACGGGAATATATAATAGTCTGGCTTCTTGATGGCGTTGTAAGGCTGCGGAGATTTTCGCCATCTGCATCAACGAAAGCATTCCTTCTTGCATCCTGGCACCACCGGAAGTGCAAACAATCACTACAGGATACCGCCGTTGAGTGGCTTGCTCAATTAGGCGGGTGATTTTTTCTCCGACCACCGAACCCATGCTACCACCCATGAAGCGGAAGTCCATCACCCCAAGAGCAATGGGTAAACCATTGATTTGACCCAAACCTGTTTTAACAGCGTCTAATAAGCCAATTTTTTCCTGTGTTTCCCGTAGACGATCGCTGTATAGTTTGCGATCGCGAAATTGCAGTGGATCGCTTGGACGCAAATGCTCATCCATCGGTCTCCAAGTATTGTGGTCAATCAATTGACGGATACGTTCATCGCTGTCCACCCGATTATGATGACCACATTCGACGCAAACCATCTGATTGGCTCTCAAATCTTTTGTATAAGCTAATACACCACATTTAGAACATTTGTGCCATAATCCATCAGCAATTTCACGTTCCTGGCGTTCGAGGCTGGTAGATCCTGATTTACGTCGATTTGCAAACCAATCAAACAGAGACTTTAAACCGCGTGATTCTTCGTTGTTCGCCATTTTTATTTTATTCAAGTGGGTATGTGGTAGAAAATATGTCAAGCCGCTATGAGGAGTCTAAGGTTAAAAGCCTAAAGTCCAATAAAATTGGACTCTTGACGCTTGTAAAGACGCGCTTTTGGAGTGCGTCTCACTCATTTCGTCTTGACTAGATCGTCAAATTACGTTTGTAAGCAATTCAGACCTTATTTTGCATCTTTGGTTGCCAGCTTAACGAAAATACTCATGCCAATACAAGTCTCTTGCTCGTCTTCCAGGGAACTTATTATGTGAACCTACTGACAAAGCCATGAGAATACCAACCTCCAAATAAGATGCTCTACCCCTTGCGCCCAAATCAATCATGTTGCTGGGTTATGAGCAATGAGCATCTGTTGCATAAGCTGTGCTTGCCAACGAATAAACGTTGTTAAGAGGATAATACAAGTCAGAGGCTGATATTACCAAAATCTGAAGGGCAGATGGGGTAATACAGGTTACAATCATGAATCACACAGATTCCTTAATTATCGGCTCACAAGGACAAAGGGAAAAATAACCTCAGGTAGCTAGACAAAATGGCTTCGCCACTAAATAGAGTAATCACAGATCCTAAAGCCAGAAAAGGCCCAAAAGGCATCTTGTGTCCCAACCTTTGCCGCGATCGCATCATTACGCCGCTACCCACTAACGCTCCCAGCGCACAGGCAATAAAAGCAGCTAGTAGTAAATACTTCCACCCCAACCAGGCTCCCATCATGGCTGCTAATTTCGCATCACCAGCACCCATTGCGGCTTTACCAAAGGCAATTGAACCAATTATGGCGATCGCATCAAACAGCCATAAGCCCAATACCGCACCGACTATTGCCTTCATCAAGTGATTTACCAATGCCTGCCAGCTAGCTTCTGGTAAAAAACCAACTATCATTTGAAATACAATCCCTACTACCAAACCAGACTGAGTAAGTGGGTTGGGTAAGGTCATAGTATCTAAGTCGATGAGCGATAGTGCCAATAACCAACTACAAAAAGCCCAATAGCCTATTGTTAAAATTGAAACTTTAAATATAAAAAATACTAGTAAAAATACTAAGCCTGCTCCCGCTTCTACCACTGGGTAACGTACAGAAATCTTGCTTTTGCAATATCGACATTTTCCTCTTAACCACACCCATCCCATCACTGGAACATTATCATAGGCTTTTAGCTGGTTTAAGCAATGGGGACAGCGAGAAGGAGGCCAGAGAATCGACAACCTAGCAGGTAGCCGATAAACAACAACATTGATAAAGCTGCCAATAGATGCACCCAATGCAAAAACAATGATACTCGCCGAAACGACCATCAAAATGTCCATATAGTCCTTTGTCATTTGTCCTGTGTCATTTGTCGTTTATCTTTCGCCCTTTGTCGAGAAGTTAATTAATCTTGACTCTTGACTCTTGACTTTTGACAGACGCGATTAATCGCGTCTCTACTTTTGACTCCTGACCCTTGTACAGACGCGATTAATCGCGTCTCTACTCTTGACTCTTGACCCTTGTACAGACGCGATTAATCGCGTCTCTACTCTTGACTAATACATATGCGATTCAATTTGATTCAATGGCACAAAGCATTCTTGAGGTAAGAGAACCGGTTGGTTAGTAAAAATTACCTTGCCTCGATGAGTCACGCGATTAATTGCTACACCTGAAGGTTGCCCAGCTATTTCGGGATGAACCTCACAGTGTGTATAGTAGATTTGCCCAGCGGCTCTGATTACAGCGGGATCAATCAAAGGCGGCTGGTTTTTTGAAGTGGTAAAATTTGCCTGTCCTTGTCGTAAAGCGTACACTATAGAATGCTGTTTAATTGCTAGATTTCCCTTTAGTCTACCCGAAACTTATAGGCAAAGTTGCCAAATCGCCCGGTTTCGACTACAAAATTATTTTGCTTCAAGAGCATGAATCAGTGCATCGCCCATAGTGCGGCAACCCAGAAGATTCTTTCCTGGGGAAATTATATCCCCTGTGCGATCGCCCTGTTCTAAAACTTGCAATACGGCTTGTTCAATATGGTCTGCTGCTTTTGGCTGGTTTAAACCGTAGCGTAACATCATCGCTGCACTCAAAACCTGCGCCAAAGGATTTGCCTTATCAAGTCCAGCGATATCTGGGGCGGAACCGTGAACAGGTTCAAATACGCCAGGCCCAGAAGCACCCAAACTAGCCGAGGGTAACATCCCAATACTACCTGTGAGCATGGCAGCAGCATCAGAGAGAATATCGCCAAATAAATTGCCTGTAACGATGGTATCGAACTGCTTGGGAGCGCGTAACAGTTGCATGGCAGCATTATCTACATATAAATGAGATAGTTCGATATCTGGATATTCTTGGGAGAGTTGGGTGATGCGATCGCGCCACAACTGCGATACTTCTAATACGTTCGCTTTATCCACCGAACAGAGTTTACCACCGCGTTTTTTTGCCGCCTCAAACGCCACCCGTCCAATGCGTTCAATTTCCGACTCTGTATAAACCATTGTGTTTACACCGCGTTTCTCACCAGTTTCTGTGGCAAAAATCCCTTTAGGTTTACCGAAGTAAATCCCACCAGTGAGTTCGCGCACTACCATAATATCCACGCCTTCCACAACTTCACGTTTCAAAGTCGAGGCGTCAATTAGCTGGGGCAAAATTTTCGCTGGGCGCAAATTGGCAAATAGTCCCAAACCAGCGCGTAGTCCCAACAAACCTGCTTCTGGGCGTAAATGGGACGGTAGAGAATCCCACTTGTAACCACCAATGGCGGCGAGTAATACAGCATCACTATTACGGCAAGTATCTAGAGTAGCAGATGGCAGAGGTTCGCCTGTAGCGTCAATTGCTGCACCGCCAATTAGAGCTTCTTGGAAATCAAACTTCAGATCAAATTGCTTCCCTACGACTTTCAGCACGTCTACCGCCACTGCCATAATTTCAGGGCCAATGCCATCGCCGGGGAGTAGAGTAATGCGGTAGTTCTGGGTCATAGCTGGTTATTACTCGGTAAATGCTTGCAGATTAAATATCATACCGAGCAAAATGTACCGATGGAGTTTTTAATTTATTTAGATGTATAGACCTCTTGCATAAATCAAAAATATAAGAATCCCAAAGAGCCAAAGCTACGCTTTGTCTCCCCTCCCCTTAGCAAGGGGAGGGGTTGGGGGTGGGGTGTTAGGGACTTTTGCAAGAGGTCTTATGTTGTCTGAATCGCCCTTTTGATGATCAGACACAGGAAAGAATTCGTTTGGAAGCTGAGGCGGTGCTTCGTATTTTGGCTAGTGTTCAAACAGGTGATTGGCAATTGCAAGGAAGCGAAGCCTTTGATGATGAACTTCGGAACACTCCTGAAGGAGCAAGAAAACGGCAGATGAGGATTTGGGCTGCTTTAGCAATAAGTAAAGTGAACATAACCCAACAAGTTGCGTTTCGTGGTGGGGAACTTGCCCAAATGGGGTTTAAAGACTACGATGCATTGCATATTGCTTGTGCAGAAGCTGGAAATGTTAATGTTTTGCTCACAACTGATGACAGAATGTTACGTTTAGCAGCAAGGCACAAGGACTTGCTATTTGCTCGGATTGAGGAGCGACGAAAACAGCAAGAGAAGGACGAAAAGTAACCCTGTTCTGTCACTCTCCGAAAACATTTGCCATTTCTGAATTCTAGAGCTTTTGTATAGCAAGCGATTGCGCGATTCTTTTCTAATAATAAATACAAGACCAATTTTTTTCTAATAGTATAGCTTGTATTGATTGCCTCATGAGGCTTCTAGCGATTACCCTCCCGGAGAGTGACAAAAGAGGGGTAAAAAAGTTTTATGTGGTAGCGATCGCCTAAACTTGACAATCTAGATAATCGCTACGTCACCCTATTTTATAAACTGTTCCAAGCGTTGATAAAGGCAATCACTGAATGTCCACAAGCATTCATCATTACCCCATTTATCGTACCACCAATGGCAGAGCCTATAAAAGGCATCATTGTTGCTACGTTCACAAAAGTTTTCTCGCCTGCTTTGGAGATTAGCTTAATTCCCAAAGCTTTGTTTATCTCAGCAAAAGTTTTACCAGGGATAGACATCAAAGCTTTTTGAATAGCCTGTGATCCTACTTTAGTCCCTAACTGATTAGCCAGTTCAGATACACTAACTCCAGCAGCAGCAGCTAAAACTAGTAATCGTGAAGATTCGCTTCTTACATCAATGCCATAAAGGGCAAAAAGAGCCTTTGGTGAAGCTAGTCGTGAATAATATCCATTACTCAAAGCAACTTTACGTACAACCAGTTTCAATTTCTGAAACGACGCTGACAAAAGCTGTAGACAAAGGTTAGGTTAACTGTTAATCACAAGCCGCACCCCAGCAGCGATGGTAAAAGAACTAGCAATTTGCACTCGTGGACTAACTAAGCAATTTGATCGGCACGTTGCTGTCAATGATGTTGATTTAGAGATCCAGGCGGGTGAAGTATATGGACTGATTGGCCCGAATGGCGCGGGTAAAACGACTCTCATCCGAATGTTGGCGACTGCTGAGGAACCGACTACGGGTGAGATTTATATTAATGGCGATCGCCTACTCCGTGACAAGAGTAATCCCAAACTCAAGCGTCGTCTTGGCTACTTACCCGATGACTATCCACTCTATGAGGAACTGACAGTCTGGGACTACCTAGATTATTTTGCACGTCTGTATCGATTGCGGGAACCGCGCCGGACTCAACGTCTGCATGAAGTTTTAGAACTAATCCAACTTGGTAATAAACGCAATAGCCTGATTTCTACTCTGTCACGGGGGATGAAACAGCGTTTGAGTTTAGCGCGAACCATTATCCACGAACCGATTTTACTGCTGTTAGATGAGCCTGTTTCGGGGCTTGATCCCATCGCCAGAATGCACTTTCGCGAAATCATCAAGGCTTTGCAAGAAGCTGGGATGACTGTAATAATCTCCTCCCATGTCCTCAGTGATTTAGCGGAACTGTGTACATCTGTGGGAATTATGGAACTTGGTTTCTTAGTAGAAAGTACCTCACTCCAACAACTTTATCAACGTCTTGCCCACCAGCAAATTTTGTTATCAACTTTAGGGAATTTAGAGACACTTTTAGCCGAATTAAAACATCATCCTTTAATAGAAGAGTGGGAGGTGATACCAGGAAAAAACAGCGTGCGGGTGAATTTTTCAGGTAAACAGGAAGATTGTGCTGATTTGTTGCGATCGCTTATCAGCATTGGCATCCCTCTGACTGATTTTCACTGCACTCAAGAAGACTTAGAAACTATTTTCTTGAAATTGGATCATAAACAAGCGTCTTGATTCGCCATAGTCCCTACTCCCCATTTTTGGAGAAATTTTTTTATGATGGTCAATTTGATAGATAAAATCGGCGATTGGAATCCGCAATTGTTACGGGAACTCAAAGGACGCCTGAAATTTTTCAATGTGGCGATCGCAGTTGCTGCATCCCTACTACTACAACTAGTAGTTTTTTTGTATCAGTTACGAGAGTTTCCTGATGATAAATACTCGCTTACTAGCACATACTGTCGTTTACGTCAATTTTACAATCAGCAACAGGATGGACTTTACCAGCAACAAAATCTACTCTCTCAACAATTAAACAATTCTAGACAGATTAACCCATCTGATTCAGTAACAATCACGAATTTAAACTTACAACTTCAGCGAGTCCAAACAGAGCTTTCTCAGTTTCAGAGTAATTTAAGAAATAATTTTTGCTCCCCAAATCAAATTGATTGGCAGTTATGGTGGCGAGACCATTGGGAATATACATTCCTAACGTTTAGTGTAATTTTTGTATTTACACTATTAGTTGCTGGAACTTATTTGCTAATCAACGATTTAGCAAAAGAAGAGAGTCGCGGTACGCTAAATTTTATCCGCCTCAGTCCCCAATCAGAAGCAAGTATATTGACTGGTAAACTACTAGGAGTTCCCAGTTTAATTTATCTCGCATTTCTAGTAGCAGTTCCTTTACATTTGTGGGCTGGACGTTCTGCCAACATTGCCTTGAGTTACATTTTGAGTTACTACGCTATTCTTGCTGCTAGCTGTATTTTCTTCTACAGCGCTGCACTGCTATTTGGCTTAGTTAATCGTTGGTTAAGTGGTTTTCAACCTTGGTTAGGTAGTGGTGCAGTTTTCCTTTTCTTATTTACAACTTGGTCATTAGCATCTTCTTCTTATGAGCATAGTTTAAATAATTCAACGGTTTTCTTGAGGCTTTTCAGTCCTTGGGATACAACCAATTATTTATTTCCTAACTTGTTCCATGTACCTAATGGATATAATGTTTCGCCAATGGAAAACTTGCAGTTTTTCTATTTACCATTGGGAAAAAGTGTTGTTACTGTTATTGGCTTCCACTTATTCAATTTTGGATTGTGTAGTTACGGACTTTTGCAACTGCTGCAACGTTGCTTCCGTAATCCTCAAACCTCAATTTTTAGCAAGGGACAAAGTTATTTACTAGTAGCTTATTGTCAGATAATCATGTGGGGATTTACTCTACAAAATTTCAAATACAATCACAAATTGGATGAACAAATTGGGCAAAATGCTATTTTCTTAGCATTATATAATTTAGTGTTGCTTTTCAGTTTAATTGCAGTTCTCTCCCCTCAACGTCAAGATATACAAGATTGGGCACGTTATCGACATCAGAGAGTTTCTAAACGTCAAGGCTTATGGCAGGATTTAATCTGGGGTGAAAAAAGTCCGGCACTAGTGGCGATCGCAATTAACCTTATAATTGCTACTATCCCCTGGCTAGTTTGGATTTCACTGTCATTTGTTGGTCACAATCATAACAAGATGAAAGTGCTTTTAGCTGTGGCTTTATCAATCAGCTTAATAATGATTTACGCTACACTCGCACAATTGATACTTTTGCTAAAAACTCCCAAGCGTTCTTTCTGGGCAATTGGTACTATAGGTACAGCAATGTTCCTACCACCAATAATTCTAGAATTTTTCGGTATCTCCTCATCGAAAAATCCTAATATATGGTTGTTTTCACCTTTCCCCTGGCCAGCTATAGAATACGCTGGGACAACAACAATTTTTATGGCATTCCTCACTGAGTTGAGCGTTCTCGTATTGTTAAACTTCCAATTGACAAGGCAAGTAAGATTAGCAGGAGAATCTGCCACTAAAGCACTGTTGGCAGGACGCTAGATAAGTAGTTGAGACACGTTAGATCCCCGACTTCTTTGAGAAGTCGGGGATCTTGCATTAGCACAAGGATCACGATAATCTGATAATCATGCTAAATCTGTCTGCTCAAGATCTACGTAATACAGCTATCCAATTTTTAGAACAAAGTCCCTCACAACGTCTACAAATACTCAAGCAGTTGGGCATAGCTCGTTATAATTTTTTAACTAAGATTCATCTAAATGAAGCAAATATTATTTGTCTCATCCGGTTTTTGCAATATCAAAATCAGCTAAAATTCCCTAATCTTATAAGAGCAGATTTATCTGGTTTAATTTTAGATGGTGAAAACTTTATCAAAGGAAATTTATCAGGAGCTAATCTGCAAAGTAGCAGTTTAGTTAATGCAGACCTCTTATTTGCAAATTTCACAAAAGCCAACTTGAGAAATGCAGATTTAAGCGGTGCAACTCTGAATGAAACTATTTGGTTAGATGCTTTAGTAGATGAGTGCAAATTTGGTGCAGGCATTGGATTGACAAAGTTGCAACGTAAAGATTTACAACTGCGAGGGGCTAGGTTTAATCATTCAGATGATGATAATTAAAATAAAAATACGTCAAGAGTAGGAAAAATTAGCATTCTTGGCTTAGAATTACTCTGAATTATTTTATGAAAAATTCGATTAAGCTGCCCAAAAAATTGATGCTGCTGGGTTCAGGAGAACTAGGCAAAGAATTTGCGATCGCTGCCCAGCGCCTCGGTAATTATGTGATTGCTGTTGACCGCTATGCCAATGCTCCGGCTATGCAAGTTGCTGACTATTCTGAAGTTATTTCTATGCTCAGTGCCGATGACTTGGAAGCTATAGTTACGAAACATCAGCCTGATTTTATTATACCAGAAATTGAAGCTATCAGAACAGAAAAACTGATCGAATTTGAGCAGCGAGGGATTACAGTTATTCCGACTGCTGCTGCCACTAACTATACAATGAATCGCGATAGAATTAGGGAATTGGCATATCAAGAATTAGGCATCAGAACAGCTAAATATGGCTATGCAATAACTCTAGAAGAATTGATTGCAGCTTCTGATAAAATTGGGTTTCCTAATGTTGTTAAACCTGTGATGTCATCCTCTGGCAAAGGTCAATCTGTCGTATCAGATAAGAGCGAGGTTGAGAAAGCTTGGAATTATGCAATCGCTAATTCTAGAGGTGACAGTCAAAAGCTGATCGTCGAAGAATTCATTAACTTTGAAATTGAGATAACTCTACTGACAATTAAACAGTGGAATGCACCGACAATTTTCTGTTCTCCTATTGGACATCGCCAAGAACGAGGCGATTATCAAGAGTCTTGGCAACCAGCAGAAATTACTGAAGACAAAATATTAAAAGCCCAAGAAATTGCGATAAAAGTCACCGATGCTTTGGGAGGAGCAGGAATTTTTGGTGTTGAGTTTTTTATTACCAAAAATGAAGTGATTTTTTCTGAACTTTCTCCCAGACCCCACGATACGGGAATGGTAACATTAATCTCACAAAATATTAACGAATTTGAATTACACCTGCGAGCTATTTTAGACTTGCCTATCCCCAATATAGAACAGCTAGGAGCGTCAGCAAGTGCGGTAATTTTAGCTTCAGAAAAATCTGATTCTATTGCTTTTACAGGCGTTGCCGATGCCTTGTCAGAAAAAGATGTAGATATCAGGTTGTTTGGTAAACCTAGCGCTCATCCATATCGGCGAATGGGAGTAGCTTTAGCCAAAGGAAGTAACATTCAAGATGCGAGAGAAAAAGCTATCAGAGCAGCTAGTAAAATCAAAATTATCTAATTGATAATACAATACGGTTTAGTTAAGTATTTCTTCCTTCTCTTTGCGTCCTACCCTGCGGGAAGCCACTCCGTGTCTATGCGTCCTTCGCGGTATGCCTCCGGCACCAAGGCGAACGTTAAAAAAATTGACTTTAACAAAGAGTTTTAGCCTTAACTGAACTGTATTGATTGATAGTAGAGGCGCACAGCCGTGCGCCTCTACCAATACTATTTTGAACCTTAATTGGGAACTGCGGCGATCGCCATTCCTACCTCGTAGCACTGTTAGGAGAATCAAAGGTTGCAACCGGGTTCTGCTGAATCAGGTAATTGTAGACAATCTGGGAAACTTGACGAATAAAGTCTCTTCCCCTGGTGTCCTTATACGGACGCCTGACAAAGATAGCTGCTAAGTAATGTTTGCCATTAGGCATAGTAATAAATCCTGCATCGCCAATCAGAAAGCCGATATCTCCGGTTTTATTGGCAATGATTGCACCTTTCCCCAAACCTGCGGGAAGTAATGTGTTAGTGACAGTACGATACAGAATATCCAAGGCTTGCACCCGACTCTGTGGGGAAACTAGCTTGTTGTTGACTAACAAAGCCAGCACCCGCGCCATGTCTTGAGAACTGGTAGTGTTGGTTCCTTTCAAGTCAGCCAAAAGACGCCGAATTACTGTATCTTTCAGTCCCCAACTGCGGAAACGCTGATTGAGTCGCTTCGCACCGCCCAAGCGATCAATAATCATGTTAGTGGCAGTATTATCACTGATGGTAACCATTTTGGTGACGGTTTCCAAAGCCGTGTACTTCTTGCCAACTCGCTCATACTGCATAATTCCAGAGCCATTGGTTATCAAGTCACGCCGCATGGTTAGTTTTTCATTCAGGGTGACTTTACCAGCATCTAAATCTTGAAAAAAGGCGATAAGAATTGGCAGTTTGATTGTACTAGCAGCAGGGAAAACGCGATCGCCTTCAACATCGAGATAATTTCCAGTATCCAAATCCAAGAAAAACATTCCTGTTTTAAGAAAACTGTAGCGAGCCATCAAGGCTTTAATCTGAGGTTCCAGCACTGTCATTGGTGAATGTAAGGGAACCACACCAGCAAATAAACTTTTATCATCAACTGTTGGGGCAATACTAGGTTGAATCGAGCTAATTTCTTGAAGCTTCGCAGCGGCTTGGACATTAGACCCAAGTAGGAACACACTTAAAAAGCTGGGTAGGAGCCAGCTTACTTTCACAATATTTGCTTTGGGTGTAAGTCGCATTAGTGATAACTTGCTGTGTGAGGAGGATTCATGAAAAAACAAAAGGCGCTCACCATTAAAGCACAATCCTCAAATTTTTCAGAATCATGCACTCAGGCGAAAAAGCGATCGCTCGCAAGTTATTGTTATAAATCTTAGAAATATTGAACTAATTTGAAGATAAATCATAATCCCAAATCTACGGCAATGCGATGGGCGCAAGCAAACCCAGAAAAAGCTACAGCATTCAACCCCTGTCCTGGAAAAGTACTATCTCCTACACAATAAAGTCCTGGAATAGCAGTGCGATTAAACGGCATCCCCAACAATCCCCGCAACTTGCGCCGGGGAATTGGCCCATAAGTCCCATCCTCACGCCCCAAAAAGCGGCGATGGGTACGTGGTGTTCCCACCTCTAGATAATCCAATCCGGCATCTAAACCTGGGAAAATCTTCTCTAGCCTGTCAACAATTCGCCAAGCGGCCTCTTCTTTCTTCGCCTCGTATTCACTCTTAGAAAGTAAAAGCCAATCATCAATCCAGTGAGGCGTGAAGGCATGAATGATGTGATATCCGGCTGGTGCTAAATCTGGGTCAAGCAATGTGGGAATTGAAACAAAAATTGTGCCTTCCACTGCTGCCATCTTCTCCCAATCTTCCAGCAAAATATGATGGCACTCTGTCCCATTAGGCAACACTTGGGCTTTCACCCCCATATGCAAACTCAAAAAGCTCGGTGACTTTTGATAATTTTGTTGCCACTTTTTCTCATTATTTGGTATTTCCTCTGCTGGTAGTAATTGTTCAAATGTGTCCCAGCGTGTAGCATTAGAAACTATGCGTTTACCCCGATATACTTTACCATTAGCCAGTTGCACACCCACGGCTTTTCCTTGTTCTGTGAGAATTTTCGTGACCCTGGCTTGGTACTCAATCTTACCCTCAGCTTTTTCTAAACCCTCAACCAGTTTTTGGGCAATTTGTCCTACCCCGCCTTTGGGGTAGTTAACTCCGCCATAATGCCTGTCAGAAAAGACCATCCCAGCATTAATCATTGGCGTCATGTCTGCTGGAACCACTGACCAGCAATAACATTCCATATCGATAAATTTCAATAATTGAGGATCTTTGATGTAGCGCCGCGCCACATCTCCAACGTTTTGGGGAAGATACTTAACTAAACTGAGACACGCCAAAGGATGCTGAAAAAATGCCCGCATTAGATACCGAGGTTCTTCTAGCGACAGTAAATCCATGCTGTTAAGGCAATTAAAAACTTTCCAGCATTCGTCATAAAAGCGACGAATTCCTGCTTCTTCATGACGAAAATAAGCAGTAAGATTTTGCAAAAATTTTTCATAAACCCGGTCAACTTTCAGGTCTAAACCTTGGGGTAGATGATAGTGAATCTGCACTGGATCAATAATTGTTGGTTGGCTAACATTCACAGCGTCTAAGGCGCGTGTGAGTAAGTTGGTCGTGCCGTTGTGTCCCAGCCCAAAAATCATGGATGCCCCAACATCGAATCGATAACCTTGGCGTTCAAAAGAACCAGCGCTACCACCGGGAATCAGATAACGTTCCAGTACCAGCACTTTAGCTCCCTTCGCTGCTAGCTGGGTTGCTGTTACTAACCCGCCAATACCAGAGCCAATCACAATTACATCAAACAAGGTATTAGAGGGCATAAGCAATTCAAAATTTAAAATGGAAAAACTCAATAGTGGCAAGCATTTTAGCAGTTTATGGAATGTTTGAAACTATCGAGTCAGCCATTACACAAGATTCACAAAAACTGTAGCTTACATCACTTTTATTTTACAAGATAACACGCAGCTTACAGTTTCTATCCACTAAGAGGGTATTGTGCATTTATTTGCAAGCATTCAACAGCTAAAGAGCCTGTCACAATTTTGAATATCTTTGTCTCTACCCCAACAAAAAAGAGGGACGAGCCTGCTACCGCTGGCTTATCCCATCTGCCGATCCTTAAAGAGAGGAGAACACTTTATAAGAATATAGCCTTGATTGAGAATAAATGTCAACTATTAATGAAAAATTTTATCAATAAAATTCAGAGTGTTGATTTTAGCTTTCAGCCGGAGGCAGGAAAGAGTATTATGATGTTTCAGTTCTTGTACAATAAAAAGTCGCCTAGTTCTGGCTATGACGCTACAACTGCGTGTTTATGTTCCACCCCATCCACTCATAAAGCACTGGCTGGCAGTCGCCCGTGATGCTGCTACACCTTCAGTATTATTCCGCAGTGCTGTGACTGAGTTGGGAAGATGGCTGACTTACGAAGCTGCGCGAGACTGGTTACCAACGCAAGAGACAATGGTGCAGAGTCCTTTGGATTCCTGTCCAGCTACTGTGATTGATCCACAGATGCCTGTGGCGGTAGTACCGATTCTGCGGGCTGGTCTAGGATTACTAGAGGGAGCGCAGACTTTATTGCCCTTAGCATCAATTTACCATCTTGGCTTAGTGCGAGACGAAGAGACGCTGCAACCCTCGTGTTACCTAAACAAATTGCCAGAAAAATTTGACCCTCAAACACGGGTGTTAATTACCGATCCGATGTTGGCGACGGGAGGATCGATAATGACTGCAATGGCAGAATTGACACAACGAGGTATTGATCCTGCCTTGACGCGGATTGTTTGCGTGGTGGCGGCTCCGCCAGCTTTGCAAAAACTTAGTGCTGCTTATCCAGGTTTAATTATTTACACTGCCGCTATCGATGAAAAACTCAATAGCAAAGGGTATATTGTGCCGGGATTGGGAGATGCAGGCGATCGCATCTTTGGGACTTAAGCTAGTATGCAGCTAAGGCAGAAAATAGCTTAACTGTATGTAAGAGTTCAAGGTTTTTGAAGGCGGTAAAGATATGAGTCAGCGAGATGGTTTTGCTAGTGGTTTTGTTGCAGGGGCATTTTTTGGTAGCGTAGTTGGTGGTGTTCTAGGAGCAGTTATTGCTTCTCGACGCGATCTGGAATTTACAGGTGAGGAGGACATAGAACTTGCAGATGGCCAAGCTGAAGCTAAGAAAATATCAGCAAAACGGCGTCAGATGAGAGCCGTCGAAAGTGAGAGCATAGGAATAGAAACGGCTCGGCGATCGCTAGAAGATAAAATTGCCCAGCTTAATGCCACAATTGATGAAGTGCAAAAGCAACTGGGGAATGTGAATGGTGGTTCACCACAGGTAATTAATGACCGCTCCCTCACTAAAGACTCCTGAAATTTGTTCAGGCGTGGTGAAAGTGTCAAGTGTGGTAAATGCGTAATCTGCATACACTATGACATGGGCTAAATTAAAATCAATAGATAAGACCGCGTTTGACACTTAGCAGGAAACCAAGCTATCCATGAATTTACTGATTACGACGCTAGTTACCTTCATCACCTTTTACAGCTATTTGCTAATTATTCGGGTTTTGTTGACCTGGTTCCCAACAATCAACTGGTATAATCAGCCATTTGCCGCTTTGGGACAGATAACCGACCCTTACCTCAATCTGTTCCGCTCAATTATTCCCCCATTGGGCGGCATGGATTTTTCTCCGATTTTAGCTTTCTTAGCGCTCAATTTAGCTGGGGAACTTCTCAGAAGCCTAACCCGCTTGCCATTCGTACAGGGATTTTGATTACTAGCCTAATAAATACTTTTGTACCAAATTTCAGATCGGAGGCTTCCTTCGATCTGATTTTTCAAGCACGTTAAGTGTGAAAGCGTTTCTACAGTTCTTACTGCGTCCAAATTACTGAGACTTTAAAATTAACCCCAACAGACAGCTTATATCAAGTTCAGATAATTAGTTATGATTCCCACAGTCATTGCACCCCACCCCGCCAAAGCGTAGCTTTGTCTCCCCTCCCCGCTTGCGGCTCCCGTGTACACAGAAGTCGGAAATAGTTGATAAATCCGGGTTTTACCCCACCCTAACCCTCCCCGATGCATTGGGGAGGGAACTAGGTTTTCCGGTTTCCCCCCGATGTATTGGGGGTATTAAGGGGGGTAATTCGACTTGTGTGTACACCGTAGCCGCTTGCGGGGAGGGGATTAAGGGGAGCCAGTGCGGTCTTGGGGTCTCCCCAAGTGGAGCAACTGGCGTGTGGGGTTCTTGGGGTTTAATAAGTAATTAAACGGACATGATATTACTTCCGGACTTGTCCGCTAAACCCAGCTGCCTTAAACTGCTTCAGCTTTAAAGGTAACGGCTGATTAGCAGGCACAGAAATTCTCAATTCAAAATCGCTAGTACCTGGTGGAACTTCAGCAATAGAACCCAGGCGAGTGCGGTTTTGCATCACCGAATCATTGTTGGCATCATAGATGCGTCCAAAAATATCTGCGTCGTAGACTGTTTTATTAGTGCCATTTTCTGCTTTGCCAATGACAAGAAAGCAATTTGCAGACGCAGAACCGCTACTAATAACTGCCCCTTGTGCTAGTTCTGGGGGACAATCTTTATAGGAAACATCAAATAATTTAATCTGTGTCAGCGCTACAGCAGGGGGAGTAATCACCCACGATAGAAACGTGATGAGGAACGAAATGAAGATAACCGTGAGTGAGCGCAACCGCATAGAAGACCCCGTGACTTAATGCAATAATATGCAACTTATAACCCCAGCTTACCTGAATTTAACTCTCAAAAAATTAGAAACTTTAATTTAACCTTTGCAATAATTAGGTAAATCAACCCTCAATTGCTATTAACTTATGACACCAGATGAGATTGAAACAGCGTTGCAAGCAGCCTTTAATAGTTGTGATGCAGTAGGCTTTCCTCTCACTGATACGCAGAAACAGATATTACTGCAAGTGGTCGAGCAAATTCAGGGAAACTCTAACTCTGGGACATCAAATATTGCCAATCCCTTAGACGAACTTACTCCAGAGGAATTAGAAACATTTTTACAGTTTGTCAAAGACGAGGAACTCCGCAACCGTACTTGGAAAGTGCAATTACTCAACGACTGGTTGCTGGAAAATGACTCTGGAACAGTACAATTTATCCGTCAACGCTACGGTTTGCAGTGGCTGAATCGTGTTGAGTCATGCCATTTTGATAAATATTCTTATTTTGAGGATGCATTGAAACTGAGACTGGGCGATCGCATTGAAGTTTCCAATGCATTGTGGGAATGGGTACAAGAGGATGGCCCATGTAAGCGCGAATGGTTTCCCTGTATGGTGATTCAGGTTGAGGAAATTAGTAATAGCGATGATTCCTCTACCAATTGCATCGTCCGCTTCTACAACGGTGGTGAGTATGAAATTCAAGGAATCTATGAATGGAATCGCTATAACTGGCGGTGGCCGCAGAAGTAGAGCAGGGGGAGTGGGGGAGCAGGGGGAGAATAAATAATAACTCTTGACCCTTGTACAGACGCGATTAATCGCGTCTCTACCCTTGACCCTTGTACAGACGCGATTAATCGCGTCTCTACCCTTGACTCTTGACTCTCATCACCTTAGGCCTAGGTGATTTTGCAATGCTTGGCGCATCACATGTACAGGTATAGTTTCCTGCTGCAACCAGATTTTTAGCGCTGCTACTCCTTGTTGGACTAGCATTTCTAATCCATTGATCGCAATTGCGCCTTGTTTTTCTGCTTGTTGGAGAAATTGCGTTGGGTTAGGAGTATATATCAAATCGTAGGCGATCGCACCTGGTGGTAATTTCTTCATTTCCCCTACACTCAAAGGTGACTCATCCACCTTGGGATACATCCCAATAGGAGTTGTGTTTACCAACAGATTCGCTTGCGGAATGAGATTTATAAGTGCATCCCATGTATGAACTTGCAAATTCTCGGCTAGCGGTGAATTACCCCAACTATTGCGGAATTCTTGTAATTTTTGGATGTTGCGCCCAACAACGTGAATTTTAGCAAAACCAAGTTGTTGACAACCTGCAACAACTGCCCTCGCTGCACCACCATTGCCTAAAATGATCGCTACTTTCTGACTCCAATCTTGCTGATATGTTGTTTGCAAAGGGGCGATAAATCCTTCTATATCTGTATTTGTGCCTACCCATTGATGATTTTGACGGCTGACAGTATTCACTGCTCCGATAGCTTGGGCTACAGACGAAATTTCTGATAGGAGGGGCATGATTGCCTGTTTGTGAGGAATTGTCACACTAAAGCCGACAACACCAATAGCGGCGAATCCGGCGATCGCTATCTCTAAATTCTCTGGTTTTATAGGAAAGGGGAGATAAATGTAATCTAATCCCAAATCGGCGATCGCAGCATTATGCATCACTGGTGAAAGCGAATGTTCCACCGGATATCCAATAACTCCCAACAGTTTAGTTTTGCCTGTAATCAATTTGTCATTTGTCATTTGTCATTTGTTAAAAGTCAAGGGTAGAGACGCGATTAATCGCGTCTGTACAAGGGTCAAGAGTAGAGACGCGATTAATCGCGTCTCTACAAGGGTCAAGAGTTATTATTTATTCTCCCCCTGCTTCCCCTGCTCTCCCACTCCTTCGAGTAGCCTACAATTATTAAAAGCTACTTAACATTTCTTTAAATTATGCAGGCAACTACAGCCCCCTCTACAACTCCAATTCCAAATAAATATTGGCAGTGGCGAGGGCACAAAATTTACTATGTACAGGCGGGAGAGAAACAACCCCAACGTCCATCCTTACTGTTTGTACATGGGTTTGGTGCTTCCACAGACCACTGGCGCAAGAATATCACAGGATTGTGTCAAGATTTTGAAGTATTTGCGATCGACCTTTTAGGATTCGGACGTTCAGCAAAACCGAAATTGCAGTACACCGGGGACTTGTGGCGCGACCAACTTGACGATTTTATCAGTGAAGTGATTGGTCAAAAAGCAGTATTAGCAGGTAACTCTCTTGGTGGCTATGCTTGCTTGTGTGTTGCAGCACAACGTCCCGATAGTGTGGCTGGTTTAGTTTTGCTCAATAGTGCAGGCCCCTTTAGCGAAAGCCAGCCTACATCTGAACCTGAAGCTTTACAATCAGAAATTCAGGCTCCCAAACAACCCGCTCCTTTGCAGAAACTATTGGGTGATAGTGTTAAGTGGATGTTTCAACAACCTTTAGCCCAGTTTCTATTATTTCAATACGTGCAACAACGTTGGGTAATTCGTCAAACTTTAGAAAAAGTTTACCTTAACAAAAGTGCAATTACAGACCAATTAGTAGAAGAAATTCATCGTCCTGCTTGTGATCCTGGCGCGTTGGATGTGTTTGTTTCAGTCTTTAGTACACCCCAAGGAGAAAAAGTTGATGTGCTATTAAAGCAATTAACTTGTCCTCTGTTGATGTTATGGGGAGAAGCTGATCCTTGGATGAATGCTAGAGAGCGTTCCCAAAAGTTTCGTCAATACTATCCTGAACTAACAGAACATTTCCTCATGGCTGGTCATTGTCCTCATGATGAAGTACCTGATAGAGTAAACCCACTTTTACGCGATTGGGTTTTGTCTATTGCTCAGTAATATCCAATTTGCTGTAAGCACATGGTGATTGTAGGGGAAAATTTTCTCTACAATTTTTTTTATTACATATCTGGCAAAAGTTTTAGTTTATTATTTATATCCCAATACGCTTGGGTTAAGAATAATTGTAGGTTGGGTTGAACGGAGTGAAACCCAACAAAGACTTGAAAATGTTGGGTTTCGTTCCTCAAACGCCAGGTGCTACAACGGAGGGAACCTCCCGAAGTTCTGAGCGGAGGAAACCTCCGCTCAGACAACTCTGGGCAACGCACTGGCTCCCCAACCTACATAATTTTATTTTTTGGGTTTAACTGAACTGTATTGATTTATATTCACAGATGAAAACGGTTAATTCATCGGTGTTAATCTGCGGGAAGTCTGAGCGGGGCTTTCCGACTATCAGAACTTTCCAAGACAGTGGTTTGATAAGAAGGTTATTTAAATACGTATGACTTAATTTCTTGCTCTATTTGGTCACTAATAATCTCAGTTCCTATACCAGGTTTATCCAGGTTAACTCTAATAAAATTAGTCTGATCTTCCTCTGTAAATTTTTTATTATTATCAGAGTCTTTGATAATTCTTAAAAGAATTGCGTTTTGGCTTGGAACAATAACCCAATTGATGATTTTAGTATTGTTTGGAGTAATTTGCTGAAGATTCTTGCCTGACAAATCAGAAAGATAGCCAATCACAGCATCTTCGTTGTTTAGTTTTTTGTCTGCGTTTGTATCTTGGTCAAGGATTTTATATAACCAAACTCTTGTGGGCGTTTTGCCTGCTGCTTTTACTTCCAATAAATCGAAGGAAGTTATAATGGCTTTTTTATTTAATAAAAGATGAGTTTCGCCATCTTGCTTATGATAAAATATGATGTTGTATAAATTGCTATCTCTTTCAGAGTAACCTGAAGAATCCAAGTAATTTCCTCTTTCTTTATTTCTATCTTTTAGACTAACTGGAATCATCAAATAGTCTGATAGCTCTTTAATAATTAATTCGCCATAAAAAATATTCGGTTGTGGTGTCGGCTTATCAGTAGCCTTTGCTTGCTCTGATTTTTTAATAACAGTTGGTTCGCAGGCAAAAGAAAGGGTTGCTATGATAATAGCTGTAGTAATTTTTTTGAAAAAGCTATAATTATTCATTAACTCTCCATTAGGAAATGTTGCTGTCCTATTGTATTCCCTACTGGAAAATTAGCCAGAGTCTGATTAAAGTTTAGAGCCTACAATAAAATAAGCCCACCGAAGTAGGCTTGTTCATATATAGCAATCCGATTTGATTCCTGAATCTTTCATAGAGGCAGGGAATGGGGAATGGGGAATGGGGAATGGGGAATGGGGAATGGGGAATGGGGAAGAAGTAATAAAGGTGTACTGGGTTTTTTAAGTACAAGCGCAGGCTACGTCAACAAAAATCAAATAGGAGTCCTATATACAGCAGTTTTCAATTGAATAGATCACACGCGTAGGAGCACAATATATTGTGCCCCTACAATAACCTGTATTCCACAGATTATAAAACTGCTGTATGAGGTGGGTGAAGTACTCTAATGTTGCTAATAAAAAGTACTCTAAAAATACAAAAACCTAGTCAGGATTGACCAGGTTTTGTCGGATTCAGGATTTTCAAAGGTTAAGGTTTTTAACTTATCGAGAGTTAACAACTAAAGTGGACATAACAACTAACAAATCCAGCATTCTTATGTTTTTCCGCTTTGGGATTTGACATTGCCTTTTAAATAGGCTTTTTGCCACTTAATATTTATGCTGAGATTTGCTTGGGTTGATGACGGGGAACACCAAGTCATTTACCCATTTAGTTTGTGATTTGTTTGGTGCTCTACTATTTAAGTTATCACTTAGTTAGTGAATTGCAGCCCTTAGTTTACTAAAGTTGATGTTTTGTTGGATTTTGCAATATAGATCAACAAGTCAATTTACCAGCTCCACATAACTGGACTGTCATCAAAATGGTCGGTGACAATGCGTTCAATGGCATCAATTTCTGCCAGTTCAGCAGCAGAAGGTTTAACCTCAGCGGCTAATGCATTGGCTGTTGCTTGTTCAGGATAACGCGCACCTGCGATCGCATTTGTTTGGTGTGATTTGCACATCCTATGTACCTAGCGATCGCTTTTCCATGCTTAAATCTGATAATTCCTTCTCCATCTTAGGCAGCTGAAGTAGATAGCTGTAGATGAAGAGACTACATCAGGGAGCATCTCAATGAATGTAAATTCACCCATAGACTAGAAGTCGCTGGCTCACAAGCAAAGCCCGCAGAGGCGGGCTGAAATTCTTAAAGCCTGCTCTTAGCAAGCTTTGTCCGTGTAGCCGCACCCTTTAGGGTGTCGGCGCATTCATTGAGATGCACCCCAACCTCAGCTATGGTTCTACAGTAATTGGTGTTCCTAAATCTACCTGATGGAATAATTCCTTAATATCCTTGTTGTACATCCGAATACAACCGTGTGAGGCGGCTTTACCTACTGAATCAGGATTAGGAGTACCATGAAAGCCAACCCAATTGTTACCGTCTGTCCAAAATCCAATCCAGTAGTTACCTAAAGGATTTTCAGCGTGTCCTCCTGGAATGGCTTTCTCGGTGAAAGGGTTTATCCAAGTAGGATTTTTCAACATATTAAGTACTTGAAAATTCCCTATTGGAGTTTCCCAGCCTCGGCGGCCTACTGCTATAGGATAACTTTTAATTTGAGTTGTTCCTCGATAGAGGATTACTTGGCGATCGCTAAGACTAATCTTTAGATGAAGAGTTTGAGTATTTGAATCATTAGCGACTAAATTTTTGGATGAGGTGCGATGAGTAATTGCTAGCTCCGAAGCTAACGGTATTGCTGGGTGAGAATTTAATACAAATGCAGAAGTCAAAATAACTAGTTTGAGTGATTGCTTTAACATTTGGACATGGCTGTATTTCAGTGATAGAAACATCCGTGAGTTTCCCCTCATTGATATCTCCTGAGTTAAAAGCTAAAAGACTCTTAAGTTGCGAAGCACTATACTGTAATTGGGAAAAATGGCTGCTTTATTTTTGAATACAATTAACGATATAAATAAAAGTTTTTAAACTTGATTTAGGCACTTATTTTCAAATTTAACTTTATTAATTTCTCAGTTCGTCTGTCTAGAGTATGGCCTAATTTCAAAGAATGGTAATGTTTAATACAGCGTCTATTTGAGACTGTTTCACTTTTTTAATTACTTACATATTTTCGCAAAAAATTTGCTATAGTATCAAGTTAGTAATTTCAATTTTTATTGAAAAATAGAAAATTAACAGAATTATTTATAGAGATAATTAAATTAAGAATATTGCTAATTTTCTCTGATGTAAGTAGCAAGAGTTGGGCAATAGTCAACACACCAGATGTTAACCTATGATTAGAACACTGCTAAGTGAATACCTATGCAAGCAACCACCATCCACGCTCTTAAAGAATGGGCGATCGCCGTAAATGCCCTAGAAAGTGGCAAAACAATTATGTTGCTCCGTAAAGGCGGTATCCATGAACGGAGTGGACGTTTCCAAGTTGCTCATGAGCAGATTTTGCTTTACCCTACTTATGAACATCAGCAATCTTTCATGCTGAAAGCTGAGTATGCCAATCTTGTCTATCCAGTAACATCAGGTTGGCATCCAGAAACAGTTCGCATCGGTAGTTGGGCTGAAATTACTGATATTTTGCCAGTCAGTAACGAATCTATTGTTAACGCCTTACTCCCTTTCCATATTTGGAACGAGCATTTTATTAGCGATCGCCTCAAATGGAAACCACGTCAACCCTTGTATATTCTCCTCCTGCGGACTTATAAACTACCCCAAGAGCAAGAAATTCCCTATTACTCTGGATATGGTGGCTGCAAGTCATGGATTGATTTAGATCAATCAATTCAAATACAAGACGCAAAACCTGTTTTATCTGACTTTGCATACACCCAGTTAGTAGAAACAATTCGCGGGATTGTCGGCGACAAATTGTATGCCCCATCTCTCTAATAGCAAGTGCGGATTTTGGATTTTACGGAACTTCATAAGTAATTTCTAAAATCTGTATTGATGTAATTTGAATAACAAATAGTTTGACTGCGAACCCCAGTAAAAATAGTAGTTACTGATACATACAATCACCAAAACCGCAGATAACATTAGGAAAACCTCTTCTAGAGGAAAGTGGAGAGAAAGCCGTTTATCTTCGTATTCTACTCTCCATCACTTGTCCTCAAGAACTGAGGTTGTTAAGTAATTATCTTGAATAAGATAGTGCTTAATTTTGCCATACCTAAAGTATTAGGCAAAAAAGTCTCCCACAAGAGTGAGGTTAGACTTGACAAAATTCTGCCATTATGCTTTATCAGATAAAAGCAAAGGAGTTTGCAATGCATCAACAAATGTGCTGGTTACCTAAGTTTGGTGGCGACGGAGAGAAAATTTTGCATTTGCAGATAGCACCTGATCAGCCTTGGCGTCCTTACACAGCTTTTGGGCAATTTGCAGTACCAGATTATCAAATACCAGGCGGTTCTAAAGGTTGGGCAACTTATCAAAAACTTCTCAAAGCAGGCTGGACATTAGTAAATAGCGCCCGGGCAAATGAATTTGGCAGCAGCTACACAGAGTCAACAGTCCAAAATCAATAGTAGAGACGCGATTAATCGCGTCTGTACAAGAGTCATTTTGTCCTCCTTGTCCGCCTCACAAACCTCTGGGGGAGCCTTCACCACGAGGATCAGCCGCCCCTTCTAAAGTTCCATCTGTTGTTACAGCGATCGCATTTGCGTTACCCCAAGGAGTAGTTTCCTTGATATTGTGTCCTCGACGGCGTAAATCTTGCAGAGTTAGAGCATCCAAACCCCAGGATTCTGAGCGCAACTCATCTGGAAGCCATTGATGATGTATGCGTGGGACAGAAACTGCTGCACCAACATCCATGTTGTATTCCAGCACATTCAAGATAACTTGCAATACTTGAGTGATGATGGTGCTACCACCAGGCGTACCTACTGCCATGCGGAGGCGTCCATTTTCTGTGACAATCGTGGGAGTCATGCTGGATAAGGGAGTTTTGCGAGGTGCGATCGCATTAGCATCATTGCCAATCAAACCAAAGGCGTTAGGCACTCCTGGCGCAGCTGCAAAATCATCCATCTCATTGTTGAGAACAATCCCAGTTCCTGGTGTCACCACACCAGATCCAAATCCTAAGTTAATTGTGAAAGTCAGACTCACAGCATTACGTTGTTCGTCTACAACGGTAAGGTGACTAGTTTGAGTCGATTCATGGGATTTGGAACTTGGAATTGTATTAAGTCCTGGCTTGACCTTGGTCGAGGGTCGAGCCACTTGCATATTAATTTCTTGACGACGTTTTTTGGCGTATCCTGGGTTGAGCAGTTGTTGTACGGGTACTTTGACAAAATCTGGATCGCCTAAATATTGTGAGCGATCAGCGTAAGCAATCTTCATTGCTTCTATCATTAAATGTATAGCATCAGAATGATGCCATCCCAAAGATTTCAAATTAGTGTCACCAATAATGTTTAATATCTGCAATAGATGAATGCCTCCGGATGATGGTGGTGGCATTGAGCAAATTTTAGCTTTGCGGAAATTCCCACAAACGGGAGTCCGCCAAATTGGTTTGTAAGCTTTAAGGTCTTCCAGAGTAATTAGACCACCGTTTTTTGCCATGTCGGAGGCGATCGCCTTAGCAATATTTCCAGTGTAAAAACTTTGGGGATTCTGGGCAATTGCTGCTAATGTGCGTGCTAAGTCACGCTGCACCAGCTTTTCCCCTGGCCCGTAAAATTCGCCGTTACGAGTGAAAATTTCTTGCGCCGCCGGATTGGTAAGAACTGCCTGCTTACGATTGTTATACTCTGGAAGCGATCGCCAAGTAACTTGAGGACTGAGGACAAAGCCATCTTTAGCTAGAGCGATCGCAGGTTTCATAACCTCTTGCCAAGACAACTTACCATAGCGACGATGGACTTCATATAATCCCGCCACTGTTCCTGGTGTTGCTACAGCCAAATAACCATTCACACTTGCATTCGGACGCACTTTACCTTGTGCATCCAAATACAAATTTCTTGTAGCTTTGAGGGGTGCGCGTTCGCGGAAATCTAACGCTTTCATTTCCCCAGTTTTCTCAGAATGCATCAGCAAAAATCCGCCGCCACCGATTCCCGCCGAAAAAGGTTCCACTACAGATATAACAAAGGTTGTAGCGGCTGCGGCATCAACTGCATTACCACCCTTACGCAACATGGAAATTCCTGCCTCACTTGCTAGGGGATGAGCTGAAACGACCATTCCCTTTTTGCTGCGTAGAGGTAAAGTCAAGGCGGCTGATGCGACTTGACTGTAAAGGAGAACGCTAAAATAAAAAACTGCGTAGGCAAAGCCCGCCGCAGGCATCGCCACCCGCTTGTATTTGCTAGCTGAGGCGATCAAAGATGGGTTGCGAACGAAGAGTCTATGCAGAGGTTTAGTTTGATCGGATATAGATTTGCAGACAAGTTTAATCACCTTCAGTCGAACTTAGCTAACTCAGGTTAAACAATTTACAATACACCTAAATTACCATCCAAAGATGTATCTACATTACTACTCCAATCAGTAATCTCAATGATTACGTCACTGTTGGCATTCAATCTAATTGACACAATCATTTAGAGCCAAGAATATCCCCCTAATTGGCAGCAAAAGAGTTGTGTTCAATAACCCTTGATTCTTAGCCTCAGCCAGAGTGTGAATAGTGCCAAATTGGAGAGATAGTCCTGGTTAAAAATAAAAGATTTCGCTAGGAAAGCTTGAGAGCGATAACGTCAACACCTGCGGCGCTAAAAGATGAAAGTTTCTCTTCCAATGCCTCATGCCCACTTTTCAAGCTATTTTTAATAACCTTCTAATTCACATTTTCCTTTTGGCATACTCTTCCCTTCTCCATTTATTTTCTCTAAAAAACTTGAATGTAATAGGACAATCTGGAGTATGAAAAACGTTGTCTTCGCTCAAAGCCACCCACAAAACCCATTTTTTAGGATTTACGCCCAAACATACATAAGAGTATTCTCTATTTTCAATGCACCAATGAGAATTAATATCTTTAAGAAATCCAGCCTTTAATTTATCAAACATAACTTCCCAGTCAGGGCAAACATTTTGAAGTTTATATTTAACCCAGTTTTCCACTTCAAAAGAATTTAACCACTCGGACAATTCATCAACTGTTGGGCCTGGGTTACCATAATTAGAATCTAAAAAATTTTTGATTTTTGATTTAAGCATTGATTTTTAGTAGAGAATTTAACTCGCTAATAGTAGATAAACTAATCAAATCTCACTTCTAAATATTTTAGAGTTTTACGTAGTAAAACCAGGGAGAGGTCTTTTTATTAGCCTAATTAGGGGACAGCATATGACCCGTCGAACTCACGTTTTATCGAGGTAAGTGTATACTTAGCTACAGACGCTAGAAGGAATAAAGCTATTAGAATTTAACATTGCTTCTCTGATTAAAGCAGCAATAATTTAACTCTCTCAGAATCCGTGTGACATTATTTTGTTATTTGTGTAAATTTTATGTGTAAATTTTATGTGCAAATTTATAACGTGTTTTCTCTTGCAACTTTCAACTAACGCCATAGTGATTTACCCAGATGTATCCAGGTAGAATTCGGAAAATCTAGAAATTTGGATAAAACTTGGATTTGCTTTGTTGCCAAATCTTTGACAAATCCTGCTTTTTTTTAACTTATCAGGAATCGGTTAGTTTTAACCGACATTCCGCAGGTTGGTGAGTTGAGTAATGCTATCTTAAGGTCTAAGTGGATTGGCTCATATGTTGTGCGATGCGATCGCACAGGACAAACGCACCAAATGAGTACAAAGTTAGACTCAATCTTTACGAAGTTGGAAGAGGTCTAGCATTTTTACCAAGTCAGAGGTAGAACATGGGCACATATCTGGATTACTTTGATCGCGACGATATCCTAAGTGGCGGTGTGAAGATGATTCCTGTAGATACGCCGAAAGGGACATTCCGTGTCTGGACTAAACGGATTGGCAACAACCCGACCATCAAGGTACTCCTCCTGCACGGTGGACCAGGTTTGACCCACGAGTACCTGGAGGCGTTCGACAGCTACTTCCCTGGGGCTGGTTTTGAGTACTACTACTATGATCAACTCGGTTCTTACTACAGCGATCAACCTGATGAGCCTGATCTGTGGGAACTCCCACGTTTCGTAGAGGAAGTCGAACAGGTGCGCCAGTCTCTTGGGGTAGATCGAGAAAATTTCTATCTCTATGGACAATCATGGGGTGGGATTCTGGCTATTGAATATGCACTGAAATACCAACAGCACCTCAAAGGACTCATTATCTCCAACATGATGTCCAGCATCAGAGCCTACAACGAGTACGCACAGAAAGTGCTGATGCAAACTATGAATCCGGAGATACTGGCACAGATCCAGCAGATGGAAGCGCAAGAAGACTACGAGAACCCGCGCTATATGGAACTCCTAATTCCACACCACTACGTCCACCATGTTCTGCGTATGCCACCCGACCAGTGGCCGGAGCCGTTAAACCGCGCATTCAATCATCTCAATCCAAAGATTTATGTACCTCTACAGGGACCGAGCGAGCTTGGTGTCACGGGTAAGCTCCTACACTGGGATCGCACTGCCGACCTAGCAAAGATCACTGTGCCGACTCTGATCATCGGTAGCCGACACGACACGATGGACCCTACACATATGGAATCGATGGCGAGGGCTGTCAGTAAGGGGCGCTATCTCTTGTGTCCCCAGGGTAGCCACTTGGCAATTTATGACGACCAGAAGGTTTATTTCGAGGGTCTCATCCAGTTCATCCACGACGTAGATGCAGGCTTTGGTGGACTGCGTTAAGTGGATAAAGTAAAAATGTGTTATTCAACGTTGGAATTATGCTACAGCCTAATGCAACTCAAACAACATTGTTAAAAATGGACACACTCACTACGGGAAACAACGTTTCAAATGCCAAAATTGTGGACGACAATTTGTAGAAAGTCCAATCCGACAACGGATTAACCGCTCAAAACGTGAGTTAATCGATAAACTCTTACTCGAACGTCTATCCTTAGCAGTGATTGCTCTGTGTAACTGGAGTGTCACTACGTTGATTGCAATACTATGTCAACCAGAAATATTACCAAACTCCAAAGCAGGTTGAAGTTATCCAAAAAAACCTGGCAAACTTTATACCAAAACTCAGTCTTTGCTGAAGTAACGGAGGCGCGATCGCCCCTCCATTGCCCCTCACCCCATCGCCTCACAGATGGGGTTAATTTTGCGATTTAAGCCGCTTCTAGGGGAAGATCTGGCGAAGCTGTCATAGCCTGCACCGCGCAGAATGGCAATCTATAAAGCCTCACGGAATCCGCTAAGGGTGCGATTGCAATCTCTTGAGTGCTTCATGCAATCGCAGTTGAAGAGAAATTTCTGTTTTAAAATTGACATCATCCCTTCATGGATGAATTTATCCAGAATCCTGGCTCCTGAATTCTGACTCCTTTTATACCATGCTCTCAGAACGCTTTACCGCAGCCCTTACCTACGCTACCAAACTCCACGCTAATCAAGTGCGTAAAGGTTCAGGCGTCCCCTACGTCTGCCATTTGTTAGGCGTCGCCAGTATTGCTTTAGAATATGAGGCAAATGAAGATGAAGCCATAGCGGCCCTCTTACACGATGCCATAGAAGACCAAGGCGGTGCAGCGACACGGGAAGAAATTCGCCACCGTTTTGGAGATAATGTCACAGCAATTGTGGATGGCTGTACTGACGCTGACACTACACCCAAACCTCCTTGGCGAGAACGCAAGGAAGCATACATTGCTCATATTCCCACCGCGTCCCCATCAGTCCTACTTGTGTCAGCTGCTGATAAACTCTACAATGCCCGGTCAATTCTCAAAGATTATCGTATTTTGGGCGAGTCACTTTGGGAACGCTTTCAGGGAGGTAGAGAAGGTACTCTTTGGTATTATCGGACGCTTGTGGATGCTTTCAAAAATACTGGAAACACTGCGATCGTTGCAGAATTAGAACGGGTAGTGACAGAAATTGAGATTTTGGCAAATCATAAAAAATGAAGATTGAAAAATTTCAATCTTCATCCTTCACACTTCCAATAATAGTTTTTTGTTTGTTAGCGGAACATACTACTAACTGAGGTATCCTCGTGAATTCGCCAGATAGTTTCGCCTAGCAGATTAGCCACTGACAGCACTACTAACTGAGAAAAGCGATCGCTTTCTGGAATGGGAATCGTATTTGTGACAATGACTTCCTCAAACAATCCAGTACTGGACAATCTCTCAATTGCAGGCGGCGAGAACACTGCATGAGTTGCACATGCATATACCTGACGCGCTCCTTCTTCACGCAGTAATCGCGCCCCTTCGGCGATTGTGCCCCCAGTGTCGATCATGTCATCCACCAACACTGCTGTTTTACCCTTAACATCGCCGATGATATTCAACACTTCGGCGACATTGTGTGCTTGGCGACGTTTGTCAATAATTGCCAAGGGCGCATCATTCAGCTTTTTCGCAAAGGCCCTAGCCCTGGCTACACCCCCAACATCGGGGGAAACAACCACAAGATCAGGCAGTTGTTTGCTTGCCAGATAATCCAGCAATACTGGTGAACCATAAACATGGTCAAAGGGTATATCGAAATAGCCCTGAATCTGAGCCGAGTGCAAATCCATTGCCAGAACGCGGTTAGCACCTGCTTCGGTAATCAAGTTAGCAACCAGCTTGGCAGTTATTGACTCTCGTCCTGCCGTTTTCCGGTCAGCGCGGGCATAACCATAGTAAGGAATTACTGCCGTCACCTGTCGAGCCGAAGCACGACGACAGGCGTCAACCATAATTAATAATTCCATTAAGTGATCGTTGACAGGTTGACAACATGGCTGGATTAAATAAACATCACAACCCCGAATCGATTCCTGGATTTGAACATAAAGTTCTCCATCCGCAAATCTTTTGCGAATCATTGGCCCCAAGTCCATGCCCAGATAACGAGCGACTTCTTGAGACAGTTGTACATTGGCAGAGCCAGAAAACAGCCGCAGGCGATGATTATCAGTCAGTCCTGTTGCCGCTTGTTGCAATTTGAAAGTTGCAGAGCTAAGCACAGCAGATCCTCGATGTGCATTCATGGCAATATTATCATCAGACATTTAGCAGATTGAACCGAAAAATAGCCTAAAAAAACATTTGTAAGGTTTGTTGAAGCTTTCATACAAACTTTAAAGATTTCTCCATAAAATTATCATTTGCTAATTGTCTATTCTTTATGGCAAACAAGCCATTGATAGCTTAACTGACATTAAGTCCGTTCACTAGCTCCATAATTCAAATTTTTTCTGCTTGAGACAAATAACCTCAATTTTTCAAAGCTCAGTGTAGAAGATTGCTTCTAACTACTTCATTTATAACCGAGAGCAAACCATTCACAGCTTAAGTAATCTTGAAGTTGGTTCTCAGGCAGTAGAACACCTATGACTAAGCGTCTACAGGCGTAGCTGATTATTCTATGATACTAGCGGCAAATAAATAAGCTGGCAGATTTGATTTTAAGTTCTAATTCACACAACAAACTCTAACAGCATCTGCATTGCCTAAGGTGTGTTTTCAAACCCGAAAAGCCTTCAGGCTAAAGCCTGAGGCTACAGGAACAAAGCCTACATAGGCAGGCTCAAAATCTTGATTTTTCGTAGTCCGTGCAGGCGGACTTCGTTCCTGTAGCCTGAGAAAGTCACACAAAACCAACAAGGCAAGTTTCCAGGGACTGTTGTTGACTTTCTCACTTTTTTCACACATCCTTACTGAGGACGGAGGTGAAAATAAAGTTAAGCAAGTCTTTGAAGGGTTACTAGAACAGTGCTGAGTGCTGAATTAGTATGTAAGTTCTGACCCCCTATAGAATGATGCTGACGGCAGTTGTTACCAGCTAGTGGATTTTCCTTCTAAGTACTTTATACTTCATCTTTTAGGTAAGTTCCTCTTCAGCTGCTATTACACTAAATCAATTGATCATGCAACCACCTATTACAATTGGCACTGTCCTACAAAACCGTTACCGGATAATTCAAATTCTCGGACAGGGAGGATTTGGTAGAACCTATCTTGCAGAAGACCAGAGGCGCTTTAACGAACTTTGTGCCATCAAAGAGTTGATTTCAACTGCAACAGAGGCTAATGCCTTGGCAAAAGCGCAAGAGTTGTTTCACCGAGAAGCTGCTATTTTGTATCAAATAGAGCACCCACAAGTGCCTAAATTTCGCGAAAGATTTGAGCAAGACCAGCGCTTGTTTTTGGTAGAGGACTACGTTGCAGGTAAGACATACCGAGAGCTGCTTGCTGATCGCCAAGCTGTTAATCAAACTTTTACAGAGGCAGAAGTATTGCAGTTAATGCGCTCCTTGTTACCAGTTTTGGAGCATATTCACAGTCGAGGGATTATTCACCGAGATATTTCGCTAGAAAATATTATTTTGCGAGATAGCGACGCCAAGCCAGTGTTAATTGATTTTGGAGTGGTAAAAGAACTAGCAACAAAATTGCGATCGCCAGATAACACAGCGCCAGTAACCACTGTGGGAAAATTAGGCTATTCTCCCAGCGAGCAAATGCAAACAGGGCGAGCTTATCCTAGTAGTGATTTGTATGCACTAGCAGTCACAGCGATCGTTTTGCTGACTGGTAAAGAACCAAGCGAGCTATTTGATCAAAACCAATTAACTTGGAATTGGCAACGGTGGATAAGAGTGAATCCGCGATTTGCTATGGTGTTAAATCGGATGTTGAATCATATACCAAGCGATCGCTTCCAAAGTGCTGCTGATGTAATCCAAGCATTGCAAGTTGCGGATCAACCTAATCTTCCTAGTCTTCCGACTCCCGATGTTTCCAACTTGCAAACAATGGCTGTTGGTCGCAGTCCTAACCCCGTATCACCACCAGCTTCACCTCACAAACCCGATCCCATAATTCCACCCAGACGCACTAGCTCAGTTTTAGATAACCCACTGGCGCTTGGAGCAATTGGCAGTGCTGTAGTAATATTAGCTGGATTTGGTTCTTGGGCGCTGGTGAGTTCTATCCGCAGTCAGTCAAACACTTCATCAAAACCAGCGCCACCACAAACTTTCCCTTCACCGGTGATTTCTGGTGGTACGACATTCACATCTACACCAACACCAACACCAACACCAACACCCACGAATGAAGAACCTGTTATATCTAGGAAACGCCTCCAGCTTGGAGCATCAAATATAACTACGGTTGAAGATACTCTTAAAGCAAATCAAATAATTCAATACACATTTTTTGGGCGAGAGGGAGCCAAGTTAACAACATCTATTGACCAAGGAAGCGGCATTTTGCTAACAGTATTAGATCCCAATCAACAACCAATTGATAATAGCTCACAGCAAATAACATCCTATGAAGGAATATTGCCAATTACTGGTAGATACACTATTCAGTTAAGTTTGGTTCCAGAAGTTGCCGAAAGCAACTATAACCTGAATGTGGCATTAGAAAAACCAGCTAGACCAACGCCTACAGAAACACCCACGCCAATGCCCACAGAGACGTTTACACCAATTCCTACAGAGACACCCGCCCCAACGCCCACAGAGACGTTTACACCAATTCCTACAGAGATACCCACACCAACTCCGACAACTAGTGCAGAACAAACTTTCCCACCTGCTGATGTCAGTCCACAACCGTTTCCTGGTCAAAGAAATTAATGTTGAACACACTACTGATTACTGGAACTGATACAGAGGCTGGCAAAACTGTTTTAACTACAGCGTTGGCAGCTTATTTGCAAAAATATTGTCCGCAGCGTAGCTGGGGAATTATGAAACCGATTCAATCAGGAGTGGGCGATCGCGAATGGTATCAAAAGCTATTTTCTCTAGATCAATCTGCTGAAGAAATTACACCTTTGTACTTTCAAGCACCGCTAGCTCCTCCCATAGCCGCAGCAAAGGAAAACCGTCAAGTTGATTTAGCAGTGGTGTGGCAAACTTTATCCGCTCTGCAAAAACGCCGCGATTTCCTCCTTATAGAAGCTTTGGGAGGTTTAGGCTCACCAGTAACCGGGGAATTAACGGTAGCTGATTTGGCGGGAGAATGGCGTTTACCAACAGTGTTAGTAGTGCCAGTTAGATTAGGAGCGATCGCCCAAGCGGTGGCGAATGTGGCATTAGCTAGACAATCGCGCGTGAATCTCAAAGGCATTGTGCTTAACTGTGTACAACCCCGTTCAGATGCAGAAATAGCCGACTGGACACCACCAGACTTGATTCAATCACTAACTAACACGCCTGTTTTAGGCTGTTTGCCTTATCTAGATAACCCAAATGATTTAGACAAACTCGCCCAAATAGCATCAGATCTAGATTTAGAAACATTTAAACTAGGAAAATAACCTAAGTTAGCAGTGTTTAACTAGCTTTTCTTTACAATGGTTTCCATCTTTCCCAACCCCGCTTCTGTTGACCTATCTCGCATCCGGCTCTCGATCCGCTCATTACAACCACAATTGGTAGAGTGGCGGCGGCGATTGCATCAACAACCAGAGTTGGGTTTTCAAGAAAAACTAACTGCTGAGTTTGTCTCACACAAGTTGCAAGAATGGGGAATTGAGCACCAAACTAACATTGCTCAAACTGGCATTGTTGCCACCATCAAGGGTAATAAACTCAACACCCAACACTCAGCACCCAACACTAAGAATGTGTTGGCAATTCGAGCTGATATGGATGCTTTGCCAATCCAAGAACTCAACGAAGTGCCCTATCGATCGCAGCATGATGGAGTGATGCACGCTTGTGGACATGATGGACATACAGCGATCGCTTTAGGTACAGCTTACTATCTGCAACAGCATCGCCAAGACTTTTCTGGTACTGTCAAAATTATTTTCCAGCCAGCGGAAGAAGGGCCAGGAGGCGCAAAACCGATGATTGAAGCTGGGGTACTGAAAAACCCTGATGTTGATGCAATTATTGGTTTGCATTTATGGAATAATCTACCTTTGGGAACGGTGGGTGTTCGCCCTGGAGCCTTGATGGCAGCAGTAGAGTCCTTTGAGTGCATGATTTCCGGCAAAGGTGGACATGGTGCTATGCCTCATCAAACGGTGGATTCTGTTGTAGTTGCTGCCCAAATCGTTAATGCTTTGCAAACTATTGTCGCTCGTAATGTCAATCCCGTTGATTCAGCGGTGGTGACAGTTGGCGAACTTCATGCCGGAACGAGACGCAATGTAATTGCTGATACAGCCAGAATGAGTGGCACTGTCAGATATTTTAATCCTGCTTTTGAAGGCTTTTTTAGACAGCGAATCGAGCAGATTATTGCTGGAATTTGCCAGAGTCATGGTGCGAGTTATGACTTAGAATATTCCTCACTTTATCCACCAGTAATTAATGATGCTGGTATGGCGGCACTAGTGCGATCGGTGGCGGAAGAAGTAATAGAAACTCCTGTGGGTGTCGTGCCAGAATGCCAAACTATGGGCGGTGAAGATATGTCATTCTTCTTACAAGAGGTTCCTGGTTGCTATTTCTTTGTCGGTTCTGCCAATCCAGCCAAAAATTTGGAGTATCCCCATCATCATCCCCGATTTGATTTTGACGAAACAGCCTTAGCAATGGGTGTGGAAATATTTATCCGTTGTGTGGAAAAATACTTTTGCTGATCGGGTTGGTCAAGATAACGCGATCGCTAATTTTATTCCATTTAAGCAAAAATTATTTAGTATTTCCGAACTTGTTAGATTCACTCCAGGTTGCAATGAGCTAGCTGTCTAATTGGCAGGGAACAGGGAATAGGGAATAATGCTGTCTACTTATTTCTGGAGTTACGATAAATTGTTGGAGTTTATATGGGTGACGGCTCTTAGCGTTTTTGGCAATTTGAAACGGCAGCGTCAGAAGCTTGAGGCATAGATAACTTGACTTCCCATCCGCGTAAATTCCACCAGACAACACGCTTACTTGGCTCTACCCAAAAGTCTAGTCGTTTAATCTTGCCATTCTCAAAAACTAGTTTCGGGAAGGCGGGATAGTCACGATCATTAGTCTCGTTATAATTACGTCCAAAATAGTTTATGCAAGCTTTTAATCCCTGAGCAACTCCCAACTCCTCAACTCCAGTGCCTTTCAAGGTTGAATCATCATAGCTGAAACTGCCATTGTAGGATTTGCCCGCTAATGATCCTTTGGTCACGTTAACTGTAAAGTCATAGGTAACAGTAGACGCTAGGGCTTGACTTGTTGTGATTAGAGCAGTGCTAAGAGCAGCAGTTGCGATCGCAAAGCGCGCCCTACGCCCCAACCAGGTGGGGCCTAGTTGTCCTGTGCCTCCGGGCGTGATCTGGGCGATCGCAACTGAAAATTTTGGGAACAGTTTGAGCATGGTAGTATTTATAGCTAAAGTTTGGTTATCTCAGAAGGATAGCAAATTGAGTCTGTGCAACGCTAACGTTTTAGGTGTTCGTCTTCATTGCACTTTCTTAGTTTGGAGTGAGTGATTCATTGCTCAAAACAAGGATTATCAGGACTAAAGTCCCGACTACAAACTTTAATTTATTTACGCATAGCTACTTAATAAGAGTTTGAGAGGGTTTTTGCGTGAGTTTAGTGTTATAAAGTTTCAATTTATAAAACATCTTATCAGAGCTTAAATTAGAAAGACCTAAGAATGTAAGTTATGTCCAGAGATAAATTACTAAAACTATGTTAGTCAAAATTTGAATAATTAACTTTTTCAATTATTTGTTGAATTAAAAATTGAAATATTTATCTAACTCCACTAATTTAGCCTTTTGAATACTTCTAATAACAGATATAACTCCAGTATTTATGTCAAGTTAAGCAGTTTATAAGACTTGTATTCTCATAGCTAATCATTAAAAATAAACATATAACGCAGTTATGAGATATCACCTTTATAGGATATAGAGTTCGCACCTCACTTACTAAATCCGCTTCTGCGGATTTTTTTGTATTTATAAATATTTCTACTGGATTGACACAGTTAAAATAGTGCATTAAATGTAGGTTGGGTTGACGTAAGGAAACCCAACACCCTCATCGATGTTGGGTTTCGCGTTGCTCAACCCAACCTACAATTTTTTTGCATCACTTTAGGCTTGTTACGCCACTTGACTCCATATGAGGAGGAAATAGAAGTACTTAAAGCAGAAACACAAAATCTCAATCAAAAGAATGCTGTATCGATAGAACGAACAGCAATTGGTTTCTCCCAAGTAGTAAAAAGCCAGATGCTAGGGTAGCACCTGGCTTTTTTTCTCTGTTCCGTTGAGTTAATTCCTCAACAGAATATGGAAGACTGTCTCAACTTTCTCAAAATTTGATTCATCTTGAGTTAGTTATATAAGTTTTATCTTCCCTATACTAACTACATCCACCAGTTTTACCACCTACACACTTAGAAAATGGTGTGACTGTGATTTTGTGGCCGACATACATACTTGCTCCACCGCAATTACTTCCACCACCGGCTAGAAATTGCTGTTCTTCTGCGGATAAATCCACAAGCAAAGGAAGTGTAATCATTTGGTTTGACATAATTATTTGCCTCACTTACATTACATAGGTTTTATTTACCTATGACTTTGTTTTAAACATTTTATTTGGCAATTAAATGACTCTTTAGGCGTAGAAAAATACAGAAAATATTTATGTCTTAGGTATTATATTAAATGCATCTAGTCATAGGGCGAACGCGCGTAAAAGCTGAAACCCTTACTATTAAAGGATTCTTATACTTGAGGTGCGTTTACCCTGCCTACTTTGCTGAGCGTTACACCTCAGATACCTTGACGTTGTTTCGCATGTTTAACTATCCCCCTGGAAAATCATCGCCTGATAAAAAATCTTGATCGCATGACTGGAGGATTGTATAAATCTACGCCTCATCGTGTGCAGAATACGGCAAAGTGCGATCGCCTTTCGTTCCCGTTCTTTTTTTACAAACTTAACCCACTTGGGCAATTACTTGCCCATTTTCTTGAGGTTTTTTATGCAGATCAACTAACGCGATCGCTTGCTGATGTCCTTCTGTTGTCAATGGAGCATCGGGTTCTTGCCCCGTTGCATGTCGCACAAAATACAACGTCTTACTCATTAAGCTATCTCTAAGTTAATGCTGAACTTCAACCAAAATGAATGCGCGAACTACTGAAATGAGAAAGCATTCAAGCCTTTTTGCTTGCTGAATCTACCGAAATGAGGGCGTGACCTACTCAAATGAGAAAGCAAAGTGGGGTTTGAGAAAGCATTGGAGCAGTTGGTGGTAGTGGTTTAGATAATTTGGCAATTCAATACGGTTACCAACGGTTTGACATTGGGGTAATGATTTCCACCATCGTTATCCTGATTTGACTAGTACAGATAAGTAGGAAGGCTAAATTAAAGCTCACCTAGATTGCTGGGTTTCGACTCCGCTCAACCCTCGTCTTCTCAGGGATCGAGCATTGAGCGAAGTCGAAATGCGTCTTACAAATAATTGCAACTTCCTACTTAGTACATTTTTTAGGTGATTTCCTGACTCAGCAGATGAGAAAAAATAAATTCCAACTTTGTCAGGATTCATCAACTCTCCTTGTGGTTCCTTAAACAAACGTACTTATCAAATATCAATCTAACTACTAAAAGAGTTGCTAATGAATATATAACATACAACGATTAACAGTTAATTTTTCCTAATAGCACCAGGCTCATTTACTACATCAATCATTGTTGTTAGTTGTAGCTAACAATAAGCTCAAGTAACTTACAATACAATCCAAGCTGCCCAAAAATGAGTAATTCAATTCGAGGTAACCGAAATAATATCTGAAGATATTTTGAAATTTGTGAATCATAAGCTGGCATCTCAGCAAGAATTAGAAATAAAAGTTAGAGAATGAACCCGAAAGTTAGAAGTTGAACAAGTTGCTCAATGAGCCGCAATTGAAGGAATTTATCAACATACAGTATCAAAAGCGAATAATAACTGTTGCTAAAATGGAGGATAAAGCAATGTTTTTTGGAAAATTTGAAAGAGAATTCTTATCTGGGGAATTTTGGTCAATATGGCACAAAAATAAATTTCCATATCATTTACAGTTATTAGTAGATGAAGAACAAGTAAAACGTGATATTTGGGAATATTCAAGTCAAGAGATTGAGGATCAGCATAACCATCTGCGTTCTAATGATGACTATAACGATTCAACAAAAACTTAATAATAGTGAGCGCTTTTAAAAACGTACTTGTCTACTAAGAAAATTCGTTCAAAGAGTACGAGATTTTTAGCCTCAGACATATCCATTACCTGGTTGGTTTGGGCGCTCATCAATAATCGAACCTTCATATCTGTATGTGGATATTATCGATAAGATTGAGTTTTTCTCAATAAAACTAGGACTACTACCTTCCTACTAAAAGAATACCTATTTTTCTTCTTTTCTACTATTAGTCTGCCAATTAAATTTCAACGGTTAGTTGCATACCAAAAACCCTGTATAGACGCGAAAATTCGCGTCTATACTAGAATATGAATTAGGCGATCGCCTTTCAAGAAACCATCCGTGTAATAGACGATCAAGTAATACTATGTCTCCTATCCTCTAAGGTAAATCCCTAACTCAAACCTTAATAACTGTTCACTGTTCACTGATTTAAAAGGAAATATGGGCTAAGCTCAAAGCAAGCCTTCTCCCTTGAGAATTTGGCTGAAAAGTTGAGGTGTGTACTCAAGAAAGGGCAAAAATTAAAGCAGCTTTTTTGGCTTCTCAGTTATGTGAGAAATAGAAAAATGCAGCATGATTTGTACTGAGTTTGTGTATTTGTGCAATAATCTCGAAACTAGAAATGAGTGTTTTCTTTTCCGACGAAGCAATAGTCAAGTTGATTGAGGAAGATGTTCCTTACTTAGATTTGACAACTTTTGGACTGGGCATAGGCAAGCAACAAGGTGAAATCGAATTTTATGCCCGTCACTCAATGACCATTTGTGCCACTGAAGAAGCAGCCAGAGTATTTGAGCATTGCGGCGCTACAGTTGAATATAAAGTAGAGAGTGGGATATCCCTGAATGAGAGGCAATTAATTCTTAAAGCCCGTGGGTCTGCCCAAGCTTTGCATATTGGTTGGAGAATTGCTTTAAATTTAATGGAATATTCCTCTGGGATTGCTTCCCGAACTAGAGAATTGGTTGATGCTGCTAAAACAGTGAATCAGTCTATTTCCATTGTCACGACTCGCAAATCTTTTCCAGGGACTAAAGCACTTTCTCTAAAAGCAGTTCTTGCTGGCGGAGGCTTTTTTCATCGGTTAGGACTATCTGAAACAGTTCTGATTTTTAACCAACACCTGATATTTCTGGGAGGCATAGCTGGGATAGTCAAGCGGATGAGTCAACTTCGGCAGCAGTTTCAAGAACAACGTATTTGTATTGAAGTGGAAACAGAAGCAGATGCCTGGATAGTTGCTCAAGCAGGAGTAGATTTAATTCAGTTCGACAAAATCTCCGTCCCAGACCTTAACCGTTTTGTTCCTAAGCTGAAGCAGCAATATCCAAGGTTAAAACTAGCAGCCGCTGGTGGTATTACTCAGGAAAATGTCAGAGATTATGCAGGCACAGGTGTAGATATTTTGGTAACTAGTGTACCTTACTTTGGTAAACCTGCTGACATTGCTGCTCAGATGAAAGCGGAATCATAAGAGATTTTCCAGTATTAAAAGCTTAGTTGTGCGGGTAGGCTGATTGCGATCGCCTACCCATTATCTTACATATAGCGGTTCTCGTTTGGATGCAATACAGTTTGACCTCTCTCCAAACCTCTCTCCTAAAAGGAGAGAGGCTTTGAATCTTACTCCCCTTCCCTACAAGGGAAGGGGCTGGGGGTTAGGTCTGTATTGCACTCAACTGATAACCGCTATAGTCCGACAATCCAGACACGGGTTTCGACGCTAGTGTAGACAATTTGGGGTATAAAACAATCTGATGTCCACTCCTTTCGAGGTTAGTGAAAACATTGCATTTTTATCAAGCTAGGTATGACCTCCAGAACAGCCATGACTACTCACGCTCTGAAGGAAGATTTACTACACGATTAACATGGACTGATATAGCGCTTAACATCTAAATACAGTACACCCCTCCCCAACCCTCCCCTTGGCAAGGGGAGGGTGCGCGACAGCGCGGGTGGGGTATTTTTGTACTTTACGCTTGTTGAGATCTGCTGGATCAGAATTTCCCTGCTTTGGTAAGCACAGCGCTTGCTTGAAGGTGGACACTTGCAGCAAATTTAAGCTAAAGTTGTAATGAGTTTGTTTTAGATTCAGGTGTGACAAAGCAACCGCCAACAAGCAAAAAAAATTATTACCCCAACCTGTCACATTCGCAGCACTAAATGCAAAAACACAAGTACAGGTAAAAAAGCGGTGTGCAATATTCTTGAATATATAAGATAAGCATTGATATTGAAATAGGAAAATTCCTTTAACAGTTAACAAACTGTAATATGCAAAAACAAGCGATTTCTCCAAAACCAATTCGTTCTTTAGAAGATGCTCTTGAGCGGTGTCAAATACTAGGTATGCGCGTCAGCCGCCAGCGTCGTTTTATTCTGGAATTACTTTGGCAAGCAAATGAACATCTTTCTGCCAGAGAAATTTATGATCGCTTAAACCAGCAAGGCAAAGAGATCGGTCACACTTCTGTATATCAAAATTTAGAAGCGTTATCCACTCAGGGCATTATTGAGTCTATTGAACGCTGTGACGGGCGTTTATACGGCAATATTAGTGACTCTCATAGTCATGTCCACTGTATGGATACAAATCAAATTCTCGATGTGCATGTAGAACTCCCAGAAGATGTTATCCGCAAAATTGAAGAACAAACAGGAGTGCGGATTACTGATTATAGTATTAACTTTTATGGCTGCCGCAATTCACAAGAAAGCTAGGGATTTGGGACTGGGTAATGGGGGAGTGGGGGAATAAATAACTAATGTCTCTTGACCCTTGACCTTTGACTCTTGTACAGACGCGATTAATCGCGTCTCTACTCTTGACCCTTGACTAATATCCATTACTATTATCAATGGGGTTAGTACTAAAAACCGTTTCATCATCTAAATCTCCTGGCACAATCATTCCTTCAGAGCTTTCAATTATTGCTAGATCAGGAGTTTTATTCCACTTAACATCTATGTTTGTTATGGTTTTGGGGATGTTCAAGAGCGGTTGCTGCGATGCCTGCGGCGGTAAACTACGCAAATTTTTCAGTCCTTGAAACTGCTCTTTAGAGAACAAAGCACCATTGGCGATGTCTACGACGGGCTTCTCTACGAGAGGCTTTGCCAACGCCTACGCAAATTCTTTGTCAGTCTCAGTGAGGATATCATCAAATAAACAGGCATGGGTGAGATTGGCTGAATTCAGATTTACTCCCATGAGGTTTGCCTGTTGCAGGTTTGCGTCTGCAAGGTTTGCCTGTTCTAAGTTTGCACCTGTAGTGAGAGAATTCAATCTTAGTTGTCCCTTGTATCTGATCATCGACAAAAGAGCGGAAGTAAAAAGCTGGTAGAGTATTGGTGTTTGACTGCTCAGTTAAACTTACTTGATGCCGATCGCTATGTACAATTTTTAGAGCGATCGCTTGCATTTGCTCAAGTAAATCTTGAGGATGACGATCAGCGAGTAAATTAGCGATCGCTTCTGGAGTTCGTTGGATATGAGCAGACCCTTTAGGGTGTCGGCGAGGCAAGAAAACACACCCTAAGCTTAGTATCAAAGCTGTTTTCTAACTAACAAAAAGCAGTGCTTGTGTATTTGAGCAGACTATGAGCGATCGCCCTCTAAAATTATTGCTAATCGACCAAGACCCGATCTTCCGTCTGGGACTACGGGTAGCTCTGGAGGCAATTTCTGACTTGCAAGTGATAGCTGAGGTAGAAACCGATACTGCTGCATTGCGGATTTTAGCAGAAATCGCCAAACAAGACCCTAATCAAGTAAATTTGGTGATTTCGGAGTTAGGTAATGGTCGTTCCACCGTCAGTCAACAGCTAGGTTTGCAATTCTTTCGACAACTGAAAGCTTTATACCCCAACCTACCTGTTTTGCTCTTTAGTTCCGTTGAAGAACAGGAACTACTATTGGCAGCGAGGGCTGTTGGTGTGAATGGCTACTGCCCCAAAGGCACACCTCTTTCTGAGTTAGTCGCCGCTATACGAGAAGTGGCATCTGGTGGTTCCTATTGGTTTGTGGAAAGTGGGGGTGAAAATTCTCAAAACTCAATACAGGCTAAACGCCCCGCCACCGCTTTAAGCGCAGCCATGCCCGCAGGGCTTTACAGCATTCCTCACTCCTCACGGCTCCCCTTCGCTAGGCTGCGAAATAATTTACGTTTGTCAGGAATTAGTTACATTGATGACGCCCTAGCAGCAGTAACAGCACAATTACAAGTCCCTGGACTTCCACTACTAGATCGGGCAATTCTAGCTGGGCGACGACGGGAACTGCTGACAGCTTCTTGGCTGCTCAATCGGTTGTTGGTTTCACCACAAGAAAGGCGACAGGAACAACAGGAACAATTTATCCCAGATGCGTCGCCTCCCAATTCTTCTTTAAATAGTGCGATCGCTAAATCAAATCCACAACAAAGGCAAACTGTGTCACCTCTACTTAGCCCAAGAGCACTGCAATCTGCCTTATTTTCAGCTTGTGTTACCAAACTCCAGTTTTCTTTACAAAATGTTACAGATGTTCCTTTGGAAATTGATATTTTGCGCGAAGATAAAAGACGAGAATTACTTTATCTTATTTTACAAAAATTGGCTCAACAGTTGGATGAACTGCGCGTTTCTCAAATAGAAATTAATCAATTATCTGAGGTGAGAAATACCTTATTAAAGGATTTATGGCAAATAGCAACTACGGATTTTTTTGGAAAGTTTTCGCGAGTGCTAGTAGGTAATCAGAATATTGAAATTGTTAAATATTTGCTGCAAAATGCCGAAGTTGTGCAAACGGAGATTCTCAATAAAATCCCGCTAGTCGTTGAGTTGTTTTCTTATCTGCTATTTCAAACTGAACTGGACATTGATAATGCCTCCTATCCAGCCTTTAGCTCTGAAGCCAATTCGCAAGCATTAATGATTTTAGAGAATATGTTGATTCAGGTAGCGAATGGTGTAATGCAGCCACTGCTGAACTCTCTAGCAGATATAGAAGCAATTAAACAAAACTTTTATGGCCGCCAATTGATATCAACACGGGAAATTGAACGTTTTAGAAATGATTTGTCATGGAAATATCGTTTAAATAGTTATATAAACGAACCAAAAGCAATATTTGAAAGTCGCTATGCAATATTTGTAATTGCACCTCGCGGTATTGCCAAAACTTCAGTTTATGCTCCTCGAAATAAAGAGCTAGCACAGCTTTCAAATATTCCCTTATTAGTGACACTAGCCCTCGAATTTAGGGATGCGATCGCACCTCGTTTGCGATCGCTCTTAGCCTTTTTAGGCAGTGGTATTGTCTTCATTCTCACCCAAGTAATCGGTCGGGGCTTAGGTTTAATCGGTCGTGGTATTCTGCAAGGTATTGGCAGTATTTCGTTACCGGATAAAAACCTGCGACGCAATAGCGATAGGCCTAAATGATGAGCAGGGGAGCAGGGGTAGAGAATAACTAAATGACTCTTGACAGACGCGATTAATAACTTCTCTACTCTTGACTTTTGACCCTTGACCTTTGACTCCTGACAAATGACAAATGACAAATGATAAACAATGATTTTATCGGGTTAGCAGCTTCGTACGCTTACGCCTCTGGTCTACTTGTCATTGGCGAAGGACTACGTAGACTGTTTGGTATTCAGCCAGATTTGACACGCAAGGTGATTCATATCGGTGCAGGAATGTGGGTTTTCGGCGTCCTGCTGCTGTTTAACCACTGGGAAATCGGAATTATACCCTTTGCTACGTTTATCGGACTTAACTACCTGTTCTATCGTTACCGAATTATCGGTGCAATGGATACCAAGGACAGCTCACCCGGTACAGTTTATTTCGCTGTTTCAGTGACGCTGCTGTTTGGACTACTGTGGCGACCAGACGGCCCGGTAGATAGCGCCCCAATCGCTGTGGCTGGAGTGATGGCGATGACCTGGGGCGATGCACTGGCGGCATTAATCGGTAGGCGTTTCGGGCAGCATAAATACCAGGTAGGAAATTCTGTGCGTTCTTGGGAAGGTTCGGCAGCAATGTTTGTGACGAGTACAGCGGCGATGTTTTTGGTGCTGTTGCTACTACCTGGTTCATCACTTAGTCCTTTAGCAACGCCTTTAGGTTTGGGACAGGCCATTTTGGTGGCGCTAGTAAGTGCTACTTTCGCAACCCTAGCTGAGGCAGTCTCGCCCCACGGCACAGATAACATCAGTGTGCCTCTGGTGGCATCTGGGGTAGTGTGGATTGTAATACAGGGGTTTTAAATCAAAATTTATAGAATTGATACAATCTTCCTTATTCACTTGCTAAATGTATAGGAATCTATTCAAAAAGTTAAAAAGCCAGTGCTGAGCACTACATTTCGCAGCATTGGCAAAATATTTTCAAATATGTGATTTTTGATACAGTTTTAGCAAATAAATTGGTAAAAAATATACATCAAGCTAGTTGATGTGTTATTAAATCTTAAAACATCTTCTATCTCAATCAGGAGAGGGGATTTGCTGCTGCATTGCATAACCTCACAAACAAAAAGATTCAAATTCTGGCTCTCTCAAAAAGTTGATATTGATGAGCAATCTGTCAAGCATAACCTCTAATTATTCCTGACTAATTTTTATTACTAACTAATGGATGAAAATAGCAATGTCAGTAGAATCTAATTTTCTAGCTAATTTATCTGAATTTCTCTATCCCCACAGTCGTTATTACGGTAAATTCCAGCCAGAGTATATAGTTTTCAATGCTAATCTACAAGAGTTTGCTCAAAGAGTGGGCTACATCAGCAACTTGCAAACCAACGGTAAACTTTCTCCAGAGGAAGCTTACACTCAAATTAAAATGCTCTGGAAAAATTTGAAACATACTAAAAAAGAACTTGGAATTAGCGACGCCAGCCACTTGTAAAATGACTTACTCGGTAATTTACCAACGCTTGTGTTGCAAAAAATAACGACGGTTTGGTAAACATTCTGAAAATAGTTTAAAGATTTAGTTGTCTACTTTACCTAAGTGCATCTCACCATTAATAAGGGTTGGAAATACTAACTGTAGGTTGGGTTAAGCGGAGCGAAACCCAACGTTTGGGCGCTTGTTGGGTTACCCTGTGGTCAGCCGCCTCCGGCGTCTACGTGACTCAAACGCCAGGTGCTACAACGGAGAAGAGGAGTGCAGTCTTGGGGTCTCCCCATTCTTGAGCAACTCCGGGGAACCTCCCTTCTCTACGAGAGGCTGCGCCAACGGGTGATGCCTCCGGCACGCCTGCCTTTTTGTTGCCCAAGGGGCTGTAGGGCGAACACAGTCGCCTGGCTGTCGGGAAACCCTACCAAGAGCGCTGATTCACCGCAACGCACTGGCTCCCCAACCTACAAAAAATTAAATTTCGACCCTTTTTTAGAGTGACGTGTACCAAGTAAAAGTTACTCACAAATTCCAATTGCGGCGCAAATGAAAGAAAGCTTCTAGAAACTCTTGCAAAGCAGTGTTGGTGTTTAACCTTTGCTTACCCCACTCTCTTGCAGTTTGTTCCAGAATTTCTGAGAAACTGGGATAAACAGGAGATAAATTTGCTAAATGCTTAACTGTAATTTTTTGAGACATTGCCAAGGCAATCAAATTAATTAACTCCCTAGCTTCTGCTCCCAATACTGAAGCTCCCAAAATTTCACCGTTACGTAGCACAATTAATTTACAGATACCAGTGGTTTCGTCACGTAATTGGGCTGCTGCCACTGTTTTAAAATATTGCCGCAAAATTAAAACTTCATTTTGACTAAATTGGCGTTTCGCCTGAGTCTCTGTCAAGCCCACTTGTGCCAGCATCGGCTGAGAAAATATCGCCCAAGGAATGCATCGATAGTTGACTTTGAGCCTGGGGAAAAGGAGTGCATTTTTCAGAGCAATTCTCGCTTCATAATTAGCGATATTGGCAAAGTCATAACCACCAATTACATCACCACAAGCATAAATGCGGTGGTTAGTGGTTTGCAGTTTATCACTTACCACTAAACGACGCCCATGCCATTTCACGCCTACTGTTGCCAAATCTAGAGATTCCAGATTTGGCTGCTGTCCAGTCGCCACTAGAATCTCATCAGTTTCAATCGCTTTATCTCCTGCCTGTATCCACTTTTTATCCTCAATTCGCCTCACCTGAGTTACTAGTTTTTCAGTGAGCACGCGCACGCCATCGACTTCCAACTGCGCCTGAAGCAGTATGGCTATCTCAGGATCAATATGAGGCAAAATATAGGGATACTTGACTATCAGCGTGACGCTACAACCCAACTTTGCTAAAGTTTGAGCTATTTCAATACTTTGGGGAACCCCACCGATAATTACCCAATTGTTGGGTAACGTCCTTTCGTTCAAAGATTGCCAAATATCAGATAGGGTAAGGTAGCCAGTGGTTTGCAATCCCTCAATCTGCGGAATTGCTGGACAAGAACCACTGGCTAGTAAATAGGTACGTGCGCGTAGTGGGCGGTTGTTGACGACAAAAGCTAGTTGGGGTGAGGATTGAAATTGACCACTGCCAACGATGACATCAACTCCTTGCGCGGCTAGGATGGCGGGAGAATTTTGTTCTTGGATATTTGAGACAACGCCGTGAGCATACAGCATTGCTTCTTGCCATGTCACATATCTATGGCATCTTTGTGAAGTATTAGCGTGTGTGGCATGAATACCAAAACTAGCTAAATCACCTACATTTTGTGTATTGCTAATTTCGTTAATAGCCTGGTGATAAATAAACCCGTAATTTAGTTTGGATTCTACCAAGGCAACTGTGGCGCGTAGTTGGGTTGCAGCAAGGGCAGCGTAGTGTCCAGCAAGACTGCCGCCGATAATTACAACATCGTAGTCAATAGTCATTTGTCATTAGTCATTTGTCATTAGAACTCTTGCGAAAGTCAATGTTTTGGAAATTAAACCACAGATAAACACCAATGAACACCGATGAATTATTTGTGTTTATCTGTGTTTATCTGCGGAAAGTCTGAGCATCGGCGTCTGACCGTCAGAACTTCTCCCAAGGGCGAACGGTAACTCAGCCCTCAGCCCTCAGCACTAACTTTAGCGCTGTTACTAAACGTTGGTTATCGGATTCAGAACGTACAGCAACCCGGAAAAAGCGATCGCCTAGTTCTTTAAAACTAAGGCAATCGCGGATTAAAATTTGGTGATGCTTGAGTAATTGCTGTTGCAATTGCGAAGTAGACTGTTGTGACTCAACCAGTAAAAAGTTAACAGCACTTTCTTGGGGATGCAATCCTGAGATTGAGGCTAAACCCTGAAAGAGTTGGCTTCGTGCCGGTGGTAGCCATGTCCAGGTTTGCTGTTGAAACTCCGTATCTTGGATTGCAGCAATTGCAGCCGCTTCCGCCAGCGTGTTTACAGGCCAGGGGTCGCGCCATAGCTGCCATTTAGACAAGCAATCGGGGTGAGCGATCGCATATCCTAATCGCAGCCCCGGAAGACTGTAGAATTTCGTCAGCGATCGCAATATTACTAAATTCGTGTATTCCTGCACCACCGAAATCAGGCTTTGTTCCTCATCGGGAGGCAAAAAATCCATAAACGCTTCATCCACCACCACCAAAGCGAACTGCTCCAGGTAGGGCAAAATAGAGTCGCGCGAAAATAGCTTTCCCGTAGGGTTATGCGGATTATTTAGCAGTAACCCGCTCCTTTCGGGTGGGGAGAGTGGGGGAGTGGGGGAGAAAATTCTACTTTGTCCCCCTTGTCCCCCTTGTCCCCCCAAATTTAGGGGAAACTCCAGGACTTTAGCGTTATACGCCCTCAGGGTCCGGTAGTAGTCGCCAAAGGCTGGAGTTATTAAAGTTGTTGCGGCTAATTGTGCCAATTCTCTACCTACTAAAGTAAGTAATTCTGCTGAGCCATTACCCGGCAGAATCCACTCAGGCGGCAGTTGATGGAAGTGACTGAGAGCTAGTCTCAGTTCACTGTAGCTTGGGTCTGGATAGTGCTTAAGATTACCCATTTGGGAGCCAATAGCAGCGATCGCGCTATCTGGCGGCCCCAACGGGCTGATGCTAGCAGAAAAATCCAGAATAGCATCACGGGGACAGCCAGCCAGTGCTGCTGCCCAGGCTAAATTTCCCCCGTGTGCTGGTTGCCGCATCAAAAAAAGGCTCCCGAAAACAGAACCTATGATTTTGGGGGTGCTACCCTTTCTCTAAACATCTTCCCTGCCGAGAAGGCAGGCACTTTTGTCGCTGGAATTTCCATTTTTTCGTTTGTTTTTGGGTTGCGACCTTCACGGGCTTTACGTTCCCGTGATTCAAAGGAGCCGAATCCCACCAGCGTTACTTTATCGCCAGAGGAAACAGCTTCGATGATCGTTTCTAAAGCGGCAGTTAAGACTGCATCGGCTTGTTTTTTGGTAACACTAGCCTTTTCAGCCACGGCATCAACTAATTCACCTTTGTTCATATGAGACTCCTTAAGGTTTACTTGAGATTTTCTTTGGATGCACCCTGACACATCTTTACTGAAATCTCTGTTTGAAGATATACAAAAGTCATCCTTTGGGAGCATTTTTACTCAAAATCGCTGCAAATCCCATCGGCTCGACTTTTCAATGAATCATTCTAAGGTGTTGTAGCCTGTAGTGGATAGATGAAACCATTAATTTATATAGATTTCAGGATTTTTTGTAGTTTTAGGGTGGTTGTTTGACTAAAAATACACCAAAAGTAGGAAAAAATACTTAGTAAAAACCTCTGTTATTGGTAGAACAGGGAGTGAAGGAGTGGAGGATGGAGAGATAACTGCTTAGTGTTTGTTAGGTTTAATTACTCATATAGAAGTTTTACTAACTAGATTTAACAGTTTTTCTAAAATTTTGTCTTAAGTTCGATGAATATCTCGTGCTACCTCGAAATTTAAATACAAATACTAGTTTTATGAGCGATCGCTAATTTCTGCGATCGCTTCACCATGTCGCAGGTGTTCTAAAGCATCTGGAAATGTAGCCATGAGGATCTGCCGGAAGTTACGATTTGTGACATTGCCGCAAGTTAGCTAAAGGATTTGTGGAGGTGTTCCTAGGCCTCCACATTGCCCAGCATTTTGGGTAATCCGACTCAGCAAGGTAGCTTTAGTCATCGTTTTACTGTTCCTTACCAGAAATTTTCTGTCGCACCCAAGCACGAAAAGCACGGGTAGTAGCAATTTCCCCATCTTTTCTAGCCTGTTGAATAAACCGGGGAATCTCCTTGACTGATAAAGGCGCAAAAGTAGGGCTAGTTTGGGTTTCTGAGTATTGTCCACTTTCAAGCGTGTAAACCCTCAACACACTGCCGTTATAACGCCAGAATTCGGGGACTCCCATTGCAGCATAAAGCCTAAACTTGTCTATTGCAGACCTGGAATATTCTACCTCCAGAACAAGGTCTGGGGGTGGGTCGGTGGCTATGTCAATATTTTCTTTATCTCGAACTAACGCTTCATTTTGGATGTAGTAACTACTATCTGGCTCGGCTCCCCGCTCTAAGTCATCCCGCGTCAAAGTTAGTGAACCAGCGCGTTTAATCTCCAAACCCAACTCTTCGCACAGCACCCCAACAAAAACTTCTATCAAGCGGTTTGAGTTTTCGTGCGGCATCAGTGGGTTCATAATTTCTATTGTTCCATTGTCATAAGCAAGTCGAGAGTTACGATCTGAACCCATTTCAGCCAGCATTGTTTTAAATGTTTGCCAGCTGATGTTGTGGAGTAAAACCCTATTTTCTGCGGATGTTGTTATTGCCACCATAGTTTAGTTCTCCGCAACAAACCTTTTTCCAGTACTGTACCCCTTAATATTACAGTTCAGCTCTGGCGAATGGAATTCGCGGCTACACAGACAAAACCCACCTCCGTGGGTTTAAAATTCCTTGAGTCCGCGCAGGCAGACTTCGTTTGTGTAGCCGCGATTTCTAATCGCCAGGTATATTTTTTTATCCTAAAAAATGCAAGTTAAAAAGGTGCGAATCTGACAATCAAAGAACAACTTATGCAAGAAATTGAATCAGCACCAGATGCACTTTTGACCGAAACTAGTCATACTCCTATGAATTTCACAGGAAGCTCACTTTTATAACATCTGAAAGCTATAGGTACTTGGGAAGGTGATGATTTAGAGGAGTATCTGAACCTAGTATTAGCTAGCCGTGGTCAAGCCCAATTTAATGGAGATAATCCTTTTGAATAATATATCTAATTGATACAAATCACTGTAGTCGCGCTATTTTAGGTAAGTAGCTAGGTGTAAATAAATAAAGTTTGTAGCAAGGACTTTAGTCCTGATAATCCTTAATTGCTCTGCAACAAAATCTTACCATTGTCTCAGCTGATAGCGATTTTCAGCGGATTAAACAAGTAAAAACATTATCTGTTGAATCTTGGCTGACAAGCTGAAAACTCATGTTTTTTCAAATTACTGTTTCTCCTGTTTAGACAAGTTGGCTGGACGAAATAAGAATCCCACAGCTTCAAGCCGTGGGAGCGTCAAAATGGACAGGATTAGATTATGAACTGCTTGGCAGGATTTGAGCCAGAGGCGACTCACCTCCCCATCATCTTTATTACCTTGCCGGAGCCTTCAACCCACGACGTTCGAGGATTTGCCGCACCTCTGGGCTAGGCTTGTAGTTATAGCCATAAGCAGAGTTCTCTGTGTCATCCATAATCTGAGGTGTAAGCAACACAATCACCTCTTTGCGTTGATTATCTCTATTTGTTTGTCTAAACAATGCTCCAATCAGCGGAATATCACCCAAAATAGGAATCTTGGAGACAGTTGTCCTGTCTTCATCTTGAATGATGCCACTGAGAATCAGTGTCTGTCCATCTCGCAGGCGAACCAAACCAGAATTCAGTGAACGTTCAGATACTAAAAATATTCTTTGACTACCTTCTCCTACATTAATATTCTCTGAAGACTGTGGTGCTTTGACAATTGGAGCTACAGATAGAGAGACAAAACCATTATCGTCAATCCGATCAATTTTGACAGCCAAGGTTAATCCCACCTCTGCTTTCTCAGTGGTAATTGTTTGTGTGGAAACATCATCACCACGAGTTATTTCGTTCTTAATGTTTCCTACCACTTCTTGGGTCAGCTTGACATTAGCCGTTTGACCTTCTTGCACAATTAAGGTTGGGTCGGTCAAAATCTTGGCATTGCGATTTTGCACTTGAGCTGTCAAATTAGCAAGAAAACGTCTGGGAAAAGAGCTGGGGCCGTTAAAATTTAGATTTGCTGAACCGTTATCATTGGAAAAATAGGTGTTGTCAACACCAAATGAAAAGCTGGTATTAAGATCATCGGTTTTATTAAGGTTAACATCAACAATCTTGACGTTAACTGCTACCTGACGACGGCGGATATCAAGCTGAGTTAGTTGAGCTATTGCAATCTCAATAAGTCGGGGAGGACCAATCAAAGTAAGGGAGTTGGTGCGCTCATCTCCTAATGCCTGTAAACCTCGGAGTAAAGGTTTTGAGTCTTCATAGTTCGCTCGTTGAGTTTCTAATCTAGTTTCTGTGGTCGTTTGAGTTTGGGTGATAGGGGTAGCTCCAGCGGCCACAGGTACAGCATTGACGCTAGTAACAAGTCGTTCACGGCTAATAGCACTTTCTGCGCCTAGTCCAACCAAATAGTTCAGCGCGACTCCCACTGTTACCTGATTGAGTCGCAAGCTACGCATAACCATGTCACGGGTCGCATTGGGTAGTTTAGGCCCTACAAAAATTGTGCGTCCGCTGCGATTAGCTTCTAAACCACTTAGGCGTAAGACGTAGTTAAAAACATCTTGCACTGGCTCGTTTTCTATATCTAGAGAGATTGTTTGAGAGCTTGCCTTTGCTTCGCTAGCAGGAGCACCTTGCTCACCTCCAGTAGCTTGTTCACCTCCGACATAAGCCAAGTTCAGACTAGCCGCACGGGCAAGCAGTGACAAAACCTCACGCACCGGGGCATCTCGCAGTACAAGGCGGGGAACGCGCTCCTGAGTTGCCAAATCAACTGTGCTAGGAGAGGCATCGGTATTAGAAATGGCAATATCCCCCACGGGTGGAGCGACGGCTCTAGGCAAGAAAGGTGGAGCCTGACTCATCGGTTGACCAGGGCCAGCGGCTTGTGCAGGTGTGCCGTCAATTGTGACTTGTGGGTTGGGAACGAGAACGTCTGGCTTTTGCCCTAGTTGGGCTGGGGCGGGAGGAGGCGATGCTGTTGGTGTTTGCGGTGTTGGCCTTGTTGGTGTTGGTCTTGGCGGTGTTGGTGCTGATGCTGTAGTGCCTGTGGATGGGGTAAAGCTGAGGCTAATTCCGTTTTGCTTTCGCACCACAGGTTGAGTGTTGGGGGCGTTGTTGCTGCCAGTCACCATCACCCGGATACTATTGGCATCCAGCTGAGTAATCTCGACGGAAGCAATTCCTGGAGATGGGTTGTCTTGGCGGAAAGTATTACCTTGTGGTAAACGTAGTTGAGCATTAATAATATCTGCAACTAAGGCTTTGCCTCTTTTTGTGGTGAAAACTTGCGGGCGTGAGCCTGAGGAAGTTTTCAAAACAACACTAATTCCACCATCAACTGGATTTAACTGTACATCAGTAATTTGAGTAGTTTGTGCCCACACTGGTTGAGCTGCCAAAAATACAAAAGCGGCAGCACCCAAAATTAAACTATTACCGTGAAGCTGTTTCACAGTTCATTCCTCACCTTATAAAACCTTGTTAACCAATAATCTTTGAGTAGCTATGCCCTTGTTAGTGCTGAGCAATGAGTGCTGTAAAGCCCTGCGGGCATGGCTGCGCTTAGAGCAGTAGCGGGGCGTTGAGCCAGTGCTGGGTATTTTTTTACTGACTACTCAGGACTCACTTGTACAGACGCGATTAATCGCGTCTCTACTTAGCACTCAGCACTGTTCATTGCTACTTCTTGGGGGCAGCGTTAGCTGCTGCTAAGTCTTCTGGAGTAAGTGGCATCAATGCCTGTAACTGGAAGGATGTATTGATTGATGCGGGGCCAGACCGCACCACCACCGTTCTATCTGGTAAAACCCTAGTTTCTGCTGGAGCCAAGGTTGATTGATAATCTCGAACTATCAATAAAGGCTGTAAGCGCTCAATGTTACGAATTATCGATTGTGTTTGTTCATAAGTTCCAGAAATTTCAATATTGATACTGCTACGTTTTAGCTTGCCATCGACCTGTGTCCCCAGAGTTCCATCAGTAATCGGTTCTGGTTTCTGTGAAGCTGGCACATACTTTTTCAATTTGGCTCTCTCAGTATTGAAAGAAATCTTTTGAGCATTGCCAGACTCCACCAAGCGATTCATATCTAGCAGCAATGTATCTAAGGTTTTCTCATTAGCGAATAAACCTAAAACCTGGACTTTTTGCTGCTTTGCTTGTGCTAGCTCTTCTTTGACTTTCTCAATCTGTTTAAGGCTAGCTATCTTTTGCTGAATTTGCCCTTGCAATTCCGAGCTTTTTGCTTGCTGCTGCTGATAGTTTTCCCAAGCTGGCATCACTAGGTTGAATAATATATAAGCTGCTGCCGCCAAACCAAAAACCCCTACTAAAATGCCAATGATTTTGGGTGTAAAGGTAATGCCAAAGATAACGGGATAGGCTGGCGTTGCTGAGTCAAATTCCCCGCCATGTTCTGCAAAATTTAAATCATCACTCAGCGTCATTTTGAAATGACTCCTGTTTGTTGCATACTGCGAATCCGAGTTACTAGTCCCACTGTGCCTTTCTGCTCCAACTCCCGGATTAACTCAGAAGCTGGAACATCATTCATACTCGATTGAATGGTGTATTTAACTATTTGGGGTGGCTTAATTGGTATAGCAGTAGTAGATCTCACAGCATTTGGTGATAATGGTGCATCTACTAAGGTTGCTGTAATAATTTTGCTTTCTGAAGATTTCAAGAACTGAGACTGTTGTAAAGTCAGCAAGAAATCGTTGACATCGTTATACGACCGAGCCAATCCAGTAATTTCTAATCCTCCAGCGGGATTGCTTGGTGGCTGCCCTTGTGCTGCCAGAGTGGGTGGGATTTGCTTGACGTTTTCGATTTGCACTGATGCTGGTATGCGATCGCGCAAATCTTGTAACATGGCTGACCAAGGACGAATCTGATCAAACACAGTAACTAAAGCTTGCGTTTCCCCTTTAATTGCGTTTGTCTCTGCTTTGATTTTGTTAATATTCCCTATTTCTGTATCTAATCTCTTGTTTTCCTGATCTAGTTGTGCTATTTGCACCTCTAATTCACCAACTTTCGCTTGCAAAAACCACCAACCACCTGCCACCAACACTGGAAGACCCACACCTAGAGCAACTCCCACATATACGGGTGTTAAGTTCCCTGTAGGAAATGTTAGTCCTCCCTTCTTCTCAGGCTTTTTCTGGTGTGTGGGGCGGTCTTTAAGAAAGTTAACATCTAGACTGTACATTCTTTTACACCTCCCGCATTCCTAAACCGAGTACTATCGCCAAACCAGAACGTTGCACTTGGGGATATTTTTCTTTGTCAACTTCTAAGGACAAAGAGCCAATAGGATCTATTTGGGTAGTTGGCAAGCTCAATCGTTGGGTAAAGAACTCATCTAGCTGTGGGAGTCCGCCTCCTGGGCCAGCTAGGATAATTTGCGCTACCTCCAAATTTTCACTCTGATTGAGGTAAAAATCGATGGAACGGCGTAGTTCATCTGTTAGTTCTGCCAATACTCTGACAATGGCTGCCATACCAGGATCAATTCCAGTAACCCCAGTTTTGCCACCATCTACGGGAGTTGAGGGAATGGTCATTCCCTGCAACATTTCCATATCTCGTGATGTGGGTAAGCTCATCGCCCTCGCTAGGGCAGTTTGCAGTTGATAAGTGCCAATAGGCACAGTACGCGAAAATTGCGGCACTCCGTCAACGATGATGGCAATTTCTGTGCTGTCAAACTCTATGTCAACTAGTACTGCTGCTTCTTGTGGGCTAAATTGCCGGAGTTGATCACGAATAGTCCGAATTAGAGCAAAACTGTTAATTTCTAAAACATCAATTTGCAATCCTGCCTGCTCGAAGGTACTTATATATGTATCCGTCACCTCCTTGCGGGTGGCAACTAAGAGTACCCGTACTTTTTCAATGCCATCCTCATCGACAAAGTATCCAAGTTTCTGATAATCTACATCAGCTTCTTCACGGGGATAGGGTAAATACAAACCTGCTTCATGGTTTAGCACCATTTCTCGCAGTTCTTTATCATCTAACTCTGCTGGCACGGGTATCAGACGGACAATAGAATCTCGCCCTGGTACAGCAGTCGCAACGCGAGAAGCTTTGATTTTACTCTCAGCTAGCGCCTGTTGGATTAACTGCGCCATTGCTGGAGGGTCGGTAATTTGACCATCAGTAACTACACCTTCTGGAACTGCTACTGATGTAAAGGCTTCTATTTTCAAGCCTTGGCGCTGTTTGCGTAGCTGAACTACATTCACCCGTTCTGGGGCAAGTTCAATGCCGACCCCTTTATTAGATTTGCCAAACAGACTGTTGAAGCTTTTAACCACAGTTATGCCTGCTAGACTGCTAAATTGAAAATTTAAATTGTCTAGAGACGTAATATATTACGTCTCTACTGGTAATTGATTTAGCCTATAATCTCGACAATTCTGCATAAGATTTTCACCCCGAACAAGCGTAAAAATACTGGTAAGATGATTCAATTGCGAAAATTTAAACAACTAGCTGCTTGGGCACTGCTTGGGTTATTTACCAGCTGGATTGTAAGTTGCAGCACAGGTAACGTTGGCACGAGTACAAAACAGGCTGCCTCAGGAGCAGCAACTGTTGAGTTTTGGACGATGCAACTCCAACCGCAATTTACTAATTACTTCCAAAGCCTGATTGCAACTTTTGAATCACAAAACTCAGGTATAAAAGTTAACTGGGTGGATGTACCTTGGGCAGCGATGGAGAACAAAATCTTAACAGCTGTCTCAGCAAAAACGCCACCTGATGTTGTTAACCTCAATCCAGGTTTTGCTTCCCAACTCGCTGGACGAAATGCCTGGTTGGATTTGAATACAAAAGTCCCAAATGAAGTACGTTCCTCCTATCTACCGAATATATGGAAAGCAAGTACGCTTAATGGTAAGAGTTTCGGGATTCCCTGGTATCTGACCACACGGCTAACCATTTATAACACTGATTTATTAAAACAGGCAGGTATCAATAAATCACCTACAACCTACGCAGAATTAGCACAAGCGGCACAACAAATTAAAGATAAGACTGGCAAATATGCCTTTTTTGTAACTTTTGTTCCGCAAGATTCCGGGGAAGTGCTGGAATCCTTTGTGCAGATGGGAGTCACTCTAATTGATGCTGAAGGGAAAGCAGCGTTTAACTCTCCACAAGGTAAAGCGGCGTTTCAGTATTGGGTTGACTTGTATAAAAAAGGGCTGCTCCCTAAAGAGGTATTAACGCAAGGACATCGCCATGCGATCGATTTATACCAAGCTGGAGAAACAGCTTTTCTAGCTTCGGGGCCAGAGTTTCTCAAGACGATCGCCAATAATGCCCCAAAAATTGCTCAAGCTTCGGCGATCGCACCCCAGCTGACAGGTGACACGGGTAAGAAAAATGTGGCGGTAATGAACATAGTTATCCCCCGTGATACCAAACAACCAGACGCTGCCGTTAAATTTGCTCTATTTGTCACTAATGATGAGAATCAGTTAGCTTTTGCCAAAGCTGCAAATGTCCTTCCTTCTACAGTAAAAGCACTATCTGACAGCTACTTTAAGGATGTTCCAGCTAATGCTTCAACAGTTGAAAAGGCACGAGTTATTACTGCTCAACAACTGCAACAGGCAGAAATATTAACCCCGACGCTGAAGGATTTCAACAAATTACAAAAGGCAGTTTATGAAAACTTGCAAGCATCAATGCTGGGTGAGAAGACGGTAGATAAAGCTGTAGAAGATGCGGCGCAACAGTGGAATCAAAGATAGATTTGGTAATTCGTAATTCGTAATTCGTAATTATGATTTACAAATTATATTAAGTCCGGATGATTAGTTATGATTCCCACAGTCATTGCACCCCACACGCCAGTCGCTCCACTTGGGGAAACCCCAAGACCACGCTGGCTCCCCTTAATCCCCTCCCCGCAAGCCTACGGTGTACACACAAGTCGAATTACCCCCCTTAATCCCCCCGATGTATTGGGGGGAAACCGGAAAATCTAGTTCCTTCCCCTTTACAAGGGGAGGGTTAGGGTGGGGTAAAACCCGGATTTATCAACTATTTCCGACTTCTGTGTACACCGTAGCCCCGCAAGCGGGGAGGGGAGACAAAGCAACGCTTTGGCGGGGTGGGGTTCTTGGAGTTTAATAAGTAATGAAGCGGACATGATATTATTTGGCTGCTAAAAATTCTCCGACTAGATAAAGCGAACCACAGAGGATGATTAAATCGTCTGTTGCAGCGGTTGAGGTTGCAGAATCTAGTGCTGTGAACAAATCTAGATGTATTTGGCGATCGCCTAAATCTGGACAGAGGTTGTGAGCTAGGTTTGCTAAGTTTTCTAGGTTAGCGGAGGTTCTACCCGGCCAAGGCTCTACTGGTATTGGCACTAAGTAAAGGCGATCGCCTGGTCGCAGTAAGGCGGCAAAAATATCAGTATGATCCTTGTCGGCGAACATTCCCATAATCCAATTTATGGGGTTGTTGTTCACTGAGTCCAAGCTATCGACATACTCGCGGAGAACTTGGGCGGCGGCTGTATTATGAGCGCCATCAAGTAATAATTTATGGTTTTTCCAGGTAGTCCATTGCATCCGCCCGGGCCATCTAGTTTTTCCCATACCTTGAGCGATCGCTTCTTTTGAAATCTGCCAACCCTGTTTTTGGAGAATTTCTACAGCAGCTAAAGCCAAAGCTGAATTAGTTAACTGAATTTGTCCTGCTAACGGTAAAGGATATTTAATAAAGCGATCCGCTAGTTCTTCCTGCTTCCCCTGCTCCCCTACTCCCCCTCCTTCATACTCCGCCCATCCAGGAGCTATTTGGCGCGAAGGCTGGGGCGTAAAAATTGGGCATTGTAATTCTAAAGCACGCGATCGCACGACTGTTTGAGCATCCTCTGGCAATGGCCCAATCACAACTGGACAACCAGGTTTGAGAATACCAGCTTTTTCTCTAGCAATTTCAGCAACGGTAGAACCAAGTTGCTGCCAGTGTTCGCGGCTGATGGAAGTGATTATAGTAACTAAAGGTTGTGAGCAGACGTTGGTAGCATCCAATCGCCCTCCTAGCCCGACTTCTAGCACAGCCACATCAACTTGCTGTTGAGCAAAATATAACCAAGCAGCTGCGGTAATTACTTCAAACTGAGTTACAGACTCGACATCAGGGCTAATAGCAGCTTGAACTTGTTGAAATAATTGGCTCAATTCTTCAGAAGAAATTTGCTGTTCGTTAAGGCAAATGCGTTCCGTCCAATCGACTAAATGGGGAGAGGTATAGCGTCCTGTACGATAACCAGCCTCAGTGAGTACGGAGGAGAGATAAGCACAGACCGAACCTTTGCCATTGGTGCCAGCAACGTGAATTACTGGGACTTGGTGATGGGGGTTGCCGAGATTTGCCAACAGTTTGACAATGCGATCGAGTCCCAGATGGACACCAAAGCGTTGAAATGGTTGTATTACAGAATCGATATCCACAGGAGGGAGTGGGGGAGTGGGGGAGCAGGGGAAGGAGAAACTCTGAGGGTTAAAGGAAGAACAAAAGAGCGGGGGAGCAGCACTTCTCTACGAGATCGGAGGCGTAGCTTGCTTCTCCGCAGGAGTACGACTTCGCTCAGTGACCGAGTGGCAGGGGAGCAGGGGGAGCAGGGGAAGAGAATAATTAAATGACAAATGACTCATTGACTGATTACGAATAAAACCGACTGTCTCGGTAAAGAGAAACAGCCGGTTGAAGATTAATGATATTGAATCGAGTTTAGGCTTCCCTATCCAAAAAGCCTTGAATTTGTCTTAAAGCCGCAGCGCCAATATTAAACGCTGCCCAGCCAGCAGCAATGGCGATCGGTGCTAAAACGATCGCTACACGAAAATCGATGTTGTCCATAATATAGAACCCCTCTCTTAAGTAGAAATTAAAGTTTTGTCAACTCTTCTCATTTTCATTTTTAGCTGAAGTGGGCAACTTTTCCAGATCAATGTGTAAAGAATGTTTAAAGTAGGAGTCAGGAGACGGAAATTATTTGTTATTTCTTCCCCTGCTTCCCCTTCCCCTTCGGACTCAAATTCTTGAATTGGGTGCGATCGCACAAAGAGAATTGCACTTTGCTTATGCTCGATTGGCTGAGTCACAATCTGATGCTTTCTTGTCTTGCCAACTGCCGTAAAAACTTGAGTATTTTGGCCAGAGCCGGAACGAGTCGCATGACTCACTATTAGAGTTGTTTTTGAACACCTCTAACGTCATTAGGCATATCGGTCTATGGCTGAATTTGTCTTCTTGCGAAAATCCATTCTATACAAACTAAGATCGGCGCTAGCCCCGAAATTGCTTGCCAGACCGCACTCGCCCAATCTTTAGTCAACACAAAGAAGATGAACGAAAAAAGCGTTACGGCAATGATCAGCCAAGGTGTGATCGCGCTGAGATTCTGTTTCCAATCGGGTTGCTCGCGAAGTCTACGCTGGCTGTTCAGAAAAGCTTGATGCCAAAATCGGAAGATACTGAGTATTGCAATAATGTACAACAGCCCTGCACTTGTTAGCAGATGTTTTCTAGGGATTGGGATCGAGTGAGGCTGCTGCAAGGCGATCACGGTGAGGCAAACTCCCGCAGCAAGATACATTAGCGTAAACCGAGTGAAGTGTGTCATAATAACTTTCTCGCATCGTGAAGCAGAATAGTTACTTTACGCAAAAATTATATTGCCCAAGTCAGAGCTTGATTGACGAGATTTGCAGAAATACAACTCAGCGTTGACAGTACAAATTTTGACAACACAACTTGGATAGGTTGAAGTTAGGCGATTTCCAGGAAATAATTTACCAGAACGTGGGCACTGCTCACGCTAAAGTTTCATTTGCTTAGGTGATTTCCAGAATAAAATTACCACATAACGTCATTCCAGCGTATAGGAAAAAGGGCTATTCACCCTCTCGGTAAAATTATTTTGAGAAATCACCTAAAGCCGATGTCACTACCCTTATCGGCATGAACCAAAGCTAACTTTTGGTAACGTTCAGCATGTTCGATTAATTCTGCGGCTTCAACTTCTGTTACTTGACGCTGCACTTTGCCAGGAATCCCAACAACAAGGGACATAGGCGGTACATCCTTAGTAACCACTGCGCCAGCACCAATAATGCTACCAGTACCTACCCGTACGCCGTCTAAAATTACCGCGCCAATGCCAATTAAACTTCCACGTTCAATGTAGGCAGAATGTACCACAGCGCGATGCCCTACGGTGACATGATCTTCTAAAATTGTCGGAAACCCAGGATCACCATGTAGAATTGCTCCATCCTGAATATTTGTGCATTCGCCAATTTCAATGCGTTCTACATCTCCTCTAACGACTGCTCCATACCAAACGCTTACCCCTACTGCTATTTTTACCGAGCCGATTACAACAGCATTAGCTGCGATGAAGGCAGCTTGAGAAAAATCTGGAGATGTCCAGTAAGAAGCAGTAGACACGATAGAATATCAATATGGTACCCAGGAACACTGGAGAAACTCCAACCATTGAGGCTGGTTGCACAACCAGAATATCATAGCGTCAAGCCTCTACGCTGAGGAAGACACTAGTGAACATTGTTCCTGCCGCAATTCCGTGTCCGTGCAGCAGTGAGCAAGTAACCCAAAGTGATGGAGCCGAAGTGTAAAATACAACCCACTGGTGCTGGTGAAGACAAAACTATGTTTGTACGCACTTCATGATGAATCCAGGCTTGCAGTACCCGATGTTTGGCCCCGAAATACAGTGTCCCCATTGTCGCCAGACTATTCCAGCCCTGACACTAACAGATACCTATTTATGTCCGCGTCATGGCGCTTTTGAAGCTAATCCTAAAAATGGAGAATTAATCCATCTACAGTCGGGGCGTCATTGGCGTAGGTGGAACAATGAATGGTATAGGCAACATACCCATCCTGATGGGATTCGGTTTGAAATTCACGAAGCATTAGACAAGCTGTATACCCAAGGCTATCGAGCAACACGAGTGATCATTGCTCGACGCTATCAGGAATTAATGAGTGGCTATTTAGAACGCAGCACACCTTGGCGTTCTGGACAGCCAGAAATTACATCTGCGAGGTTATATGGCTTACCTGTGGAGTTTAGTCCCGATTCTGCAGAAGATCCCAGTTGGGAAGTGATTAATTTTGATTTGGAAAAAGAGCCGGGAGTCCCTGTACGTTATCCTTATTTCAGATTATTTGAGTAATTATCAGGGGTCAAGGGTAGAGACGCGATTAATCGCGTCTCTACAAGGGTCAGGGGTAGAGACGCGATTAATCGCGTCTGTACAAGGGTCAAGGGGAGCTAGCGGGGTCTTGGGGGTTTCTCCATGAGCGACTAGCGTTCAAGAGTCAAAATTAATTACTTTGGACTTTGGACTCTTGACGTTGGGCTCCGCGAAGCGGCTGACTAATGGCAAAGGACAAATTATGCACCACGCTTCTATTCGTACGGCGAATATTCATCGAGCGATCGCCTTTTATGAGCAGTTAGGGTTTATAGTTTCGGAACGCTTCACTACAGGCTACACCCTAGCTTGCTGGATGGAAGGATTAGGGGGCAGAATTGAACTGATCCAAATTCCCGAACCGAAACCAGCGCCAGATGCATTTGCTGACGAACATTATGTAGGGTACTATCATCTCTCATTCGATCTAACTGAGATTACACCTGATTTACCTGGATGGTTGACAAATTTACAAGAACGTGTATTGCTGGCAGCAGAGACTCAACCAGAACTACTACCGCTAAAAGTACTTTTAGAACCGACACAGCAGCAAATAGGCGATCGCATTTACGAAGTTGCTTTCATTGCTGATACTGATGGCTTACCTCTGGAATTCATCCGAATCTTAGCAAAACTCCAGTAATTTAGCTTTTCTGTTGATTAATTTTGCTGATAAAATAGTCAGCCAACCTCTGTAGCGTTGCCGAGGTGAGAGATTTTTCCAAAAAATTAAACTGTAATCATCCTCTTAAATAGACATGTAAAATTATTTACAGATATATCTACCACATACATGTCTGTATTTTCCATATGGTACCGTTATCGTTTTCCGTTATTATTGTTAAGCCTTTGGCTAATAGCAGTGTTTTTATTGAGTAACCAGCCTGGTGAAAGCCGACATACACCCACACATAACAAGGAAAATCACTATTCAAGCTTAGTAGCAAAAACAACTATGCCCCTAACAGTGACAGAGAACGTCCGCAAGATAGTGCTGGAGAATGGTTTAACTGTCCTGACAAAAGAAGTACATACTGCGCCAGTGGTGACAGTGCAGGTATGGTACAAAGTTGGTTCGCGCAACGAAGAGCCAGGTGTGAATGGCATTGCTCATCAGTTGGAACACATGATGTTTAAAGGCACGAAAAATCGTCCGATTCAATTTGGACGCTTGTTTAGTGCTTTAGGCAGCGACTCAAATGCTTTCACCAGCTATGATCAAACTGCATATTACGGCACTGTGGAACGGGACAAACTCAAAGCGCTCCTAGTCCTGGAAGCAGATAGAATGCAGAATTCTCTGATTGATGCAGAGCAACTAGCAAGTGAGAAACGCGTAGTAATTTCCGAGTTACAGGGTTACGAAAATAGCCCGGAATATCGCCTCAACCGCGCTGTGATGCAGGCGATGTTTCCTAATCATGCTTATGGGTTACCAGTGGGTGGGACTAAAGCTGATGTCGATAAGTTTCAAGTGGAGCAGGTACGAAAATATTACGATAATTTCTACACTCCCGACAATGCTGTATTAGTCGTTGTCGGAGATTTTAAAACTGCAAATACTCTTGAAATAGTTAAAGAAGTCTTTGGTAAGCTACCCAAGAGTCAAGAGTCAAGAGTAGAGACGCGATTAATCGCGTCTGTCAAAAGTCAAGAGTTAACAGTCCCCCCCTCTCCCCCTCTCCCCCTCTCCCCCTCCTCCTTGATCGTGTTGCGAGAACCGGGAGCAGGGCATCTATTACAAGTGGTGTATCCATTACCGGATGTGAATCAACCAGATGTGCCGGCACTGGATGTGATGGATTACATCTTGACAGAAGGGCGGAATTCTCGCCTTTATCAAGCATTGGTTGAATCAGGTTTAGCTAGTGAAGTCACAGCAGCTGTTACCAGTTTGCGTGAATCTGGCTGGTATGAGTTGTTGGTTACGGCTGTACCTAATCAAAAATTGAAAAACATTGACTCAGCATTGAATCGTGCGATCGCCAATGTGGTAAAAAAAGGGGTAACACGAGAGGAAGTAGAGCGAGCTAAGACCCAATTAGCAGCAGATGTCGTTCTAAGTAACCGTGATATTACTAGTCAGGGAATGCAACTCGGTAATGATGAGACAACCGCTGGTGATTATCGTTATACAGATCGTTATTTAGAAGCTGTCAGCCAGGTAAGGGCGGCAGATGTTGTAGCTGTGATCAATAAATACCTCTCAAAAGAAGCACGTACAGTTGGCTTTTTTGAACCAACCCAAAAGCTGCCGAAAGGGACTGATAACAAACTACACTCAACACCAACTACAGAAAATTTCTCCCCTAGCGTACCTGGGCTTCCATCTGAGGTGGTGAAGTACTTACCACCTGTAGATTCGGCTATAAACAACATTACACGAGTTTTGCCACAGCAGTTCACATTTGCCAACGGTCTGCGGGTATTATTATTGCCAGACAAGAGTACTCCCACCGTTACACTGAGCGGCCACATTGAAGCAGGGATGGAATTTGACCCAGATGATAAAGCTGGGCTGGCTTCTCTTGTGGCAGAGAACTTAATGAATGGCACCAAAACCAAGAATGTTTTAGCTATTGCCAAAGCCTTGGAAGAGCGGGGAGCGACTTTGGACTTTGAAGCATACCGCGAAGGCGTGCGGATTGAAGGTGATAGTCTAGCAAAAGACTTGCCCATACTCATCGAGACGTTGGCAGATGTAGTAATAAATAGTACATTTCCGGCAAAAGAGTTGAAACTGAGCCGTCAACAAACTTTAACTGCTCTCCAACTGGAATTAGATGAGCCAGCGGAAGTAGCAAAAAGAACATTTGTTCAATCAATTTATCCGAAAAAGCATCCATTACACACCTTTGCCACACAAGAGAGTGTAGAGCATATTAGCCGTGAGGATGTGATTAATTTCAAAGTAAGACATTATCGTCCAGACACAATAGTCATAGCGCTGATTGGAGATTTTGATCTGGATAAAGTGCGATCGCTCCTGAAAGCCGAGTTTGGTGATTGGCAAGTTATCGGGGAACCACCAAAGTTAAAATATCCCACGGTGTCGTCACCACAAAAAATAGTACATGTCAACCCAGTCTTATTGGGTAAATCCCAAGCTGTTACTTACATGGGTTACAAAGGTATTAATCGTCAAGATCCCCAGTTTCATGCAGCCTTAGTGTTGAATCAGATTTTGGGAGGAGATACCTTATCAAGTAGGCTAGGAGCAGAAGTTCGCGATCGCTTAGGTCTGAGCTATGGAATTTATAGCTACTTCCAAGCAGGTAAGAATGTCGGGACGTTTTTCATTGAGATGCAAACTAGCCCAGAAGATACTACTAAGGCGATCGCCAGCACCCGCCAACTGCTACAGCAAATCAAGCAACAAGGCGTCACCCTACCAGAAGTTGAGACAGCTAAACACACCCTAATCAGCAACTACAACGTTTCTCTAGCAAACCCAGAGGAACTAACAGATAGAATTCTGATGAATGAGGTGTATGGACTGGATTCAGTAGAATTACGCTCCTTTACTCAAAAAATTCAGAAAGTTACCCTTGCCCAAGTCAATCAAGCGGCTCGTGAGTTACTTCACCCAGATAAAATCGTGGTAGTCACAGCGGGGCCAGCTGTGTTAGCAGAGCAAAGTATTAGGTAGAAATGGGAACGGAGCATCCCAATGCAAGCAGATAGCCCACAGACTTCAGTCTGAGGCTACATAAACCAAGCCTACCTTTGCAGGCTAGATAGATTTCATTAGGCTGCAAAGCAGCCTTTGTTCCTATAGCCGCGACTTCAGTCGTCGGGTATTTATTCGTTAATTTTGAATTTTGAATTGCTCAGTGTGTTTGGTGTGTCAATTCAATACACTGGAGCTATGAAGCAGAGTGTGTAACCAAAAATAAGTTAACTTAAATATAGATATTATTTCTCAACTAATCTAGAAAAAACATTCACACTTAAGCCGCAAGACGCCAGCCATTATTAATTCCCCATGAACATTTTCAGTAACTTACTTTCTCAAGCAACTCAGTCTACTCCTCCGAAAAAACAACGCCGAGGAATTGAAATTAAATCGCCGCGTGAAATTGAAATTATGCGGCAATCAGCAAAAATCGTGGCTACCGTACTCAAAGAAATTTCTGAGCTAGTAAAGCCAGGAATGACAACAGCTGACTTGGATGTTTATGCTGAAAAACGCATCCGTGAAATGGATGCAACACCAAGCTTTAAAGGTTATCACGGTTTTCCAGGTTCTATCTGCTCCAGTATTAACAATGAAGTTGTACATGGTATTCCTAGTACCAAGAAAGTTATCCGGACTGGGGATGTATTAAAAGTAGATACGGGCGCATATTATCAAGGCTTTCATGGGGACTCTTGCATTACAATTGCTGTCGGTGAAGTCACCCCTGAAGCAGCTAAACTTATTCGTGTAGCCGAAGAAGCTCTCTATAAAGGTATTGAACAAGTCAAAGCGGGTGTATACCTAATTGACTTAGCTGGGGCAATTGAAGACCATGTGAAAGCCAATGGCTTTAGCATAGTGGAAGAATTCACTGGACATGGTGTTGGTCGGAATTTGCATGAAGAACCGTCAGTATTCAATTTCCGAACTCGCGAGCTGCCAAATGTTAAACTCCGTGCAGGGATGACGCTAGCAATTGAGCCAATTTTGAATGCCGGTTCTAGACATACGCGAACATTATCTGATCGGTGGACAGCAGTAACTGTAGATAATGCTCTCTCGGCTCAGTTTGAGCATACAGTCTTAGTGACAGACACTGGTTATGAGATTTTGAGCGATCGCACTAAGGTGTAATTGCTAGTTGTAATTATTTGTTGTCAAGAGAGGCGAAGCGCTGAAAGAGAGCGAATCGCCTCTTAATTTTTGAAAATTATAAATAACTTTTAAAACTGCAAACTTAGAGGATTAGCAAACTCACCTATTGTATGTGGCTCAATACGCTTGGGTTCAGAATAATTGTAGGTTGGGTTGAGCGTAGCGAAACCCAACAATTAACGTTTAATGTTGGGTTTCGTTCCTCAACCCAACCTACGCAAGATATAAATATTAACATACATAAAATACAACAAAATATTTTCTAATTGCTTATATAGCACTTGAAAATTTAGAATAAATCATTTATAAAAAACAAATATTTGTCTTTAAAGATTGACATTAATTAAAAAAAAATAGTTCTAAAGAAATATTGAAACTCTGGTAAATGTTATTTAGTAACAGAAACATATATCAAAAAAAAGTTAAAAAAATATAACAACTACCCATAAGAACACACCATGTTTGAAAGCAAAACTTCCTCAAACTTGAATTTGAATACATCAAAATGGGCATCAGACTCTTTCGCTAAGTCACAAATATTGACATCTTCTCTTGAGAGTTTAAATTCTGATTCTGTTCTTAGGAGTAGAAGTTCTTCACAAATATTCCAAGCTCAACCTTTAGTTGAGACTGTAGTAGCGGCTGCAAATCCCAATCCTAATCCTTACTTAACTAGTGCGGCGATTCTTCCTGATTTCAACGGTGATGGCAAAACGGACAAACTTTGGGTCAATTCTCAAACCGGTGAGATTATAGTTCGGCTAATGGATGGTACGCAAGTTCTCCAACAAGGTTCTCTGGGTCAGTTTGACATATCCGCATGGACTTACAAAACTGCCGATTTTAACAGTGATGGCAAGACCGACTTCTTATTACGCAATCAGACAACGGGTGACAATAGCATTGTACTGATGGATGGCGTCAACGTTGCTAGTGCTGTTGCTCTAGACAGAGTTGATGCAGCCTGGACTCCTAATATTGCTGATTTCAACGGCGATCGCAAAACCGATATCTTCTGGCATAATGGCTCAACCGGCGAAAATGCCATTTGGCAGATGGATGGCGCAACAGTTCTCAGTGCGACTGTTCTAGACACTACAGATACAGCGTTGACTCCCACCGTTGTTGATTTCGACGGTAATGGTAAGAGCGACATCTTCTGGCGCAATGAAACAACGGGTGAAAACAGCGTTTGGTTTATGGATGGCGCACAAGCAAGTAATTTTTCTTTGCAATCACAAGACGTAGGCTGGACTGCTACCCGTGGTGATTTCAACGGCGATTTGAGCACTGACCTTCTGTGGCGCAATGAGACAACAGGTGAGAACAAGATTTGGCAGATGAATGGCATCATCGTGACTGAGGGTGCTGTGGGAACACTTGACTCAAACTGGAAATCTAACATTGGTGATTTCAACGGTGACGGCAAGACCGACGTTTTATGGCACAATCAGGCAACAGGTGAAAACACCGCTTGGTTGATGGATGGCACAACAGTTAGTAGTGAAGCTTTTCTGCCAAGTAATGGCGCAGCGTTAACACCATCGCTTGGCGATTACAACGCCGATGGCAAGACAGACGTTTACTGGCGCGATCAAACATCAGGTGCGGACACCATTTGGACTATGGATGGGACGAGAGCGACTGAGACAGCTGTCAGCGATGTAGATAAGCTTGGCCCAGAGTGGTACACTGCTTAAAACCTAGCTGTATGGGTAGTCTGATTAGTTGAAAGATTGACTCGTTTTTGAGCAAACTATAACTACACTGTTGCGGATATGATGCAAGCGGTGAAACTAAATCCCAAGTTGTAAGTATTATACAGGATGCTATCTACTAGGGGCAGGCGGTAAGAGCCTGCCCAATAATGGTTTTAGAACTTGTAACTCAAAACCTCAATCACACTATTCTCCGGCAACTTACTAGGGCTAAGAGAAAGAGTATCTCCATTGCTACGACGCACTGTCATGCCTTGCATCAAGGCGAGAAAATCATCCACTGGCGAAATATCACACGCAGCAGCATCAGCCGCCTGTGTCCGGTAATGGGTGGGAATAATCAGCTTGGGATTTAATATCTGAGCCGCCTGCTTTGCTTCTTGGGCATCGTAGGCTTTTGCACTGCCTCCCACAGGAATCAATGCTACATCGGGACGCCCCATGAGGATTTTTTGCTCAATGGAAATAGGTGCAGCCGCTCCCCCTAAGTGCAAGATACTAATTCCCCCTTGTTTCCAGCTCCAAGCAGTATTTGAGCCAAACTGCTTACCACCTTTGCGATCGTGGTCTATAGCAATTCCCTGGAACTTAATGCCTTGGAACTCGTACACTCCTGGTTCGTAGATTAGCTTTGGATTCCCTGGTAGTCCATCTACCGCGCCTTCATCCAATAATTGGCTGCTAATCAATACCAAATCTGCGGCAACTTTTGGCGGACGATACTTAGCAGTACAACCGACTGCTCGAAATGGATTAACGAGAATTTTCGCACCGCCACCAGTAAACAGAAAGCAAGTATGACCCAACCACTGAACTGATAAACCGCTAGATTGTGCGTCAGCTTGAGATTCAGAACTCAAGGTAGTAATGAAAGCTGTGACCAACCCCGCCCCAGCATAGCCCATCAACTGTCGTCGTTTCATTAATCACTCTCTCGACTGTAATTGTTCCAGAAAGTTTCGCAGCAACTGTTTTCCTGAAGATGTCAGGACACTCTCTGGATGAAACTGGACACCTTGAATGTGAGGATAGTTCCGGTGTCGCACTCCCATAATAGTGCCATCTTCAACCCAAGCAGTGATTTCTAACACATCAGGGCAAGTCTCGCGATCAATCACTAAACTATGATACCTGGTGGCGGTTATGGGATTTTCTAATCCCTGAAAAACTCCTACCCCCGTATGAGACACTTGAGAAGTCTTGCCATGCATTAACTCTGGAGCAGAAACTATTTTACCACCGAACACTTGACCAATACTTTGATGTCCCAAACAGACACCCAAAATTGGCAAGCCAGGCCCTAGGTGTTCAATTAACTCTAAGGAAATTCCAGCATCTTCCGGGCGACCAGGCCCAGGGGAAATGACCACGACCTCCGGCTTGAGTGCTCTAATCTCATCTATGGATATCTTGTCGTTACGAAAAACTTGAATATCATCTGCTACTGGGAACTCTGCCGCCAATTCTCCCAGATATTGCACCAAATTATATGTAAAACTGTCGTAATTGTCTATGACTATAATCACAGATGATAACTCCTGTTTCTAGCACTTATTAGTTCCAACAATAATAGACAAATATGTCATGCTATTTGTTTACTAGGTGTAACAATAACGTTTTGATAAAAGGACGTACAGCGCTTTCAAGGTGGATGAAAAATCTGCTTTCATTACCTGGTTTTTTTCTGATTTAACTTGGTGTCTTAGTGCCTTGGTGGTTAAATAAAATTGATTTTTTCACCACAAAGACAAGGCAGCGCGGTCTTGGGGAGCCACTGCGGTCTTGGGGGTTTCCCCCATGAGCAAGTGGTGTGGTTTCCACGCCAGTTCCTACAACGGAGGGAACCTCCGCAACGGACTGGCTCCCCATGAGCGACTGCCGCACCAAGACACGAAGAAAACTTATTGTTTAAAATTGCACTTTGAAAGGGCTAGTCTTAATATTGCAAAAATATCACTCCCAATCGAAAAAAATAGGCAAATTAGTGTAAAGTCTGGCATCAAAATTTAATTACAGATTATATTAATTGCGCTAGTAAGCAAGCTAACCTCTGTTTCTGAAACTGATAGATTGTGTTAACTAAAGTTCAGGCTACCATCAATTTTTAAATTGTGTAGTTGCCGCAAATTGATGTTCTGATGCCCATGCCATTATTTAAAGCTCAATCAACTCGGTGTTAATTGTGGCGCAGCTATCAAAGTATATGTCGTTAAGCACGAATATCTTTCAAGGAAGTGCAATGCTTGAACTCAACTCATGCAACAGCCATACCAATTTTTCGGCTAGACGACAGTGACAAAACTCCGCGAAATTGTGACGATTACGCTAGAATTGTTAAAGGTTCTTTACACAGATTGCTGATCATTACCAATTCTGTTAAAACAGCCTAGCACTTAAATGTAAATCTCAAAACCCCTTCTAGAGTTCACAAAAAGCTTCTATGACGCTTCCAATTCGTAACGTCGCCATTATTGCCCACGTTGACCACGGCAAAACCACCTTGGTTGATGCACTCCTCAAACAATCCGGCATTTTCCGTGAAGGTGAAGACGTTCCGGATTGTGTGATGGACTCCAACGCTCTAGAACGGGAGCGGGGGATTACTATTTTGTCCAAAAACACAGCAGTTCGTTACAAAGAGACGCTGATTAATATTGTCGATACTCCTGGACACGCCGACTTCGGTGGTGAAGTAGAACGGGTACTTGGCATGGTTGACGGATGTCTTCTGATTGTCGATGCCAACGAAGGCCCCATGCCCCAAACACGCTTTGTACTGAAAAAAGCTTTGGAAAAAGGTCTGCGCCCCATCGTTGTCGTCAACAAAATCGACCGTGGACAAGCTGATCCCCACGTTGCTGTTGATAAAGTTTTGGATCTGTTCTTAGAATTAGGGGCAGATGAAGACCAGTGTGATTTTACCTATCTGTTTGCCTCCGGTATGGGAGGTTACGCCAAGGAAAGCTTGGAAGCAGAATCGGTAGATATGCAACCTCTGTTTAACGCAATTCTACAACACGTTCCACCACCTGTAGGCGACATCAACAAGCCTTTGCAATTGCAAGTCACAACCCTAGATTATTCTGAATACCTAGGACGGATTGTGATTGGCAGAATTCACAACGGCACCATTCGCGCTGGACAACAAGCGGCTCTGGTAACAGAGAGTGGCAGCATTGTCAAGGGTAAAATTACTAAATTGATGGGATTTGAAGGGCTAAAGCGGGTGGAAATGGAAGAAGCAACCGCAGGTTATATCGTTGCGGTGGCTGGTTTCGCTGATGCTTATATTGGAGAAACGATAACTGACCCGAATGAACCCCAAGCCTTACCACTAATTAAAGTGGACGAACCAACCTTACAAATGACCTTCTGGGTGAATGATTCGCCCTTTGCTGGTCAAGAAGGAAAGTTGGTGACTTCTCGACAAGTGCGCGATCGCCTATTCCGCGAACTAGAAACTAACGTCGCCTTGCGCGTCGAAGAAACCGATTCTCCCGATAAATTCCTAGTTTCCGGTCGTGGGGAACTACACCTGGGTATCTTAATCGAAACCATGCGCCGGGAAGGCTTCGAGTTTCAAGTATCCCAACCACAGGTAATTTACCGAGAAATTAATGGGCAACCTTGCGAACCTTATGAACTCCTAGTACTGGATGTTCCTGCTGATGGCGTTGGTAGCTGTATTGAACGCCTGGGACAACGCAAAGGCGAAATGCAAGATATGCAACCTGGTAATGGCGATCGCACCCAGCTAGAGTTTGTCATTCCCGCCCGTGGCTTGATTGGTTTCCGGGGTGAATTCATGCGGATGACTCGCGGCGAAGGCATCATGAACCACAGCTTCCTAGACTACCGTCAAATCAGTGGTGATATTGAAGCCCGCAACAAAGGCGTTTTAATCTCATTTGAAGAGGGTGTTTCTACTTTCTACGCCATGAGGAATGCTGAAGATAGAGGAGCATTCTTTATTACTCCCGGCACAAAGGTTTACAGAGGCATGATTGTAGGAGAACACAATCGTCCCCAAGATTTGGAACTGAATATCTGTAAGACCAAGCAGTTAACTAACCACCGCGCTGCTGGTGGCGATGAACTAGTGCAACTGCAAGCACCAATAGATATGAGCCTAGAGCGTGCTTTGGAATACATTGGCCCCGATGAATTGGTGGAAGTTACGCCTCAGTCAATTCGTCTGCGGAAAATGTCTAAAAAGTTGGCGAAACGCTAAATAAAGCAATAACTTAATTGATTTAGAAAGCCCACATCAGTGGGCTTTTTATTTTGTTAGTTATCTTGGTTCACGCACCTGATACATCAGTTTTTACATATGTTATTCCAAGAGAAGAATATCCACAACAATTGTGGATATTCTTTCTAAGAGGGTAGATATACTGAACTTCTCCATATAACTTTTCCATATAATAAATTGTTTCTGAGATGATCTCTCACTCAAAACAAAAGAGCGTATTGGTTAGGAAGGATGGATGGTTAATATAGTTTGATAAGTCGAGCTAATAGATTACTTCTAGTTCTGAAGGTATTGATTGTGACAAGGATAATATGGATAGTTGATGCAGCTTATTTAATGAAAGCAGCACCCGGAAAGTTCGACTATCTTAAACTAAAGGAGTTTCTTGAAAAGGAAAATAAAAGCACTTTTGCTGAGAGCAACTCATCCTCTTCTCCTGTGCGACGATCAATCTCGTCTCGGCGATCAAAGTGCGGTAAAATCAAGGTATGAAATTCGAGTGGGATCAGCAAAAGAATCAAGCAAATATTGCAAAGCATGGACTTGATTTTGCAGATGCGCCTAGAGTGTTCAATCTACCACTCCGTATTTCCCTAGATGAACGGCAAGACTACGGGGAGGATCGATGGATTGGACTGGGAATACTTGATGGACGTGTTGTGATTGTAGTTTTTACAGAACCAGACGAACAAGCAATCCGGATTATTTCACTTCGCAAAGCTCTGCCTTATGAACGAAAACGCTATGAACAATTCCTCAAGGACGAACTGGGACAAAGTTGACTCACTCACAGAGGAAGAAATCGACACATCTGATATTCCTCCGTTAACTGAGGAGTTTTTTGGGAAGTCACGCTGGTGGAAGCCCGTAACACCACTGAATGTTATTGTCCAAGTAGATCCCGACACGCTGGCTTGGTTCCAATCTCAGGGTGAGGATTATGAAAGGAAAATGGCTGCGGCACTACGGATTTATGCAGAGGCTCACAAGGTGTAGTCAAACTTAGTGAAAGCGCTCATCAGGTTGGGTGCGTAATCCCACATTGTTGGTTGTTGTAACATCAATTCCATAACGGCATCAGCCAAGCACGATCGCAATACAATTTTTGATGAATTACGAGTACAAAAAATTCGCGTATCGACAATGGATTTACGAATAGCAGCGATGCCTACGGCGGCAAGCTACGCTCAAAACTGGTTAGGGCTTCAGCTTATACTAGAAACAGAAGACTAGAACAATCTTGCTCTCAAAATGCTACTTGTTCCAACGGCTGACCCAATTTTGCTTGTGACTGATGCAAATGGCGTTGTCCGCATCAGTAAAACTCGCGTCACCTTAGATACAGTCGTTACAGCTTTTCTTGAAGGTGCTACAGCAGAAGAAATCAGGGAGCAGTAACCATCACTTCAGCTTTGGGATATTTATTCCGTGATTGGCTATTACTTACGACATCAAGCCGAAGTTGATGACTATCTTTTAGAGCGTCAGCGCCTTACTACAGAGGTTTGTCAGGAAGCTGAGAGACGTTTTAACCCTGTTGGAATACGCGATCGCTTATTAGCAAGACGCAACTCACAAGGATAAACTGATATGTTGCGAGTCTTGACGCATGAGAACTTTAACAATCAAAAATCGTATTGACAATGTAAATACATTCTGCCTACACTGTGAGGTATGGATGTGTATTTCGTGCTTAATGGTGTCACCTTCGTTTGGAACCAAGAAAAAGCTTGGATAAATCCCAGCAATCATGACGGCGTGACATTTCAGCAAGCCGCAGAGGCATTTTTTGATCCGTTTTTAGTGGTTGTTGATGCAAGTCGCAACGATGAGGAAAGAGATGCTGTCATTGGCTTAGACAGACGGTGGAATCTTCTGTATGTCGTTTACATTGAGCGTGAAAACGACATGATCCGGCTTATTTCGGCTCGTAAAGCCACACGCAAGGAACGTGAATATTATGAAAGCTGAGACACTGAAAAAGCGATTAGATAAAAATCGTCCGATGACGACAATCACAATTCGCATTCCCGAAGATGTGATTGAAGATTTGAAGCGAGTAGCACCGTTGCTGGGATTCTCTGGGTATCAGCCGTTAGTTCGTGCCTATATTGGACAAGGACTGCGAGCGGATCTTGAGCGGTTAGAGGGTGATACTGTCTCAGCGCTGATTGCTAGCCTGAAACGTCATGGTGTTAGCGATGAAGTGATCCACGAAGCCCTCAGTGAAGTTACTCAAAGGTAGTTTAACCTTGCGGTTGTAGCCAGCAGCCCGACACTTTGGAAGATTATGAGCAAAACGCCTTTTGCCGTTGGGCTGCCAATTTATCGGCAAGGGCGCAGTTGAAAGGTGATCGGTAGGAAGCGATGCCTACACCGACAAGCTACGCTCAAGACTAGTTAAAGCTTCAACCTATACTTAAAAGGCAAGACTAGAACAATCTTGATCTCAAAATTCTACTTGTTCCAACGCCTTACCTGCTTTTGCTTGTAACCGAATTATGAAAAATATTGGGTTGACGCAAGGAAAAATTACAGTTCCAGAAAGCACGACTCTAGAGGAATTCTTAAAACTTCCATACATTGAGGAGTCACCAGCTTGGGAATATATTAACGGAGAGGCAATTCAGAAACCTATGGGAGGTGGGAAACACAGCTTATTGCAAAAACGTTTAGTTGCAGTGATTGATGCGTTGGGCAGTAACTACGAAGCTTTTCCGAAATTGCGCTGTACCTGCGGTAATCGTTCAGTAGTTCCTGATGTGGTTGTTATTTCTACCAATCAACTACCACTGGATGAAAGCGGTGATATTATTAGCAGCGGTATTGATTTTGCACCCGCTTGGGTTATCGAAATTCTTTCCCCTGCTCAAAGTCAAACGAAAGTGACTGGCAATATTCTACACTGTTTGAGAAATGGCAGTCAGCTAGGATGGTTGATTGATCCAAGTGAGCGATCTATTTTAGTTTATCAGCCTAATTCTTTACCGGATTTGTTAGCAGGAAAAGATATATTACCAGTGTTAAAAGATTTGAATTTTACACTCTCTGTCGATGAAATTTTTTCTTGGTTACAGCCTATAAATTGACATTATTGCTATGTTTCTAAATAAACCCTAACTAGACTTTATTGGCTTAATAATGAGAAAAAGCAGGGTGAGCTTTTTGATTTAAAATGCTGGATAATCGGAATAGAGATTTTCCATGAGCATCAGTTTCACACCCGCTCAAGAACGCTTTATTCAAACCAAGCTCCAGGCTGAGAAATATCGCTCCGCAGAGGAAGCCATTGAAATTGCCTAACGGTTGCTAGATGAATTATGATCGCGCCGATGCTCAATGAGTCGAGGATTTGCGAGAAAAGATTGCTGCGGGTTATCTGTGGGAAGCGATCGCATTACTTTTTTCCGCAGATGTACTATTAAAATCAAATAAATTCAACACGGCCACTAATATCATCTAAATCTAGCAATTCCCAGATCATAATCAAGCTGCGTATAATCTCGCCAATTGACCGACTACCAACCCTTGAGACACTGTGAATTTCAGTCGGTGTTGGGTTAAGAAAGATACTATGAAAATCATCAAACCCATCACCAACTGGTTAGAAATACGCGCTTGTGCTCCTGTATACAGCGGCTGGGTACTTGCAGGAATTGCTATTTGTTTTTTTGGGGCTGCCATCAATACGATGGCTGGCTGGTTGTATGTTATCAGTGGAGTAAGTTTTGCTCTTTTGGGTGTAGCAGCGTTTTTACCGCCGCGATCGCTCATAGGTCTATCTATCACCCGGCGTCCCATCCAACCTATATCAGCAGGCGATGATCTAACGGTGGAATTAGAAATCTGCAATCAGACACAGCAGCCTGTAAGCTTACTGCAAGTCGAGGATATGCTGCCCTTCGTCTTAGGAAAACCAGTACAAAAGGCAATTGAAACAATTCCTAGTCAAGGTAGTTACCGTTGGGTATATTACCACCCTACACAGCGCCGGGGCATTTATCGCTGGCATACAGTCGAACTGGGTACTGGTGCACCTTTGGGATTGTTCTGGTGTCGTCGTCAGCGTGAATGTGCTGCGATCGCGATCGTCTATCCTACAGTGTTACCCTTGGCTACCTGTTCCCTTGTAGACGAAATGGGGCAAGAAGAGAGTAAGAGGGGCGATCCTCGTGGTAGACCCTTGCAGACAGCGACAACGGGGCTAGTGCGATCGCTACGTCCTTACCGTATAGGAGATCCTACTCGTCTGATCCACTGGCGGACTAGTGCCCGCTATGGGGAGTTACGGGTGCGTGAGTTAGAAATGGTAACAGGCGGACAAGAAATAGTTATTGCCCTTGATAGTGCTACCCATTGGGAAGAAGAAAACTTTGAGCAAGCAGTAATTACCGCGGCATCGTTGTATTTTTATGCACAACGCCAGCAGATACAAGTGCAACTCTGGACAGCATTAACAGATCTAGTCAAAGGCGAGCGTATTGTTCTAGAAACCCTAGCAGCAACCACCGCCCTAGAAGATGCCAGCACAAAACCTCCTGAGAGTTGCCCCTTGATTTGGCTGACTCAAAACCCTCTAAGCCTTTCTTCTCTTCCTTACGGCAGTCGCTGGGTTTTGTGGCAGAATATGTCTTCTCCACCAGAACAAGTGACAGTCAATTGGGATTATCCTGGCATCATGCTACAAACCGATCAAGCACTGCAACCCCAGCTACAAAAAACATTACGTTGATAATCAATTCAAATTTTATGTATTCCAGGACTTACGCAACTGGCACACATATCTTCTGGCATAAGAGTCAAGAGGAGCCACCCCTGTGCGGAGGTTCCCTCCGTTGAGGGGAGTGGCGTTCAAGAGTCAAGGGTCAAAAAATCAAGGTTTTTGGATTTTTGACTTTTGCGGAAAGTCTGTAGACGCTTCTGCGGCTTCCCGCAGGGTGCGCCGATTTCCGTGCAACTGGCACTCAAAAGTCAACAGCCCACAACAAAGCTTGACTTCTGACTGCCATCATAGAAGATATAGCAGTTGCCAGTTAGCTTGGGACACAAACTAATCATAAAACCCAGACACCAAAAGACTTTCAAGCCTATTATGAGTTCCCCAATCCCCAATCCCCATACTTCGACTTCTCTACGAGACGCTATGCGTAGCTTGCTTCCCCGTAGGGGTACGCTCAGTACGAGTTCCCCATTCCCCATTCCCTGCTACATATGTGGCACTTGCGTAAGTCCTGTTCAAGTTAAGTTTTTGTGATTTACTAAACTTTGTCTGATCCCCGCACACTAGATATACAAGCCTTTGAGCAAAGGAGGACAATTTGAGCAGGTAAGGTTGGGGAAATACCCCCAGTAATCCGCCAGTAAGGCTGAGGTACAATGCAAAGAAATATTTAAATTATGAGCGGTAGATCCAAATGATCACATCAGGAGTTAACACAAAATCCAGCGATAAAAGCCTAGAGGCAATGCGGCATTTTTCTGAACAATACGCCAAGCGTACTGGAACATACTTCTGTTCTGAACCCTCTGTCACAGCAGTCGTGATTGAAGGACTAGCCAAGCATAAAGACGAACTAGGTGCGCCTTTGTGTCCTTGTCGCCACTACGAAGATAAAGAAGCTGAGGTTCATGCCACATATTGGAACTGTCCCTGTGTGCCAATGAGAGAACGCAAAGAGTGCCATTGCATGTTGTTCCTCACCACTGACAACGAGTTTGCTGGAGAACAACAAGAAATCTCTCTCGAAACAATTAAAGAAGTGCGAGACAGCATGGGATGAGCGAAACCATGCCCCAAGAGTTTTGGCAAGGCGTAGAACAGTTCAATTCTGGTCAGTTCTACGCTTGTCATGACACTTTAGAGGCTCTGTGGATTGAAGCCAGCGAACCGGAAAAAACTTTTTATCAAGGAATTCTACAAATTGCTGTAGCACTGTATCATCTGGAGAATCGTAACTGGCGAGGTGCAGTAATTCTACTGGGAGAAGGCAGTAATCGCCTGGGGCGTTATCCATCTAATTTCAGCGGCGTTGACGTGGATGAACTATTGAGTCAAAGCGCAGCGTTGTTGACGACATTACAACAAATAGGAGCAGACAAGTTTACTGCTGGTGACTTGGGTGAAAATCAAGCCTTATCTTTGCCTAGAATTGTGTTTGTTAAAGATTAGCAAAGTATATTTAACTGCTTCGACTCAATGCTTAGAGGGAAACTTTCCCTCTGCACTTTCTTGGTGATGGGTTAGAGTTAAGACAAGTAGTTGCGATAACCAGCAGAATACCTAATTTTTTTAAGAACCGCATTTTAAATTTGGATGTTTGAGTGTAGCTCGCGGCACTCCAAGTTGTGAGAGCGATCGCAGAACAATACGCTTCAGATAAGAAAGATATCGCACTTGGTATTTCTTTCCCCAAAACAGGAAGAGCGATCGCCATTAATGAACTTGTTAACAACAGAACTTTGCCTAATGAATTTTGATCTCGAAGTTGCGATTTATAAGGTTTTGGCTGAAGTTGACACCAATGGAATGCAGAGTGTAGCGAAAAAAGTTAAGCTCAGCCGATAACCGCTATATTGAGCTGTAGTGCATTTCATGCCAATTTCCTGAAACCTCAAGGTTAGGCATAGCGTCAATACTTTAGCCAGCAGTTATCCTGAAGCACTCCAGATTGCATATGTTTATATCTGGATAAAGTACTTGAGATAATTAGTATACAAAGCGAAATCCTAAATTACTATGATGCCCTGCTATCAATTGCCAATGTCAAAAATGCGCCGCTTTGGATTAGCCTTCATGATACCCATTGCACTCCTAGGCGCGATCGCCACCCCTACTCAAGTGCAAACTGCTACAGCTCAAACCCAAACACCTGCAAGTAACCGCCCTCTCACCATCCGCTCTGATGTCCAAGAATATGACGCCAAAACTCAAGTAATCACTGCTCGTGGTAATGTGCAAATGTTGTATCCATCTCGCCAAATTCAGGCAACATCTGCTCAAGCACAGTACTTTAGTAAGGAACGCCGAATTGATTTCAGTGGCAACGTATATATTTTGCAACAAGACGGCAACAGTATTCGGGCAGAAAAGGTGACTTATCTTATTGATGAAGGGCGATTTATCGCCTTACCTCAATCCAACCGTCAAGTAGAGTCTATATACATGGTGCAGGAATCAGATAATGCCGGTCAAGCTGGTACACCTGCTCCGACGACACCAGCTTTCAAGCGTTCTAATTAACATTAATCAGTAAGAAAGGGCGCATCTAGTGTGAAAATTGTTTTAGAGAATATTCACAAATCTTACGGCAAACGAGTAATTATCAATCGCGTTAACCTTTCTGTTGCTCAAGGCGAAGTCGTTGGTTTACTGGGCCCTAATGGAGCTGGTAAAACGACTTCCTTTTACATTGCCACAGGTCTAGAAAAACCCAATCAGGGGAAAGTTTGGCTGGATAATCTGGATATTACCAGCTTACCCATGCATAGAAGGGCGCGCTTAGGCATTGGTTATTTAGCACAGGAAGCAAGTGTTTTTCGCCAACTCTCGGTGCGGGATAATATTCTCCTAGTATTAGAGCAAACTAATGTGCCACGATGGGAATGGTCAAAGCGAGTAAAAACTTTACTGCGAGAATTTCGGTTGGAACAATTAGCGAATAGTAAAGGAATTCAACTTTCTGGTGGTGAGCGTCGGCGGACGGAATTAGCCAGGGCCCTTGCTGCTGGACGAGAAGGGCCAAAATTTTTACTATTGGATGAACCATTTGCTGGAGTTGACCCCATAGCAGTCTCAGAAATTCAGAAAATCGTAGCGCAATTGCGCGATCGCGGCATGGGTATCTTAATTACAGATCACAATGTCCGCGAAACCCTCGCCATCACAGATCGCGCCTACATCATGCGTGAGGGGCAAATTCTCGCTTTTGGTACTGCTGACGAACTCTATAGCAACCCGCTCGTGCGGCAATACTACTTGGGGGATAATTTTCAAGTCTAAATTAATAATTATTACTTTATAAATATAAAACGAGTATTGTTTACTATTTTCTTGATTATTAATCCATAATTTTGCTCCAATTTCTCAGCTATTAGGAATTGAATTTAAATAGCAAATACAGTAGAAATGTTTTGCTTTGCCAGGGTTATTGGGATTTAACTTTTAAAGTTACTTATGATATCAAAGAAGCTTACACCTTTCTACACCCTCAATTCGCTGCTACCTTTTACGATCATGGATCGCTACTTGATCAGCGAATTGCTGCCGACGTTTTTCTTTGGTGTCGGAGCTTTCTCATCAATTGGTGTCACAATTGATGCTGTGTTTGACTTAGTACGGAAAATAGTAGAATCCGGGCTATCCGTAGACATTGCTATTCAGGTTTTTTTGTTAAAGCTGCCAAATTTCATTGTTTTGGCCTTCCCCATGTCTACCTTGCTGGCTACTTTGATGACCTACAGTCGTCTTTCTAGCGAGAGTGAATTAATTGCTTTGCGTGGCTGTGGGGTGAGTGTCTACCGCATGGTGCTAACTGCTGTGATGATGAGCCTTGTAGTCACAGGAATGACATTTGTGTTTAACGAACACATAGCACCAGCAGCAAACTACCAAGCAGGTGTGACTCTGGACGCAGCTCTCAAGTCAGATAAACCAACTTTTAAGCAACAAAATATTTTTTATCCTGAATACCGTGACGAATCGCAGCCAGATGGTAGTAAGAACAAGATACTGGCACGCTTGTTTTATGCTGACCAGTTTGATGGTAAGCGCATGAAAGGTTTGACAATTATAGATCGCTCTACAAAAGGTCTAAATCAAATTGTGGTATCAGAATCTGCACAGTGGAACGGCTCTGAAAACGTTTGGGATTTTTACAACGGTACTATCTATTTTGTAGCAGCCGATCGCTCTTATCGTAATATCGTCAGGTTTGAGCACCAACAACTGCAACTACCCCGCACGCCATTAAGTCTGGCAGAAAAAAGCCGAGACTCCGGTGAGATGAATATTGGCGAAGCGCTAGAACAACTAGAAGTGGAACGTCTTGGTGGCGATAGGCAAAAAATTCGTAAACTCCAAGTACGTATTCAACAAAAAATCGCCTTACCATTTGTGTGTGTAGTTTTTGGCTTGGTAGGCGCAGCTATGGGAACTGTACCCCAGCGCACTGGCAGAGGCACAAGTTTTGGTATTAGTGTCATAGTTATTTTTTCGTACTACTTAATTTTCTTTATTAGTGGTGCAATGGGACAAGCAGGTATCCTTTCTCCTTTTATGGGAGCTTGGTTGCCCAACTTCATGTTTTTGGGAATAGGTGTATTTTTATTGATGCGAGTTGCTCAACGGTGACATGACTCCGGGCTGAAGCCTCGGAGCATCTAAGAATCACTTCTTAGTTTTCCTAGTTGCTCCCTTACGGGTTTTCGACTTTGACCTAGACTGAGATATCTCAGTCCCTAGCAAACCGTCTGCATAGGCATTTTGGATTCCCGACTGCCCATCGGTACTAATGAGGGCTATCCCTCTATTCCTGATGATCTGACCGCTAGCTACATCTCGATCAGTGACATATCCACATTCACAACGATGTACCCTAACACTTAAATCCTTTTTGACTTGTACACCACACTCAGGGCACTCTTGCGAAGTCCCCCTTGCGCTAACAAGAGAGAAGAATTTACCACGCTTCCAACAGACATACTTGGTAATAGTTCGGAACTGTCCGAATCCAGCATCAAGCATCTGTAACCCATGCATCCCCTTAGCCAGAGTTCGGTAATCCAAGTCTTCCATGAAGACCATATCACCAGTGTCACCTACCTTATCCTCCCCAAGTTACTACCAAGGATGAGAATTTCAACACTCCGGTGCATCTGGATTTTCTCTGCAATATTCCTCAAAAGAGACTTTGGCTGATACCATGCTCTCAGCTTTTTGATGAGCAGCTTCTGCTTGGAGTTCTTCTACTTCATCCCAAGCGGCAGCACAAGCTTTAGAATAAGCACCTTGTTCGGTACAAATAGCACGAGCCTGCTCAATTGCTTCTTCAATTCTCTCATCTAGCAGTAGCGCTTTTGGCATTTCCACAAAGTCGCTCTTAAGCAGAATATCAGTAATCGAAATAATGCCCAACAACTTGCCTTTAATCACAGGTGCTCTACGGATACCTGTATTGGCAAACAACCGTGCTACATATTCCACACCCAACTCAGGATTTACAACAATACAGGGCTTGCTCATGATTTCGTAAACCCGCGCTTGCTTAGGGTCTTTACCGTAGGCTGTTACCTTATAGACAATATCCGTTTCAGTAACTATGCCATAGGCATCATTATCATGGCGGCGATCCACAACCAGAGCACGCAATCCTTTTTCCTTCATCAACCCCACCGCTTCAGCGACTGTCGCCGAACCGCGAATAGTAACTACATCCTTGGTCATGATATCTTCAGCTTTCATCATTGCTGTAGTCTCCTAGAAAATATTACGGTGCGCTGCATCGCAAGAAGCGCATTGAAGCATTGCAGCGTACAGTTTAAGAATTAGAGAGCGAAAAAGTTGAACATTTGCCCAGCCACAACAATAAATTAGAACAGCTTTCAACTCCTGATGATATCCAAAGTGACCGATGCCCAAAAACTAAGCATGAATTACCATAACTTTCTCTAAAAGCCTTGCCAAACAACCCCAATAGGTAAAAAGTAAATTTTTGACTACTACACGTCTATTGGTAATGACTAATAACTTATTGAGAAGCTAGGATGAAATCACCATTCAACTTCGGTTGAAATATTTCCTGATGAAGAAAGCAAAAGCTCTAAGCAGTCTTTGCTTTCAACTTCTGCGAAATTTTTTGCCAATTTCGAGTAAATTTCAATTACTTAGCTCATGCCACCTCGTCATTATCCTCCCGCTTTCTTACGCTATCTCAAAGCCAGGTTATGGAATCTAGGGCGACCTGGTTTTTGGGTAACAGCAATTTTTTTATCTCTGGTAGAGCTAGTAACTTGGGAATACTGGTCAAATCCAGATTTTTTTACTCGCAAGCAAAACAACCAAGTTTCTTCACAAAAGCCTTCTGATTCCTCTCTGTCAGCAGAAGAAAGAGCCATTGCAGCAGACATTGATAACTTGCCAGTGCTGTTTAATGACTTTGAGCAAGCCACTCTTTCGGCAACAGCAAGTACTCCCAAGGAAAACACTGAGAGAAAAAAGAGCAAAAGCATATTAGAGGATGCAATTAACAAACAAAAGTCTGCTGCTGGTGACGCCAAATTAAATCCAAGCTTGGGCATAGCAAATAGTACACTGCCACAAAATGTGACAAATCCTTTTGTGGTACAAGCAGAAAATTTATTGCGTGCAGGGATATCTGATAGTAATAGCCAGTTTCTAGGTCTTAAGTCTTCAACTGCTGCGGCATCTGAGCAAACAAGGGCAGTACAAACTTCCTCTAGTCTGGGAATTGGATTAACTAATCAAACTAACAAGGATCAAAATCCTGTTTTCATCAGCCCTCTGCAAGCAGCGCTTAACCAATCTACAAACCAAAAGCTGTCTAGCTTTAATGCTATCACTCCAACTCAAACAAATGCTTTGGGGCAAGTCTCTAATGGAGGCGCAACGCTAATGCTACCTACTAACAGCTTACCCAATCAGAATTCTCTACCAAGCACTGGGTTAAGTGCTGGGACGGGCTACACATCGACGGGTACAAACTTACCGCAAAATCTCTACAGTAATTTAAATGGTGGTCAGGTATTGCCCAATGTAGCACCAGTAACACCAGTGACGCCTCCAGCTATCTCTAATATTGCACCCTATTCTAACCAGATTCCCAGCCAAAACGTGGTCACGCCCACAAACCCTTTGGCATCTGGCAATTATGGCAATTCCAACTTGCAGCAGCCCGCGCAACTACCGCAGTCTATATATAGCAATTCTAACTTGCAACAGCCCGCGCAACTACCGCAGTCTATATATAGCAATTCTAACTTGCAACAGCCCGCGCAACTGCCGCAGTCTAATTTCTCAAACCGTCAACAGATTCTCAGGCAGTATATAGGTGAAGGAGGTCAGAGGTGATCATAATTTTCCTAGCTGTAATAATTACTATCCAGCTAATTTATAAATATTCAAAAAATCCCTCTGGTACTAATCTTAATTCTCCAGATTTAAAACAAGAGATATCTATCCACAACGCCCTATGTTTATGAGTTTCTGACTCAGAAAAAATTAAACTTTCTAATTGATAAAACTTTGGGTCGGCAAAATCACATTGATAAAGTTGGATAATTTCGTGTCCCTGTCTACCGTTAAAAGTAAACAGGTTTTCTATGCAACCCAAATACCGGATATTTGTTAAGTCTGCCTGAATTTCCTCTTGAAATTCCCGTTCTAAAGCTAGGCGGCTGGTTTCGCCAAATTCAACGCCACCGCCTAAAGCTCTATAAAATATGTCTTGCTTAACTGGGTCATAGCCTTCAGAAACAAATATGCGTTCGCCATCTCGAATCAGCCCCAAGACCAATACCCGAATTTCGCCTGGTTTGTTCATTGTTGTAACTAATTGTCATAAATAGAGTGAGTACGACTGTCACTATCCTCGATAGGCCAATCTGTATTTTCGCCACCAATGTACAATTCTTCAAGAGTGACATATTCCTCAGAAAGCTGTGTGAGGGCGTTAATTAAAATATCTAAGGCGATCGCATCACTTGTTCCTAAGTCAAACCAGCAACGCGCCCATACACCCTCATACTCAAACTCACCCATATTATGCATCAGGGCTAGCAGGCTTTTGTCATATCCTTGTGGATCATAATCCATGTAGTTGATATCCGAGCCAGTTTCCTGCACTTGGAGATTTTCAGCATTGAATGCACCCAATTTTCCCAGATAAAACCAGGAATTGAAAACCTCTTCTACATACTGCTTTTCACGCCCAGAAGGAATGGTGCTGAACTTCAGCCAAATCCAAACATCAAATGGATTTAAATCACGGAACTGAATGTGCATTGCGGTCAAATAGATCAATTACTCTTACTAAAAATAAGCATATCAGGGTAGGGCTGGGAACTGGGGAATGGGGAATGGGGAATGGGGAATGGGGAATGGGGAATGGGGAATGGGGAATGGGGAATGGGGAATGGGGAATGGGGAATGGGGAATGGGGAATGGGGACTGGGGACTGGGGACTGGGGACTGGGGACTGGGGAATGGGGAATGGGGAATGGGGAATGGGGAATGGGGGAGAGACTTAATCATCAATGCTAAATACGCAATTACCCACGCGGTTTATTCAGGCTGTTGACAGCACTGCTGCGTTCACTCTCAATCTGTTTCACCAAACCACCTGGAAGTTGGGATTTTTTAGTCAATGCTTTGTCGAAATTAGCGATCGCTTCCTGGATGAGTTGTTGGCTTTTTTCTTTTCTTCCCTGTTCTTTGAGGATTTGGGCTTTGAGATAATAAACTTCTGGGTTATCGGATGTAGTTTTTACAGCGCGGTTGGCATACTCTAGCGCCTGAGAGTACTGTTTTAAATCCCGGTAGGCAAGAGCAATACCCCGATCCACGAGATACTGAGGAGCAGCATTTTGTTCTAAGCGTTCAATTGCCTGATCCGGGCTAGCAAAAGGCAAGTTGACAGCCAACATCAAATCCATATAGCCTTTGAGTAAATTCAGTTCTGGATCGTTGGCAGAAATCGCTTCGGCTTTGTCTAAATGTTCATAAACTTGCCGCAGCCGACTTAAGGCTTTTGGTGCACCGTTAACTGTACCCTCACGAGTCAGAATTACAGAGCCTTCTAAAAAATGACCGACGGCAGTATATATGTTACCACGCAATGGATCGCTAGAAATCAGTTTTTGTCCGGTTTCCAGCGTTTTCTGACTGTAGGTATCTAGTGCAGCCAAATCCTTTTTTCCGTATGCTAAGGATGCCTGCATGGCATAAGCTAGAGGTTCATTTGGCTCATTGGCTAGTGCTTTTTGCAAATAACCCTCTGCCGCTGGATAGTTGCCCTGTTGGAAAATTGCTTTAAAAGCTGCTTCGGTTTGGTCACCAATTTTATGAGGTTCGCTATTCCGAAACGGATCTCCAGCTAGAGAAGGATTTATCCACAGATTGAGAGCGATTGCACTTGCAAAAGTCACCTTTGCAAGGTTAATAAGTTTGCCAAACAAAATTGGTTGAGCAGAAAACCCTTTAGTCATTTTAACCCTCAGAATAATTGCGGTTGAAATAGTTATATGTCTTACTTAGAATGCAAAAAATGGTTAATCTAACTTGCGGCTATTTCAGCCAACATTTTCTACATAGGTTGACTTCGGTAATTTTTCCATGTTCCCATGCTTGTTGTAACCATTGTTTTAGGGTAAGTCTGTCACAATAGAGAGGATTTGCAGAAAGTTCTGATAGTCCAAAGCCGCCGTTTGATAACTTCGGGGAGAAGTTGGATGATTCTGGCTGCTAGATTAAGGTGTTAACGCAGGTAACGCGCTATAAATGCTTTTTGGGCTTTTTGGGCTTTTTGGAATCTTCTAGTTGCTCTTGGTGCAGTTAATCAGTAATTCCCTAACTTGTTGGTAATTTTAACAAATGCTCTATCTCAGAAATTTAACTTATCACCCCACAGCCTGCCCAACAGCAATTCTCAAATCAATCAACCTGGAATTAGCATCCCAGCAGCTAGGTCTGATTATTGGCCCGAGCGGTTCTGGTAAAAGTACCTTACTAGAAATTTTGTCGGGACTAGCCGAACCAACTTCTGGCGGATTATTTTGGCGGGAACAAGAACTCATACCCGAACAGTTGCAACAATTGGCTGGGTTAGTGTTTCAGTTTCCAGAGCGGCATTTTTGTGGTGGTTCGATTTTAGAAGAATTACGTTTAGGGCATCCTGAGTTAGGCTCAGAACGAGTCAGGCAGGCACTAAGTGAAGTAGGATTAGAGCATTTATCACTTTCCGCAGCACCTTATGCTTTGAGTGGTGGTCAGCAGAGGCGTTTAGCTTTGGCGGTGCAATTGATTCGCCAGCCAAATTTACTCTTGTTAGATGAACCAACAGCTGGATTAGATTGGTCGATGCGTCGGCAATTAGTAAATTTATTAGCGAAACTCAAACAAGATTGGACACTGTTGATAGTGACACACGATGCGGGGGATCTTTTAGCGATCGCAGACCGATGCTGGACACTCAACCACGGTGAACTAGAATCAGTTGACCCGGAGACTCTGAGAGCGAAAGTTAAAGAACCCCAATCAGCGGCGTGAGTGGGGGAAGCAGAAGAGCAGGGGAGCAGAGGAGCAGGCGGAGAATTCCTAACTCAGCACTCTTGACCCTTGACCCTTGTACAGACGCGATTAATCGCGTCTCTACTCTTGACCCTTGACCCTTGACAAATGACTAACTCAACAACTCCCTTGCTGCCGGAAATGGCAGAAATATGGCAGCAAACTCTCAATTGGCAACCAACTGCCCAACAGCAGGCGCAATTTCAAAGACTTTATGAATTAATCTTGGAAGGTAACCGCCAGCTAAATTTAACTCGGATCACCGACCCCCAGGAGTTTTGGGAAAAACATCTTTGGGATTCTCTGCGAGGAATTGCGCCACAGATGCAATTCATCCCGTCTCTACAAGAGGGTGCGTCTGTGATTGATATTGGCACGGGTGCAGGTTTTCCAGGTATTCCGGTAGGAATTGCTCTACCTAATTGCACAATTACTCTTTTGGATTCAACTCGGAAAAAAATTACTTTTCTCGAAAATATATTAACTGAACTTGCCTTTACCAATGTCAAAACTGTCATAGGTAGAGCTGAAGAAATAGGTCGGCAAACCCAACACCGACAAACCTACGATATTGCCTTGATTCGTGCTGTTGGGACAGCTTCTGTCTGTGCAGAATATGCTCTACCATTTCTTAAACAGGGTGGTTTAGCAGTAATTTATCGTGGTAATTGGACAGAGGATGAAACAACTGCTTTGCAAAATACTGTTAAGCAGTTAGGTGGAGTCGTTGAATCAATAGAACAATTTTTTACTCCTGTGAGTACAAGCATCCGTCACTGCTTGTATTTGCGTAAGATAGCAACCAGACCAGCTAATTTTCCCCGTGTTGTTGGTGTAACTGCTCAAAAACCTTTGTAATTCGTAATTTGTAATTCGTAATTAAGAGGCGTCAGATTTAACGTGAGTTCGACAGGTCATGTAGTAATCGCTTAATGAGCTTAATAAATAAACCTCTCCCTGGTTTTACTACGTAAAACCGTCCCTCTCCGACTCGGAGAGGGACAGACTTGAACAAAAGTTCAAGACAGAGAGAGGTTTGTCGAACTCATGTCAGATTTAATCTGGGTAACATTCTTTGAATCTGTTGCCCTATTTTGGAGAATTGGTATGAGAAAAACAAAAATAAATTAGCTATTAAGTACAAGGAATCTCAATTACAAATTCTGTGCCCTTACCAAGAACAGAGTTGCATTTTAGCTTGCCATTGTGGGTTTCTTCGACAATTTGACGAGCGATCGCTAATCCTAATCCTGTTCCCTTACCAACCTCTTTAGTGGTAAATAGGTGATCGAAAATACGCGCCTTAATCTCCTCTGGCATCCCTGGCCCATTATCTCTAATGCGAATTGCTACTGTATTGTGGTCGTTAGATACTTCGGTGCGAATGATAATTTGCTGAGGATTGGCTTGTAGTTGAGCAAATGTTTGTCCAATGCTTTCCGTATCTAATATATCAATTGCATTGGCAAGGATATTCATAAATACTTGATTTAATTGTCCTAAAAAGCATTTAACAGGTGTTAATTTACCATAATCTGTAATAACATCAATCGCCGGACGTTTATCGTTGGCTTTAAGACGATACTTCAAAATCAATAGTGTACTTTCAATTCCTTCATGGAGGTTGCAAGCAACTTTTTCAGATGTATCCGCTCTGGAAAAGGTGCGGAGGCTAGTGCTAATGTCCGTAATCCGTTCTGTCGCTACTTTCATCGAACCTAGCAGCTTTGGTAAGTCCTCACAGAGAAATTCTAGGTCAATATCTTCTGCATGGTTGATGACTACGGGTGCTGGGGTGGGATGATGTTGTTTAAGCAATTGCATGTGGGCGAATAAGTCTTGAATATAATCTTCGGCATTGCTGAGACTACCTATAAGAAATCCAATTGGGTTGTTAATTTCGTGTGCTACCCCTGCAACCAAATTACCTAAGGTTGCCATTTTTTCGTTTTGCACCATTTGTAGTTGAGCTTGTTGTAAATCTTGCAGAGTCTGTTCTAACTCCTGAGATTTTTGACGGATTTCTGTTTCAGCTTGTTTGCGATCGCTAATATCTCTAAAAAACCAAATCCGACCGTAATAATCATTACTATCTGACCAAACTGGAGCAGAATACCGCTCTAAAATACGTCCATCCTTAAGGTAAATCTCATCGTAACTTGTTTCCCTAGGGTGGTCATAAAGATACTCGACAGTACTCAAAAAGTCTTCCGGGTGCGAGAGTTGATCAAGGACAAATCCTAAGAGTTTTCTGTCGTCCCTGGTTTGAATTAATGCCTCTGGAATTTGCCAAACTCGACTAAATCGTTGATTGTAGACGCTGATATTGCGGTTTTCATCAGTTAGCAATATGCCATCAAAAGAAACTTCTTGTTGAGCAACAAAGATGGCATTACTTCGCTGAAGATTTGCTAGAGATTGAGCAAGTTGAGTTGCTTTCTCCCGCTCTTTAAGTTCTGATTGCTGCACAGTTTGATAGAGTTTGGCATTTTCTAAAGAGATGGCGGCTTGGGCGCATAGTAGTTGAATGACTTCGGTGCGATCGCTTGTAAATGCACCAATCGTTAACTGATTTTCCAAATACAGCACCCCAATTAACTTACCCTGATGCAAAATTGGTGCACACAATACACTCTTAGGTTGCTCCTGTATCAAATATGGGTCAGCGATAAAATCGGTTTGTTTCGTTGCATCATCCAACACAACTGTTTTTAAGCTGCGTTTGACATAGTTTACAATTGTGGCGGGAATCGCTTGACTGTTTTCCAAGGGTACAGACAGTAAGGTAACACCTTCATCCGTGGTAGCTACAGCTTCAATTAGTAAGTTACCGTCTTGGAGTACGAGCAGAGCAGCCTTTTTTGCCCCAGCATTTTCTATCACGACTTGCATTAAAGTGCAAAGTAACTGTTCTAGTTGAATTTCACTGGAGAGAGCTTGTGAAGCTTTGAGGATGGTGGCAAAATCAAGGGCTTCAGAGACACTGCTACTAGGGTGGGTTGTTTGGATAGTTTGATGTAGGAATGAAGATGGATTAACGGTGGAAACGTGCGTTTCACCTAGTTGGAAGCGATTGTGCTGTGCTTGCTTTAGGGGAGCAAGGAGTTGGGAATAGCGTTTTTCCAAGTCATCGGTTTTGGCTTTAGCTCCCCAACGAGCGTAACAGTAGTAAGCTTCTTGGATGTAGGATTGAGCTACCTTGTCTTTGTCCCAGTCAAGGTAAAATTTGGCAGCTAGTTCATTAGCAAGGGCCTCTTCTTGGATATAGCCGTTTTCTTTGGCTCCTTTGATGGCGCGATCATACAGTTCCATTGCTTGATGTGTTTGCCCGCACACCCGATGTTTTTCTGCTTCAATTAAGTGGAATTTGTGCAAACAATTCATTGGGGCATGATGTGCCCATAGTTTCATCTTTTTCTGATTGGCTGCAACTTGCTTTTGAATTTTTTTGCGCTTTGGTTGTGAAGCATCCAAATATATAGCAAGCTGCGATAGAGAATCATAAAAGTGGAAATGTACAACAGGGTGTAGCGCCGTTCCAGCTTCCAGATATTTAACAGTCATTTCTGCTTTTTCAACGGCTCCGGTATAGTCACCGAACAGATAACGCAGCATGAGTTGATTAACATAGGAAAAGAAAAGCCCAGTACCATCGCCCTTCTGCTCTTGGAGTGCAGGTTGCTTGTCTTCGTTATAACTATCACCGATTAAATAACCAGGGTTTTGCGATCGCCCCAATAAGTTCAATGCAACTTGATGATAAATATTGATGTAAATAAAAGCATTCGTTTGCTTAAATTGATTCACTACCTCACTATACAAGCGAGTTTCCTGCTCAACTTTTGTTAAATCTTCACCAATCACATAAAAATTTAAGGAACGGACAGTAATAGCCCAAGATGCATACTCTACATCCCCAGTTTCTAGTCCACTTTGATAAGCTATGAGTAATGAATTCATAGTTTCTCTAATATGTCCGTGCCAATGGTTAATAAAAGAATTAACCATAAATAATGTTTTACATTCCTGTTCTTTAGCATTGAATAACTCTAAAAGCTGGAGAGACAGTTGACCAAATTGATAACCTGTTTCAATATCTAGTAAAATTCCACAGTGAATTAGCCCATACCAGCTATAAGTAAATGCTGATAAAGACGTACTACCATATTTCACAGATAAATTAACTTGTTTAAATACTGTTAGCGGCAATAAATCTGGACGTCCGATATATGCAGCAGATAAAGCACTAGAAAGAATCCGCATTGCTGCTAGTTGATTGGGATTACTCATTCGAGGCAGATTTACCAAATCCACAGGCTTTTTCCCAGCCAGAGACAGTTTTGTGGTGGTGAGTCCGAATAATATATCTATTTTTTTCGGTTGTTTAGGTAGCCTAATACCTAATGTTTGTAAAACCTCTAATGCAATATTAATTGCTTCTTGAAGCTGATTTTGGGCAAGATATGCCTGAATGATAATTTCGTAGGATTTTACTTGATCTAGGAGTGATTTAGCATTTTGTCTTATTATGCTAACATGCTGATCTACTTGCTCAAATCGTCCCATCAAATATGCTACTTCTGCGGCTTTTTCATGCAGATTAAGGATTAACTGATAGTGAGAATCCCAAGCATTTTTACTCAACAGTTGAATACCTAAGTTTAAGTATTTATCAGCAGATTCATAAGCTGTAGTAGCTTTTGCTCTATGTCCGGCAATAAAGTTTAGTTGGGCTAATCCCTCTTTTTCAGATGGCTGTTTAAGGTTGGAAATGCCAATATTCAATTGGTTGACGATATCAAAAATATTAGACTCAATTTCTGTTTGAGGAGTATTTTGCAGTAGTAATTGACCAATTTTTTGGTGTGTAGATTGTTTTTGCTTTTCAGGAATTAGGGAATACGCAGCTTGTTGCACGCGATCGTGCAGAAACTTATACGTGACTGCTTGTGAACCTTGAGCTATATCCTGTATTTCCCGCCCGACATAGAACTTGTAGATTTCACTTTGAGGCAAAATTAACCCCTCTTGCAGTGCTCTCCATAAGGCTGTTGCAGTTTCGGTTTCTGACTGTTGAGACACGATCGCCAATGTCACCAAGTCAAATTGGTTACCAATACACGCCGCTAATTTCAACACATCCTGCGTCGCTTCTGGCAATTTCTGCAACTGTAATGCCATGAATTCAACGACATCATCCGTTAATGCTAATGCCTTCACAGAAGCAATATCACACTGCCAATTTACCGCATCAAAGTCAAACTGTATTAGCCTATCTTCATGCAGCACTTTGAGGAATTGTGTACTGAAAAATGGATTACCCTTTGTTTTTTGATAAACCAGTTGAGTTAATGGTTGTGCAACATCTAATGAACAACTCAGAGTATCAGCAACGAGGTGATTTAAGCTTTCTGTACTCAGTGGTGCTAAAGTAATTGTGTTAATAATGGTATTTACCTTGCCAATTTCCTCTAGAGTTAACATCAAAGGATGGGTAGTAGAAACTTCATTATCGCGATAGGCTCCAATTAATAACAAATACCCATTCTCGGAGTCACTCATCAGCAACTGCATTAACTTTAAAGATGCTGAATCTGTCCATTGCAAGTCATCCAAAAAAATCACCAAGGGATGTTCCTTTGTAGTAAATACTTGAATAAACTTTTGAAATAGTAAATTAAAGCGATTCTGCGCCGCTGTTCCTGAAAGTTCTAGTGCGGAGGGTTGTTTGTCAATAATTTGCTCTAGTTCAGGAATCACTTCAATAATCACTTGCCCATTGTCACCCAGCGCTGCTAGAATTTTGGTTTTCCAAGTTTCTAAATGAGTGTCACTTTCACTCAGCAATTGCCCCATTAAGTCACGAAATGCTTGCACAAAAGCTGAAAAAGGAATATTGCGATTAAATTGGTCAAACTTACCTTTAATGAAGTATCCCCGCTGACGGACAATCGGTTTATGAACTTCGTTAACAATCGCCGTTTTACCAATGCCAGAAAAACCTGCTACTAGCATGAGTTCCGTCTGATTATTAGTCACGCGGTCAAAGGCTTTTAGCAGAGTTTGAACTTCTGTTTCTCTACCATAGAGTTTTTCTGGAATTAGGAAGCGATCGCACACATCTCTTTGTGCAATCTGAAAATCCTCAATTTTGCCGATTTCCTGGAGTTGATGTAAACAAGTTTCTAAATTATATTTCAGCCCTAATGCACTTTGATATCGGTCTTCGGCATTTTTTGCCATCAATTTCATCACGATATCTGAAACTGACTTAGGAATTTTAAATTGCTCCAAAGGAGTGGGTTGTTTGGCAATATGACAATGTACCAACTCCATCGCATCGTTCGATTTAAATGGTAGTTCTCCTGTCAGAAACTCGTAAAAAGTGACACCTAAAGAATAAAAATCTGTGCGGTAGTCAATTCCACGATTCATTCGTCCTGTTTGTTCTGGAGATAAATAACCAAGAGTTCCTTCCAACACATTAGGACTCATCAGAGTTTGAGTTTCCCTTGGTAGCAGGGATGCAATACTAAAATCAATGAGTTTGATTTGTTTAGTTTCTGGATGAATGAGAATATTGGCAGGTTTGATATCTTTATGAATAATGCGATCGCGATAAAGTAAATCTAATGTTTTACAGATAGCGATCGCAATCTGCAAAAACTCAATGAGGGATAGTGCTGTTCCTCTCTTCCTCATCCATTCCTTTAGAGAAATTCCCCCAAAGTCTTCCATAACCAATGCATAGCCATTCTGGTATGGTTCCAGGCTATAGGTTTGAATAATTCCAGGTAGGTTAAGATTTTTAGCGATAGTATACTGATTGCGAAACTGCACCAGTTCAGTGAAACTGGGATAAGGATTTTTCAGCAGTTTAATCACTACAGGTTTTTGATCTGCTTCTCGACAGGCGCGATACACAAGAGTTCTTGAACCGTCGTAGAGTTGTTCGCTAACTTGATATCCGGGAATGATGACTTGGGTGCTAACCATACTACTGAATCTTTGAGACTTTTAGATTTAGTATTCCCATATACGCAAAATAATTTCCTACTAAGGTTAGTTACTATACCAATCCGGCTTCTTTGTACGCGCTCCTCTCTACCTGCTTTTGGGAAATATGGCTCACCTCACATCAAAAAATTAGCAACAGAAACGACATTCTGTTGCCAATTTTCAAGCGACTATAATTCTAAGTTTCCATTTCAAACAAACTTACTTGCTGCTGCAAACCGCTTGTTTATCTCTTCCCAATTAACCACATTCCACCAAGAATTTAAGTAATCGGCGCGGCGGTTTTGATACCTCAGATAATATGCATGTTCCCATACGTCATTGCCCAAAATTGGATATTTACCTTCACTGAGGGGACTGTCTTGGTTAGCTGTACTTGTCACTTCCAGCTTGCCATCTTTATTGCGGACTAGCCAAGCCCAACCACTACCAAATTGACTAGCACCAGCTTCGTTAAACTGTTTTTTGAAAGCTGCAAAAGAGCCAAAATTTTGATTAATTGCGGCGGCTATCTCTCCTGTTGGTTCTCCGCCACCTTTCGGCTTCATAATTTCCCAGAACATTGAGTGGTTCACATGTCCACCGCCATTATTACGTACTGTTTTGCGAATATCTTCGGGTATAGTGTCAAGTGTCTGCAACAGTTCTTCAACACTTTTGCTTTTGAGTTCTGGGTATTTCTTTAAGGCTGCATTCAGGTTTTTTACATAAGTTGCATGATGCTTATCATGGTGAAACTGCATCGTTCTAGCATCAATGTGTGGTTCTAGTGCATCGTAAGTATAGGGTAAAGGCGGTAGTTTGACAGCTCCTGTTGGGATTGGTATTGCGCTAGCAGGTGCTGAACTCCTGCTTGGAGATTGTTGTGCCAATGCACAAGCATTGAATGCAAAAGTACCAGCACCTGCTGTAAATAAAAACACAAAATGACGACGATTTATAGCCATAAAAGTTGTTGCAGCCAATCCATTAAATATCTGTTTGCAGTTTTTATTTTCTTAGATTTCGGCTGCAAATGATGCCAAAAAAAGTTGGATTAGAGGAAAGAACTATGAATTATGAATTTTTATCATAAACAATTCATAATTCATCAGTCCCTAATCCTTAATCTCGATTATCAGTTACCAAAATGCTGAATAATCGCCTCAGCAAATTCAGAACATTTTAAGGGTTCAACCGATGGTTCTAGTAACCGTGCTAAATCGTAGGTGACTTGACTGTTAGCGATCGCATCCCCCAAACCTTTCTTAACTAGGTCTGCGGCTTCTTGCCAACCCAGATACTCTAGCATCATCACACCGGACAAAATCAGCGAACCGGGATTAATCCGATCTAAGCCAGCGTGTTTAGGCGCAGTGCCGTGGGTTGCTTCAAAAATGGCACAGACATCACCAATATTTGCCCCTGGCCCCATTCCCAGTCCACCAACAATGGCAGCTGCGGCATCAGACAAGTAATCGCCGTTCAAGTTCATCGTTGCCAGAATTGAATACTCATCCGGTCTGGTTTGGATTTGTTGAAAAATACTGTCAGCAATCCGGTCATTCACCAACACCTTGTCTTTCCATTTACCATTACCGTGGGTTTCCCAAATTGAGTTAAGAACGTTTTCGACCTCATTGACAATTTGCACTTGTTTGTCTGCGGTGAGGCTGTCAAACCCTGGATCAATTTGACGAGCGTTTTCTTCCGAGGATATATCAGGATTTTTCTCCTTGTTACTCAAAATCCACGATTCTCGTTCAGTAACGGTTTCTGGGCGAAATTCGCTAGTTGCTAATTCGTAACCCCAATCACGGAAAGCGCCTTCGGTGTATTTCATGATGTTGCCTTTATGCACCAAAGTCACCTGTTGCTTGTGTTTGGGCAGGAGTAAGGCGTGTTTAATGGCACGCCGCACTAGGCGCTGAGAACCAGTTTTGCTAATGGGTTTGATGCCAATGCCAGAATCGAGGGGGATTCGCTTTTTCCCATGTTCTGGGGTAGCGGGGATCAGTTCTTCGTTGAGGATTTTAATCAAGCGATCGCCGATTTCGCTACCTTGGCGCCACTCAATACCTAAATAAATATCTTCCGTATTTTCCCGATAAACAATCACATCCAGCTTTTCTGGATTTTTATGGGGTGAGGGCGTACCTGCATAATAACGGCAAGGACGCACGCAAGTATACAAGTCAAAAATTTGCCGCAATGCTACATTTAGGGAACGAATACCGCCCCCGACTGGAGTGGTCAACGGCCCTTTGATAGCGACACCATATTCTTGAATTGCTGTTAAACTATCCTGAGGTAAGTACTGATATATACCGTATAAATCACAGGCTTCATCTCCAACATAAACCTTGAACCAACTAATTTGGCGCTTACCTTTGTATGCCTTTTTTACCGCAGCATCTAGTACATTTTGGGTAGCAGGCCAAATATCTATACCCGTGCCGTCGCCCCGAATAAAAGGGATAATTGGATTGTCAGGCACAACAGGTTCACCATTTTTGAAGGTGATTTTTGCTCCAGTTGTGGGGGGAGTAATCTTGTCGTACATACTTCACACGCTCCTGATAGATACGCCGCCACTTTTGAAAATCTTTCTTTGGCAGGCTTGCAGATATTACTGTGTCTTTTGTTCACCAAGTCATGAGGCGCAGTTTTTTCCCCTATTCCCCTTGTACAGCATTTGGGGGTGAGGTATGGATTTCAGTGAAACAATCGCAATTTTGTACGATCAAAAATAGTAAACTACTTTTCGCTATCAGTGTTTCGTCTTAGAAAACACCCGATAGCTGACCGCCTACAGGAAACGCTTTTTCACTGACCGCTAACATGAGTAATGGCATGACAGACCCAATGATTGTATCAGGCACTGCTAATGACATCGACTCCCTGCGACGACCGTTAATCGCTGGGTCTGAAAAAGTCCAGCAACAAATCATCTCACAGTTGGCAGACCTGGGTAATGAAGGATTAGATGTGCTGATGGAATTTTTACTGCAACGTCGTGAAAACCCAGCGACTTGGGTTGATGGCAAAGCCTACCAAGTCCTCTACAACTCTGATGCACCCAAAACCAAAGAATTCATGCAAACTAATTTTCCTGAGGGAATTGTACCTCTAAAATCAGACTGCGGGATTAATTACAATCCCTTGCAACAGCTACTTGCCCTCCAAGACTTCCAAGCAGCCGATCGCGAGACTATACAGAAAATGTGTGAACTAGCAGGGCCAACGGCTGTACAAAGAAAATGGTTGTATTTTACTGAGGTAGAAAATGCCCCTATTGTTGACTTACAAACCATTAACAACCTATGGTTAGTCCACTCTGAGGGTAAGTTTGGCTTTTCGGTGCAGCGAGAAATTTGGTTAAGTTTAGGAAAAAACTGGGACAAATTCTGGTCGAAAATCGGCTGGCAAAGTGGCAATAACTGGACACGATACCCCCATGAGTTTACCTGGGATCTGAGTGCCCCCAAGGGTCACTTACCCCTCTCTAATCAACTGCGGGGAGTACGAGTGATGTCTTCTCTACTATCTCACCCTGCCTGGTCTACAAGTCCAGAAAAATGATTTTGAGTTGAAGTAAAAAGAAATTATGATGAATGCCAGCAAGCGAGAATTCTACGTCATCATTGAGCGAGATGAGGATGGCTACTATGTCGGAGAAGTTCCTCAGCTAAAAGCTTGTTACAGCCAGAGAGAAACAATTGATGAGTTAATGGTAAATATTAAAGAAGTAATTGAACTTTGTTTAGAATCAGAAATTATATGAAGAAGAGTAAATTAGAAATGGAAGATGATCTGCTTTCAGAGTATGACTTAAAAATCTTAATAGTCAGAAAATTTGGCTCTGGGCGAAAGAGCTTTAGTGAAACAATAGACCTCTTGCAAAAGTCCTAATTTTTGCGCTCTTCTTTGCGCCTTTGCGCCTTTGCGCGAAACAATTGTTTGGAGAGTTTCCCTACTAATCTACAACTTCAAATCGGATCATGGCAAAAGTTCGTCTAGAAGATATTAAGCGAAGATTTAACAATGTCACTGCTATCGAGGACATTACCTTTGAAATTCCCGATGGAGAGTTTTGGGTTTTGGTTGGGCCATCAGGTTGTGGTAAATCTACAATTTTGCGAACGATCGCCGGTTTAGAAAGTGCTACATCTGGCAAACTCTTTATTGGCGATTCGCTAGTGAACAATGTCCCAGCCAGACAGCGAGATGTGGCGATGGTGTTCCAGAACTACGCTCTCTATCCTCACATGACAGTGGGGCAAAACATTGCCTTTGGGATGCAGATGCGGAAAGTTGACTCGAAAATCATTCAAGAACGAGTCGTGACGGTGGCGCGATCGCTTTCTCTCGAACATCTGCTAGATCGCAAACCCAAACAACTTTCTGGGGGACAACAACAACGGGTAGCATTAGGGAGAGCGATCGCTCGCGAACCACAAGTATTTTTACTTGATGAACCTTTGTCTAATTTAGATGCCCAATTGCGAGACGATACACGGGCAGAATTGAAACAGCTACATCAAGAATTAGGCATCACAACTGTCTACGTCACCCACGATCAGGTTGAAGCGATGACTTTGGCTGATAAAATTGTCGTGCTAAATCGCGGACGGATTCAACAAATCGGCGATCCTCAAAGCATTTATGCGCGTCCCGCTAATCAAATGGTGGCGACTTTTCTAGGCAATCCCCCAATGAATATTTTGCCTGCAATCTATAAGGGTGATGGTTTTGATGTCTCTGGGCAGCTATTAGCAATTCCACCACATGTGCGGGATAATTTGCGTCTGCCCCAAGGACAAAGTTTTGATTTGGGGATTCGTCCAGAGCATATTTTGATTAACGAACTGCAAGAGCAAGCAGAAGATAATCAAAGTCAGCTAGTTGTGGAAGTTAAGGTAGTGGAACCCTTGGGGAGAGAAACCTTGATTCGTGCAGCTTTACCCAGATCAACGGCGTTGCTGAATATTCAAACAGGTGGGAATGTGCGTTTGCGTCCAGGCGATCGCCTTTCTCTGCAACTAGATTTAAATCAGTTGTTTGTGTTTGATCCCAAGACTGGGATTAGAATTTTGCCTCAAGAGTAACTGTCATTTAGCTTCAATTAAAAATACAGAATTAAACAAGAATCCTTAATTTGGCTTCAGAATCTCCATCTTTGTGATCAGAGATTCTTTTCGGGTTTTGCCACAGGGTTCAGCGCTTTGACAATCATTAACTGATTCTAGTTTATAAAAAGCACGTACTTTCTTATTTAAAAAAGCTGCTTGTTCTGCACAAATATCAAATGATGCACCTACATTATGTTCAGTTCCCTTTTCATCTACTAAAGTTACATAGCACATAAGGTCGCCATTTACCATCTCTTTAACTGTGCCAGTTTTTGGTTGTTTGGTTGTAGCTTTCTGAGTTTTGTCAATCTCAGCTTGATTTTCTGTAGGAATTTTCTTAGCAGATTCAGTTTGAGATTGGGTATTTGTTGGAGTTATCTTTGAAGATTCCGTTTTAGTTTGCTCAACGGTATTTGTTTGAGTTTCCTTAGCAGCATCAGTTTGCGAGTTACCACAACTTACTATCCCTAGGGAGCAAATAATCAAGACAGTGGTTGGAATGAATTTTTTCATTGCGTATATTTTTACAGTACATAAATCCTAGATTTACTCTCCTGCAAAATTTTCAAAACGTCAAATTATTATTTTGTATTATTCATGTATCCCCTTGCCTGTAGGGTGAGCATGACAAAGGATGAAAATTTCATTCTTTTCTGCCCCTTGTCTTATTTTCAAGATAGTCTAATAACAATTTTCTTCGCTTACCTAGATATGCAATTTAAGCTACTTGCTTTCTCTGGGATTTTGCTAACTCTCTAGGAGCAAATGCCCCATTTTCTGTAATTATGGCTGTAATCAACTCAGCCGGGGTGACATCAAAAGCTGGGTTGTAAAAATCTACACCAGATGGCGTGAGGATAGTGTCGCCAATTTGGTATATTTCCTCTGGGTTACGCTCCTCAATGGGGATTTTGCTACCATCAGATAACTCAAAATCTATGGTGGAAAGGGGAGCCGCGACGAAGAAAGGAATATTATGGGCTTTGGAGACGATCGCTAAACTATAAGTACCAATTTTGTTGGCAGCATCGCCGTTGGCAGCAATTCTATCAGCACCAACAACTACAGCGTGAATCAAACCCTGCTTCATGCAATGGGCAGCCATATTATCAGTAATTAATGTAACTGGAATACCTTCTTGGACGCATTCCCAAGCTGTGAGTTTTGCACCTTGCAAGCGGGGACGGGTTTCGTCAGCAAACACACGCGCCAAACGCCCTTCTCTCCAAGCGGAACGCACAACACCTAAAGCGGTACCGTAACCAGCAGTAGCTAGCGCCCCAGCGTTGCAGTGGGTAAGTATCGTCAGCTTTTCTGGAGTCCTTGGCAAAACTGCCAAACCGCGATCGCCGATCGCCTGACAGGTTTGTAAATCTTCAACATTGATAGCTTGAGCAGTTTGGAAGAGGGTTTGTTTGATTTCTTCTACTGTTCCCAGCGTTTCGTAAGCGGCTTTCATCATGCGGCTAATTGCCCAAAATAAATTTACCGCCGTCGGACGAGTAGAACGCAACAACTGGGCAACTTTATCTAAGCTATCTAAAAACTCATGGCGATCGCTTGTCTCAATTTCCCTGGCCCCAAGATACATTCCATATGCCGCAGCCACACCAATTGCTGGCGCACCTCGGACAATCATCGTTTTAATCGCCCGCGCCATATCTTCACTGCGGTGAATTTCCACAAATGCATACTCATTGGGTAAGCGGGTTTGGTCAATTAGTGACACTGAGTCGTTGTGCCAAATAACGGGATAAACCTGGTTTGTGGAAGGTGTCATAGGAAGAGTTGGTTAATAAGCATCAAGTCGCTAATTAGTGCTTGTTAGCACTCTGGTAGTTTAACACGCTACATTGGTGTCAGCTTCGTTAAAACCCTGGAATTGTGTAGCAGAAAACACGTATTGAATATCTTGCGAAGAAACACATCTGAGAGGATGTTTGAAAAGTATTATTGCTAACATTAAAACCTCAGAAACCTAACCCCCCGAGCAAGCCTTCCCTACAAGGGAATGGGGGTTTCAAAGCCTCTCCCCGAAGCGGGGAGAGGTTTGGAGAGGGGTTGTTGGTATATTTTACGACTTTTCAAACAACATCTGAGGATACAGCGTTCAGTCCCAATTTGGTATGTTTTTGGTATTCTCATGTGTTCAAAGCTAATTTTCATTAGTTGCCTAGAAAAACTGATACTTATAAAAATAACCTCTGTACTAGAGGTTATCTTTATAAAAGTATTTTAGAGTGTAGACAATTTACTTAAACTAGATTAACTGGACACAGCAGATAGTTGCTGCTCAAAGAAAGCTTGTAAGACTCTCTCTGCTATTTGATGACTAGTTAAACCTAATTCTGTCTTAGATTCATTTGGTTCGGCATGATCTACTAACACATCTGGCACACCGAAGCGCTTCACCGGAACTAGAATATCGGCATCCATTAGGGATTCAGCGATCGCAGAACCAAAGCCACCCATAATACAGCCTTCTTCCAGGGTGATGACGCGCCCAATTTTCTTAGCCAAAGGCAAAATCAACTCGGTATCCAACGGTTTAGCAAAACGGGCATTAATCACAGTCGCTTCAATGCCGTGTTCACTGAGAATTTCAGCGGCTTGCATTCCTGGATAGACCATTGTGCCATAGGCGACGATTAAAACATCATCGCCAGTGCGAAGAATTTCCCCTTTACCGATTTCTAAAGGTTCCCAGCCTTCTTCCATCAGGGGCACACCGTAGCCATTACCACGAGGGTAGCGCATTGCGATCGGGCCGCTGGTATGGTTAACGCCAGTCACTATCATGCGTTGGAGTTCTGCTTCGTCTTTGGGTGCCATCATTACCATGTTAGGAATGCAACGCATATAAGCGATGTCATACATACCTTGGTGGGTGGGGCCATCAACACCAACAATTCCTGCTCTGTCCAAGCAGAAGAATACTGGTAGATTTTGGATGCAGACATCGTGAATTATCTGGTCATAAGCGCGTTGCAAAAAGGTAGAGTAGATAGCAGCGACGGGACGCATACCTTCAGTTGCAAGACCCGCAGCTAGAGTGATGGCGTGTTGTTCGGCAATACCGACATCAATATATTGATTGGGCAGTTTTGCCTGAAGTTTGTCTAAGCCTGTCCCTGTTGCCATCGCCGCAGTAATCCCAATGATTTTCGGGTTTTGTTCGGCAAGTTTCACTAGAGTGTGGGAAAAGACTTTGGCATAAGCGGGGGGTTTGGGTTTGCTGGAGGGGATAGCTTTGCCAGTTGCTACGTTGAAGGGGCTTTGGGCATGGTAGCCTACTTGGTCTTGTTCGGCAATTTCATAGCCTTTACCCTTGACTGTTGCTACATGTACCAACACTGGGCCTGGTATCTGATGTGCTTGTTGGAAGGTGGCAATCAATTCTTCTAAATTATGCCCATCCACTGGCCCAATATAGGTAAAGCCAAGTTCTTCAAAAACTGCCCCTACCTTGGGAACAGCTAAACGCTTCATACCTTCTTTGATGCGTCCTAGTTCGGGGGACAAGGATTCACCAACAAAGGGAATTTGCTTGAACTGCTCCTCAAGATTATCCTTAAGAAATTGCACTGGTTGACTGAGGCGCATTTTGTTGAGGTAGCGGGGAATTGCGCCGACGTTGGGAGATATGGACATCTCGTTGTCGTTGAGAACAACTAACAGGTTAGTTTTCGGCAAGTGTCCAGCGTGATTAATGGCTTCCAAAGCCATACCCCCAGTCAGCGCCCCATCGCCAATCACAGCAACGGCTTTAAATTTTTCCCCTTTTAAGTCTCGCGCTACAGCCATGCCCAATGCCGCTGAGATACTGGTAGAAGCATGTCCGGCACCAAAGTGGTCAAACTTGTTTTCACAGCGCTTGAGATAACCGGCAATTCCGTCTTTTTGCCTGAGGGTGTGAAAGTTACTGTAGCGTCCTGTGAGTAGTTTATGGGGATAAGCTTGGTGTCCTACATCCCAAATAACTTTATCCCGATCTAAATCCAGCGTTTGGTAAAGCCCTAGTGTTAATTCTACAACACCCAACCCTGGTCCCAGGTGTCCCCCAGTTGCTGCTACGGTTTGAAGATGCTTGTCTCGAATCTGACGGGCAATCTGTTGCAGTTGTCGAACAGATAAACCGTGCAACTGATTGGGATGAGTGATTTCGCTCAGATGCATATTATACGGTTTTCCTCTCTAAGTCTCTAGTTTCGGTATTCTGATTTTCCCACGGTCGGGTTGCCCGCTGAATCAAACTCTTACATTGTTACTAAGTTGTAGTGGACAGTATAACTTTGTAATTGGTGAGTTAGCCAGTTTGCCCTGCTAGAGCCGCATTCCCCATCTTTTTCTAAGGGGATTCTGGGCTATTTGGAACACTAGGAACCTCTGGTGTTTCTGGTTGCTGCTGTTGTCGTTGCAAATATTTACTCAATAGATAAGCCATATCACCCCTGGTCATTGGTCGTAATGGGGCAATATTGCCTTGGGCATCTGTATTGATAAACCCTTCGGTAACTACTGTGGCGATCGCTTTTCTGGCCCAAGCAGGGATCGACGCCTGATCGGGGCTTGAGGACAGAGTTTCATTAACAGTGTCATCGGGAAATTGAAATACACCATAAGCTTGGGCAAAAATTGCAAAAGCTTCTGCTCTTGTTACCCTTTGGTTAGGGAAAAACATATTGCCGCGATAACCTTTCATAATATCAGTTTTTAAGGCTATCTGAATATCATTAAATGCCCAATTAGAAGGCGTGACATCTGGAATTACTAGATTTTCTTTGCTAACAGCTTGCCTTTTATCTAGTCGAAATGCTTTTACCATAATCGAGGCTAATTCTGCCCGTGTGAGCAACCTTTCTGGATAAAACTTACCATCAGAAAAGTTGGTCATCAATTTGGCGGTAATTACCTTTTGAATAGAATCAGATGGTATTGCCGAAGCCGTTTCTGGCACTGGCACCTGAGCAATTGCTGGCAAGTTTTGTAGCAGTGCCACTATGGAGAGAACAATTGAAAGCTGACGCATCACTATAACCACTTTAAGCTGCTACTGCAAATAATAAAAGCTGCGTTACTTAGATAAATTCTCAGTCTAGTGTAACTAGATTCTGTAACTCAGCTATTTCTATTACATCTAGTGACGAATTTAGGCTTAGTAATGTTGCTTGCATAGCTACCAAGTATAGTTTGCAAGCTGTAGCAGGGTGCTTATAAACTAAATAAAGCATCTAAAATTTAAATATTTACTTGCCACTTCAGTCAGTAATATCTTAAGAATCAACCTTTGTATTAGTTCACTAAAACAGGGGTTAAATCTGTGAACAGTGAATAAGGAACGAGAAAAAACTTGTTTTTTACCTTCTATCTTTTCGCGTTATCTGCCCACTAATATGGACTATAGCCAGTTTTTCAGGAGTTTTGGGAATGACCGCAGCAGCAGATCCCGTGAAGTTGATGAAGCAAGAAGTTGGCAAAGCCGCCGCCGCTTTGGTTAAATCAGGTTCGATTGTCGGGTTGGGTACGGGATCAACCACAGCGTATACAATTCAGTTTTTAGGCGATCGCCTAAAGTCTGGCGAACTCAAAGATATCGTTGGCGTCCCCACTTCGTTTCAGTCAGAAGTTCTAGCAAAGCAGTACGGTGTCCCTCTCACCACCCTAGATGCTATCGACCACATCGATATCGCTATTGATGGGGCGGATGAAGTAGACCCGCAAAAGAATTTGATTAAAGGCGGCGGTGCAGCACATACCCGCGAAAAAGTTGTAGATTACCTGGCAGAACAGTTCATTGTCGTAGTAGATAGTGGTAAATTAGTAGACCGCTTGGGTTCTAGTTTCGCCGTGCCGGTGGAAGTGATACCAATGGCAATCACTCCCGTGACTGATGCGATCAAAAAACTTGGTGGCAAACCTGAACTCCGCATGGGTGTAAAAAAAGCTGGCCCAGTCATCACCGACCAAGGGAACTTCGTATTAGATGTCACATTTGATTCTATTGATGACCCAGCCGATCTTGAAAAAACGCTGAATAACATTCCTGGCGTTTTGGAAAATGGTATCTTCGTCAATTGTGTCGATTTAGTTTTAATTGGCGAAGTCAAAGATGGTCAGCCACTAGTGCGGCAACTGTAACGATTGTAAATTTTAGATTTTAGATTGTAGAGGAATCTAAAATCTAAAATCCCATTGGCAGAAGTCAAAGGATAATTTGGCCCCCGGCGATCGCGCCTATAAAATAAATTGAAGAGCGCGATTTTCTTGTAATCAAGCCTCTTGAGATAAAGCAGATAAAAATGAGAAACATTACTCTCGAAAATATCACTCAAGCCGTGATTGAGCACGGTGATAAAGGCAAGACTCATGCACGCCTTTCTGAGATTTATACCAGCCTGATTCGACATCTGCACGCCTTTGTGCAGGAGGTGAATCTGACGGAACAGGAGTTATCGCTCTTGTGCGATTTTCTCATTCGGGCAGATCGCTACACAAAAGAGATACCGAATGGGGAAATTCATATGCTGCTCGACTTGCTGGGAATCTCAGAGCTAGTGGTTCTATTGCATAACAAGAGTAGCACAGCTACTGAAAGTAATCTGGAGGGTCCTGTCTATGTAGCGGATGCGCCAGAGCGCAACATGGGCGATCGCCTCGGAATTGATCGCGACGGCAATACGCTCTTCCTATTAGGACGCGTCTTAGACCTGAACAACAAACCAATTGCCAATGCGCTTCTTGATGTCTGGCAGTCAAATTCAAAGGGACTCTATGACCTTCATGATGCATCCCAGGCAAAGGGTAACTTCCGAGGTCGTTTCAGAACCAATTCGGACGGCTCTTACGTATTTGAAACGGTTGTGCCAATAGGGTACACTATCCCATCAAGCGGACCGTGCGGTGAGCTGCTACAGCTTTTGGGACGACATACCCAGCGAGCAGCCCATATTCATTTTAAGTTGAGTGCTGCAGGCTATATACCCCTGACTACACAAATTCATATTGATGGAGATCCGCACCTCGATTCAGATACAACGTTCGCGGTCAGATCTGCCATCATTAAGCTGCAAAAACATGAGACACTCGACAAACTCAACGCATACAATCAAAGCAAACCTTTCTATACAGCCGAGTTCGACTTTGTGCTACAAACGACCGACCAACAGACAAATGCGCCTTAGAGCTTGGAAGGTCATTGGTTGTTGATTATTAGTTAGGCTTATTTTCCATTACTGGCCAAAGCTTTACCGCTTCAATTACATCCACTGGTGAGGAAGTGGGAATAATTCGGGTAAGTTGGAAGCCGGCTGCTTTTAGGAGCGATCGATATTCTGCTTCAGTGCGTTCGCGTCCGCCAGTCATCACCAGCATATTTATGTCAAGTAGTTTGCCAAAGGATGGTTCATTACCAGAGGCAATCACCTGTTCAAACAGCAAGAGTTTGCCATTTTCTGTCATCGCCTGATGGCAATTCTTCAAAATAGTAAGGGATTTTTCATCATCCCAGTCGTGGATGATGTACTTGAGCAAATAAGCATCACCACCAGATGGGACTTTTTCAAAGAAGCATCCTCCAACAGTCATGCAACTGTCTGCAAAACCTTCTGCTTGCAAGCGAGGTTTTGCATTCTCTATGACGTCCGGCACATCAAAGAGAATGCTTTTGAGTTTGGGATTTTCTTTGAGGATAGTAGTAATTAAACTACCTTGTCCACCTCCGATATCCACCACAGTATCAAATGGGGAGAAATCATAGTTAGTTATAATTGCTTCAAGTACTGTAGCGTTTAGATTGGTCATTGACCGATCAAAAAGTTTGCCACCTTCAGGATTTTGAGCATAGTAATCCCAAATGTTCATGCCAGCGACATGATCAAAAGCGATTTCGCCAGTTTTGATGCTGTGTAGCAAGTTACCCCAACCTACGTAATGGGCTTGTCCCAGTTCAGAGATTGCAAAAAAACGCAATGAACCAACAGTATCTGTTTGTAACGTCGCCGCCAAGGGCGTCAGGGAAAAGTAGTGGTTTTCATCCTCAGCAAATATGCTGACACTGGCAAGGGCACGCAGTAAGCGGTATAAAGATGGCGCATGTGTGTTAGTTATTGCAGCCAATTCCTCGGCAGTTTTGGGTTGTTCCTGGAGGTAGTCAGCAATACCGAGCTTCGCAGCAATATAAATTGCTTGTGATACCCAAAAGCCAGAAATCATTTGCAGCATGGCAATGGATGGGGGGAGTTCAGTACTAGGGGTTACGTCTAATTGAGTCATATTAATTTTGTCTTTTGTTTAGTTGTTGGTTGTTCACCAATAACTTCTATTCAAAACTAATGTCTCATGATTTTATTTACATTTTGGCTATGTCAAGTTGCGTGTCGGCATCTTTCCAAGCTGTTGCGAATTCGGCTTGTATGAGTTTAGCTGCATCATCTTTGCTTTGTGCCTGCAAACTTGCCTGCAAACCAAATAGAGAACGTCCATTATGGGGATATTTTTCTAAATCGGCACGAAAGACTTTCTCAGCTTCCGCATAATCACCCTTAGCCAAAAGCACACCGCCCAAAGATTCTCGTATAGGAAAGTACCAGTCTGGTGGTTCTACGTAATCGAGAGCATCTTCTGCTGCCACGGCTTTTTCTAACAATTTAATGGCAGATTCATAGTCATGCTTGGCTTTGGCAATTTTCGCGTCTAGAAATTGTGTAGCAATGTCTAAAATACGACTGGCGGGACTGAACCCAATGGTTGCGGTGATGGGAATTGTCTGTTTTGTGGCTAACAATGCACGGCTTTGGGCTGCTGCATCTTCAAGTTTGCCTGTGGCAGCGATCGCCATGCCGCGAGTAAAATGCCAGAGTGCTGTAGTAGTGGGCAGTTTGGCATCAGGTGCAGGAGTGTTTAAGATGGCATCCCAGTTCCCAAAACGCGCCTGAATTAGCATTTTGCTGCCTAGAATTCCTTCAAGCATTGGCATATATGGGTCAATAGCAGTAGCATTGGCGACCAATTGATTTGCGGCTTTGAGAGCATCTTGGTATCTTCCTGCCATGCTGCTGGCCACCATAAGGAAATATACGTTGTGGTTATAGTACATCATGGGGTAAGTGCCGTGGACTTGATACTTGTGGATATAAGCATCATCTTGAGCGATCGCCTGTTGGTTTGCCCGCATTGCCCCTTGATAATCTCCCACACGAAAATAGATATGGGCAGGCATATGTACTAAATGTCCCGCAGCAGGAACTAAAGTTTCCAGTCGTTTGGCACTGTTGAGAGCACGTTCTGGGAAAGGCGAGGCTTCCACTGCATGGATGTAGTAGTGATTGGCTCCAGCATGATTCGGGTCGCGTTTGAGTACCGATTCTAAAACAGCTACAATTTTTTCTGTATCTGGCTGGGGTTTGCCATCTTTAGTCCAGTGTTGCCAAGGGTGCAGATCCATCAAGCTTTCAGCGTAAAGTGTTGCCGCATCTAAATCATCAGGATAGTGTTTGACTAGAGTTGCCATTGCTTTTGCGTAGTCCACCGCTAGTTGATACAAGTCTGCACGAGGTTCTTGAGAGTAACGCTTTGCCAAGGCGTTAATATATTCCTGTTCTTGGGCAGATGCTTGGGTGGACAATGCCAAAGCTTGCTGTATTGCTTGGTAAGCCGCTGTTTCTCGGCTGGGGTCTACATCCAAGTTAATGTTCGGCCCTTGCGCCAGGGCAATACCCCAGTATGCCATTGCCAGATGCGGATCAAGTTTGGCAGCGTGTTGAAAGGAACGCACCGCCTCGTCATGGTTAAAGGCGTAAATTAAACTTAATCCCTGCTCGAAAAACTGTTGTGCTTGGGGATTAGGTGTAGAAACTGGATGGTGCAGCGTGCCAAGTCCAGATATTAAGGAATAGGGTGGTTTTGCTTGAGCGTAGATGGGAAGCAGCTTGTCGTCAGACATCGCCGCGCTAGGAGCGACTAAAGATAGTACAAGCACCCAAATTAAAAATAAGTACTTCATTATCTATATTCCTTTTTTTCAAGCTCTCTTTTTAAGATTCAAGTGCCATATTTTCTCTAAGGTGGCAACTTGTTGGCGTAGAACAGCAGCGCGGTGTTTCTTATAAAATTTAAAACTTGTAAATAAAATTAACGGAATGATAATGCAAAATCCGATAAGTATGCTGACAGATACATCTGCCTGATTCTGGGAGTGTGAATTAGGGGAGTCCGTTGGTCGCTGAGCGGTGAAATTTAATTGCATTCATGCCTCCATAGATATGCTAAGTAGTTGTTCTAGTAAAAGACTTCATTGCAAAGCTTGTCGTTTTCTGATGCCACTGGCTATATTTTCTGTTTTCCACACAAATATTTTGCCTACTGTGGCAAACATTTATTAGGTGATGCAAGCGTACTACTAAAATAAAATGAACAAAGTGCGTAAATAACCACAGAGAGAAGTCGGAGCGGCGGCTTGGGCCGTTGGCGCAGCCTCTTTGAAAGAGATTCTGAACTTCTCCCAAGGGGAGACCAAGGCGAACGGTCTAAACACCGATAAACACTGATAAATTTGTACCTCAGCCGACTAGGAAACGCTATAAATTGCTGAAATATTTTTGTAGCTCACGATACTTATGGCTGGTCTTTCTGAATTTAAGACCTTATTAGTAGCAATTTTAGATTTGAAACCTTAGATTTTAAATTGGGAATAAATTAAAAATTCAGTAATGCTATACAGACGATTTGGGCGCACAGAATTACAGATGCCAGTGTTTTCCTGCGGCGGCATGAGATACCAGTTCAAATGGCAAGATGTTCCTGATAGTGAAATTCCTGCTGATAACCAAGCGAATCTCGAAGCGACTATTAGACGGGCAATTGAGGTTGGCATTAATCATATTGAAACTGCGCGTGGTTATGGCACTTCCGAAATGCAGTTAGGAAGAATATTACCTAAGTTTCCTCGTGAACAATTGATTGTTCAAACCAAAATAGGCCCAGAGGCAGATGCGAAAAAGTTCCGCCAGACCTTTGAACAATCACTGCGAAATCTCCAGTTAGATTATGTTGACCTACTGGGGTTGCACGGCATTAACCATGCTGAATCATTGGACTACAGCATCCGTCCCGGTGGCTGTTTGGAAGTGGCGCAGCAGTTGCAAGCTGAGGGAAAGGTGAGATTTATCGGCTTTTCCACACATGGCTCAACAGAATTAATTGTGCAGGCAATTAATACCAACCAATTTGATTATGTGAACATGCACTGGTACTACATTAATCAATGGAATTGGGCTGCAATTGAAGCAGCTAACCGTCACGATATGGGCGTGTTTATTATTAGCCCATCTAATAAGGGAGGTTTATTGTATGAACCATCGCAAAAGTTAGTAAATCTTTGTGCCCCATTGAGTCCGATGGTGTTTAATGATTTGTTTTGTTTAAGTCATTCTCAGGTACATACTCTGAGTTTAGGAGCAGCAAAGCCACAAGATTTTGATGAACACCTGAAGACTTTAGAATTACTAGATGAGGCATGGTCAATTTTGCCACCAATTTTGGCACGGTTGGAAGAAGAAGCGATCGCTACTTTGGGAGAAGATTGGGTGAAAACCTGGCAGACTAGTTTACCCAGCTTTGAGGAAACCCCAGGTAAGGTAAATATCCGGGTGATTTTGTGGCTGCGGAATTTGGCGATCGCCTACGATCTGGTAGAGTATGCCAAAATGCGCTACAACCTGCTAGGTGATGGTAGTCACTGGTTTCCTGGCAATAAAGCAGACCGACTAAACGAACTCGACTTAAGGCAATGTCTATCTAAAAGTCCCCACGCTCATAGAATCCCTCAGTTTCTAGAACAAGCGCATCAAATGTTAGGGGGTGAAGCAGTCAAACGTCTATCTCGAACTTAGAAGCTCGAACTTAGAAGAAATTGGGAATTGTGGAAGCAGAGGGGCAGAGTTTTTATGCTTGTTCACGAGTATCAAAGACTGATTAACGGAGTTCTGAACCTCATTAACGGAGTTCTGAACCTCATTAACGGAGTTCTGAACCTCATTAACGGAGTTCTGAACCTCATTAACGGAGTTCTGAGCCTCATTAATGGAGTTCCGAGCTTCATTGTTGCATTCTAAAATATAGCGGTTATCAGTTGAGTGCAATACAGACCTAACCCCCAGCCCCTTCCCTACAAGGGAAGGGGAGTAAGATTCAAAGCCTCTCTCCTAAAAGGAGAGAGGTTTGGAGAGAGGTCAAACTGTATTGCATCCAAACGAGAACCGCTATATATCTCCCCTGCCCCATTCCCCATTCCCCATTCCCCATTCCCCATTCCCCATTCCCCATTCCCCAGTTAGTCAGATTTTGCAGCACTCGTTGATTTATTCGCCGTCGGTACAACCAGCACCTTATCAACACGGTTGCCATCCATATCCATCACCTCAATACGCATACCCTGCCATTCAAAATGATCTGCCGCCGCTGGGATACGACCTAAATGGGTGATGACAAAGCCGCCTAATGTTTGATAGCTGCCTCGTTCCTCAGATTCCCACTCCTCCATACCGAAAATTTCAAAAAACTCTTCCACAGATAACATTCCATCCAAAAGCCAGGAACCATCCTCACGTTGCACAGCTTGTGGATCATCTTGTCCATCCGCAGAAGGAACATCACCGACAATTTCGCTCATGATGTCGTTAAGAGTAACTAATCCTTGAATCACGCCGTATTCATCGACTACCACCGCCATGTGAGTGATAGTTTGTTTGAACAATTCCAAAACTTTTAAGCCTCGCGTGCTTTCTGGCACAAATACAGGCTGTCGCAATCCCACTGTTAAATCTAGGGCATCACCTCGAAAACTCCGGGCTAATAAGTCGGTGACTGGGATAATTCCCAGCACATTGTCAAGTCCCCCCTGACAAACCGGATATCGGGAGTAGGCACTATCAACCATCTTCTGGCGGTTTTCTTCGGCAGAGTCATCTAAATCTAGCCAAACAATATCCGGACGGGGTGTCATAAAGGAGTTGACAGGGCGATCGCCTAAACGAAAGACTCGCTCCACCATATCCTGTTCGGCTTCCTCGAAGGTTCCCGCCTCGGTGCCTTGCTCTATTAAGATTTTGATTTCTTCCTCAGTAACTTGCGGCTCGGTAGAGGGTGTAATGCCCAAGACTCGCAGTACCATATCTGTAGAAGCACTTAAGAGATACACCATTGGAGAAGCGATCGCAGCTACGGCTCGCATCGGAATAGCGACAATTGACGCAATTCGTTCTGGGTTGTTTAATGCCAGACGCTTCGGCACTAGTTCGCCGACAATTAGCGACAAATAAGTAATGATCAAAACTACTACCCCAAAGGCGAGCGGTTCACTATAGGGTGCCAACAAGGGCACAAGCCGCACATAGACTGCTACTCGGTTGGCAATTGTTGCACCTCCGAAAGCACCAGTTAGGATACCAATCAGGGAAATACCAACTTGAACGGTTGACAAGAAATGATTGGGAGACTCTGCTAGTTTCAATGCTGCTTTTGCTTTGACATCCCCTTGATTGGCAAGCTGCTGTAGCCTAACTTTCCGCGCCGAGACAATCGCCATCTCAGACATAGAAAATACACCGTTGGCAATAATTAGAACCAAAATGATTAAAATTTCAAAAGTGATGGAGGACATGTTTAAAATTGCCGCTTATCAGTGCGAACTTAGCTTAATCCCTAGTATCTAGTATTAAAGGTGTTTCTATAAACGCTCTAACTGTACATAAAGTAGTAGTTATATATCTTCAGTCTATTAGTAGTTATGTATTATTCTTCCACAAAAAGAATGAGACGGCTGTTAACACTTTTAAAATGGTGGACATAAGCTGCCTCCAAATTTTCTCATCTGCAACGACTCCCACCCAAACGTAGAATTTATGGCATTTTCTTCTATTGTGCGTGCTTTGGCGCGATCGCCGCTCACCACTGAATTCATATCTAAACTTAATCGACAACAAGAATTGCGGTTAAATGGCATTCCTCGCCTACCCAAAGGCTTGGTGGCTTCGGCGTTGGCGCAAGCTGAGGGCAACAATTTATTTGTGGTGTGTGCCACGTTGGAGGAAGCTGGACGCGTTTACGCACAACTGGAGGCAATGGGATGGAAGAGTGTGTATTTTTACCCTACCTCCGAAGCTTCCCCATACGAACCTTTTGACCCGGAAACCGAGATGAGTTGGGGACAAATGCAGGTGTTGGCAGATTTGGTCAAAAGTCAAGAGTCAAGGGGAGCCAGTGCGTTGGGCGGCTCTGCCGACTTGAAGCAACTGGCGTTCAAAAGTCAGGAGTTATTGACTAATAACCAGGGACAGATGGCAATTGTTGCTACTCAAGTGGCCTTGCAACCACATTTACCACCACCAGAAGCTTTTACATCTTTTTGCTTGACTCTGAAGCGGGGGATGGAATTTGACCTAAATGCTTTCAGTGAGAAAATAACTATTTTGGGATACGAGCGAGTGCCTCTGGTGGAAACGGAAGGACAATGGAGTCGGCGTGGCGATATTGTTGATGTATTTCCGGTTTCGTCTGAGTTACCCTTGCGATTGGAATGGTTTGGGGACGAAATCGAGCAAATCCGGGAATTTGACCCAGCAACTCAACGTTCAGCACTCGATAAAATTGATCAGTTAGTTCTTACTCCTACTAGTTTTGCTCCCATCGTTATGGCAGCGCTTAAAGATAGTGCTGAGTTCCGAGTGCTGAGTGGGGAGTTAAATTCTGACTCAGCACTCAACACTGAGGATTCAGGATTGGTTGAAGGTAGTCGTCGCTTTTTGGGATTAGCCTTCGAGCAACCCGCCTCACTCCTAGATTACTTACCAGAAAACACCCTGATTGCTATTGATGAGCCAGAACAGTGTCATGCTCATAGCGATCGCTGGGTGGAAAATGCCCAGGAGCAATGGTCTGTAGTCAGTGAGCAGTTATCTCTGATCAATGGATTACCTCAGATTCACCGTTCGTTTGATGAGTCCCTGGCTGACGTTGCGAAATTTAAAACATTATATTTGTCGGAACTGGCAGAAGAAAATAGTGGAATTAATCTTGCTAGTAGATCTGTGCCAGTCACGCCACACCAGTTTGCCAAACTAGCTGAAACCATCCGCCAAGAGCGCGATCGCAATTTTTCTAGCTGGCTGATTTCTGCCCAGCCTTCACGTTCTGTGTCTCTGTTGCAAGAACACGACTGTCCGGCGCAGTTTATTCCTAATCCCCGCGACTACCAAGCGATTGACAAGCTCCAAATCAACCATATTCCAGTAGCTCTCAAGTATTCCGGTCTTGCCGAACTAGAAGGCTTTATCATGCCTACGTATCGGCTAATAGTCGTTACAGATCGGGAATTTTATGGGCAGCACTCCCTGGCGACTCCCGGCTATCTCCGCAAGCGTCGTAAAGCTATTTCTAAGCAAGTCGATGCTAATAAGCTGCGTCCAGGCGATTATGTGGTTCACCGAAATCACGGTGTTGGCAAATTTGTCAAGTTAGAAAGCCTAACAATTAACGAGGAAACTCGTGATTATTTGGTGGTGCAGTATGCTGACGGTTTACTCAGAGTCGCCGCTGATCAAGTAGGTGCGCTATCCCGATTCCGCAGCACAGGTGATAAAGCACCGGAACTCAACAGGATGACCGGTAAAGCTTGGGAAAATACCAAGAACAAAGTCCGCAAAGCCATCAAGAAGTTGGCGGTGGATTTGCTGAAACTGTATGCAGCGCGATCGCAACAACAAGGCTTTACCTATCCCAAAGATATGCCTTGGCAAGAGGAAATGGAAGATTCTTTCCCTTACCAACCCACAACAGATCAGCTCAAAGCTGTACAAGATGTGAAACGCGACATGGAAAGCGATCGCCCAATGGATCGCTTAGTTTGTGGAGATGTCGGTTTCGGGAAAACAGAAGTGGCTATCCGCGCCATTTTCAAAGCAGTCACCGCTGGTAAACAAGTCGCCCTGCTTGCACCGACTACCATCCTCACTCAGCAGCACTACCACACTCTCAAAGAACGCTTTTCTCCCTACCCTGTAAATGTCGGTTTACTCAACCGTTTCCGTTCTGCTGAAGAACGCCGCGATATTCAAAAGCGATTAGCAACAGGTGAATTAGATGTGGTGATCGGAACGCATCAACTTTTGGGTAAAGGCGTAGGATTCCGGGATTTAGGACTGTTGGTGGTGGATGAGGAACAGCGGTTTGGGGTGAATCAAAAAGAGAAAATCAAAAGTCTGAAAACTCAGGTTGACGTGCTGACTCTCTCCGCTACTCCCATTCCCCGGACTCTGTATATGTCTTTGTCAGGAATTCGGGAAATGAGTTTGATTACCACACCACCCCCTACCAGACGCCCGATTAAAACACATTTGGCACCCCTGAACTCGGAAAGCGTGCGTAGTGCCATTCGTCAAGAATTAGACAGAGGTGGACAAGTATTTTATGTAGTTCCACGAGTTGAGGGAATTGAAGAGACAACAGCAAGTTTGCGGGAAATGATACCGGGGGGAAGATTTGCGATCGCTCACGGTCAAATGGATGAAAGCCAGTTAGAATCAACCATGATTACCTTCAGCAATGGTGATGCAGATATCCTCGTTTGTACGACGATTATTGAATCTGGCTTAGATATCCCGCGAGTTAACACCATCTTAATTGAAGATGCTCACCGCTTTGGTTTATCCCAGTTATACCAGTTACGCGGTCGTGTGGGACGTGCTGGTATTCAGGCTCATGCTTGGCTATTTTATCCGAAGCAGCGGACATTATCGGATGCCGCACGGCAAAGGTTACGAGCAATTCAGGAATTCACTCAGTTAGGTTCTGGCTATCAACTAGCAATGCGCGACATGGAAATCCGGGGTGTGGGTAACTTGTTAGGTGCAGAACAATCTGGTCAAATGGATGCGATCGGTTTTGATTTGTATATGGAAATGCTAGAAGAAGCAATTCGAGAAATTCGCGGACAAGAAATTCCCCAAGTGGACGATACCCAAATTGACCTTAACCTCACAGCGTTTATCCCAGCAGATTACATTACCGATTTGGATCAAAAGATGAGTGCTTACCGTGCGGTAGCAACAGCTAAATCTAAAGAAGAATTAACACAGATTGCTAGTGAGTGGAGCGATCGCTATGGTGCTATACCTGTATCTGCTAGTCAACTTTTGTGCGTGATGGAACTCAAACAACTCGCTAAAAGACTAGGATTTAGCCGGATTAAACCAGAAAATAAGCAGCACGTTATTTTAGAAACGCCAATGGAAGAACCAGCTTGGAATCTGCTAGCAGCAAATTTACCAGAAAATCTCAAGTCTCGTTTTGTATACTCTCCTGGTAAAGTCACAGTTCGCGGTTTAGCAGTTCTCAAAGCAGATAAACAATTGCAAAGTCTCATTGACGCTTTTGGCAAAATGCAGGGTGCAATTCCTGAGGCGGCTGTTGCTTGATGATCTCAATCAAACTAAAAGGTGAAAAGAATTATGGGAAACACACTTTAATTTAGAACCCCGGTTTCGGGCTTATTTACCGGGTTGTCTTGTCTCGAATTACCTTTAATATCATGTCCGCTTAATTACTTATTAAACCTCAAGAACCCCAAAGAGCCAAAGCTGCGCTTTGGCTCCCCTCCCCGCAAGCTACCGTGTATACACAAGTACTCGAATTGCATCATAATCCCTCGAATCACCCCACCCTAACCCTCCCCTTATTAAGGGGAGGGAATAGGATTTCTAATTTCCCCCCTTGATAAGGGGGGATTAAGG
>Ga0209906_100062_pt1 | contig 179615 bp, 189 predicted proteins | sample FECB24metaG_FD_188303 | JGI IMG/M metagenome (GOLD analysis project Ga0209906, IMG submission 188303) | Cyanobacterial communities from the Joint Genome Institute, California, USA from Joint Genome Institute, California, USA - FECB-24 metaG... ...
GGGGGGGGGGGGGGGGCGGCAGGCCTCCGGCGCGCCGGGTCCGCGTCCGGCCGGCGCTCCGCCGGCGCTCCGCCGGCGCCCGGTGCGCACGGGCCGTTAACGCCCGGCGCGTGGCGGGCCGGCGGCCTTTCCGGTGCACGCGCTGTGCACGGGCTGTGCACGGCCTGTGCCGGCCCGCCACGGCCGCTGCCGAGGCCGTTAACCCCGCAGCGGACGCCGGGGGCGCGGACCGGCCGGGTCAGCCCACGTTCATCCGTTCGATGTAGCCGCGCAGCTCCTCGGCCTCGTGACGGGCGTCGCGCAGGCCGTCCATCGCGGCGCGCAGTTCCGCCTCGGTCTGGGCGAGCTGGTTGGTCAGCTCCGCCTCGCGGGCCTGGAGATAGGCGATCGCCTGGTCGCGCATCTCCTCGGCCTCGTGCAGCTCCTGCGCCATGCGCTCGAGCTCGCCCATCTCGGCGCCCGAGACGCGGGTGAAGCGGTGCAGGAGCCAGTAGGCGAACCAGCCGAGCGCGAAGGCCACGAACAGGATGATGGCCGTCACGACGATGAATTCGGTCCTGTTCATTGCCCGGTTCCGGCCTCTTGCCCCTCCTGCCCGGCGGCGGCCTCGGCCCCGCCTTCCGCCGGCGCCGCGTCCGCCGACGCAGCCCCTCCTTCTTCCTGCGGAATCAGCGTGAATTCAATCCGCCGGTTGGCCTCCCGGCCCGCCTCGGTGCCGTTGTCGGCGATCGGGCGGCTCTCGCCGTAGCCCACCGCGCGCAGGTTCGACGTCAGGACCCGCCGCGCCAGAAGGCCGTTCAGCACCGCATCCGCGCGCGCCTGGCTGAGCGCGAGGTTCATCTCCTCGCGGCCCTGGCTGTCGCTGTGCGCGCCGATCTCCATCGGCACCTGCGAGCAGTCCTCGAGCGCGGCGGCGATCTGGTCGAGCGTCTCGAGCGCCTCGCCCTCGATCTCGGAGGAACCCGGCGCGAAGGCGATCTTGCGGGCGGCGAGGATGGCATTGACGTTGGCCACGCATTCCTCGGGCGTGGGCAGGCCCAGCTCGGGGTCGAGCGTCGCCTCGTAGGAGACGGCGATCTCGAACTTCGCCCCCTCGCCGAGCTTGGCGGCGAGCAGCCGCGCGATCTCGGCGTTGGCGCCGTTGCTGCCGGTGGTGCCGGTGATCCGCACCAGGTCGGGCTCGACCACGGCCGTGCCTTCCGAAAGCTCGGCCAGCGCCTCGAGCGCGGCCAGCACCCGCACCGCCCAGCCGTCGGGCAGGTCGGGATCGAGCCGCACGGCGTTGTAGACCCGCCCGGCACCGAAGTGCCCGGCCGCGAAGCTGTCGACCACGGTGCGCACCCGCTCGTCCGTCAGCCGCCCGCGCAACTGGAGCTGGCCCTCGCCGTTCAGCGTGGCGGTGAACTGCGGCGGACCGGCGTTGGTGTTGTCGGGCTTGGGGGTCAGCACCGAGGTCAGCGAGAAGCTGTCGGGAAGGGCGCGTTCGAGCTCGCCGATCACGCGGTCGAACTCGCGCTGGTCCACGGTCTCGGCCGCCACGATCGACACGTCGGCGTCCGAGAAGGTGAGGCTTCCCGCGCCGAGCTCGGCCAGCGCGCGGATCCCGGCCTCGACCGCCTCGGCCCAGCGCGGCGAGGGCGCGCCGAGGCCGATGGTGCAGTCCGACTTGCCCTCGGCCCCCGCCGCCACCGCCGCCGCGAGGATCCGCGTCCGCGCCGTGTCGTTGTTGGCCGAGCAGGCGTCGAACCGCGCGCCCGCGTCGTCGATCAGGAAGCGCAGCGTGAACGGAGTGATCACCGGCCGGGGCGCCGAGAGGTCGAGCGTCAGCCGCAGGCCGGGGGGCGCGTTCCGCGAAAGCTCCGCCTCGAGCCGCGCGCGCTCCGCGGCGCTCGATGTGATCGCCGTGATCGTGACCTGGTTCGGGGTGATCGAGATCTTCGACCTCGGCAGCCGCGCCAGCGAGGCGAGCCCGAAGTCGAGCGCGGCGTCCCAGCCCGCCGGCTCGGGGTAGTCGGCGGTCTCGAGCATGTCGGCCACGCTCCCCGACCCGGCAAGCTCGGTCATCCGCGTGACCACCCCGTCGCGGTCCTCGGAGGCGGGGATCAGGCCGATCAGCGAGATGCCGTCGTCGTTCCTGAGCACCTCGACCGAGAAGTCCGGCGCGCGCAGCTCGGCCGCCGGGCGGACCTCCATCGCGTCGATGACGCGGGCGCTGTCGACCAGGTTGCCGGCCACCGAGAGCGCGCGGAAGCGCAGCGCCTCGGTCTCGGCCATGCCGCTCAGCCTGAGAAGGAGCCCGTCGGCCTCGACCTGCACCCAGTCCTGCCCCGCCATGGTCAGCGCCGAGCGGACCTCCTGCGTGGTGCGCCGCTCGATCACGCCGACGACCAGCGTCGCGGTGGCGATCGCGATCGCGGCGGCGGTGACGAAGGCGATGGGAAGCAGGAGATGCCGGCTGAGCTTCATCGGGGGATTCGGTGTCATGCGGCCCGGGTCTTAGGCCGCCCGGCCGCGGGGTTCAATCAGGCCAGCAGCGCGGCAGCGAGAAACAGCGCAGGCAGGAGGCCCGCGTCGCGGTTCGAGCGGAACAGCCGCAGGCAGCAGTCGGGGTCGTCGATGTCGAGCCGGGCGAGCTGCCAGGCGAGGTGCCAGCCGAAGGCCCAGACCCCGGTCAGCGCCAGGATCATGCGCCCGAGGCTCGCCCCGCTGCCGGCCAGCGCCAGCACGACCGCCGCAGCCATGAGCAGGACCGCGGCGATCATGAACCAGCGCAGCCAGAGCCGGGTGCGCGCGCCGAAGAGCCGCGCGGTCGACTTCACGCCGATCAGCGCGTCGTCCTCCTTGTCCTGGTGGGCATAGATCGTGTCGTAGAACAGCGTCCAGGCGATGCCCGCGGCGTAGAGCAGGACCGCCGGAAGGCCGACGCTGCCCGCATGTGCCGCCCAGGCGAGCAGCGCGCCCCAGTTGAAGGCGAGCCCGAGGAACACCTGCGGCCACCAGGTGAAGCGCTTGGCGAAGGGATAGATGGCGACGAGCGCGAGCGAGGCGATGCCGAGCGCGACGGCGGCGCTGTTGTAGGTGAAGAGGATCACCGCGGCCAGCAGCGCCTGCGCCACCATCCACAGCGCGGCCTGCCGCACCGTGACCTGCCCCGAGGGGATCGGGCGGCTGCGGGTGCGGGCGACGGCGGCATCGAACTCGCGGTCGGTGATGTCGTTCCAGGTGCAGCCCGCGCCGCGCATCAGGAAGGCGCCGATGGCACAGCCCGCGACGATCCAGAGATCCCAGGCGCGCGGCTCGCCGGCGGCCGCGGCGAGGCCCACGCCCCACCAGCAGGGCAGCAGCAGGAGCCAGGTGCCGATCGGCCGGTCGGCGCGCGACAGGCGCAGGTAGGGGCGGCTCCACGGCGGCGCGAGGCGATCGACCCAGTTGCCCCTCACGGCATCGGCCACCTGCCCCTCGGGCGCTGGCGTCGGCGGCTTCTCGGGCATAAGGTCCGGCCTCGGGATGGCGATGGTCAGGCTCTATGTAGACGCTCCCCTCGCGGAGGGGCAACCGGTCGCGCTGACGCGGGATCAGGCGCACTACCTCTTCGGGGTGATGCGGCTTTCGGCGGGCGACGCGCTTCTTGTGTTCGACGGCCGGAGCGGCGAGTGGCGCGCCGAGGTCGCGGCGGCGGACCGGCGGGGTGGTGCGCTCCTCTGCCGCGAGCGGACCCGCCCGCTCGTGCCGCCGCCGGACCTGTGGCTGATGTTCGCGCCGGTGAAGAAGGCGCGCACCGACCTGATCGTGGAGAAGGCGGTCGAGATGGGCGCGGCGCGGATCCTGCCGGTGCTGACCGAGTTCACCAATGCCGAGCGGGTGCGCCGCGACCGGCTTCAGGCCCATGCGGTGGAGGCGGCCGAGCAGTGCGGCGCGACCGTGGTCCCCGAGGTGGCCGAGGCCGTCCGGCTCGACCGTCTGCTTGCCGGCTGGCCGGAGGAACGGCGGATCTGCTGGGCCGACGAGAGCGGCGCGGGGCGCGCGGGCAACGCCGGTGCGGGTTCCGGCGCGGGTTCCGGCGCCGGTTTCGGGGGCGCGCCCGGCCCGGCGGCGCTGCTGATCGGGCCGGAAGGCGGCTTCTCCGCCGCCGAGCGCGAGCGGCTCGCCGCGCTAGCCTTCGTGGTGCCGGTCTCGCTCGGCCCGCGGATCCTGCGCGCCGACACGGCGGTGGTCGCGGCGATGGCGCTCTGGCAGGCCGCGCAGGGAGACTGGCGGTGACCGCCGCGCCGCACCGGCCGGCCGGCGGGGAGCGCGGCGGGTGAGGGGGTTCATCCGCCCGGAACTGCTTGCGCTGATCGTGAAGTGGCGCGAGGCGGGGATCGGCGTGCTTCTCACGCTGGCCGGGCTCTGGGGCGCGGCCACCGCGGGCGGGGTGGTGTTCTTCGCCGCGCTCTGGGCGGTGTTCCTCGGGCTGGCCCTGGTCTGGGGCGGGGTGCGGCGGGCGCGGTTTCCCGGCGGCGGGACGGGACCGGGGCTCGTCGAGGTGGACGAGCGGCAGGTCACCTACTTCGGCCCCGGCGGCGGCGCGGCCGTCTCGATCGACGCGCTGACCCGGGTCGAGATCGTCACCAACGATGCCGGCCCCTTCGGCAGCGACCTCTTCTGGGTGTTCGAGAGCGAGGGCATGGCGCCGCTCATCGTTCCGGGCGATGCGGTGGGGGCCGAGCGGCTGTTCGACGCGCTGACCGCGCTGCCGGGGGTGGACTTCGCGCAGGTCACCGCCGCGATGGGCTCGACCGAACCGCGCCGGTTCGTGATCTGGAGCCGCACGACTCCGCATCTGCGCCTCTCTTGACTCCGCCGGGGCCGGGCGGCACCTGTGGCCGCCTGACGCACGCAAGCGGGAGCCAGCCATGTCCATTCCCCAGTCCGGTGGCGGCCCGATCGAGCGGGAGAGCCAGCTTGCGGAATACCTCGCCGCCGGCTGCAAGCCGAAGGACGCCTGGCGCATCGGCACCGAGCACGAGAAGTTCGGCTACTGCAAGGACACGCTGAAGCCTCTGCCCTATGACGGGCCGCGCTCGATCCGGGCGATGCTCGAGGGCCTGCGCGACCGCTTCGGCTGGGCCGAGGTGCGCGAGGGGGAGAACCTGATCGGCCTGGTGAAGGACGGCGCCAACGTGAGCCTCGAGCCGGGCGGGCAGCTCGAGCTGTCGGGTGCGCCGCTGGAGACGATCCACCAGACCTGCGACGAGGTGAACGAGCACCTGCGCGAGGTCCGGGCGGTCGCCGAGGGGATCGGGGCGGGTTTCATCGGCCTCGGCGCGGCGCCGGTCTGGCGCCACGAGGACATGCCGATGATGCCGAAGGGGCGCTACCGGCTGATGACCGACTACATGCAGAAGGTCGGCACCCACGGCCTCCAGATGATGTACCGCACCTGCACCGTGCAGGTGAACCTCGACTTCGCCTCCGAGGCCGACATGGTGCGGAAGTTCCGCGTGGCGCTGGCGCTCCAGCCGGTCGCCACCGCGCTCTTCGCCAACTCGCCGTTCTTCGAGGGCAGGCCGAACGGGCACAAGAGCTGGCGCAGCCGGATCTGGCGCGACCTCGACCCGGCGCGGACGGGGATGCTGCCCTTCGTGTTCGAGGAGGGCTTCGGCTTCGAGGCCTACGCCCGGTATGCGCTCGACGTGCCGATGTACTTCGTCTACCGCGACGGGCGCTACATCGACGCGCGCGGCCAGTCGTTCCGCGACTTCCTGAAGGGCCGGCTGCCGGCGCTGCCGGGCGAGGTGCCCACGCTTTCCGACTGGGCCGACCATCTGACCACGATCTTCCCCGAGGCGCGGCTGAAGAAGTTCATCGAGATGCGCGGGGCCGACGGCGGCCCCTGGCGGCGGCTCTGCGCGCTGCCCGCCTTCTGGGTGGGGCTGCTCTACGACGAGGCGGCGCTCGACGCGGCATGGGATCTGGCGAAGGGCCTCGATGCGGCGACGCGCGAGGGGCTGCGCGTGGCGGCCTCGGTCGATGGCCTCCAGGGCGCGGCAGGGGGCGTGCGGCTCCACGACCTCGCGCGCGAGGCGGTGGCGATCGCCGAGGCGGGGCTGAAGGCGCGGGCACGCCCCGGCGCGGGCGGCATGATTCCCGACGAGACGCATTTCCTCAACGCGCTGAAGGAGAGCGTGGAGACCGGGCGGGTTCCGGCGGACGAGCTTCTGGAGAAGTATCACGGGCCCTGGGGCGGCGACCTCAGCCGGATCTACGCGGAATACAGCTACTAGGTCTTGTTGACCGGAGCGCGCGGCAGGTCTATCCCTAGGGCAGGTTCCTTCCAGCGGAGACCTGAACCATGCGGGACTTCTTCATTTCCGCCTTCGAGAAGCTGGTCGGGGTCATCGTCGTCGTCCTGTCGCTCCTCGTCCTGCTCGCCGCGGGCGCCGCGATGATGGGCGGGCTGACCGGCCCCGACGGCCAGCAGGTGAGCGGCGTCGGCGCCGGCATCGCCATCCTGATCCTCGGCATCGTCTACGTGATCTTCGTCGGCGGGGCGATGTATCTCGGCCTCGGCATCTACCAGAACACCAGGCGCACGGCCGAGCTTCTGGAGCGCATGGCGCCGCGCTGACCGCTATCTTCCGGCGCCGATCCTCGGCTCCGTCCCGGCGCGCAGGCGCCGGATGTTCGCGGCATGCCGGATGTAGACGAGGATCATCAGCACGAGGCCGAGGAGCAAGAGGTCGCCCCGCATGAACCACATCAGCCAGAGCGGCAGCATGCCCGCTGCCATCAGCGCCGCGAAGGAGGAGTAGCGCGTCAGCGCCGCCACGACGAGCCAGGTCGCGCAGAGCGCAAGGCCCACCGGCCAGGCGAGCGCGAGCATCACCCCGAGGAAGGTCGCCACGCCCTTGCCGCCGCGGAACCTCAGCCAGACCGGGAACAGGTGGCCGAGGAATGCGCCGAGCCCCGCGGCCTGCGCGGCATCGCCCGCGGCGAGGGCCTGCGCCAGAAGCACCGCGACCGCGCCCTTGGCCGCGTCGAGGATCAGCGTCGCCGCCGCCGCGCCCTTCGAGCCGGTGCGCAGCACGTTCGTCGCGCCGATGTTGCCCGAACCGATCTGCCTGAGGTCGCCGAGGCCGAGGAGCCGCGCCAGCACGAGGCCGAAGGGGATCGAGCCCAGCAGGTAGCCGACGGCCCCCCAGAGGGCGATGAGCGCGGGCGGGGTGACGAACTCGGGCATCAGGGCTCTCCGTAGACGATGCGGCCGCCGACCAGCGTGGCCCTGACGCGCCCCTGCATCCGCGCCCCGTCGAAGGGGGTGTTCTTCGACTTGGACAGGAGGGTGAAGCGGTCGAGCACGAAGGGCGTGTCGGGGTCGAACAGGATCAGGTCGGCGGGCGCGCCGGGTTCCAGCCTGCCGCCCGGCAGGCCGAAGCGGCGCGCGGGGTTGAGGCTCAGCGCGCGGAACAGGCGGGCGAGGTCCATCGCGCCCGCGTGGACGAGGCGCAGCGCGGCCGGAAGCAGCGTCTGGAGCCCCACCGCTCCGGCCGCCGCCTCCTCGAAGGGCAGGCGCTTCTCCTCCTCGTCCTGCGGGGTGTGCATCGAGCAGACGATGTCGATCAGGCCCGAGGCCACGGCCTCGACGGTGGCCATGCGGTCGTCCTCGGAGCGGAGCGGCGGCTTCACCTTGAAGAAGGTGCGGTAGTCGCCGATGTCGAGGTCGTTGAGCGTGAGGTGGTGGATCGAGGTGCCTGCCGTCACGTCGAGCCCGGCGGCCTTCGCGCGCTCCAGGGCCGGCAGGGCCCGGGCGGTGGTGATCTGGTCGGCGTGGTAGCGCACGCCCGTCATCTCGACGAGGGCGAGGTCGCGGTCGAGGCCCATGCGCTCGGCCATCGGGCTGACGGCAGGCAGGCCCTTGAGCGAGGCGAACCTGCCCGAGGTCGCCGCGGCGCCGGCCGAGAGGCCGGGATCCTGCGGGTGGCCGACGACCAGCGCGCCGAGGCCGCGGGCATAGGTCATGGCGCGGGCGAGCACCTTGGTGTCGGCCACCACCCGGTCGCCGTCGGTGAAGGCGAGCGCGCCCGCGTCCATCAGGAAGCCGAGCTCGGTCATCTCGCGCCCCGCGCGGCCCTTGGTCAGCGCCGCCATGTGGCGGATGCGGACCGGGCTCGCCTCGGCGGCGCGGCGCGTCACGAATTCCAGCGTCTCGGGGCTGTCGATCGGGTCGAGCGTGTCGGGCCGCGCGACGATCGTCGTCACCCCGCCGGCGGCGGCCGCGAGCCCGGCGGAGCGGAAGCTCTCCTTGTGCCGTTCGCCCGGCTCGCCGACCTTCACGCCGATGTCCACGATGCCGGGGGCAAGGCAGAGCCCGCCGCAGTCGATCACCCGCGCGCCCTTCGGCGCCTCGCGGCCCGCGCCGGCGATGCAGCCGTCGTCGACGAGGAGGTCGCCCATGCCTTCGGTCAGCCCCTCGGGGTCGATCAGCCGGGCGTTGACGAGGTGGAGGGTCATGGGGCGTTACTGGCGAACGCATCGACTCTCGGGCCGAGCGACTCCGCGAGTTCGTGAAGTGCGATACGAAACCAGAGGAAATGGGCCGGCCAGACCGCATTGTCGATGAGCCCGCAAGACATCCAAAGCAGCTCTACTTTTCCATCAGTCGCATTCAGATGCGTCCGTCCCTCTAGACCTCCTCGAAGGCTCACGCTGGCCCCGCCTGGCCCCAGGCTTTCCAGGAATGCGCGCCCATTGGCGCTGGCCGTGAAGAATTCTGCACCAATCCGGTCGGCGCCCAGGTTTGCGGTTGCCACCAGCATGAAGCCGCAGGGCCATCTCCTGGCAAACTTCCTGTAGCATTCTTGGCCGTGCTTAATGGTGGGAACGTCATCCGTATACCGTAGAGGTCCGGACGGGACCTCGGCAAAGGCCTTCCAGTAGGCTCGGTAGAACTCGGCCGTTCTCACACCATCACCCCCGCCGCCTGCCGCCCGCGCTCGGCGCGGAGGTTCCGCGCCAGCAGGTCCATCACCGCCATGCGCACCGCCACGCCCATCTCCACCTGCTCCTGGATGACCGACCGGTTGATGTCGTCGGCGATGGTGCCGTCGATCTCGACGCCCCGGTTCATCGGGCCGGGATGCATCACGATCGCGTCCTCCTTCGCCGCCTTCAGCTTCTCGGCGTCGAGCCCGTAGCGGTGGAAGTACTCGCGTTCCGAGGGGATGAAGCCGCCGTCCATCCGTTCCTTCTGGAGGCGCAGCATCATCACCACGTCGGCGCCGCTCAGCCCCTCGGCCATGTCCTCGAAGACCTCGACGCCGAAGTCGGCGATGCGCGCGGGCATCAGCGTCGGCGGGCCGATCAGGCGGACCCGGTTCTCGAGCTTGCCGAGCAGCAGGATGTTCGACCGCGCCACGCGGGAATGGGCGATGTCGCCGCAGATGGCGACCGTCAGGCGCTGGAGCCGGCCCTTCGCGTGGCGGATCGTCAGCGCGTCGAGCAGCGCCTGGGTCGGGTGCTCGTGGCGCCCGTCGCCGGCGTTGATGACCGCGCATTCGACCTTCTGCGCCAGCAGGTCCACCGCGCCCGAGGCCGGGTGGCGGACCACGAGAAGGTCGGGGTGCATGGCGTTGAGCGTGAGCGCGGTGTCGATCAGCGTCTCGCCCTTCTTCACGCTCGACTGGGCGACCGACATGTTCATCACGTCGGCGCCGAGCCGCTTGCCGGCCAGCTCGAAGCTTGCCTGCGTGCGGGTCGAGGCCTCGAAGAACATGTTGATCTGGGTCAGCCCGGCCAGCGCGTTGCCGCGTTTCTCGGTGCGGCGGTTGAGCGCGACGTAGCGTTCGGCGAGGTCGAGGACGGCCAGGATCTCGGCCGGGGCGAGGCGCTCGATGCCGAGGAGGTGCTTGGCGCGGAAGGTCATGGCTTCCCCCGGGTGGCGGGCCCGTCCGGTCCCCGGCCCTGCTTATGGCAAAGCCGGCGCGGGCGGGCAATCGGCTTCGGGGCCGGGGTCCGGGTCTTGCCGGGAGTCGCGGGCGGGGTCTGGCCGGGGGTCGCGGGCGGGGTCTGGCCGGGGGTCGGCGTAGGCGTGGCGGCCGCCCCGCGGGTCGGTCACGGTCCAGCCCTCCGGGCCGGGCTCGATGTAGGCCGGCCCGGCCGGAACCTTGCCGAAGCCGCCGGGGATGTCGAGGACGTAGGTCGGCAGTGCCGCACCCGAGAGGCGCCGGCGCAGCTCGGCCATGATCGCCCGGCCCTCGGCGATCGTCGTGCGGAAGTGGCCCGCGCCCCGGGCAAGGTCGCAGTGGTGCAGGTAGTAGGGCTTCACGCGGGCGCGCAGGAGGGCGCGAAACAGCGCCTCCAGCGCATCGGCGGAATCGTTCACCCCGCGCAGGAGCACGGTCTGCGCGAGGAGCGGCACGCCCGCGCGGTTCAGGCGGGAAAGCGCCGCGAGCGCGCCGGGCGCGAGTTCGGCCGCGTGGTTGGTATGCACCACGACCCAGACCGCGAGCGGCAGGTCGAGCGCGGCGAGCATCGCGGCGTCGATCCGCGCCGGCGCCACCACCGGCACGCGGGTATGGAGCCGCAGCACCTCGATGTGCGGGATCGCCGCCAGCCGGCGCAGCACGTCCCCCAGCCGCCGGGGCGAGAGGCTCATCGGATCGCCTCCGGTCAGGATCACCTCGCGCACCTCGGGGTTGCGCGAGAGCCAGGCCAGCGCCTGGGCAAGCTCGGCCTCCGGCAGCGGGCCGGCCTCGCCCACCGTCTCGCGGCGGAAGCAGAAGCGGCAGTAGACCTCGCAGGCCTTGGTGACGGCGAGGATCGCCCGGTCGGGGTAGCGCCGCGTGAGGCCGGGGGCGACCCCGTGCGCCGCATCGCCGATCGGATCGGAAAGGTCGCCCGGCCCGGAGATGCGTTCGGCGGCACAGGGGACGAACTGCCGCGCCACCGGGTCGTCGGGCGCCGCGATGGCGGCGCGCATCGCGGGCGAGAGACGGATGCGGAAGGCCGCGGCCACGTCGTCGAGCCCCGAGCCCGCGGGCAGGAGCCCCTCGGCCTCGAGCCCGGCGAGGTCGGTCAGCGCGCGGCGGTCGGAATCGGGCGGCAGGGCGGTCATCGGCGGGTCCTCGCGCGGCGGTCGGGCCCGCGCTTTGGCCGAAACGCGCGGCGGAGGCAAGCCGGGGCATTTACCTCGCGCCGGCTGCGCCCTAGCCTCCGGCCCATGCGCCCCGCCGATTGCCTTTCGCCCGAAGCCATGCTCGCCGCGCTCGCCTGGCAGGTGGAGCTCGGCGCAGACGAGGCGATCGGGGATGCGCCCCTCAACCGCTACGAGGAGGCGGCGGCCCCTGCCGCCCCCCGCACGGCGGCGCCTCCGCCGCCGGCCCTGGCCGGCGCGGCGGCGCCGGGCCCCGCCCCGGCCGGCGCGGGAGCGGCGGACGCGGTGGCGGAGGCGCGGGCGCTTGCCGACGGGGCGCGCACGCTTCAGGAGCTTGCCGCGGCGATGGCCGCCTACGACCGCTGCGAGCTGAAGCTCGGCGCGCGGAACTTCGTCTTCGCCGACGGCAACCCGAATGCCCGGGTGATGATCGTGGGCGAGGCGCCGGGGCGCGAGGAGGATCTCCAGGGCCGTCCCTTCGTGGGCCGTGCCGGGCAGCTGCTCGACCGGATGTTCGCCGCGGTCGGGCTGTCGCGGACCTCGCCCGATCCGGCAACCGCGCTCTACATCACCAACGTGCTGCCCTGGCGGCCGCCGCAGAACCGCGACCCCACGTCCGACGAGCTTGCCATGATGACGCCCTTCGTCGAGCGGCACATCGCGCTTGCCGATCCCGACGTGGTGGTGGCGATGGGGCGCTTCTCGCTTCAGGTGCTGACCGGGCTCAGCGGCATCACCCGGGCGCGCGGGAAGTGGACGCAGGCCTTCGGCCGGCCCTGCCTGCCGATGCTGCACCCGGCCTACCTGTTGCGCAATCCGGCCGCCAAGCGCGAGGCCTGGGCCGATCTCCTCGAACTGAAGGCGCGGCTCGGGGGCGGCTGAGATGCGCATCCTCGCCTTTTCCGACCTCCATGCCTCGGCCGCCCGCGCCGCCGCCCTGGTCGAGGCGAGCCGCGAGGCCGACCTCGTGATCGGCGCGGGCGACTTCTGCAACGCGCGCCGGGGCCTGCCCGAGGCGATGGCGCTGCTCGGGGGTCTCGCGGCGCCGATGCTCGCCGTTCCCGGCAATGCCGAGAGCGCCGGGGAACTGCGCGCCGCGGCGGGGCCGGGGGTGACCGTGCTGCACGGCGAGGCGGCGGAGATCGGCGGCATCACGGTCTTCGGGCTCGGCTGCGGGGTGCCGGTCACGCCCTTCGGCGCCTGGTCCTGCGACCTGACCGAGGCCGAGGCGGAAGCGCTGCTCGACCGCTGCAAGGCCTGCGACATCCTCGTCACCCATTCCCCGCCGAAGGGCGTGGCCGACGTGACCTCCACGGGGCTCTCGGTCGGCTCGACGGCGATCCGCGACGCGATCGCGCGGCTCCGGCCGGCCCTTGCGCTCTGCGGCCACATCCACGACAGCTGGGGCGCCGAGGGGCGGATCGGGGCGACCCGCGTCGTCAACCTCGGGCCTGCCCCGAACCTGTTCGAGATTGCGCCATGATCGACCCCCTCGTGCTCCTCGCCTTCCTTCCGGCCGCGCTGGCGCTGAACCTCACCCCGGGGGCCGACATGATGTTCTGCCTCGCGCAGGGCGCGCGCGGCGGGGCGCGGCCGGCGCTTGCGGCCTCGGCGGGCATCTCGGCGGGCTGCATGGTGCATGTCGCGCTTGCCGGCCTGGGCGTCGGCGCGCTGGTGGCCCGCCATCCTGCCGCCTTCGACGCGATCCGCTGGGCCGGGGTGGCCTACCTGCTGTGGCTGGCCTGGCGCACGCTCTCCACGCCGCACGGGGTATCGGGGCGCCCCGCCGTCCGTCCGGCCCGCGCCTTCCGGGACGGGCTGGTGGTGAACCTCACCAACCCCAAGGTGATCCTCTTCATCCTGGCCTTCGTGCCGCAGTTCGTGGACCCTGCCGGGCCGGTTCCGGCGCAGTTCCTCGTCCTCGGCTCGGTGATCGCGCTCGGCGGCTTCGTCATCAACGGGGCGGTCGGCGTCTTCTCGGGCGGGCTCGGCCGGGTGCTGGCGCGCGATCCGCGGGTCGAGCGCGGGCTCAGGCTTGTCACCGCGAGCCTCTTCGGGGCGCTCGCGCTGCGGCTGGCACTGGAGGCGCGGAAGGCATGAGCCGGATCGACGAGAGCAAGGCCTTCGTGCCCGTCCGCTTCGCGGTGCTGACCGTCTCGGACACCCGCGGCCTGGCCGAGGACCGTTCGGGCGACACCCTCGCGGCGCGGATCGCCGAGGCGGGTCACGTGCTTGCCGACCGCCGCATCGTGCGCGACGAGCGCGCCGAGATCGCGGCGATCCTGCGCGAATGGTGCGCGGACCCCGGCATCGACGCGGTGCTTTCGACCGGCGGCACCGGGCTCACGGGCCGCGACGTGACGGTCGAGGCGCACCGCGACGTCTACGAGAAGGAGATCGAGGCCTTCGCCACGGTCTTCACCATCGTCTCGATGCAGAAGATCGGCACCTCGGCGGTGCAGAGCCGGGCCTGCGGCGGCGTGGCGAACGGCACCTACCTCTTTGCGCTGCCCGGCAGCCCCGGCGCCTGCCGCGACGCCTGGGACGAGATCCTGAAGTGGCAGTTCGACTACCGCCACCGGCCCTGCAACTTCGTCGAGATCTTCCCGCGGCTCGACGAGCACCTGCGCCGGAAATGACCGGCCGCACGGTCACGTGCATGTTCCTTGGACCCCGCCGCACCGGGCGCTAGACTCCGGCCGGAACCCGAACGAAGCAACGGAGCCGTTCCGCCGATGCGTTTCCTGCGCCGCAGCCTGACCGGCCTCTTCCTGCTGGCGGTGACGGCAGGCCTTCTGGCCTGGGCGGCGATCTCCGTCATCGGCGCGATCGAGGAGCGGCGCGCGCGCGACGGCGCCGGCCCGCCCGCCGAGGAACGGGTGTTCGCGGCGAACGTGATCACGGTGACGCCCGGCGACATCGCGCCCGTGCTGACGGTGGTCGGCGAGGTGCGCAGCCGCCGGACGCTCGAGGTCCGCGCCGCGACGGGCGGGGCGGTGATGAGCCTGTCGCCCAACTTCGAGGAGGGCGGCACGGTCGCCGCGGGCGAGGTCCTGGTGGCGATCGACCCGGCGGACGCGGAAGCCGCGCTGGCCGTGGCCCGCGCCGACCTCGCCGAGGCGGAAGCCGCGCTGGCCGACGCGGAACGCACGCTCGCGCTTGCCCGCGACGAACTGGCGGCCGCCGAGGAGCAGGAGGCGCTGCGCGACCGGGCGCTGGTTCGCGCGCGCGACCTGGCCGGGCGGGGCGTCGGCACCGAGGCCGCGGTGGAGGCGGCCGAGCTCGCCGCCTCGCAGGCGGTGCAGGCGACGCTGTCGCGGCGCTCGGCGCTCGCGCAGGCCGAGACGCGGCTCGATCAGGCGCGGATCGCGCTGGAGCGCCGCCGCATCGGCCTGGCCGATGCCGACCGCGCGCTCGCCAACACCCGCATCGTCGCGGGGTTCGCCGGCGTCCTGTCGGGTGTCTCCGCGGTCGAGGGCGGGCGGGTCTCGGCGAACGAGCGGCTGGCCGACCTGATCGACCCCGCGGCGCTCGAGGTGTCGTTCCGGCTCTCGACCACGCAGTATGCGCAGCTCGTGGACGAGGCGGGCCGGCTCGTTCCCGCCACGATCGAGGCGGTGCTCGACGTGTTCGGCGCCGACCTCACGGCGCAGGGGACGATCACCCGCGAAAGCGGCGCCGTCGGCGAGGGGCAGACGGGGCGCCTGCTGTTCGCGAGCCTCGAGGGCGCGGCCGGCTTCCGCCCCGGAGACTTCGTGACGGTGCGGATCACCGAGCCGGTGCTCACCGGCGTCGCGCTCCTGCCCGCCACGGCGATCGACGGGGCGGGGACGGTGCTTGCCCTCGGCCCCGACGACCGTCTGGAGGTGGTTCCGGTGACGCTCCTGCGCCGGCAGGGGGACGACGTGATCGTGGAGGTCGGCGCGCTTGCCGGGCGCGAGGTGGTGGCCGAACGCTCGCCCTTCCTCGGCGGCGGCATCCGGGTGCGTCCGATCCGGCCCGGCGCGGCCTCGGCCGCCCCGCAGGAGCCCGAGATGCTCGAGCTGACGCCCGAGCGCCGCGCCGCGCTGATCGCCTTCGTCGAGGCGAACGACCAGATGCCCGCCGAGGCCAAGGCGCGGGTCCTCGACCAGCTCAATTCCGACCGGGTGCCGGCACAGGTCGTGGCGCGGATCGAGAGCCGCATGGGAGGCTAGGGCGCATGGTGCGGCAGCTTCCCGGCGGGGCGGGCGGCGTGCTCGCCTATTTCGCGCGCCACCGCACGGCGGCGAACCTCCTCCTCGTGCTGATCCTGGCCGCGGGGCTCTGGGCCGCGCCGCAGATGCGGGCGCAGTTCTTCCCCGACACCGTGGTGGAGGAGATCACCGTCACGGTCCGCTGGGACGGGGCCGGCCCGGAGGATGTGGACAACGCCATCGTCCAGCTTCTCGAACCCGCGCTTCTGGCGGTGGATGGCGTGTCCTCCTCCTCGTCGGTCTCGCGCGAGGGTTCGGCGAGCCTGACGCTGGAGTTCGAGCCGGGGACCGACATGGCCCGCGCCGCCGACGAGGTGCAGGCGGCGGTCGACGCGGTGACGAACCTCCCCGACGGGGCCGATGAGCCGCAGGTGCGGCGCGGTGCCTGGCGCGACCGGGTGACCGACGTGGTGATCACCGGCCCGGTGGCGCCGGACCAGCTCGCCCGCTTCGCCGACGAGTTCGTGGCCCGGCTGTTCCGCGCCGGGGTGACGCGGACCACGATCCTCGGCCTGGCCGCCCCCTCCACGGTGGTCGAGGTCCCCTCGATCCACCTCGTCAAGCACGGCCTCGAGCTTGCCGACATCGCCCGGGCGATCGGCGCCGAGGTCGAGGCCAGCCCCGCCGGCGACGTGGCGGGCGCCAACGCGCGGATCCGGACCGGAACGGCCAAGCGCAGCGCCGCCGAGATCGCCGCCATCGTGATCCGGTCGAACCCCGACGGCTCCACGCTGACGGTGGGCGAGGTGGCAACCCTGCGCAGCGAGGGCACCGACCGAGAACGGGCCTACTTCGTCGGGCCGAACCCGGCCATCGCGATCCGCGTGGACCGCTCGGCCCAGGGCGATGCCATCGACATGCAGGCGCGCGTCGAGGCGGTGGCCGCCGAGATGGAGCGCGGCCTGCCGCAGGGCGTGACGGTCGATCTCGTGCGGACCCGGGCCGAGGCGATCACCGGGCGCCTCCAGATCCTGTTCGAGAACGGGATCATGGGGCTCGCGCTGGTGGTGGCGCTGCTGTTCCTGTTCCTCAACGCGCGCACGGCGTTCTGGGTGGCCGCGGGCATCCCGGTCGCCATGGCGGCGGCCATCGCGCTGATGTTCGCCTTCGGACTCACGCTCAACATGATCTCGCTCTTCGCGCTGATCATCACGCTCGGCATCGTGGTGGACGACGCGATCGTGGTGGGCGAGCACGCCGACTGGCGCGCGCGCGAGCTGAAGGAGCCGCCCGAGACCGCCGCCGTGTCGGCCGCGCGGCGCATGGCGACCCCGGTCTTCGCCGCGACGGTCACCACGGTGATCGCCTTCGTCGGGCTGATGACGGTTGGCGGCAACTTCGGCACGCTGATCGCCGACATCCCCGTGACCGTGACCCTCGTCCTCGTCGCCTCGCTGGTCGAGTGCTTCCTGATCCTGCCGAACCACATGGTCCATGCGCTTGCCCACTCGGCGAAGGAGCACTGGTACGACTGGCCCTCGCGCCAGGTGAACCGGGGATTCGCCTGGGTGCGCGACAAGGCGTTCCGGCCGCTCGTCGCCGGGGCGATCCGGGCGCGCTATCCGGTGATCGCGGGCGCGGTCCTGCTGCTTGCGCTCCAGGCGGCGGCCTTCCTCAGGGGCGACGTGCAGTGGCGCTTCTTCAACGCGCCCGAACAGGGCTCGATCTCGGGCAACTTCTCGATGCTGCCCGGCGCCACGCGCGAGGACACGCTCGAGATGATGCGCGCGCTCCAGCGCGCCACCGAGGAGGTCGCCGCCCGCTACGAGGCCGAGCACGGGACGAACCCGATCACCTACGCTCTTGCCGAGATCGGCGGCAACACCGGAGCGCCGCTGGCCGGGTCCGACACCAAGGAGCCCGACCAGCTCGGCTCGATCGCCATCGAGCTGATCGACGCCGACCTCAGGCCCTATTCCTCGTTCCAGTTCCTCGCCGACCTGCAGGAGGCGGTCGTCGGCCACCCGATGCTGGAGGAGCTGAGCTTCCGGGGCTGGCGGTCGGGGCCCGGCGGCGCGGCGCTGTCGGTGCAGTTCTACGGGGCGGGCGCCGAGGAGCTGAAGGCCGCGGCCGAGGCGCTGAAATCCGCGCTCGCGGCGTGGCCCGAGGTCTCGGCGCTGGAGGACAGCCTGTCCTACGACAAGGAGGAGCTGGTGCTCGACCTCACCTCGCGGGGTCAGACGCTCGGCTTCACCATCGACGGCATCGGCCAGGTGCTGCGCGACCGCCTGAACGGGATCGAGGCGGCGACCTACCCCGAAGGCCCGCGCTCGGCCGAGATCCGGGTGGAGCTGCCGGCGGGCGAACTGAGCGCCGACTTCCTCGAGCGCACGCTGATGCGTGCGCCCTCGGGGGTCTACGTGCCGCTGGCCGACATCGTCTCGGTCGAGCGGCGGGCCGGCTTCTCGACCGTCCGGCGCGAGAACGGACTGCGCGTCGTCACCGTGACCGGCGACATCTCGGAGGACGACCCGGCGCGCGCCGCCGCGGTGACGGAGGCGCTCGGCGCGACGATCCTGCCGGCGATCGAGGCCGAGCACGGGGTGGCCTGGCGGCTCTCGGGCCTGGCCGAGGAAGAGCGCGCGTTCCTGTCGGACGCGCTTCTCGGCTTCCTGCTCTGCCTGCTCGGCATCTACCTCGCGCTTGCCTGGATCTTCGCCTCGTGGCGGCGGCCGATCGTGGTGATGGCGGTGATCCCCTTCGGCCTCGTCGGCGCGATCTGGGGTCATGCGCACTGGGACGTGCCGCTGTCGATGTTCTCGGTCGTCGGGCTGATCGGGATGGCGGGGATCATCATCAACGATTCCATCGTCCTGGTGACGACGATCGACGACCGCGCGGAATCGCGCGGCCTGATCCCGGCCATCATCGACGGTGCGGCCGACCGGCTGAGGCCGGTGTTCCTGACCACGGCGACGACCGTGTTCGGCCTGGCGCCGCTCCTGTTCGAGAGCTCGATCCAGGCGCAGTTCCTGCGGCCGACGGTGATCACGCTGGTCTACGGCCTGGGTTTCGGCATGGTCCTGGTGCTGCTCGTCGTCCCGGCGCTGATGGCGATCCAGCAGGACGTGGGCCGCCAGGTGCGGGCGTTCGGGCGCGTGCTGCGTGCGCGGTCCGGCGCCGCGCAGGGTGCCCGGCGCGCCGCGTGGGGCGCCACCGCCGCCGTGGCCGCCGCCTTCGCCGGAACCCTCGGCTGGCTCGCCCTTGCCGGAAGCCTGCCGGCGGCGGTCGAGCGCGCATTCCCCTGGGCCTCCGCGCCGGCGGGCGCGGCCGCGCTGTTCGTGGCCGCCGCCGCGGCGATCGCCGTGGCCGCCGTCGCGCTTGCCGCGGCGGCGCGGCGCGCGGCGCGGTAGCGGTTCAGCCCGCCGTTCAGCCTGCCGGGCAGCCCTGGAGCTCGACCGCGCGGTCGGGGGAGATCACCGTGATCCGCACCGCCGAGCGGTCGAGCAGGAACGGCTTGCCCGAGGGCGGAACCATCTCGCTCGCGGCGAGCAGGCTCGGCCCCTCGCGCCCGCCGCTCGATTCGGAGATCCAGATCGCCGGATCGGGGAGCTCGAACACCGCCACCTCCTCGGGGCCGAGCCGCGGCATGTCGATCCGCGCGGTCAGCCGCAGCCCGTCGTCCGTGGGCTCCACGTCGCAGTCGACGTCGCGCACCCCGGCCTCGCGGGCCGTGGCCGGGCGGTTGGCGAGCGCGGCGTCGATCCGCGGGTCGCGGACGCTGCCCTCGGCGTTGGCCGAAAGCTCGGCCGCGATCTCGGCGAACATCGGCACGCAGACGTCGCGGCAGACGCCGATCTCGACGTCGGCGCGCACCCGGATCGGCTCGCCCGGCCGGCGGGGCGTGAGTTCGATCGGCAGGACCAGCTCGCGGTAGTAGCCGATCGAGCGCATGCCCCCGATCTCGTAGACGCTGGGCCGCGGCCAGTGGAACCGCACGGACGCGAGGTTCTCCGACCCGTCCCAGCGGAACTGCGGCGGGATGCCGGCGTCGCCGGGAGAGCGCCAGTAGGTCTTCCAGCCGGGCTTGAGCACGATGCGCAGCGCCGCCATGTGCGTGCCCTCGGCCGTGCGCCAGCCGGGCAGGACGCTCAGCTCCGCCGGCGGCTCCGACAGGGCGCCGGCCGCCTGCGCCGAGGCGGCGCCGGGCAGGAGAAGGGCGGCAAGCGCGGCGGCGATGGCGACATTCCTGGGCATGGCGCCAACATAGGCGCCGCACCGCCGGGCGGAAATCACATTCGGGCGATGGTCCGCCCGCTGTGGCAGCCCGTCCACTTGCGCGGCGGCGGCGCAGGACCCATTCTGAGGCCATGGACCACGGGGAACCCATCGACCTGACGGGAAAGCTCCTCATCGCCATGCCGGGGATGGGCGACCCGAGGTTCGAGAAATCGGTCATCCTGATGTGCGCCCATTCCGGCGACGGCGCCATGGGGCTGATCGTCAACAAGCCGCTGCCCGAACTTGGTTTCACCGACCTGCTGCGCCAGCTCGGCATCCCCGGCGCCGACGCGCCGAAGGCGCAGATCCGGGTGCATTTCGGCGGCCCGGTCGAGCACGGGCGCGGATTCGTGCTGCACACCGACGATTACGCCTCGAACGGCTCCACCCTCCGGGTCGCGGGGGGCTTCGGCATGACCGCGACGCTCGACATCCTGGAGCACATCGCGCGCGGCGGCGGCCCCGCGCAGGCGCTCCTCGCGCTCGGCTATGCCGGGTGGGGGCCGGGGCAGCTCGAGGGCGAGATCGCGCGCAACGGCTGGCTCACCGCCGAGGCAAGCCGCGACATCGTGTTCGCGGCGGACAACGGCTCGAAATGGGCCCGGGCGCTCAAGACGCTCGGGATCGACCCGATCATGCTGTCCTCGGACGCGGGCCGGGCCTGAGCCCTCAGCGCGGCGCGGCGGCGCGGCGCAGCCGGTCGTTGATCGCCCGGCCGAGGCCCGTCTCCGGCACCGGGGAGACGGCGATCGGCCGCCCGCGGGCGTCGAGCGTGCGCAGGTAGTGGAAGAGGTTGGCCGCCGCCTCGACCAGATCGCCCGAGGGCGAGAGGTTGAGGTCGGCCCCGTCCGCGCGGCCGAATCCGAGGAGCGATTCGCCCTCGCGCGCCGCCGTGGCGCCGAGCCGCAGCGGCACGCCGGGCGCGTAGTGCGAGGCGAGCTGACCCGGCGCCGAGGGCGCCGCGGGGTCTGCGGCGGGGCGGGCGAGCGGCCGGCCGAGGCAGGCCTCCACCGCCTCTGCGGGCAGGCCGCCGGGGCGGAGCAGGACGGCGCGCCCGCCGTCGAAGCCGACGATGGTCGACTCGATTCCGACCGCGCAGGGGCCGCCGTCGATCACCGCCGCGATGCGCCCGCCGAGCCCGTCGAGCACGTGCCGGGGCCGCGTGGGGCTGACCCGCCCCGAGGGGTTGGCCGAGGGCGCGGCGACCGGCCCGCCGAAGGCCGCGAGGAGCCGCTGCGCGAGCGGATGGGCCGGCACGCGCACGGCAACCGTGTCGAGCCCCGCCGTGACCAGCGGCGAGATGCCCGCCTCGGGCCGGAGCGGCAGGACCAGCGTCAGCGGCCCCGGCCAGAACGCCGCGGCGAGGCGCCCGGCCTCGTCGCCCGGAACCGCGACGCGCTCGGCCGCCGCGCGGTCGGCGACATGCACGATCAGGGGGTTGAACCTCGGCCGACCCTTGGCCTCGAACACCTTCGCCACGGCGCGGTCGTTCGTCGCGTCGGCGCCGAGGCCGTAGACCGTCTCGGTCGGGAAGGCCACCAGCTCGCCGGCGCGCAGCAGCTCCGCGGCCCGGGCGAGCCCCTCGTCGTCGGGGGCGAGAAGTGCGGTCTCAGGCATCCGTGACGTGGCGTTCGGCTTGATGGATCGGCGGCATCGCCTAACCTCGGCGCATCCAAGGCTTCACATACGTGGGCCGCGCGCCGGTGCCAAGCGCGCCCGCCCGGAGGACGTCATGCCGTATCGCGCACCCCTGGCGGAGTTCGCCTTCCTCTTCGATCATGTCGTCGGGTTCGACCAGCTGGCCGCGACGGACCGCTTCGCGGATGCCTCCCGCGACGTGACCGACGCGATCCTCGCCGAGGCGGGCAGGCTCTGCGAGACGGTGCTTCAGCCGCTCCAGCGGGCGGGCGATCTGCATCCCGCCCGGCTCGAGAACGGAGTGGTCCGCACCCCGCCCGGCTTCGCCGAGGGCTACCGCGCGCTTGCCGGGGGCGGCTGGATGGGGATATCCGCGCCGGCCGATTTCGGCGGCATGGGCCTGCCGCAGGCGGTCACCACCGCCTTCAACGAGATGGTGTCGGGGGCGTGCCTGTCGCTGCAGACGAGCGTGCTCCTGACGCAGGGCCAGATCGAGGCGCTCGAGCACCATGCCACGGATGCGCTGAAGGCGCTCTACATCCCGCGCCTCGTCGCCGGCGACTGGAGCGGCACGATGAACCTGACCGAGCCGCAGGCGGGTTCGGACGTGGGCGCCGTGCGGACGCGGGCCGAGCCCAACGGTGACGGCACCTATGCGGTCACCGGCCAGAAGATCTACATCACCTGGGCCGACAACGACTTCACCGCCAACGTCTGCCATCTGGTGCTGGCGCGGCTTCCCGACGCCCCGCCGGGCACCAGGGGGATCAGCCTCTTCATGGTGCCGAAGCGGATTCCCGACGCGCAGGGCGGCCCGGGCGTGGCGAACGCCCTGAAGGTGGTGAGCCTCGAGCACAAGATGGGCCTGCACGGCTCGCCGACCGCGGTGATGCAGTACGACCGGGCGACCGGCTGGATGGTGGGCGAGCCGCACGACGGGATGCGGGCGATGTTCACCATGATGAACAACGCCCGGCTCGGGGTCGGCGTGCAGGGCGTCGGCGTCGCCGAGGCCGCGTTCCAGCACGCGCTCGCCTATGCGCGCGAGAGGCGCCAGGGCACTGCGCCCGGCTCCGGCGCGATCGTGGAGCATGCCGACGTGCGCCGGATGCTCGCCACGATGAAGGCCGAGGTGTTCGCGGCCCGCGCGATCGCGCTTTCCTGCGCGGTGGCGATCGACATGGGCCGGGCCACGGGCGACGCCGACTGGCAGGCGCGCGCCGCGTTCCTCACACCCATCGCCAAGGCCTACGGCACCGATACGGGCATCTCGGTCGCCTCGCAGGGGATCCAGGTGCACGGCGGCATGGGCTTCATCGAGGAGACGGGCGCCGCGCAGTACCTGCGCGACGTGCGGGTCACGTCGATCTACGAGGGGACGAACGGCATCCAGGCGATGGACCTCGTCGGCCGCAAGATGATGGACGGCGGCGAGGCCGCCTTCCGCCTGCTCGAGGAAGTCGAGGCCGGCGCCGAGGCCGCGCGCGCGCGCCTGCCGGGGCTCGCGGGCGAGGTCTGGGCGGCGGCCGAGACGCTGCGCGAGGCGACCGAGACGCTGCTCGCCCGGCCGGCGGAGGCGCGCTTCGGCGGGGCCGTGCCCTACCTCAGGGCCTTCGCGCTGGTGCTCGGGGCGCATCTCCACCTGAAGGGCGCGCTTGCCGAGGGCGGGGCGGGGCCGCGCACCGCGCTGGCGAGGGTGCATGTCCGGCGGCTCCTGCCCGAGCACGCGGCACTTCTCAAGGCGGTCGAGGAGGGGTCCGACGACCTCGCGGCGCTCGCGCCCGAGGATCTCGCGGCCTGATGAGCCTCCCGGCCGAGCCCCTCGCTGCCGAACCGGCGATCCGCTTCCCCTTCGCCGGGGCGCCGGAGGAGGGCGCCGCGACCGAGGTCGCCGAGGGCGTCCTCTGGCTGCGCCTGCCGCTGCCGATGGCGCCGGACCACGTCAACGTCTTCGCGCTCGACGACGGCGATGGCTGGACGGTGGTGGACACCGGGCTGATGACGCGGCGCGGCACCGCGCTCTGGGAGGCGATCCTGGCGGGGCCGCTCGGCGGCAGGCCGGTGCGGCGGGTTCTCGTCACCCATCACCACCCCGACCACGTCGGCCTCGCCGGATGGTTCCGGCGCGAACGGGGGGCTGAGATCCTTGCCAGCCGGACGGCCTGGCTCTTCGCGCGGATGCTGACGCTCGACGTGGAGGAGCGGCCCACGCCCGAGGCGATGGCCTTCTGGCGCGGCGCCGGGATGGACCCGGCCATCTTCGCCGCGCGCGCGGCCGAGCGGCCGTTCAACTTCGCCGACATCGTCGCCCCGCTGCCCGCGGGGTTCACCCGGCTTGCGGACGGAACCGCGCTGACCGCCGGCGGACGCACCTGGGACATCCGCTTCGGCCAGGGCCACGCGCCCGACCACGTGACGCTCTGGAGCCGCGACGACGCGCTCGTGATCGGCGGTGACCAGCTTCTTCCGGGGATCTCGCCCAACCTCGGCGTCTACCCGACCGAGCCGATGGCCGATCCGGTCGGCGAGTGGCTCGCCGCCTGCGACCGGCTTGCGGCGGCGGCGCGCGAGGACCACCTCGTCCTGCCCGGCCACCGGCTGCCCTACACCGGGCTGCCCACCCGCCTCGGGCAGCTCGCCGCCAACCACGAGGGTGCGCTCGCCCGGCTCATCGACCACCTGGCCGAGCCGCGGACGGCGGCCGGGTGCTTCGGCGTGCTCTACGGCCGCGAGATCGGCCGCGGCGAATACGGGCTGGCGCTCGCCGAGGCGGTGGCCCACCTCAACCACCTGCTGCGCAGGGGTGACGCGACACGCGAGATGCGCGAGGATGGCGCCTGGATCTACCGGAGGCGCTGAGCCGATGAGTTCCGAGATCAGGACGACGGCCGAGGTCACCGAGGAAAGCGCCCTGCCGCTCGCCCACGCGGTGCATGCCGATCCCGCCGCGCCGCGGTCGGCCGAGCAGCGGCCGCTGCCCGATGCCGTGGCACGCCGGCCGGTGGCCGAGAAGAGCCCGGCGGAATGGGCCTACGAGCGGCTGATCCTCTACATCAAGACCTTCGAGGAGCAGCTCGACGACCGCCACGAGGTGGCGATGGGCTTCACCGGCGGCGAGGCGGGGGTGCTCCGGATCGAGGGGCTCGGGTTCTTCGCGCCCGACCTCATCAGCTTCTACGGCACCGACGAGGACGGGATGCGCACCCAGCTCGTGCAGCACGTGACGCAGCTCAACGTCATGCTCCGCGCCCTGCCGAGGGCACCGCAGCGCGACGAGCCCAAGCGCATCGGCTTCCGCCTGGCCGCCGACCTCGACCGGCGCTGAGCCCGCGCGCTTCGCCGCGCCCCAGACCCCGTGACAGGGCCGGCCAAATCGTCTATCCGGACGCGCAAGACAAGGCGAAGGGAACCACCGATGGCTGACTACAAACCGGGCGAGATGGACATCCGCGAGCAGGAAAAGACCTTCGAGGGCTTCATCCGCTGGAGCGTCCGGGTGGCGATCGCCTGCATCGCGATCCTGGTGTTCCTCGCGATCTTCAACTCCTGACAGACGGTGGCATGAGGGTCCTGCGCTGGCTGGCCGTCGTGGCCCTTCTGGGCGGCTGCGCCACGGGGGCCGACGACGTCTGGGCGCCGGATGCCGAGGTGCAGCGGGCGGCCTACGTCCATGACGGGCCGGCGTCGGTGACGCTCTACACCGTGATCAACAACCGCTCCGGCGAGAGCGGGCACACCGCGGTCATGGTGAACGGCGCGCAGCGCATCATCTGGGATCCGGCGGGCACCTGGTGGAACCCCGCCTCGCCGGAACGCCACGATGTCCACTACGGGATCACGCCCCGCATGGAGGAGATCTACGTCGACTACCATGCCCGCGTGACCTGGCGCGTGGTGGTGCAGGAGGTGCCGGTCAGCCGTGCCACCGCCGACGGGCTCATCGCCGCCTTCGAGGCGAACGGCCCGGTCGGCAAGGCGCAGTGCGCCAAGGTGACGAGCCAGATCATGCGCCGCTTCCCCGAATTCGCCGGCGCCCCCGTCACCTGGTATCCCAAGCGGCTGATGGACTACGTGGACACGCTGCCCGGCGTCTCGGTCTCGGTCGTCTACGACGACGACGACGACAACAACCAGCCGCTCCTGCGCCAGCAGGTCGCCGACGGGCGCGCCGGGCGGCTCTGACGCGGCGCGCTCGGGCGAGCCGGAGCCCGAGGCGGAGCGCCGCCCCGCCGGTCGCGGCCGGCGTCAGCACCAGCGGCATGACGCGGGCAGGGATCACCGCGACGGGCGTGCAGCGCAGGTGCCGGAGCGCCCGGGGCGGCAGCCGGCGCTCGCCGATCGGGCCGGGGAACGCAAACCGGATCGGGAACGGGCCCGCCGCCAGCCCGAGGATCGTGAACCGGACCGCGCCGGGGCCGGGTGTCATTCGGCCCCCCCTGCCGGTGCTCGACCTCGGCGCCCGCGACCATGGCGGGCCGCCCCGCGAGGAACAGGCCCCCGCCGCAGGGCAGCCAGCCGAAGGCCGACGCCGCCGAGCCGAAGCAGAAGGCCGTCCGCTCGGCCAGCCTCCTGCCCGGCCGCCGCCCGTATCCGGCGACCGGGGCGGCGAAGGTCCGGTCCACCGGCAGGCAGGCGACGAGCGCGCGGGTGGCGGGCGGCGCGGCGCCGAGGTGTGGCACCAGCGCGGCGGAATGCATCGCGGTGCGGAGGTTGACCGCCAGCCCCGCGGGCACGGCGACCGCGGCCGGCGCCTGCCCGGTCGGCAGCTGGAGCGAGGTGAACTGCGCCGCCCCGGCGATGACGAGGACGCTCATCGCCCCGGCGGCCAGGGGGTCAAGCCCGGCCTCGGCCGCGACCGCGCCGAGGACGGGGCCGGACGGCCCGACGACGAGCAGGAACGGCAGCGCGCCGACGAACCCGCGCCGGAAGGCGGCGCGGGAAGGCGAAGGGGTGGCCCTGCCGGATCGGGGCTCCTCGGGCCGCCGGTGGCAGCCGCCCGCGCAGGCGGGCACGACGCGCCCGGCCGCCGGCCTCAGTCGAACGTGCCGGCGACCCGGCCGATCAGCATGAAGGCGCGCGCGGTGCGCGTCTCGGCGAGGTCGGAGATCTCCTGGTCGGTCGCGCCCGCGGCGAAGGCCGAGAAGGTCCGGTCGAAGTGGCGCAGGAAGTGGTGCGCCGCGTCGCGGAAGATCTCGTCGCGCCGCATCCGGGCGGCGGTGAGCGCCAGCGAGGAGCGGTCGCGCACGCCGCCGAGTGCGGCGACGCTGCGGCCGCGCTCGCCCTCGGCGAACCGGCGCCAGACCTCCGGCCGCGCCCGGTCGGGCTTCAGGTCGTCCATGTAGATCCCGTCCTGGCTGAGGAGCGTCAGCACGTCCTGGCTGGCGCGCACCAGCCGCGCGGCGTCGCGGTCCTCCAGCGCCCGGCGGAGCGCGCGGAACCCCTCCCTGTCGTGCTCGTCGTCGGGGAAGTTGAGCGCCCGGATGAACTCCTCGGCGGTGAGCGGCTCGCGCGGGCTTTCGGCGGGCGTGCCGAGCGCGAGGCTGGCCTGCGCGTCGGACGGCGCCGGCGCGATCACGTCCGGCGGCCGGGTGGAGAGGGTGGGCCGCCGCTCGCCCCCGCCCTCGCGCCGCGCGACGAAGCTGGCGACCCCCGTTTCGGGGTTGCGCGGCGCGGCGGCGATGGCGTCGAACTTCTTCTCGACCGGGCGCACCGCCATGCCCGCCGTCTGGCTCTGGGTGACGTAGGCGTGGCGCAGCGCGTCGATCGCCGCCTGGAGGCGGGCGGCATCCTCGCGCCAGAGGCGCGTGGCCCGCACCGCGAGTGCCGCGACCCAGATCAGCGCGACGGGGAACACCACCGCCACCAGCATCATCACCGAACCGAGGGGACCGAGCCCGCCCTCGGGCAGGTCGGCCGCAAGGAAGAACCCCCCGACGAGGAGGAGCCATGCTGCCGAGAGCGCCCCCGCCACCACCAAGGCCGCGCCGGCCGGTGCGCGTTCGCCCCGGCGGCCGTAGACGCCGAGATCGATCCCGACCCTGCCCTTGCCGTCGGACATGCGCGCCTCAGACGTAGCGGACTTCCAGGATCTCGTAGCTCCGGTCTCCGCCAGGCGTGCGCACCTCGACGCTGTCGCCCGCATCCTTGCCGATCAGCGCCCGCGCCAGCGGCGAGCGGATGTTCAGGAGGCCCTTCTCGATGTCGGCCTCGGCCTCGCCGACGATCTGGTAGGTGCGTTCCTCGTCGGTGTCCTCGTCCACCAGCCTGACCGTGGCGCCGAACTTGATCGTCCCCGACAGCTTCGCGGGGTCGATGACCTCGGCGCGCGCCAGGATCGACTCGAGTTCCTTGATCCGGCCCTCGATGAAACTCTGGCGCTCGCGTGCGGCGTGATACTCGGCATTCTCCGAAAGGTCGCCGTGGGCGCGCGCCTCCGCGATGGCGCGGATCACGGCGGGGCGCTCGACGCTCTTCAGCGCCTTCAGCTCCTCGTCGAGGGCGGCGTGGCCGGCGCGGGTCATCGGGATCTTTTCCATGGCATCCACCGTGCAAAAAGAAAGGCCCCGGGCCTTGCCCTCGGGCGCCCGGGTCCAACCCCACCTCACCCGAGGTCGGGGCGATTTTCAAGGGGTGCGGGCGCGGAATTGCCGCAGCCCGCCGATCGCCGGGGTCGCAACCGGGCCCTGTGCTGTCGCGTCACAATTGCGGGACGGCGCCGGGCGGGCTAACCATCGCCCGGATTTCCGGAGGAACGCATGCGCGGGCGCGACCGTCCCCGCGCCCGGCAGGGGAAGGGACCGATGGCCGAGATCGAACGCGAGGCGATGGAATACGACGTGGTGATCGTGGGCGCGGGTCCGGCAGGGCTCAGCGCGGCGATCCGGCTGAAGCAGCTCGACCCCGAGCTGACGGTGGTGGTGCTCGAGAAGGGTTCGGAGGTCGGCGCCCACATCCTCTCGGGCGCGGTGCTCGACCCCGCGGGCCTCGACGCGCTCCTGCCCGACTGGCGCGACATGGGCGCGCCGATCACGGTGCCCGTGCGCGAGGACAACTTCTACATCCTCGGCGAGGCGGGCAAAGTGCGCATCCCGAACTGGCCGATGCCGCCGCTGATGTCGAACCACGGCAACTACATCGTCAGCATGGGCAACGTCTGCCGCTGGATGGCCGGCATTGCCGAGGGGCTCGGCGTCGAGATCTTCCCCGGCATGTCCTGCTCGCAGCTCGTGTTCCGCGAGGACGGCAGCGTGAAGGGCGTGGTCGCGGGCGAGTTCGGGCTGAACCCCGACGGCACGCCGGGCGACGCCTACGAACCGGGGATGGAGCTGCACGGGCGCTACGTGTTCCTCGCCGAGGGGGTGCGGGGGTCGCTGTCGAAGATCGCGATCGAGCGGTTCGACCTCCAGAAGGGCCGCGAGCCGCAGAAATACGGCCTCGGCATGAAGGAGCTGTGGGAGATCGACCCCGCGAAGCACCGCGAGGGCACGGTGACGCACACGATGGGCTGGCCTCTGGGCCGCAATGCCGGCGGCGGCAGCTTCATCTACCACCTCGACAACAACCAGGTCTACGTGGGCTTCGTCGTCCACCTGAACTACGAGAACCCGTATCTCTACCCCTACGCCGAGTTCCAGCGCTTCAAGCACCACCCGCTGGTGGCCGATCTGCTGAAGGGCGGCAAGCGCATCGCCTACGGCGCGCGCGCGATCAGCGAGGGCGGCTGGCAGTCGATCCCGCAGACGGCCTTCCCCGGCGGCGTGCTGCTCGGCTGCTCGGCGGGCCTCGTCAACGTGCCCCGGATCAAGGGCAACCACAACGCGATGTTCTCGGGGATCCACGCCGCCGAGGCGGCGCACGCGGCGATCCGCGCCGGACGCGCCGGCGACACGCTTGCCGAATACGACGCCGCGCTCAGGTCCGGCCCGGTGGCGCGGGACCTGCGCCGCGTGCGCAACGTCAAGCCGCTCTGGTCGCGCTACGGTCTCGTCGCCTCGCTCGTCGGCGGCGGTTTCGACATGTGGGTGGGCAACCTCACCGGCTGGAACCCGCTCGGCACGATGGGACACGGCAAGACGGATGCGGCGGCAACGGGGCCCGCGAAGGACCACAAGCCGATCCACTACCCCAAGCCCGACGGGGTGCTCAGCTTCGACCGGCTGACCAACGTCGCCTTCAGCTTCACCAACCACGCCGAGCACCAGCCCGCGCACCTGAAGCTGAAGGACCCCGCCGTCCCGATCGCCGTCAACCTGCCGAGATACGCAGAGCCGGCGCAGCGCTACTGCCCGGCCGGCGTCTACGAGGTGGTGGGCGAGGGCGAGGCGGCGCGCTTCGTCATCAACTTCCAGAACTGCGTCCACTGCAAGACCTGCGACATCAAGGACCCCAGCCAGAACATCGTCTGGACCACCCCGCAGGGCGGCGACGGGCCGAACTACCCCAACATGTAGGCGGGCACCGGCCGCGGTACCGCCTGCCGCATTGCCTCGCGGGCAAGGGAAAGCTACGTTCCATCCCTGTTCGCCGGAGGAACCGACCATGCGCCGACCCGCCCGCCGCCCTGGCCTAGCCGCCGCCCTGGCCGCGGCCCTCGTCGCGGCCGGGGCCGCGGGCGCCGATCCGGGGGGGCTCGTCGGATCCTACCTCGCGGCGCGCAGCGCCTCGGGGAACTCCGACTACGAGGCCGCCGCGGCCTACTACACCCAGGCCCTCGTGCGCGATCCGTCGAACCCGATGCTGCTCGAATCCGCCGCCGTGGCGCAGCTCGCGCTCGGCAACCTCGAGGCCGCGGTCCCGATCGCGACGCGCCTCAGCGAGATCGTGCCGCAGAACCAGATCGCGCTCCTCGCGCTGCTCGGCGCCGACCTCGTGGCGGGCGACTACGAGGGCGTGCTGGCCGACTACGCGGCGGGCCGCAGCGTCGGGCCGCTGGTCGACGGGCTGGTCAAGGGCTGGGCGCATCTGGCTCTGGGCGACGCCGGCGAGGCGCTGGCCGCCTTCGACGCGCTGATCGCGCAGCCGGCGCTGGCGCCGTTCGGCGCCTATCACAAGGCGCTCGCGCTCGCCTACGTGGGCGACTTCGAGGGGGCGGACCGGCTGTTCTCCGGCGAGGGCGGGGCGAGTTTCGGGATGACGCGGCGGGGCGTCACCGCCCATGTCGAGGTGCTGACCCAGCTCGAACGCTACGACGACGCGCTCGCGCTGCTCGACCGCGCCTTCGGCGCCGACCCCGACCCGGCGGTGCGGGGCCTGCGCGAACGGGTCGCGGCGCGCCAGTCGCTGCCCTTCGACCTGATCGGCGGCCCTGCCGACGGCATGGCGGAGGTGTTCTTCACCGTGGCCGGCGCGCTCGCGGGAGAGGCCGAGGACAGCTACACGCTGCTCTATGCCCGCATCGCCCAGGCGCTCGCGCCCGGCCATTCCGACGCGCTCCTTCTCGTCGCCGGGATCCTCGAGCGGCAGGGGCAGTACGACCTCGCCACCGCCGCCTACAACGCGATCCCGCGCACCGACCCCGCCTTCCACCACGCCGAGCTCGGCCGCGCCGAGGCGCTGCGCTCGGCGGGGCGGACGGAGGCCGCGATCGAGGTGCTGGAGCAGCTTGCCAAGAGCCACCCCGAACTTCCCGACGTGCACCGGGCGCTGGGCGACATCCTGCGCGCGCAGGAACGCTACGACGCCGCCGCGGCATCCTACGACGCGGCCATCGCCGCGCTGCCGGTCGAGGATCCGTCGCAGTGGGTGCTCTACTACGTGCGCGGCATCAGCCACGAGCGGGCCGACCGCTGGGAGAAGGCCGAGGCCGACTTCCGCAAGGCGCTGGAGCTTTCGCCCGACCAGCCGCAGGTGCTGAACTACCTCGGCTATTCCTACCTCGAGATGCAGACCAACCTCGACGAGGCGCTGTCGATGATCGAGCGCGCCGTCGCCGCGCGGCCCGACGACGGCTACATCGTGGACAGCCTCGGCTGGGCGCTCTACCGGCTGGAACGCTACGAGGAGGCGGTGGCGCCGATGGAGCGGGCGGCATCGCTGATGCCGGTCGATCCCATCGTCAACGACCATCTCGGCGACGTCTACTGGGCCGTGGGCCGGCGCAACGAGGCCCGCTTTCAGTGGCGTCGGGCGCTGTCCTTCAACCCCGAGGAGAAGGACGCCGTGCGGATCCGCCGCAAGCTCGAGGTCGGGCTCGACGCCGTGCTCGCCGAAGAGGGCGCCAAGCCCATCGCGGTAGCGAATGACCGGCAGGGCGGCTGAGACCGAGGCCGCCCCGGCGAAGGTCAACCTCACGCTGCACGTCACCGGGCGCCGGGCCGACGGCTACCACCTGCTCGACAGCTTCGTGGTCTTCGCAGGCGGCGTGGCGGACCGCGTGACCGTTGCCGAGGCGCCGGAGCTGTCGCTGACGGTCACCGGCCCTTTCGCCGCGTCGGTGCCGGGGGGCGGCGACAACCTCGTGCTCCGGGCCGCGCGGGCCTTCGGCACGGGGCGCGGGGCGGCGATCACGCTCGAGAAGACCCTGCCCGTCGCCTCAGGCATCGGCGGGGGCTCGGCCGATGCGGCGGCGGCGCTGCGCGCGCTCTCCCGGCTCTGGGGGCTGCCCCTGCCGCCACCCGAGGCGGTGCTCGCGCTCGGTGCCGACGTGCCGGTGTGCCTTGCCGGGCGCCCGGTGAGGATGCGCGGCGTGGGCGAGGTGCTCGAGCCGCTTCCCGGCCCGGTGCCGGTGCACCTGTTGCTGGTCAACCCCGGCGTGCCGGTCCCGACGCCGCAGGTCTTCGCGGGCCTCGCCGGGGCGTGCAACCCGCCGATGCCCGCGATCCCCCCGTTCGCGGATGCCGCCGCGGTCGCGCGCTTTGCCGCCCTCTGCCGCAACGACCTTCAGCCGCCGGCCACGGCGCTGGTGCCGGCCATCGCCGAGGTCACGGCCGCGATCGCCGCGACCGAGGGCTGCCTGCTCGCCCGCATGTCGGGCTCGGGGGCCACCTGCTTCGGGCTCTACGCGGACGCTGCCGCCCGCGACGCGGCGCGCGCCGGGCTGGCGCTGCGGCACCCGGGCTGGTGGGTCGCCGGCCGAGGGCGCTGACCGCCGGCCGCTACTCCCGCGAGATGACGATGTTCCTGAGCCGCGAGGGGCTGTCCGGCGGCAGCGTCATCGCCACGAGGTAGCGCCCCGGGGCGAGGTCGAGCGAGAGCTTCGCGGGCGTCAGCCCGGCGGCGCTTTCGGAGGCGCCGAGCCGCGTGCCGTCCTCGGCGAAGAGCCTCAGGACGAAGCCGCCGCTCGCGCTGACCGCGTTGACCGTGACCTTGCCCGCCGAGCCGGTGGTGAAGGCGACCCACTTCGTCGCGGCTTCCTCGGCGGCGTTCGTCTGCAGGCTGGTCTCCAGCATCCCGAGGTCTTCCACCGCGATGCCCGACTCCGGCCCGGGGATGGTCTCGCCGAGCTCGGCCGTCGGGGTCTCGGAAGTGGGCGCGCCGACCTCGGCGACGACGAGCTGCGCCGGGCCGCCGGCGCCCACGAACCCTTCGAGCGAGAGGCAGTAGTCCCCCGCCTCGAGCGCCAGCGAGAAGGTGCTGTCGGTGCCGCTCGGGCCGTCGTCGTTCTCGGCCACCGTGGTGCCCGAGGCGTCGGCGAGGCGCAGGATCGTGTCGAAGCTCGCGCTCCGCGCGTCGAAGCGGAGCGTCATCGGCGCGGCGAGCGACAGGGCGAGATCGCGCCGGCTGTCGGCCTCGACCGTCGTGTCGAGGGTGCGGCTGCCGAACCCGGCCTTGAGCGGCTCGCCGAGGTAGTCGGTGATGGCGGCCACGCTGCACGGCATCTCGTCGGGCAGGTCGGCGCCAGGCGCCGAGATCTCGTCGGTGGCGCTCAGCTCGAACGGCCCCGAGCCGCCGCCCAGCGCCTCGACGGCGAGGCAGTAGCTGCCGGGGGCGAGGTCGGCGACGATCCGGCTGTCGATGCTGCCCTCGCGGTCGTCGTTCGTCTGGAGCATCGTGCCGCCCGCGTCGAGCAGGGTGAGCACGGTGTCGAACGCGGTGCTGCCCGCGTCGAACTGGAAGGTGCCGGCCTCGCCGACCTCGACCGTCCAGTCGCTGCGCCCGGCAGGCGCGAGCTCGCCCCGCACCGCGGCGCGGCCCATGCCGGGGGCAAGGGTCGTGCCCAGGGCCTGGGTCAGCGCGGGGTCGGTGCAGGCGGTGGAGATGTCGCCCGGAATCGGGTTCTCCGGCGTGTCGGAGAAGACGAGCGTGGTGCTGCCCCCGCTGCCGTCGTATCCGGCGACGCTGAGGCAGTAGTCGCCGGGTTGCAGCTCGGCCACCACCCGGCTGTCGGTGCCCAGGCCGACGCCGTCGTCGTTGCTGGCGATGATCGTCCCGGAGAGGTCGGAAAGGGTCAGCGTCGTGTCGAAGGCCGAGTTCGAGGTGTCGGCCTGGAACGGGGTGGCCTCGGCGACGCGGATCCGCAGGTCGCTCCGCGCGCCCTGCGGCACCTCCACGGGCTCGCTGAACCGGCCGAAGGCCGGCCCGAGGACCGTGCCGATCTCGCGCGTCAGCGCCGGGTCGGTGCAGTTCTGGCTGGCGTCCGGCGTTCCGGCGGGCGGGATCGCGGCCAGCGCCGCGGCGGCCTCGCCCGTGGCGGCGCTGAGCGTGATCCGGGGCCGCGCGCCCGTCGTTCCGCCGTAGACGCGGAGCTGCGCGCAGTAGGTTCCGGCGGGAAGCTGCTCGTCGATCATCGCCTGGAGGGCGCCCGCGAGGTCGTCGTCCTCGGCGAGGATCGCGCCGCCCGCGCCCAGAAGGGCGAGGTAGGGGTCGGTGTCGGGTTCGGGCGCCTCGGTGCGGAGGACCAGGCGGGCCTCCTCCTCGAGCGTGAACTCCAGGTAGACCGGCTCGGCCCGTTCGATCTCCACCGACAGCGGCGCCATGGCGGTCCGGTCGAGCGCCCCCGGAAGGCTGTAGGTCAGCGCCTGCGGCTGGCCGCAGGCGCCGGCGATCGACCCGCCGCGCCCGGCGGTCTGCAGCGGTTGTGCCGTGGCCGGCAGGGCGACACTGGCCGCAAGGGCCGCAAGCAGGCCGAATCGCATGGGCGGGGGTCTCCTCGCACGGGGGGTTCGCTGGCCGACACGCTCCACGATCGTGCTGCGCCGGGCAAGGCCAAACTCCGGCCCCGTGCGCCAGGCCGTGACGAGGAAGGTGTTGCCATCGCGCAAAATTGGTTATAATTTCTTACCAATTCAGGAGGACCGTCATGGAAATGCCCGCGCCGGACGCCGCCGTCATCGCCAGGAAGGGGCGGATCGTGGCGCGGCTGCGCTCGGTGCTCCCGCCCGATGCGGTGATCGACGACCCGGCCGAGACCCGCGCCTACGAATGCGACGCGCTCACCGCCTACCGCTGTCCCCCGCTCGCCGCCGTCCTGCCGTCCTCCACCGCCGAGGTCGCCGCCGTGCTCAGGATCTGCCACGAGGAGGGGGTGCCCGTCGTCCCGCGCGGCTCGGGCACCTCGCTCGCCGGAGGCGCGCTGCCCACGGCCGACAGCGTGATCCTCGGGGTCGCGCGGCTGAACGCGGTGCTGGAGACCGACTACGAGAACCGCTTCATCCGGGTTCAGGCGGGGCGCACGAACCTCTCCGTCACGGGTGCGGTCGAGGCCGACGGCTTCTTCTACGCCCCCGACCCGTCGAGCCAGCTCGCCTGCGCCATCGCCGGCAACGTCGCGATGAACTCGGGCGGCGCGCACTGCCTCAAGTACGGCGTCACCACCAACAACCTGCTCGGCGTCACGATGGTGCTGATGGACGGCACCGTGGTCGAGATCGGCGGGCCGCATCTCGATGCGCCCGGCCTCGACCTTCTCGGCGTGATCTGCGGGTCGGAGGGGCAGCTCGGCGTCGTGACGGAGGCGACCCTGCGGATCCTGCCCAAGCCCGAGGGCGCGCGGCCGGTGCTGATCGCCTTCGGCTCGAACGAGGTCGCGGGCGCCTGCGTGTCCGACATCATCCGCGCCGGGGTGCTGCCGGTCGCCATCGAGTTCATGGACCGGCCCTGCATCCGCGCCTGCGAGGACTTCGCCCATGCCGGCTACCCCGACTGCGAGGCGCTTCTCATCATCGAGGTCGAGGGAAGTCCCGCCGAGATCGACGAGCAGCTCGGCCTCATCAAGCAGATCGCCGCGCGGCACCACCCCGTCGAGATGCGCGAGGCCAGGGACGAGGACGAGGCGAAGCGCATCTGGCTCGGCCGCAAGTCCGCCTTCGGCGCGATGGGGCAGATCAACGACTACATGTGCCTCGACGGCACGATCCCGGTCTCGGAGCTGCCCAACGTCCTGCGTCGCATCGGCGAGATGAGCCGCGAGTTCGGGCTCGACGTCGCCAACGTCTTCCACGCCGGCGACGGCAACATGCATCCGCTGATCCTGTTCGACGCCAACAAGCCGGGGGACCTCGAGAAATGCGAGGCCTTCGGCGCCGAGATCCTGAAGCTCTGCGTGGAGGTCGGCGGCTGCCTCACCGGCGAGCACGGGGTGGGCATCGAGAAGCGCGACCTGATGACGGTGCAGTTCGGCCCCGATGACCTCGAGGCGCAGATGCGGGTGAAGGACGTGTTCGATCCGGCCTGGCTCCTGAACCCGGCGAAGGTCTTTCCGCTGGCGGCGACCGCCGCGCGGCGGCAGGCTGCCTGAGGCGGGCGCCGCCCCCCTGGCGGCGGCATGGGTGAAGCGTGAGGGCGGGCCTGCCATGATCGAGCCGAGGGACGAGGCGGAACTGGCCGAGGCTGTCCTGGCCGCGCGAGGGCCGCTCAGGATCCGCGGCGGCGGCACGCGCGCCATCGGCCAGGTCGCCGCGGCCGAGGTCCTCTCGACGGCCCGGCTCTCGGGCATCACGCTCCACGAGCCGGGGGCGCTCACCCTCGTCGCGCGGGCCGGCACGCCGCTCGCCGAGATCGAGGCGGCGCTTGCCGCCGAGGGCCAGCGGCTGCCCTTCGAGCCGATCGACCACCGCGGGCTGCTCGGCACCGCCGGCGAGCCGACGATCGGCGGCGTCGTCGCCACGAATGCCTCGGGTCCGCGGCGCATCGCGGTCGGCGCGGCGCGCGACTTCCTCATCGGGGTGCGCTTCGTCGACGGCGAGGGGCGGGTCGTCAGGAACGGCGGCCGGGTCATGAAGAACGTGACCGGCTACGACCTCGTGAAGCTGATGGCGGGAAGCTGGGGCACGCTCGGCGTGCTGACCGAGGTGAGCTTCAAGGTGCTGCCGGCGTCCGCCGCCTCGGCCACGCTGGTGCTGCGCGGCCTCGGCGATGCCGAGGCGATCCGGGCGCTCGCCTCCGCGCTGGCCTCGCCCTTCGAGGTGACCGGCGCGGCGCACGATCCCGGCGCGGCGGGCGGGCCGGCGACGATGATCCGGATCGAGGGCTTCGAGAGTTCGGTCGCCTACCGCGCCGCAGAGCTCGCCGGCCGCCTCGCGCCGTTCGGCCGGGCCGAGGTGCAGCGCGATCCCGATGCGAACGCGGCGCTCTGGGCGGGGGTGCGCGACGTGGCGGCGTTCCACGGCCTGCCGGGCGACGTCTGGCGCTTCTCGGTGAAGCCTGCGGACGGGCCGGCGCTCGCCGCCCGGCTCGGCGCGCGGCGCCTTCTCTACGACTGGGGCGGGGGCCTCGTCTGGGCGCTCTCGGCGCCGGGCGAGGACCTGCGCGCGCGCATGGACGAGATCGGCGGGCACGCCACGCTGGTGCGCGCGGGGGCCGAGACGCGCGCGCGGATCGCCGCCTTCCACCCCGAGCCGCCGGCGCTGGCCGCCCTCGCGCTCGGTCTGCGCCGGAAGTTCGACCCGCGCGGCATCCTGAACCCGGGGCTGATGCAGGCGGCCGTCGCCGCCGGGGGTGCGCCGGCATGGTCCTGATCTTCGTGATCCTGCCGTTCGTGATCTTTCTCTCGCTGGCGCTTCTGCCGCGGGGCCGGCCCGCCGCGCTCGGCCTCGGCGTCTCCCTCGTGGCGCTGGCGGGGCTCTGGGCGACGACCGGCAAGGGGGAGGACGGCGATTTCGCGCGGGTCTCCCTAACCATGGCGGCCGCGGGCGTCGTCATGGCGGCCATCGCGCAGGGTCTGAGGCTCGCGCTGCCGCCGGGCGCGCCGGCCCACCAGTACGGCGCCGTGATGGCGGCGGTCGTGGTGGCGGCGACGGCCGCCGGCTACTGGGCCATCGGGGGCTTTCGCTGATGCAGACGAACTTCTCGCCCGAGCAGCTCCGCGACCCCGGCATCGCCCGGTCGAACCAGATCCTGCGGACCTGCGTGCACTGCGGCTTCTGCACGGCGACCTGCCCGACCTACCAGGTGCTCGGCGACGAGCTCGATTCCCCGCGCGGGCGCATCTACCTGATCAAGGACATGCTCGAGAGCGGCCGCCCGGCCGATGCCAGGACGGTGAAGCACATCGACCGCTGCCTGTCGTGCCTCGCCTGCATGACGACCTGCCCCTCGGGCGTGCACTACATGCACCTCGTCGATCACGCCCGGGAATACATCGAACGGACCTACCGCCGGCCCTTCTCCGACCGCGCCCTGCGCTGGGTGCTGGCCCGCGTGCTGCCCCATCCGACCCGGTTCCGGCTGGCGCTTCTTGCCGCGAAGATCGCCCGGCCGTTCCGCGGGCTGATGCCCGATCCGCGCCTCAGGGCGATGCTCGACATGGCGCCGCGGCGGATCCCGCCGGTCTCGCGCAACGACGATCCGCAGGTCTTTCCGGCGCAGGGCGAAAGGCGGATGCGGGTCGCGCTGATGACCGGCTGCGCGCAGCGCGCGCTCAACACCGACATCAACGACGCCACGATCCGGCTGCTGACGCGGCTCGGCTGCGAGGTGGTGATCGCCGAGGGGCAGGGCTGCTGCGGGGCGCTGACGCACCACATGGGCAAGACCGCCGAGAGCCACGCCAGCGCCGCGCGCAACATCCGCGCCTGGACGCGGGAGATGCGGGGCGGGGGGCTCGACGCCATCGTCATCAACACCTCGGGCTGCGGGACGACCGTGAAGGACTACGGCCACATGTTCCGCACCGAGGCGCTGGCCGAGGACGCGAAGGCCGTCGCCGCCATCGCCCGCGACGTGAGCGAGGTGCTGGTCCGGCTCGGCCTGCCCGAGGGCGCGCCGAGGGGGCTGCGGGTGGCCTACCACGCGGCCTGCTCGCTCCAGCACGGCCAGCAGATCAAGGACCACCCCAAGACGCTGCTCAGGCGTGCGGGCTTCGACGTCGTGGAGCCTGCCGACGCCCACCTCTGCTGCGGCTCGGCCGGAACCTACAACCTCATGCAGCCCGAGATCTCGCGGCAGCTGAAGGAGCGCAAGGTGCGCACCCTCGAGGCCAGGGCGCCGGACGTGATCGCGGCCGGCAACATCGGCTGCATGATGCAGATCGGTTCGGGAACGGGTGTGCCCGTCGTGCATACGGTCGAGCTGCTCGATTGGGCGACCGGCGGGCCGAAGCCTTCCGCGCTGGGCGGCGACGCGACATAATCCTGCCCAAAGCTCGTGCCAGCATCGGCGCGACGGAGGTGGAAGGCGGAATGGATCCGATGCGCTGGATCGGGGCCCTGGCCCTGGCACTGGGTGCCGCGCTTGCCGGCCCGGCGGCGGCCGAGGGCCCGCTGAGGTCGCTCAGCACGGGCGAGGCGGGCAAGGGCTGGGAGGCCGTGGGTCGCGTCAACCTCGGCAGTTCGGGCTACTGCACCGGAACGCTGATCGCGCCCGACCGGGTGCTGACCGCCGCCCACTGCCTCTACGATTCGCGGACCGGCGCGCGCGTGCCGCTCTCCGAGATCGAGTTCCGCGCGGGCTGGCGCAACGGGCGCGCCGAGGCCTACCGGCGGGTGCGCCGGGCGGCCTCCCACCCCGACTACGCCTATGCGGGCGTCGATTCGCGCGACCGCGTGGCCTACGATCTGGCCGTGCTCGAGCTCGACCGCCCGATCCGCAACTCGACGATCCGCCCGTTCGGGACGACGCGCCGCGCGCGCTGGGGCGACGAGGTGGGCGTGGTCTCCTACGCCACGGGGCGGGACGAGGCGCCCTCGCTGGAAGAGGTGTGCCGGGTGCTTGCCCGCGACCGCGCGGTGCTGATGCTTTCCTGCGACGTCGATTTCGGCGCATCCGGGGCGCCGATCTTCATGGTCGAGGACGGCGAGGCGCGCATCGTCTCGGTCGTCTCGGCCAAGGCCGAGGTGAACGACCGCCGGGTGGCGCTCGCGGCCGAGATCGACGGTGCGCTCGACCTGCTCATGGCGCAGCTCTCGGAGGGCGACGGCGTGTTCCGCCGCGGGACTGCGGCGCCTGCTTCCGGGGCGGCGCCGGGCGGGGCCAAGTTCGTCAGGCCGTGAGCGGCCGCCGGTTCCCTGCCGCGATTGCGGCGGCGCTGGCACTCGTGCTCGCGGCAGGCGCGGCCGACGCGCAGAACACCGGGCTCGACCGCCTCACGCTCAGGCAGGACCAGCTCGGATGGGAGGCCGTGGGCAGGCTCGACCTCGGCGCGCCTCTCGAATACTGCACCGGCACCCTGATCGCCCCCGACCTCGTGCTGACGGCCGCGCACTGCGTGCACGACCCGCGCCGGGGCGGCGCGCCGCGTCCGGCCGAGAGCATCACCTTCCGCGCCGGCTACGCCGACGGCCGGTCGGTCGCCGAACGCCGGGCCCTGCGAATCGCGGCGCACCCGGGCTTCGACCCGACCGCGGCGATCGCGCTCGAGACGGTGCGCCACGACGTGGCCCTCGTCGAGCTGGAGACGCCGATCCCCGCCGCCACCGCCGCGCCCTTTCCCGTGGCCGCGCCGGCGCGGGGCAGCCGCGAGGTCAGCGTGATCTCCTACGCCGAGGGGCGCGACGAGGCGCTCTCGTGGCAGAAGCGGTGCACGATGCTCGGCCGGCAGGACGGCCTTCTCGCGTTCGACTGCGACGTGGCGCCGGGGTCCTCCGGCGCGCCGGTCTTCGACCGCTCCGGGGCCCGCGCCCGGATCGTGTCGATCATCTCGGCGGGCGGCAGGGACGGCAGCCGCGGCGTCGCGCTCGGCATGGAGCTTCCCGCCCTTGTGGACGAGCTGCGCGCGGCGCTCCGCGCCCGGCCGCTGCCGCAGGCCCGGATCCGCTCCCCCGGCCTTTCCGAGACACGGGCGGGCGGCGCGCGGTTCGTCCGCCCGGCGCCGGCCCGGCCGGCCCCTTGAACCTGCGGCGTCCGTTGCCCAGATAGCCAGTGCCGGGGCGCCGTGACGGGCCCCGGCACGCAGTGGCCCGTTCCCGAGGGGAGGGCCGAAAGGACCGAGTATCGCTCTGGAGAGGATGCTGAACATGCGCACCTACGATCTTTCGCCGCTTTACCGCGCCACCGTCGGCTTCGACCGCATGGCCGACCTGATGGACCGCCTCCTGTCGGCCGACGTCGCCGACAACGGCTACCCCCCCTACAACATCGAGAAGACCGCCGATGACGCCTACCGGATCTCGGTCGCCGTCGCCGGCTTCACCGATGCCGAGCTGTCCGTCGAGGTGAAGGACGGCGCGCTCGTCGTCTCGGCCCGCAAGGAGAAGGACGACACCCCGCGCACCTACCTGCACCGCGGCATCGCCACGCGCGCCTTCGAGCGCCGCTTCCACCTGGCCGAGCACATCAAGGTGAAGGGCGCGACGCACGAGAACGGGATGCTCCACATCGACCTCGTCCGCGAGGTGCCCGAGGCGCTGAAGCCGCGCCGCATCGAGATCGCCCGCGGCGAGCCCGCCGGCGCCACCGTCGAGGGCACGGCCGTCGAGGCCTGAGCCCCGGGCGGCAGGAAGGATCGGGGCGCGCCGGGAGGCGCGCCCCCTTGCCTGCGCGCCCTTGCCTGCGCCCCGGACCTGGCCGACCGGTCGTCCGCTTCGCGCCAGGATTGCCCCCGGCGCATGGCGGGCCTGCCTTCGGGCGCCTTGCCCGCGCCGCCGCGCCCGGCTATCTCCCCGGGCGTGAGGCCACGTCCTCGCCCTCTCCCGAGGTCCATGTCCGGGACGGCCCGGCGGCAGACAGGGGGCAGAGCGGGCAATGCCGTGGCTTCTTCTTCTCATCGCCGGCCTGCTGGAGGTCGTCTGGGCCTTACTGATGAAGCAGTCCGCCGGCTTCACCCGACTCTGGCCGACGGTCGGCACGCTCGCCTTCATGGCCGCCAGCTTCGGGCTTCTGTCGCTGTCGATGCGCACGCTTCCGCTGGGCACCGCCTACACCATCTGGACCGGCATCGGTGCGGTCGGGGCGTTCGCGGTCGGGGTCGCGGTGCTGGGCGAACAGCTCACGGCGACCCGCGTCCTCGCCGCGATCCTGATCGTCGCCGGCATCGTCCTGATGAAGCTGTCGTCGCAGGACTGACCGGCCGCCGGATCGCGGGGTCGCGGGCGGCCGGTCCGGCGGTCTACCGCGACAGGCTCTGCGCGAGCCGCATCAGGCTTACCGCCTCGGCGCGGTAGCCGAAGGGATCCTCGCCCCGGTTCGCCGCGGCGAGCGCGATCGCCTCGTCCCAGCCCCAGTCGCCGAGATGCCTGGGGTCGGTCAGGAGCTGGCCGAACCCGGCGATGGCGGCGGCGAAGCGCGCCTCGGTGCCGCCGTCGGGCCCGTCGGCCAGGATCGGGGTCTGGATCAGCGCCGATTCGGCCGCCCCGGGTTCCTTGTAGCGCAGGCGCAGGAAGCCCAGTTCGTCGGCGAAGGCCGCGCCGTCGCCGGCCGCCGGGGCCTCTGCCGAGGTGCCATAGCGCAGGGGCTCGGTCGCGCGCGCGGCCGACCCGGCCGGCGTGATCTCGTAGAGCGCCGTCACCGCATGGCCCGCGCCGATCTCGCCCGCATCGACCCGGTCGTTGGCAAAGTCCTCGCGCGCGAGCGCCCGGGTCTCGTAGCCGATCAGCCGCCATTCGGCGACCGTCGCGGGGTTCCACTCGATCTGCACCTTCACGTCGTCGGCGATCGGGAAGAGCGCACCGGAGAGCTCGTCCACCAGCACCTTGCGCGCCTCGGAGAGCGTGTCGATGTAGGCCGCCGTCCCGTTGCCGTTCTGGGCGAGCGCCTGCATCGTCGCATCGTCGAGGTTGCCCCGCCCGAAGCCGAGGACCGACAGGTAGATGCCCGACTTCCGCTCGCGTTCGACATAGCGCCTGAGCTCGGCGGGGTCCGAGATGCCCACGTTGAAGTCGCCGTCGGTGGCGAGGAGCACCCGGCTCACCTCGCCCTCGCCCGCCATCCTGCGGGCCACCGAGTAGGCGAGCGCGAGGCCCTCCTGCCCGGCGGTCGAGCCGCCCGCCTCCAGCCGGTCGAGCGCGGCGAGGATCGCCTCGCGCTCGCCCGCCGGGGTGGGCTCGAGCACCACGCCCGCCGCTCCGGCATAGGCGACGATCGCCACCTGATCCTCGGGGCGGAGTTCGGGCAGCATCAGCCGCAGCGACTGCTTCAGGAGCGGCAGGCGGTTCGGCGCGTCCATCGAGCCCGAGGTGTCGATGAGGAACACGAGGTTCAGGGGCGGGCGGTCCTCGACGGCCGGCATCCGGCCCTTGAGCGCCACGGTGACAAGCCGGGTGCCTTCGTTCCACGGCGTCGGCAGCACGCTGACGGTGGGCCGGAAGGGCGCCTCGCCCTCGGACGGGGCGGGCCAGTCGTAGGGGAAGTAGTTCACCATCTCCTCGATCCGCACCGCCTCGGGCGGCGGCAGCATCCCCATCGTCAGCGACGAGCGGACGACCGCGTAGGAAGCGGTATCGACGTCGATCGAGAAGGTGGAGACGGGCTCCTCCGCCGTGACCCTGAGCGGGTTGCGGTCCGCTTCCGGGAAGGCCTCGGTGCCCGGCTCGGCGCGGAGCGTGCCGTAGGGCTCCGGCGCGGGCGCGGCGAGGTTCGCGGCGTCCTGCATCGCGCCCGGCATGGCGCGGGTCCGCGCCGGCGCGGTCGAGAAGAGCTGGTCCGCAGCCGGCCCGGAAAGCGGCGCGGCCGCCTGCGGGGGCGGCGGCGCCGTCTCGGCCTCGCGCGCGACGACCATCTCGCCCGCGCCCCCGGCTGCCGCCGGCGCCGGCCCTTCGGGCGCCGGCGCGGCGAGCGTGGCGGCCTCGGGGCCGGCGGCCCCCTCGCGCAGGGACCGCTCCGCCGGAAGCTCGTCCTGCGCGGCCGTGGTGGCGGCCTGCCCTTCCGCGGCGGTCTCCGCGGCGGGTGCCGTGGCCGTGGCCGTGGCCTCGGGCACGGGCGCGTCGGCCGTGACGGACGGCGCGGCGGCCGGAGTCTTCTGTCCGCCGGTGCCCGCGACGCGCGGCGGCAGCGGCGGCGACTGCGGCACGGCGAGGAACAGCGCGAACCCGATCACGGCAACGCTGGCGGTGCCGGCGAGGGCGGCATTGCTGGTGAGCCTGGAAAGCATGGCGGTCACTCCGGTCCAGAACCCCGCCCCCTGCGGGCGGTCCGAAGTCGGACGCGCCGCCGCGCGGGTTCCTTGGACGCAGTCGAATTCCGCCGCGGCGCGCGCCAGCGCCTCGGCCTTCCGCGCCGGATCGGGCGCGGGCTCCGCCGCCTTCAGCGCCGCCTTCAGCCTGTCGAGCTCGTCGGTCATGCCATGCCCTCCGCCGCGGCGATCTTCCGCAGGTGCTTCCTCACCTCCGACATCCGCCACGACACCGTGCCTTCCGACACGCCCAGGATCTCGCCCGCCTCGCGGTGACTCATCTCCTCGCCAAGCACCAGCGCCACCGTGTCGCGCAGGTCGTCGGGCAGCGAGCCCATTGCGCGGTGCAGCCATTCGGCCGCCTCGGCCGCCGCGCCGTCGGCCGCGCGCCGCGCGATCTCCCAGTCGCCCCAGCCGTCGGCGGCCTTCGCGCGGGTCGCCGCGCGGCGGCGGCGGTCGTGGGCGGCATTGACCACCACCCGGTGCAGCCAGGTGGTGAAGCGCGCCTGTCCCCGGAACCCGCCGAGCTTTGCCGGCAGCGCGAGGCAGAGGTCCTGCGTCAGGTCCTCGGCCTCGGCCGCCGAGCCGAGCAGCCTCCAGGCGAGGCGGAGCACCCGGTCGTAGTGGCGCGCAAGAAGCGCCGCGAAGGCCTCGCGGTCTCCGTTGGCGGCGGCGAGCGCCAGGGCCTCGTCGGGGGTCTCCATCCGCATCTCGGGGCTGTGACGCGGGCCGCCGGCCGTTCCTTGGGCGCGGCCCCCGCGGGACTAGTCCGCGGGGCTCAGCATCCGCCCCAGCCCCCGCCCGGCGAGGATGTGGACGTGGTAGTGCGGCACCTCCTGCACGCCGTCGGCCCCTGCGTTCGAGATCGTGCGGAAGCCGCCGCCGCCCTCGCCGGGCCGGATGCCGAGCTTGCGGCAGACCTCGCCGAGGGCGCGGGTGAAGTCCACGATCTCGGCATCGCTCGCCTCGAGCGCGAAATGGTCGGCGGTGACGTAGCGGCCCTTCGGGATCACCAGCACGTGATGCGGCGCCTGCGGCCGGATGTCCTCGAAGGCCAGCGTGTGCTCGGTCTCCAGAACCGTCCGGTTCGGGATCTCGCCCCTGAGGATCCGGGCAAAGACGTTCTGGTCGTCGTAGGCATAGGCCATCGGCGGCTCCCTAGTCGGTGAACAGGTGATCGGTGGCCGCGATCTCGCGCGCCTTCGCCTCGGGGATGTCGAGGAAGGCCGCGAGCGGCGGCGCGTTCTCCTCGGGCGAGGCCCCCTCGCGCAGGCGCCAGTGGCGCGGGAAGCCGCGGTCGCGGATGCGTTCGCTCTCGAACTGGATGTCGTAGCGGATGGTCGGCAGGAGCTGCGCCAGCACCTCGCCCGGCGTCCGGTCCCCGGCCAGGCCGACGCGGCGGGCGTGGCCGGCAAGGTAGTCCTCGGAGAACCGGCAGTCGATCTGGAGCAGCTTGGTCACGCAGCGGTCGGCATAGAAGTCGTTGATCGTGGCGATGTCGGAGGGATCGAGGCAGAACACCAGACGATCGGTTCCGTAGTAGTCGAACAGCATCTTGACCAGCGCCCGGCGGTGCCGGTTGCGCTTCGTCAGCGTCGTCTCGACGCCGCCGAGGTCGGGAAGCGGCGTGTTCTCCTCGTTGAACAGGTAGGCGATCGTCGGCGTGTTCGTGACCTGCCGCACCCGCTCCAGCAGGCGCTTGCCGACGTGCCACTTCTTGCAGGCCACGATCATCAGCTCGCGCTCCCGCCCGAGGCTTGCCTCCCGCTCCCAGAACCGCGGCGCGAAACGCCGCCCCTCGCGGCCGCGCCCGGCGAGGAAGGCATAGAGCCGCCGTCCCTCGTTCGAGACCTCGAAATCCGTGCGGCCCGATGCGTAGAGCGCCCCGAGGCGGGCCTTGAGCTCGGTCGCATGGGGCGAGATCTTGCGGGCGAAGAGGTAGTCCTGCGCCAGCAGCAGGTCGTAGTGGTCGTTGTGGAAGGTGACCGGCATCCCGTAGTCGGTGAACATCAGGAAGGTCAGCGTGCGGCTGCGCAGCTCGCGCTCGGGGACGAGGTGGCGCACCAGCGTCTGGAAGAACGTCTCGTCGGGAATCCAGGTGGTTCTGAAGAAGCGCACGACGTCGGGCCGGCGGTCGATGAAGTCGAGCAGCGCCTCGACCGTGCGCCGGCGCAGGCACCACCACTGGCTGCCGATCATGATCCGCAGGTCGGCCGGGATCCGGCGGGCGAGACCCAGCCGGCGCTGCGCCTCGAGCGAGGCGTAGAACAGCCGCTTGCGCCGGCGCTCGTTGAAGAAGTGGCGGTAGATCAGCCGCTCCTCCTTGATGCCGGTCTTGATCCAGTCGCTCTCGAAGAAGTCGAAGCTCTCGATGTAGTCGGCCTCCTCGGCATCGAGGAAACGGTGGGCGTATTCGGCGGACTTGATCGCCTCGCAGTCGCCCGAGAGCATGTAGAAGTGCGTGGCGTCGGGGAACGCGTCCGCCGCCGCGCGGACGGCCTCGAGCGTCGCCTCGACCAGCGACCACTCGCCCCAGCCGCAGTTGACGCGCCGGCGGGCGAAGACGACGCCGGGGTTGTCGGCGAGCCCCTCGCGCAGCAGGGCGAAGTCGGCGGCGGGCGACCGCCCGTCGAAGTGGATCGCGACGCAGTCGCCCCCCGCGGTCAGGCGGCCGGCCTGCGCGACGATCCCCTCGGGATCCTTGTGGCAGAGAAGAACGAAGGCGATCCGTGCCATCCGAGGACCGGTGTGCTCCCGCTGAGCCGGCGTTGAGCGTAGATAGCGTGAACATCAATTGAAATGACAGAGGTTGTTTGCTCAAGTGCCCTCCGGCGGCGGGCCGGGGCCGCGGCGGCGAGGATCGGGAGAGCGATGGGATTTCCGGGCACCTGGATGACCGAGAGCGGCAGCGTGATCTACCGCGTGGTTCCGAAGTGCGCCTGCTCCACGATCGGCCAGATCATGTACTTCTCCGACCACGGCCGGTTCTTCGACGGCGACATCCACGACGCGATGTCGGGCATCCACAAGTGGGCGATCGAGGCGAGCCAGCCGAAGATCGAGGCCGCGGTGAAGGGGCGCGAGGTCTTCGCCTTCACCTGCGTGCGCAACCCCTACACCCGCATCCTGTCGAGCTTCTTCAACAAGATCTGCGGCATCCAGAGGAACGGCAGGCGCTACCGCGGGAACCTCGTGCCCCTGATCATGCAGAAGTACGGGGTGGAGGTGGAGGGCGACTTCGACCAGATCGCCTCGTTCCGGCGGTTCCTGCTGTTCGTGCGCGACACCATCCGCTGGCGCCGCCCGATGGAGCCCGACATCCACTGGTCGGCGATGTCGGGGCACATCTCGACCTTCATCGTCAACGGCGGCCGGTACGACCACATCTTCTTCACCGAGCGGTTCGACGAGGGCATGCAGGCGGTGCTCGACCGCATCGAGACGCCGGTGAAGGTGGACCTCGCCGCGATCCCGCGCTTCAACGAGAGCGAGGGGCACGGGCCGAAGCGGGCGCACCCGGTCGCGGACTACTTCGACGACCTGTCGATGCACCTGATGTGGGAGATCTACCGCAAGGACTTCCAGCTCTTCCGCTACGACTTCGAGAACCCCGCGAACAAGATGCCGACCGGCGAGGTGGACCTCGACGAGGTGCACGCCAAGCTCGGCGAGTGAGGCCGGGGCGGCGGCGCCGGGGGTTCCACCCCCGGACCCCCGGAGTACTTGCGACAGGATGAAGGGAGCGGCCGGGGTTACCAGTGCGGGGGCGGACGGTCGGCGAGCGGGACGGTGCCCGCCTCGGCCTCGCGCCCGGCCTCGCGCTCGAGCAGGAGGGCGAGGCGGCGGCGGAGCGTGTCGATCTCGCGGGCCTGGGCGGCCACGACGTCGGAGAGGTCCTCCACCGTCCGGGTCAGGTGGGCGATGCGTTCCTCGAGCGCGGTCGTGTCGGTCATGGGGCGAGGGATAGCACCCCGGCGCGGGCGCCGGTAGGGGCGGGCGGGGCGCCCGGGCGCGCTGCCGCCCCGGAGTGCCGGAGAGTTGGTTAACGGTCGGCCGGGCCGGGGGCGCGCCCTGCACCGCGCGTGCACAGGCCGTGCACCGGGCGTGCACCGGCGGACACCGCCGCGCGCCGCGGGGCCGGGAATGAAGGCGGCGTGCGCTGCTTGCCCGGGCGGGCCCCTTCCGCTATGCCCCGGCGCGACGAAGGAGAGGCCCCGGACGATGCCGAAGGACCGGAAGGAGCGGCGCCCGCGCGCGGAGACCCCCAAGGGGTTCCGCGACTACTTCGGCGCCGAGGTCACCGAGCGGGCGGCGATGCTCGACCGGATCGCCGAGGTCTACCGCCGCCACGGGTTCGACCCGCTGGAGACGAGCGCGGTCGAGACGGTGGAGGCGCTGGGCAAGTTCCTGCCCGACACCGACCGGCCGAACGAGGGGGTCTTCGCCTGGCAGGAGGAGGACGGGGACTGGCTGGCTCTGCGCTACGACCTGACGGCGCCCCTCGCGCGTGTCGCCGCGCAGTACCGCCACGAGCTGCCCTTTCCCTACCGCCGCTACGCCATGGGCCCGGTCTGGCGCAACGAGAAGCCGGGGCCGGGCCGGTTCCGGCAGTTCTACCAGTGCGACGCCGACACGGTGGGCGCGGCGAGCGTGGCCGCCGATGCCGAGATCTGCGCGATGCTGGCCGAGGCGCTGGAGGCGGCCGGCATCCCGCGCGGGGACTACGTGATCCGCGTGAACAGCCGCAAGGTGCTGAACGGGGTGCTGGAGCGCATGGGGCTTGCCGAGGGGGAGGCCCGCGCCGCGGTGCTGCGCACCATCGACAAGTTCGACAAGGTCGGCGAGGCGGGCGTGCGGGAGCTGCTCGGGCCGGGGCGGCTCGACGCCTCGGGGGCCTTCATCGAGGGCGTGGGGCTTTCGGAGGCGCAGGCCGAGCCGGTGATCGCCTTCCTGACCTCGAAGGGCGCCGACACTGCCGCGACGCTCGCGCGCCTCGGCGCGGCGGTGGAAGGCTCGGCGACCGGGGCCGAGGGCGTGGCGGAGCTCGGCGAGATCGCCGCGCTCCTTGCCGCGCAGGGCTACGGGCCCGACCGCATCGTGATCGACCCCTCGGTCGTCCGCGGCCTCGGCTACTACACCGGGCCGGTGTTCGAGGCCGAGCTGACCTTCGAGATCACGGACGAGAAGGGCCGGCCGCGGCAGTTCGGCTCGGTGGCGGGCGGCGGGCGCTATGACGACCTCGTCAGGCGCTTCACCGGCGAGGCGGTGCCGGCGACCGGGGTCTCGATCGGGGTGGACCGGCTCATTGCGGCGCTCCGCGCCAAGGGGCGCGTGAGCGGGACCGCGCCGGGGCCGGTCGTGGTGACGGTTATGGACCGCGAGCGGATGGCCGACTACCAGGCGATGGCCGCCGAGCTGCGCGCGGCCGGCGTCCGCGCCGAGGTCTACCTGGGCAACCCGCGGAACTTCGGCAACCAGCTGCGGTATGCCGACCGGCGGGGGTCGCCCGTGGCAGTGATCCAGGGCGGCGACGAGGCGGCGCGCGGCGTGGTGCAGGTGAAGGACCTGGTGCTCGGGGCGAAGATCGCCGAGACCGCGAGCCTCGAGGAATGGAAGGGCCAGCCCGCGCAGGTGGAGGTGCCGCGCGGCGATCTGGTGGCGACCGTGCGGCGGATGCTCGGGACATGAGGGGCCGCCGCGCCGACCGCGCCAGGCGCGCCCGGCCCGGCCGCGCCCGGGCCGGCGGCCCGCCGGCCGCGCCGCCGGGGGGCGCCGGATGACGCCGAAGGCACGCGCCCGCGCGGAGGGCGAGCGCATCCTCGCCCGCTTCGTCGCCGCCGGCGCGGTTCCGGTCGAGGCCGACATCCTCCAGCCCGCGGAGACGCTGCTCGACCTCTACGGCGAGGACATCCGGGCGCGCGCCTACGTCACCCGCGACCCGCTGCGCGGCGAGATGATGCTGCGCCCCGACTTCACGGTGCCGGTCGTGCAGATGCACATGGCCTCCGGCGCGGCGCCCGCGCGCTACGCCTATCTCGGCGAGGTGTTCCGCAAGCAGGAGCACGCGGGCGACCGGCCCTCGGAGTTCCTCCAGGTGGGCTACGAGCTCTTCGACGGCGGCGATCCGGCGGCGGCGGATGCCGAGGTCTTCGCGCTCATCGCCGAGGTGCTGGCGCCGCTCGGGCTGCGCGCGGCGACGGGCGACCTCGGCATCCTGACCGCGGCCGTGCGCGGGCTTTCGACGACGCCGCGGCGCAAGGCGGCGCTGATGCGCCATCTCTGGCGGCCGCGGCGGTTCCGGGCGCTGCTCGACCGCTTCGGCGGCCGCGCGCCGGTGCCCCGGACGCGGCGCACGCTGATCGAGGCGGTGGCGCGCGACGGGGCCGGGGCGGTGGTCGAGGCCGCGGGACCGGAGGTCGGGCTGCGCAGCCGCGCCGAGGTGCTGGAGCGGATCGCGGCGCTTGTCGAGGATGCGGCGACGCCGCCGGTCGCGGCGGAGGAGGTTGCGGCGATCGAGGCGATCCTCGACCTGCGCGGCCCGGCCGGGGACGTGCTCGGGCGGCTGGAGACGCTGGCCCGGACGATGCCCGCGCTCGGCCCCGCGCTCGGGCCCGCGGTCGGGCGGCTCGCGGCGCGGCTCGCGGCGCTGGCGGCGCGCGGGATCGACACGGGCACGCTCGACTTCGAGGCGAGCTACGGGCGCACGACGCTCGAATACTACGACGGCTTCGTCTTCGGGTTCTACGCCGAGGGCCGGCCGGACCTGCCGCCGGTGGCCTCGGGGGGGCGCTACGATGCGCTGACGGCGGTGCTCGGGCAGGGGCGCGGCGTGCCGGCGGTGGGCGGCGTGATCCGGCCGGCGCTGGTGGCGCAGCTCGCGGAGGGCGGGCGGTGACGCTGCGGCTCGGCCTGCCGTCGAAGGGGCGGCTGATGGAGGAGGCCTTCGACTGGTTCGGGGCGCGCGGGCTCATGCTGCGCCGCACCGGGGCCGCGCGCGAATACGCCGCGGCGGCGGAGGCGGAGGGCGTGGCGGTGGTGCTGCTTTCGGCGGCGGAGGTGCCGCGGGAGCTTGCCGCGGGGCGCATCCACCTCGGCGTCACCGGGTCGGACCTGGTGCGCGAGGGTCTGGCGGACTGGGAGGCCTCGGTCGAGGCGCTGGCGCCGATGGGCTTCGGCTTCGCGGACCTGGTGCTGGCCGTGCCGCGCTTCTGGGCCGACGTGGACACGCTCGACGACCTCGACGCGGCGGCAGCGGCGTTCCGGCGGGCGCACGGGTTCCGGCTGAGGATCGCGACGAAGTACCACCGGCTCACGCGGGAGTTCCTGCGCGAGGCGGGGGTGGCGGACTACCAGCTCGTCGACAGCCAGGGCGCGACGGAGGGAACGGTGAAGAACCTCACGGCCGAGGCGGTGGCCGACATCACCTCGACCGGCGAGACGCTGAAGGCGAACCACCTCAAGGTGCTGGCCGACGGGCTGATCCTGCGCAGCGAGGCGACGCTCTACCGCGCGCGGGCGGCGGACTGGGGGCCGGAGGCGGGCGCGGCGCTGGCGGCCCTGCGCGCCCGGCTCGGGATCGGCGGGTGAGGGATGGCCGGGGGGGCCGGGGGCGCTGCCCCCGGACCCCCGGAGTATTTCGGACAGGATGAAGGGGGGGATCAGCGCACGCCGATCTCGGCGAGCGCCGCGGCGATCCTGGGGGGCAGCGCGGGCTCCGCGGTGCGGGCGGCGGGCAGGTCGCGCGGGGTCTCGGCGGGGTCGAGGTAGCGCCAGCCCTGGAACGGGCGGCGGGGGGCGGCCTCGGTGCGGTGGATCGCCGCGTCGAGGTGGAGCGCGCAGCGGGCGATGCCGTCGGGGCCGCGGACCTCCTCGAGGGCGAGGATGCGCTGGCGGCAGAGGATCACGCCGCGGATCACCCAGTAGAGCGAGCCGCCGTCCAGAACCTCGGCCTCGCGCTTGGGCCACATGCGCGTGACGTGGATCGCCCGGCCCTCGGGCCAGCGGTGGGCCTGGCTCCGCTGCCAGGCGGCGAGGTCCTCGACGCTGTCGGCGCCGACGCAGAGCTTCAGGAGGTTGACGTGGCCCATTCCGGGCAGGATAGGCCGCGCGCGGGCGGCTGCAAGATTGACCGGGCGATGGGGCGGGCGTATCTTGTGGACTTCTCCCGGTTATCCACAAGTTCAAGGACAGGGCCGCCCGATGACCCGCTTCGCCGCCCCCATCGCCGAGGCCATCTGGGACATGAAGTACCGCCTGAAGGCGGCGGATGGCACGCCCGTGGACCGCACGGTGGAGGACACCTGGCGGCGAATCGCCCGGGCGCTGGCGGCGGTGGAGACGCACCCGGCGGCCTGGGAGGACCGGTTCTATGCCGCGCTCGAGGATTTCCGCTTCCTCCCCGCGGGGCGCATCGTGGCGGGCGCCGGCACCGACCGCGAGGTGACGCTCTTCAACTGCTTCGTGATGGGCACGATCCCCGATTCGCTGGAAGGCATCTTCCAGAACCTGAAGGAAGCGGCGCTGACGATGCAGCAGGGCGGCGGCATCGGCTACGACTTCTCGACCATCCGGCCGAAGGGGGCGGAGGTGAAGGGCGTGGCGGCGGATGCCTCGGGGCCCCTGAGCTTCATGGACGTCTGGGACGCGATGTGCCGCACGATCATGTCGGCGGGTTCGCGGCGCGGCGCGATGATGGCGACGATGCGCTGCGACCACCCCGACATCGAGGAGTTCGTCGCGGCGAAGTCGGACCCCGCGCGCCTGCGCAACTTCAACCTCTCGGTGCTGGCGACCGATGCCTTCATGGCGGCGGTGAAGGCCGACGGGCCCTGGGATCTGGTCTTCGGCGGCAAGGTCTACCGGACGGTCGGGGCGCGCGACCTGTGGAACCGGATCATGCGGGCGACCTACGACTATGCCGAGCCGGGCGTGATCTTCATCGACCGCATCAACGCGATGAACAACCTCGCCTATGCCGAGACGATCGCCGCGACGAACCCCTGCGGCGAGCAGCCACTGCCGCCCTACGGGGCCTGTCTCCTCGGCTCGGTCAACCTCGCCCGGCTGGTGCGCGACCCCTTCGGCCCCGGGGCGCGGATCGACGAGGGCGAGCTCGACGCGCTCGTCGCGGTGGCCGTCAGGATGATGGACAACACGGTGGATGCGAGCCGCTTCCCGCTGCCGCAGCAGGCGGCCGAGGCGAAGGCGAAGCGGCGCATCGGGCTCGGCGTGACGGGGCTGGCGGATGCGCTCCTGATGCTGGGGCTGCGCTACGGGTCGGACGCGGCGGTGGCGCAGACCGGGGCGTGGATGCACCGGATCGCGCGGGCGGCCTACCTCGCCTCGTCGCGGCTGGCGGCGGAGAAGGGCGCCTTCCCGCTGTTCGACGCCGAGAAGTTCCTTGCCTCGGGCACCATGCGGGGCATGGACGAGGACGTGCGGCAGGCGGTGCGCCGCGACGGGATCCGCAATGCCCTGCTGACCTCGGTGGCGCCGACGGGAACGATCAGCCTCTATGCCGGCAACGTCTCCTCGGGGATCGAGCCGGTCTTCGCCTATGCCTACACGCGCAAGGTGCTCCAGCCCGACGGCAGCCGCACCGAGGAGGAGGTGGTGGACTATGCCGTCGCCCTCTGGCGCGAGCAGTTCGGCGACCGCCCGCTGCCCGAGTGGTTCGTCGATGCCCAGACGCTGGCGCCCGAGGACCACGTGCGGATGCAGGCGGCGGCGCAGCGCTGGGTGGACAGCTCGATCTCGAAGACGATCAACGTGCCCGAGGACATCCCGTTCGAGGCCTTCAAGGACGTCTACCTGATGGCCTACGAGACCGGCTGCAAGGGCTGCACCACCTACCGGCCCAACGCGGTGACGGGCAGCGTGCTCGCGGTGAGCGAGAAGGAGGCGCCGAAGGCCCCGGCCGTGCAGGGCGGCGAGGTCGTCTACCTCTCGGAGCCGCTCGACCGGCCGGCGGCGCTGGAGGGGACGACCTACAAGCTGAAGTGGCCCGAGAACGAGCACGCGCTCTACATCACGATCAACGACATCGTCATCGGCGGGCACCGGCGGCCCTTCGAGGTGTTCATCAACTCCAAGAACATGGAGCATTTCGCCTGGACGGTGGCGCTGACGCGGATGATCTCGGCGGTGTTCCGGCGCGGCGGCGACGTGAGCTTCGTGGTGGAGGAGCTGAAGGCGGTGTTCGACCCGCGCGGCGGCGCCTGGATCGACGGGCGCTACATCCCCTCGATCCTCGCCGCCATCGGCGGCGTGATCGAGCGCCACCTGATCGCCATCGGCTTCATCAAGGGCGAGGGGATGGGGCTGAAGTCCGATCCCAAGGCGGAGGTGGTGAACCTGGGCCGGCCGCGGGCCTGCCCCTCGTGCGGGAGCTACGATCTGAGGATGCTCGAGGGCTGCCTGACCTGCGCGAGCTGCGGCCATTCGAAGTGCGGGTGAGGCCGGGGCGCCGGTGCGGCGCGGACCGGGCCGCGGCCGGGTGACGTCCGGCCGGGCAGGGAGGGGAGCGATGGGGGAAGTCGAGACCATTCCCGCCCGCCGGGGGCGGGCGGTGCGGCTGAAGGCGGGGCAGGCGGTCGAGATCGTCAACACCCACGGCAGCCAGGTGGTGGACACCTGGGCCTTCAATGCCGAGGACCTCTCGGAGTTCCTCTCCACCGAGCACCTGCGCCCGACGCTGGGACGGATCCATCCGCGGAAGGGGGATGCGCTCGTCACCAACCGGCGGCGGCCGATCCTGATCCTGGAGGAGGACACCTCGCCGGGGCGGCACGACACGCTGATCGCGGCCTGCGACAGCCACCGCTACGCGATGCTGGGCGCGGCCGGCTACCACGACAACTGCACCGACAACCTGCATGCCGCGCTGGCCGCGATCGGCGTCAGGGTGGAGGGCACGCCCGCGCCGCTGAACCTCTGGATGAACATTCCCCTGACCGGGGCGGGGGAGATCGTCTGGGGCGAGCCGCTCTCGAAGCCCGGCGACCGCGTGGTGCTCAGGGCGGCGATGGACTGCATCGTGGCGATGTCGGCCTGCCCGCAGGACATGGTGCCGATCAACGGCGCGGCCTGCCGGCCGACCGAGGCGCATTACCGCGTGCTCGGCTGATCCTGCGGATCGGGGGCGAGGCGGAAGCCGAAGGGCAGGTTGATGCCCGCAAGGCCGGAGCCGAGCATCCCCTTCGCGGTGCCGAAGCGGACCTCGTGGCGGTCGGGCGCGAAGGGCGCGAGGCCGGCAAGGAGCCGTTCGTGCCGGCCCTCGGCGAGGATCGGATACCAGACGAGCACCGTCGCCTCGGGCCATTTCGCCAGCAGCCGCGCCACGAAGGCGGGCACCGCCTCGTAGTCGGCCTTCACCTCGTAGGGCGGATCGACGAGGACGAGGCCGCGGCGCGGCTCGGGCGGGGAGATGGCGAGCGCGCCCTCGTAGCCGTCGCGGCGGTGGACGGCGGCGCCGGTGCCGCGCATCGCGCGCTTCAGCGCCGCGTGCTCGGCGGGGTGCAGTTCCATCAGGTGCAGCCGGTCCTGGGGCCTGAGGAGCGCCGCGGCGATCAGCGGCGAGCCGGGATAGGCGTCGGGCCCGTGCCGGGCGCGGACGGCGGCGAGCGCGTCGGCATAGGGGCCGGGGGCGAGCCGCGCCTTCCCGATGCCCTCGGCCGCCTCGCCGGTCCTGAGCGCCTCGGGGGAGGCGAGGTCGTAGAGGCCGCGGCCGGCGTGGGTTTCCATCACGGTGATGCCGCGCGGCTTGGCGGCAAGCGCGGCGATCAGGCGCGCGAAGGCGTCGTGCTTGTGCAGGTCGGCGCGGTTCCCGGCGTGGTAGGCGTGCTGGTAGGAGAGCATGGCGCGGGATACGCCGCCCGGCGCCGCGGCTCAAGGGGCCGGGGTTGACAGCCGGCGCCGAATCCGTAGAAGGCCACGGTCGCCCCGATGGCGGGGCGTCATTCCATTGGTGTTGGCGGCCCCCGCAAGGGGATGCCTGTCGCCGGGGAGACCCGGAGAGGACAACGCCCTTCGACGCATGAAGGAGATCAGACGGTGACCAAGCGCACCTCTGCCAAGTACAAGATCGACCGCCGGATGGGCGAGAACATCTGGGGCCGCCCGAAATCGCCGATCAACAAGCGCGAATACGGCCCCGGCCAGCACGGCCAGCGCCGCAAGGCCAAGCTTTCGGACTTCGGCACGCAGCTGCGCGCCAAGCAGAAGCTCAAGGGCTACTACGGCGACCTGACCGAGAAGCAGTTCAAGCGCATCTACGCGGAAGCCGCCCGGGTGAAGGGCGACACCGGCGAGAACCTGATCGGGCTTCTGGAGCGGCGGCTCGACGCGGTGGTCTACCGCGCCAAGTTCGTGCCGACGGTGTTCGCGGCGCGGCAGTTCGTGAACCACGGCCACGTGCTGGTGAACGGCAAGAGGGTCAACATCCCCTCCTACCGCGTCAAGGAGGGCGACGTGATCGAGGTGCGCCAGAAGTCGAAGCAGATGGCCGCGCTGCTCGAGGCCGTGGGCCTCGCCGAGCGCGACGTGCCCGACTACATCGAGGCCGACCATTCCAAGATGACGGCGACCTTCGTGCGCACGCCGAAGCTGGGCGACGTGCCCTACCCGGTGATGATGGAGCCGAACCTCGTCGTCGAATACTACGCCAAGAACGGCTGATCCGGACAGGATCGGGGGACGGCGGCCGCTCCGGGGCACCGGGGCGGCCGTTTCCGTTCCGCCGGGCGCGCCGGGGGCGGGAGCGCGGCGGCCCGGCACTGGCCTCCGGCGGGGCGATCGGTTAGGTCGGCCGGGACGACCGCAGAGGAGGGCAGGATGACGACCTATCCCAACCACGGCCGGATCGACGGGACGATCGCGATCATCGGCTTCGGCTCGATCGGGCGGGGCACGCTGCCGCTCATCGAGCGGCACTTCGACTACGACGCGCGGAAGGTCGTGGTGATCGAGCCCGAGCTGGCCGACCACACGTTCCTGACCCAGCGGGGCATCCGGCACGTCGAGCTGGCGCTGACGAGGGACAACTACCGCGAGGTGCTGGGCCGGGTCTTCGGCGACGGCGGGGGCTTCTGCGTCAACCTCAGCGTGGACACCTCGTCGCTCGAGATCATGAAGTTCTGCCGCGAGCGCGGCGTGCTCTACATCGACACGGTGGTCGAGCCCTGGGCGGGCTTCTACTTCGAGACCGCCGACAACGCCGCGCGCACCAACTACGCGCTGCGCCAGGCGGTGCGCGACGAGAAGGCGCGCAATCCCGGCGGGACGACGGCGGTGAGCTGCTGCGGCGCCAACCCCGGCATGGTGAGCTGGTTCGTGAAGGAGGCGCTTATGCGCCTCGCCCACGACACCGGCCGAGACGCGGCCATGCCGCGCGACCGCGCGGGCTGGGCGCGGCTGATGCAGTCGCTGGGCGTCAAGGGCATCCACATCGCCGAGCGCGACACGCAGAAGTCGGCGCGGCCGAAGCGGATCGGCACCTTCGTCAACACCTGGTCGGTCGAGGGCTTCATCGCCGAGGGCTTCCAGCCGGCGGAACTCGGCTGGGGCACGCACGAACGCTGGTTCCCCGAGGACGGCCACCGCCATGCAACGGGATGCCAGGCGGCGATCTGGCTCGCCCGCCCCGGCGCGATCACCCGGGTGCACACCTGGTGCCCGACGCCGGGGCCGCAGTTCGGCTTCCTCGTCACCCACAACGAGGCGATCTCGATCGCCGACTACTACACCGTGGGCGAGGGCGCGGAGCCGGACTACCGGCCGACCTGCCACTATGCCTACCACCCCTGCGACGACGCGGTGCTGAGCCTGCACGAGATGTTCGGCTCGGGCCGGATCCAGGAGAAGCACCACATCCTCGACGAGAACGAGATCATCGAGGGCCGCGACGAGCTGGGCGTGCTGCTCTACGGGCACGAGAAGAACGCGCTCTGGTACGGCTCGCGGCTTTCGATCGAGGAGACGCGCGAGCTTGCGCCGTTCCAGAACGCCACGGGCCTGCAGGTCTCCTCGGCGGTGCTGGCGGGCATGGTCTGGGCGCTGGAGAACCCGCAAGCCGGGATCGTCGAGGCCGACGAGATGGATCACGTCCGCTGCCTTCAGGTGCAGCGGCCCTATCTGGGGCCGGTGGAGGCGCACTACACCGACTGGACGCCGCTGGCGAACCGCTGGCCGCTCTTCGCCGAGGACATCGACGAAAGCGACCCCTGGCAGTTCCGCAACGTGCTTGCGAGCTGAGGCGGGGCGAAAAGGTTTGCCCCGGCGGCCGCATGGGCCTACGCTCCGTGGATGGACCGGTTTCCCCCCGATCCGTCGGCGCCGTTTGTCGCCGTTCGCGTGCACAAGCGGGATGCCTTCTCGGAAACGCTGTCCGGCCACCTGGAGGGCGCGCCAGATATCCCCGTGGTTCGCCGCCGCCTTGACGGCGTTCCCCGCTGGGTGCGGCCGCTCGCCTGGGCGCTTGCCCGGCGCGAGATCGCGGGGCTCGAGGCGGTGCGCGGGGTCGAGGGAACCCCGCAACTGATCCGCACCGACGCCGAGGGGCTGCTGCGCACCTTCTCGGAGGGCACGCCGCTGAACCTGGCGCGCCCGTCCGATCCCGCGTTCTGGCGCGATGCCCACCTGCTCCTGTCGCGGCTCAGGCGCCGGGGGCTGGCGCACAACGATCTGGCCAAGCCCCAGAACTGGCTGATGACGCCGGAGGGCCGCGCGGCGGTGATCGACTTCCAGCTCGCCTCGCACCGGCCGCGGCGGGGGCGGCTCTTCCGCGCCATGGCCTACGAGGACCTCCGCCACCTGCTCAAGCAGAAGCGCAAGTATGCGCCGGGCCTCCTGACCGCGACCGAGCGGCGCATCCTTGACCGGCGCTCGCTGCCCTCGCGTCTCTGGCGGGCCACCGGCAAGCGCCTCTACAACTTCGTGACGCGGCGCCTCATGCGCTGGTCGGACGGCGAGGGCGCGGGCGCGCGGCTGACCGAGGAGGCGCCGCGCCTTGCCGCGCGGCTGACCGCGCTCGACGGGGTGGAGGAGGCGGTGTTCTGCGCCTTTCCCCTTCCGGCGCACGGCGTCGGCCTCTACGGCTTCGTCGAGACCGACCTGCCGCCCGAGGCGCTGCGCGCCGCGGTGGGCGAGGGCGAGGCCGAGCTGCTCCAGCCGGTCGCGCAGCTTCCCCGCGACGGCAGCGGCCGGGTCCGCGAGGATCTCCTTGCGCTCGTCGCCGAGAACCGGCTCGACGAGATCGAGGCGCTTGCCGCCCGCGATCCCGCCCTTGGCGCGGAGATCGGCCCGATCGTCGCGGGGCGGCTGAACCTGACCGACCGCCGGCTGGCCTGACCCCGGGCCGGGGCCGCGCCCGGGGGGCAATCGGCTCTGGAAGTGCCCGGCGCGTGACGCTATGAGGGCGCAGCTTCCCGAAGGCCCGACGTTCTTGACACAGCGCCCCGTTCCCCAGCCCGGACTCCTCGACATCGCGCTCTACGTGGGCGGCGAGAGCCGGATCGAGGGCCGCGACGACGTGCTGAAGCTGTCGTCGAACGAGAACCCGCACGGCCCCTCGCCCGCGGCGGTGGCGGCGTTCCGGGCGGCGGCGGCGGACCTCCACCGCTACCCGCCCACCGACCACGCGGCGCTGCGGCGGGCGATCGGCGAGGTCCACGGGCTCGACCCGGACCGGATCATCTGCGGCGTGGGCTCGGACGAGGTGCTGCAGATGGTGGCGCAGGCCTATGCCGGGGTGGGCGACGAGGTGATCGTCACCGGGCACGGCTTCTCGATGTATCCGATCCTCGCGCGGATGGTGGGCGCGGTCCCGGTGACGGTGCCCGAGCGCGAGCGGGTGGTGGACGTGGACGCGATCCTCGCCGCGGTGACGGAGCGCACGCGGCTCGTCTTCATCGCCAACCCGGCCAACCCGACCGGGACGATGCTGGGCGCGGGCGAGCTCGCGCGTCTGGCCGCGGGCCTGCCGGGGCATGTCGTCCTGGTGCACGACGGCGCCTATGCCGAGTTCGAGGAGGGGTTCGACGGCGGCGCGGCGCTGGCCGACGCGCACCCGAACGTGGTGATGACGCGGACCTTCTCGAAGATCCACGGGCTCGGGGGTCTGCGCATCGGCTGGGGCTATGCGGCGCGTGCGGTGATCGACGTGCTGAACCGGATCCGCCAGCCCTTCAACCTTTCGGGCGCGCAGCTCGCCGCGGCCGAGGCGGCGATCCGCGACACCGCCCATGCCGAATGGTGCCGGGCCGAGAACGCGCGGCTGAGGGAGTGGCTGCGCGCGGCGCTGGCGGAGGCGGGGGTGGCCTCCGACCCCTCGCACACGAACTTCGTGCTGGCCCGTTTCGCGGACGCCGCCGAGGCCGAGGCCTGCGACGCGCATCTGAGGGCCGCGGGCATCATCGTGCGCCGGGTTGCGGGCTACGGGCTGCCGGAGTGCCTGCGGATCACCGTGGGCACGGAGGCCGACTGCCGGCGCGTGGCCGCGGCGGTGGCCGCCTTCAAGAGGGCGGCGGCATGAGCATCCTCTACGAGCGCGTGGCGCTGATCGGCCTCGGCCTGATCGCGGGGTCGATGGCGCTCGCCATGCGGCGGGCGGGGCTGGCGGGCGAGATCGTCGGCACCGCGCGGTCGGCCGAGACGCGCGCCGTGGCGCGCGAGATCGGCCTGGTGGACCGGGTGACGGAGACCATCCCCGAGGCGGTCGAGGGTGCCGACCTCGTGGTGCTGGCGGTGCCCGTCGGTGCGATGGGCGAGGTCGCGGCCGAGATGTCGGCGCATCTGAAGCCCGGCGCGACGGTGACCGACGTGGGTTCGGTCAAGCGCGCCGTGATCGAGGCGGTCGCCCCGCACATCCCCGAGGGCGTGCACTTCGTGCCGGCGCATCCGATCGCGGGCACCGAACATTCCGGCCCGAGGTCGGGATTTGCCGAACTTTTCGAGAACCGCTGGTGCCTGATCGTGCCGGCGGACGGCACCGACCCGGAGGCGGTGGCAAGACTCCGCGCACTCTGGGAAGGGATGGGAAGCCGCGTTGACGAGATGGATGCGGCGCATCACGATCTGGTCCTGGCGGTGACGTCGCATGCGCCGCACCTGATCGCCTACACGATGGTGGGAGTGGCCGACGACTTGCGGCGCGTGACGGACAGCGAGGTCATCAAGTACTCGGCCGCGGGCTTCCGCGACTTCACGCGCATCGCCGCGTCGGACCCCACGATGTGGCGCGACGTGTTCCTGACGAACAAGGACGCGACGCTCGACATCCTCGGGCGCTTCACCGAGGAGCTCTTCGCGCTCCAGCGGGCGATCCGGCTGGGCGACGGGCAGCACCTGTTCGACTACTTCACCCGGACGCGGGCGATCCGCCGGGGCATCATCGAGGCCGGGCAGGACACCGCGGCGCCCGACTTCGGGCGCGGGGCGGTGAAGTCGTGAGGGTGCTGGCGGCGATCGCGCTGTCGCTGGCGCTGGCGGGGGCCGCGCTGGCGGAGGCGCCGGAGCGCTCGCCGCGGCCCGAGCCGCGGACCGAGCCGCGGGCCGGATCGGAGACGATGGCGGAGGCGGCGGCCGAGGCGGCCGCGCCGCCGCGGGCGCGCCCGCGGCCCTGGGTGCCGCGGCTCGAGCTTGCGCTGGACTGGACGGGACGGGCGCTTGCCGGGCGCGGCGCGGCGGACCGTGCGGGAGCGCCGGTGGCGGCGTCCGGCGCGCTGGCCGGGGCGCTGGCCGGGGCGATGCCGGTGCAGGCGGTCCGCCCGTCCCTCGACCACGCAGCGGCCCTGGCCGCGACCGCCGCGCGGCGGCCGGCGACGGTGGAGCGGGCCTCGACCTCGGGCGTGCTGGCCGCGCCGCGGCCGGGTGCGCGCGCCGCGGCACGGCTTGCGGCCGGCGTGGCGGGCCTTGCGCCGCAGGAGGCGCTGCGGCCGCGGGCGCGGCCGGCGGCCTTCGTCCGCCCGGCGAACCCGGCGCGCAACGTCCCCGTGGTGCAGCCGGCGACGCGGCTTGCGGTGCTGCGGTCGCCCCGGCCCGCGGCGCGGCCCGAGAACCACGAGCGGCGGTCGGTGGTGCTGGCCTCGGCGATGATCCCGACGCAGCCGGCGCCCGGCGCCATCATCGGGCGCCGCGGCACGGTCTGCGGCGACCCGCGGCTCCAGGGCCAGACGGTCTCGCCGATCGCGGGCCGGGTGCAGGGCTGCGGGGTGGAGAACCCGGTCAGGATCACCGAGGTGGGCGGAGTGCGGCTGTCGCAGGCCGCGACGGTGGACTGCACCACGGCGAGCGCGCTCGCCGACTGGGTGGAGGGCACGGTGAAGCCGACGGTCGGCCGCCTCGGCGGCGGGGTCGCGGGGCTTCAGGTCTTCGCGCACTACGCCTGCCGGCCGCGCAACAACCAGCGGGGCGCGCGAATCTCGGAGCACGGGCGGGGCCGGGCGATCGACATCGGCGCGATCGTCCTGGCGAACGGCGCGGCGATCTCGGTGCTGGACCACTGGCGCGACGACCGTCTGGGGCCGCTGCTCAAGGCGATGCACCGCGGCGCCTGCGGGCGGTTCGGCACGGTGCTTGGCCCGCAGGCCGACCGGTTCCACCAGAACCACTTCCACCTCGACACCGCGCGCTACCGCTCGGGCGCCTACTGCCGCTGAGCGGCGGGGGGCTCAGCGCAGGACGAAGCGGGGCGCGGGGCCGAGCGGCACTGGCCCGAGGGCGATCAGGCCGTTGCGGAAACCGAGCGGCACCTCGAGCGTCTCGGGGTTGCCGAGCGCGGCGGCGAGCAGTTCCAGCCCGCCCTCGATCGGGCCGGCGAGGTCGGGGGGGATCAGTCCGTTCTCCTGCCCGAGGGCCAGCATCTCGCGCCAGTTCACGGCGCGCACCTGGATCTCGCCCGTCGCGATTCCCTGCGTGTCTATGGCGAGGGTGCCGGCCGCCTCGAGGTCGAGCCGGCCCCAGGTGGCTTTGAGCCGGGAAAGGCGCAGCGACACCGGCTGGGGCCGCCGCTCCTCGACGGCGCGGCGGTCCCAGGGCCGGTCGAAGCCGACCGTCGCATCGACGGCTACGAGGGCGATCGCGCGGGGCAGCCGCCCGCGCGGGTCCACGAGGTCGAGGAGCGGCTGGGCCGGTTCGATCGCGTCGGCCTGGAAGCGCAGGTCGTAGCGGTCGCCCTCGCCCGGGAGGCGGTCGAGGTCGAGGCGCGCCTCGGCGACGCGCGCCCGCCAGCCGGCGGTCGAGACGAGGCTGCCGGCGCTGACGCGGGCCCGGGCCGAGGACAGCGCGAGCGCGGGGCCGGGGAAGAGCACGAGCGCGGCCTCCATCCCTTCGGAGGCGATGTCGATGCGCTCCTCGGGGGTGGCGATCACCTGCGCGCCCGGCCAGAAGGCGGCGACGTTCACCGGGTTCCAGGCGCGCGAGACGAAGCGGAACTCGGGCGCCGTCCAGGCAAGCCCGGTCGCGGGGTCGGCGACCTGGAGGCCGGTGAGGGCGGCGTCGAAGTCGAGGGGATAGCCGGTGACGAGGATCTGCCCGGCATCGGCGGCCCAGCCCTCGGCGCGGCGCGCCTCGAGCCACGCGCCGAGGCCGCGCTGGAGCGCCGCGGCGCCAGCGATCCACCAGAGCGACCAGATGATCGCCAGGGCGGCAGTCAGGCCGATCACCCTGCGCAGCACGGGCCCTGCCCCTTCCGTTCGGTCTCAGGCTGGTGTTTAGAGGGGCAGGCAGGAAAGGGCCAGCGCGATGCGCGACGGGTTCTGGGTGTTCGGTTACGCCTCGCTTCTGTGGAACCCGGGGTTCCCGGTCGCCGAGCGCCGGCGCGCGCGGCTGGAAGGCTGGCACCGGTCGTTCTGCATGTGGTCGGTCCACCATCGCGGCACGCCGGAGCGGCCGGGCCTCGTGCTTGCGCTCGACGAGGCCGAGGGCGCGGTCTGCCACGGCGTCGCGCTGAGGGTCGCGCCCGGCGCGGGCGACGAGACGCTGGCCTACCTGCGCGAGCGGGAGCTGGTGTCCTCGGCCTACATCGAGCAGTGGCTGCCGGTGATCTTCGAGGACGGCGGCGCCCGCGGCGAGGCGCTGGCCTACGTGGTGGACCGCGCGCACGGCCAGTATTGCGGCGCGCTCCCCCCGGAGCGGCAGGCGCAGGTGATCGCGGCGGCGACCGGCGGCCGGGGGCCCAACACCGAATACCTGTTCAATACCTACGAGCACCTCGCCGAACTCGGGATCGACGACCCGGAACTTGCCTGGCTGGTGCGGCGCGTGCGCGCGCTGACGGGCGCGCGGCCGCACGGATAACCGGTTGGCAGCCGGTCGGGGCGGGCCTATTCTGGCGGCATCGAGCGGACCGGCCGGAACCACGGATGACGTTCAGCGAAAAGAAGCCCGCGCCCTTCTTCTCCCAGCCGGTGCGGCAGATCCTGCTGATGCTGATCGTCGTCGTGCTGGTCGCGGCGGGCGCCTGGCTCGCGTTCCCCACGGTCGCGCCGGTATTCCTGGCGAACCCCTGGCTCAACGGGGTGATCTTCGGCGTCTTCGTCGTGGGCGTGCTCGCCTGCTTCCTGCAGGTGTTCCAGCTGATGAGCTCGGTCGCCTGGATCGAGGGCTTCGCCGGCGGCCGGCCCGGCGCCGACATCGCCGCACCGCCGCGGCTGCTCGCGCCGCTCGCCAACCTCCTGCGCACCAAGGGGGCACGGTCGAACCTCTCGGCCTCTTCCACCCGCTCGATCCTGGAGAGCGTGAGCAGCCGGATCGAGGAGCAGCGCGACATCACGCGCTACATCGTGAACCTGCTGATCTTCCTGGGGCTGCTCGGCACGTTCTACGGCCTTGCGACCACGGTTCCGGCGGTGGTGGACACGATCCGGGCGCTGGCGCCGCAGGAGGGCGAGGAGGGCATGGCGGTGTTCGACCGCCTGATGACCGGCCTCGAGGCGCAGCTCGGCGGCATGGGCACGGCCTTCTCGTCCTCGCTTCTCGGCCTGGCGGGCTCGCTGGTGGTGGGGCTTCTGGAACTGTTCGCCGGCCACGGGCAGAACCGCTTCTACCGCGAGCTGGAGGAGTGGCTTTCCTCGATCACCCGGATCGGGCTTGCCGGGGGCGAGGGCGAGGGGACCGAGATGGGCCTCGTCGCCACCATCCTCGACCAGATGGCCGAGCAGGTCGAGGTGATGAAGGCGCTGATGACGCAGGCCGACATGAGCTGGGCGGCGATGGACGAGCGCCTCGGCGGGCTGGCCGCCGCGGTCGAGGGCCTCGCCGCGCGGATGGAGAACGAGGGCGGCACCGTGCCGGTCCTGAACCGGATGGCGGCGGCGGAGGAGCGGTCGCTCGCCACGCTCGAGCGGTCGCTCGCCACGCAGGAAAAGCTGGTGGACGGTCAGGCGCGGCTGGTCGCGGCGATCGCCTCGATCGAGGGAACCGATGCCGAGGGCTTCGACGGCGAGAGCCGGATGCGGCTGCGGTCGATCGACACGCAGCTCCTGCGCGTGCTCGAGGAGGTCTCGGTGGGCCGGCAGGAGACGCTCTCGGAGCTGCGCACCGACATCGCGCAGCTGACGCGGGCGGTGCGCCAGCTCGGCGCCGAGATCGCCGACGGCGGCCGGCGGAGGGAATAGGCGATGGCGCTGGCCCGGCGCAGCGGCGCGCGTTTCCAGGCGAGCATCTGGCCCGGCTTCGTCGATGCGATGACCGCGCTCCTCCTGGTGCTCATGTTCGTGCTGACGATCTTCATGATCGTGCAGTTCGTGCTGCGCGAGACGATCACCGGGCAGGAAAGCGAGCTCGACCAGCTCTCGTCGCAGATCGCGGGCCTCGCCGACGCGCTGGGCCTGGAGCGGCAGCGGTCGGCCGCGCTGGAGGGCGACCTCGGGCGGGTGACGGCCTCGCTGGCCGAGGCGCGCAGCGAGGCCGAGACGCAGGCGGCGCTGATCCAGCGGCTGAGGGCCGACATCGCGGCGGGCGAGGCGGAGCGGGCGGCGCTTTCGGGGCGCGTTGCCGACTTCGAGGCGCAGGTGGCGGACCTGCTCGGCCAGCGCGCGGCGCTGGAGGGGGAGCTTGCCTCCGCGCGGGCCGAGATCGACGCGGGCGCCGAGGCGGCGCGCCTTGCGGCGGCGCGGAGCGCGGCGCTGGAGGCGCTGGTCGAGGACCTCAGGCGGCAGAACGCCGAGGCCGGCAGCGAGGCGACGCGGCTTTCGGCGGAACTGGCCGAGGCGACCGAGGCGCTCTCGGAGGCGGAGAAGCAGCGCCTGGCCGAGGCCGAGGCGGCGCGCCTCCTGCGGGAGCGGCTCCAGTCGGCCGACGCCGAGCTTACCGCGATGACGCTCGCGCTGGAGGAGCAGCGCCGCCGCGCGCAGGAGACGCTGACGCTGCTCGCCGCGGCCGAGGCGGCCAGGCGCGATGCCGAGGGCCGGCTCGAGGCGCAGGCGGCCGAGCTCACCCGGGCCGAGCGCGATGCGGCGCTTCTGGCCGTGGCGCAGCAGCGGCTGTCGGAGGAGGAGGCGGCGAGCGCGGAATCCCAGCGCCGGGTGACGCTGCTCAACGAGCAGATCGCCGAGCTGCGCGCGCAGCTCGACTCGCTCCAGGGCCTGCTCGACGCCTCGGCCGAGCGCGACCGCGAGGCGAAGGTGCAGATCGAGGCGCTGGGCAGCCAGCTCAACACGGCGCTGGCACAGGTGGCGGTGGAGCAGCGGCGCCGGGCCGAGCTGGAGGAGGCCGAGCGGCGGCGGCTGGAGGCGGAGGCGGCGCTGCTGAAGGACGAGGCGAAGGAGCTGGAGCAGTACCGCTCGGAGTTCTTCGGGCGGCTGCGCGAGATCCTCGCGGGGCGCGAGGGCGTGCGGGTGGTGGGCGACCGCTTCGTGTTCTCCTCGGAGGTGCTGTTCCAGACCGGCTCGGCCGATCTTGCGCCCGAGGGGCGGGCGCAGATCGCGAGCGTGGCGCGGCTGCTCCTGGAAGTGGCCGAGCAGATCCCGCCGGGGATCGACTGGATCCTGCGCGTCGACGGGCACACCGACAACGTGCCGCTGGTCGGCGGAGGGCGGTTCCGCGACAACTGGGAGCTGAGCCAGGGCCGGGCGCTGTCGGTCGTGCGCTACATGATCGACGAGCTCGGGTTCCCGCCCGAACGCCTCGCCGCCACCGGCTTCGGCGAGTTCCGCCCGGTGGCCGCGGGCGACGACGAGGCCGCGCGGGCGCAGAACCGCCGGATCGAGCTGAAGCTGACCGAACGGTAGGCGGTCGCATCGAGGCCCCGGAACGGAAACGGGCGGCGCCGGGTCGCGCGCCGCCCGTGGTCCGTGTTCCGCCGGCGGTCTGCCGGGCCGGTCAGTCGGCCGTCAGCAGCGGCGGCCGCGAGCCGGTGATGCGGGGCTTTTCCGGCTCGGCGATCTGGAGGTCGATCTTGTCGTCCTTCACCGCCACCCGGACGAGGCCGCCCTTGACCAGCCTGCCGAACAGCAGCTCCTCCGCGAGCGGCTTCTTGATGTTCTCCTGGATCACCCGGCCGAGGGGCCGCGCGCCCATCTTGTCGTCGTAGCCCTTCTCGCCCAGCCATTCGGCGGCCTCGCGGGTGAGCTCGATCGACACGCCGCGGTCCAGAAGCTGCGCCTCGAGCTGGAGGACGAACTTCTCGACCACCTGGAGGATGACCTCCTTGCCGAGCGGCGCGAAGGAGATGATCGCGTCGAGCCGGTTGCGGAACTCGGGCGTGAAGGTCCGCTCGATGGCGGCGGTGTCCTCGCCCTCGCGCCGGTCGCGGCCGAAGCCGATGGCGGACTTGGCCAGTTCCTGCGCGCCGGCGTTCGACGTCATGATGAGGATCACGTTGCGGAAATCGACCTGACGGCCGTTGTGGTCGGTCAGCTTGCCGTGGTCCATCACCTGCAGGAGGATGTTGTAGACATCCGGGTGCGCCTTCTCGATCTCGTCGAGCAGGAGCACGCAGTGCGGGTGCTGGTCCACCCCGTCGGTGAGCATGCCGCCCTGGTCGAAGCCGACATAGCCCGGGGGCGCGCCGATCAGGCGGCTGACGGCGTGCTTCTCCATGTATTCCGACATGTCGAAGCGCAGCAGTTCCACGCCGAGCGTCTGGGCGAGCTGCTTTGCGACCTCGGTCTTGCCGACGCCGGTCGGGCCGGCGAAGAGGTAGTTGCCGATCGGCTTCTCGGGCTCGCGCAGGCCGGCGCGTGCGAGCTTGATCGCCGAGCTCAGCGCCTCGATCGCCTGGTCCTGACCGAAGACCACACGCTTCAGCGACTTCTCGAGATCCTTCAGAACCTCGGCGTCGTCCTTGCTGACGTTCTTCGGCGGGATCCGGGCGATCTTGGCCACGACGGCCTCGATCTCCTTGGCGCCGATGGTCTTGCGGCGCTTCGATTCCGCCACGAGGTGCTGGGCCGCCCCGGCCTCGTCGATCACGTCGATCGCCTTGTCGGGCAGCTTGCGGTCGTGGATGTAGCGCGCCGAGAGCTCGACCGCCGACTTGATCGCTTCGTGCGTGTAGCGGATGTCGTGGTGCTTCTCGAAATAGGGCTTGAGCCCCTCGAGGATCTTGATCGAGTCGGCCACCGTCGGCTCGTTCACGTCGATCTTCTGGAAGCGGCGGCTGAGCGCGCGGTCCTTCTCGAAGTGCTGGCGGAACTCCTTGTAGGTGGTCGAGCCCATGCAGCGCAGCTTGCCGCCCTGGAGCGCGGGCTTCAGCAGGTTCGAGGCATCCATGGCGCCGCCCGAGGTGGCGCCGGCGCCGATGACGGTGTGGATCTCGTCGATGAAGAGGATCGCGTCGGGGTGTTCCTCGAGCTCCTTCACCACGGCCTTGAGCCGTTCCTCGAAATCGCCGCGGTAGCGGGTGCCGGCGAGCAGCGCGCCCATGTCGAGCGAGAAGATCGTGGCGCCCTTCAGAACCTCGGGCGTCTGGCCCTCGACGATCTTCTTGGCGAGGCCCTCGGCGATCGCGGTCTTGCCCACGCCGGGGTCACCGACGAGGAGCGGGTTGTTCTTGCGGCGGCGGCAGAGCACCTGGATGCAGCGCTCCACCTCGAGCTCGCGCCCGATCAGGGGATCGACATCGCCCTTGCGGGCCTTGGCGTTGAGGTCCACGCAGTATTTCGACAACGCGCTCTCCTTGGCCTCGCCCCCTTCGTTCTGGCTGCTCGCCCGGGTCTCCTCGGCGTCGTCGGCGCCGGTGACGGGCCGGGTCTCGCCGAAGCTGGGGTTCTTCGCGACGCCGTGCGCGATGAAGTTGACCGCGTCGTAGCGGGTCATCTCCTGTTCCTGGAGGAAGTAGGCGGCGTTCGACTCGCGCTCGGCGAAGATGGCGACCAGCACGTTCGCGCCCGTGACCTCGGTGCGGCCGGAGCTCTGGACGTGGATCGCGGCGCGCTGGATCACGCGCTGGAAGGCGGCGGTGGGAACGGCCTCGGAGCCCTCGACCTCGGTGACGAGGGTGGACAGGTCGTCGTCGATGAACTCGACGAGGGTGCGCCGCAGTTCCTCGAGGTTGACGTTGCACGCCTGCATGACCTTGGCCGCATCGGGCTCGTCGATGAGGGCGAGCAGCAGGTGCTCAAGCGTCGCAAGCTCGTGCCGGCGCGCGTTGGCGAGCGCGAGCGCTGCGTGGATGGCCTGCTCGAGAGTGCTAGAGAACGACGGCACCTGGCGTGCTCCTTTCCTGTAAGGCCGGAGGGGGGAAGGCCCGCTCCAACCGTGGCCTCATGCTCATAGAGTTCGGTGTTATTTTTGTGGCTTCAAGTGAATTTTCGCGGAAATTGCCGCAACGCTCGGCTTCGGCACAAAATGTGAGCGCCGGGTGAACGGACCGGACGGCGCGCCCGCCGGTCGGAGGGGCGGCCGGGGGGCGGTCGGGGGGCGGCCGGGGGGCGGTCAGAACCGGTCCTTGCGGCGCCGGATCTCGGCGAAGACCTCGACGTCGGGGGCGCCCTCCATGCCGAGGCCGGCCTTCACGGCGGGCAGGCCCGCGCGCAGGAAAGGGTTGGTCGCGAGTTCCTCGGCGAGCGTCGAGGGCACGGTGGGCCGCCCCTCGCGCCGGGCGGCGGCGACCCGCTCCGCGCGGGCGGCGAGATCGGGGTTGCCCGGTTCGATGGTGAGCGCGAAGCGGGCGTTCGCCGAGGTGTATTCGTGGCCCGAGCAGACCAGCGTCTGCGGCGGCAGCGCGGCCAGCCGCGAGAGGCTCTGCCACATCTGCTCGGGCGTCCCCTCGAAGAGCCGCCCGCAGCCGAGGGCCATCAGGCTGTCGGCGGTGAAGACCGCGTTCGCGGCCGGGATGTGATAGGCAATGTGGCCGACCGTGTGGCCGGGCACCTCGATGACGCGCACCTCCGCCTGGCCGAGGCGGAAGCTGTCGCCGCCGGCGACGGCGCGGTCGAGCCTTGGCAGGCGGTGCGCGTCGGCACGCGCGCCGGTCACCTGCGCCACGGCCGTCTGGCGCAGCGCCTCGACCCCGTCGATGTGGTCGGCGTGGTGGTGGGTGATCAGGATGTCGGTCAGGTTCCAGCCCCGCCGCGACAGCTCGGCCTCGATCGGGGTCTCGTCGGGGACGTCGATCACCGCCGTCGCGCCGGTGGCCGTGTCGTGCACCAGGAAGGCGTAGTTGTCGGCAAGGCAGGGGACGGTGACGATTTCCATGCTCATGCTTCTCAGGTTAGGTTCGGAGGGCCGTGAAGTCGAGACCCGGACCGGAGGGGCGATGCATCTCGACGTCCTCGACCTGAGGACCTTCTACTACCGGACGAACCTCGGCCGGGTCGCGCAGAAGGCGATCCGCGACCAGGTGCTCGCGTTCTGGCCCGAGGCGAAGGGCCAGACGGTTGCCGGGTTCGGCTTCGCGGTGCCGCTCCTGCGCCCCTACCTGGCGGATGCGCGGCGGGTCATCGCCCTGATGCCGGGGCCGCAGGGCGTGATGGCCTGGCCGGTGGGGGCGGACAACGTGAGCGTGCTCTGCCCCGAGACGCTCTGGCCGCTGCCGGCGGGGTTCGTGGACAAGCTCGTGCTGCTGCACGGGCTCGAGACCTCGGAACATCCCACGGCCGTGCTGGAGGAGGCATTCCGCGTGCTCGGGCCGGGCGGGCGGGCGCTGTTCATCGTGCCGCACCGGGGCGGGCTCTGGGCGCGGAGCGACCGGACGCCGTTCGGCTTCGGGCGGCCCTACACGCTCGGCCAGATCGAGGCGCAGCTCCGCCGCCATTCGTTCCAGATCGAGGGCCACAGGGCGGCCCTCTTCGCGCTGCCCTCGGAGCGGCGCTTCTGGCTGAAGACGGCCGCCGTCTGGGAGCGCATCGGGCGGCAGCTGCCGGCGGGGCTGATGGGCGGGGTGCTGATGGTCGAGGCGACGAAGCAGGTCTTCGCGCCGCGGCCGACGGGCCTGAGGGAGCGCGTCCGCCGCCCGCTCGAGGCGCTGGAGGGCGGCCTGCCGGCGCCCGTGCCGAACCCGGCCTGAGCCGGGCGGCCGGCGGAAGCCCGGGGGGTGCCGGACGGCGGCGGCCGGCGGTCGAATCCGGCCTGACTCGGGGGCGGAACGCGGCAAATCCGGCGCCCGGCCGGAGGCGCAAACGGCCGCGGGTAGGCCCGGATGGGCCAAGCGCTTGAAAATGTGCGGCTTTCGCGGGAAAACGCCGCGCCGCAAGGCGGTTGCGGGGGGCAAAGTCCTCTGCTACACCCGCGCCGACTTCGGGGGCCGGGCGCATCGCCCGCGCCTCCGCACAGCCTCGCGCCGGACCTACCTGCGGCGACAGGGGCATCCATAACGCGGGAAGGGTGGACGTGTCCGAACCAGTTTCGATCTCCTCCGGCATTGCGGCACGCTACGCCGCGGCGGTCTTCGAACTCGCGCGGGAGGCGAAGTCCCTCCAGACCCTCGAAACCGATGTGGACGCGCTGGCCGGGGCGCTCGACGCCAGCGGGGACCTGCGCGACATGATCGCCTCGCCGGTCTACGGGCGCGACGAGCAGGCGGCGGCGATCACCGCGGTCGGGCGCAAGCTCGGCGTGTCGGAGCTGATGCTCAACACGCTTGCGCTGATGGCCTCGAAGCGGCGGCTCTTCGTGATGCCGCAGCTCGTCGCGGCGCTGCGCGCGATGATCGCCGCGGAGAAGGGCGAGGTCACGGCCGAGGTCGTCTCGGCCAAGGCGCTGACGAAGGCACAGTCCGACGCGCTGTCGAAGTCGCTGAAGGAGCGGTTCGGCAAGACCGTCAAGCTCCAGACATCCGTCGATGAGAGCCTCATCGGCGGCCTTATCGTGAAGGTCGGCTCGAAGATGATCGACACCTCGATCCGCTCGCAGCTCGCCGCTCTCCAGAACGCCATGAAAGAGGTCGGATAATGGGCATCCAAGCCGCTGAAATCTCTGCCATCCTCAAGGAGCAGATCAAGAACTTCGGGCGCGAGGCCGAGGTCGCCGAGGTGGGCCGGGTGCTGAGCGTGGGCGACGGCATCGCCCGGGTCTACGGCCTCGACAACGTGCAGGCCGGCGAGATGGTGGAGTTTCCCGGCGGCATCCGGGGCATGGCGCTGAACCTCGAGACCGACAACGTCGGCATCGTGATCTTCGGCGACGACCGCGACATCAAGGAAGGCGACACGGTCAAGCGCACGAAGTCGATCGTGGACGTGCCGGTGGGCGACGGGCTGCTCGGCCGCGTGGTCGATGCGCTCGGCAACCCGATCGACGGCAAGGGCCCGATCAAGGCGACCGAGCGCCGGGTGGCCGACGTGAAGGCGCCGGGCATCATCCCGCGCCGGGGCGTGCACGAGCCGATGGCGACCGGGCTCAAGGCCGTGGACGCGATGATTCCGATCGGCCGCGGCCAGCGCGAGCTGATCATCGGCGACCGCCAGACCGGCAAGACGGCGGTGGCGCTGGACACGATCCTGAACCAGAAGAGCTACAACGACGCCGCCGGGGCGGACGAATCCAAGAAGCTCTACTGCGTCTACGTCGCCGTCGGCCAGAAGCGCTCGACGGTGGCGCAGCTCGTCAAGAAGCTCGAGGAGACCGGCGCGATGGCCTATTCCATCGTCGTCGCCGCGACCGCCTCGGACCCCGCGCCGATGCAGTTCCTCGCGCCCTACTCGGCGACCGCGATGGGCGAGTTCTTCCGCGACAACGGCCGCCATGCGCTGATGATCTACGACGACCTCTCCAAGCAGGCCGTCGCCTACCGGCAGATGTCGCTCCTGCTGCGCCGTCCGCCGGGGCGCGAGGCCTATCCGGGCGACGTGTTCTACCTGCACTCGCGGCTCCTGGAGCGGTCGGCGAAGCTGAACAAGGACCACGGCGCGGGCTCGCTGACGGCGCTGCCGATCATCGAGACGCAGGCGGGCGACGTGTCGGCCTACATCCCGACCAACGTGATCTCGATCACCGACGGGCAGATCTTCCTCGAGACCGAGCTGTTCTACCAGGGCATCCGCCCGGCGGTGAACACCGGCCTGTCGGTGAGCCGCGTGGGCTCGTCGGCGCAGACCAAGGCGATGAAGTCGGTGGCCGGCAAGATCAAGCTGGAGCTGGCGCAGTACCGCGAGATGGCGGCCTTCGCGCAGTTCGGCTCGGACCTCGACGCCGCGACGCAGCGCCTTCTCAACCGCGGCGCGCGGCTGACCGAGCTGATGAAGCAGCCGCAGTACTCGCCGCTGACCAACGCCGAGATCGTGGTGCTGATCTGGGCCGGCACCAACGGCTTCCTCGACAAGCTTGCGGTGAACCAGGTGGGCCGCTTCGAGGCCGGGCTGCTCACGCACCTGCGCAAGAACAAGCGCGACCTGCTGGACGACATCACCAACAACGACCGCGCGGTGAAGGACGAGCTGGAGGCGAAGATCCGCGCCGCGGTCGAGGAATTCGCCAGGGACTTCGCGTAACCGGGACCGGGAGGGAACAGGCCGATGCCGAGCCTGAAGGACCTGAAGAACCGGATCGGAAGCGTGAAGTCCACGCGGAAGATCACCAAGGCCATGCAGATGGTGGCCGCGGCCAAGCTGCGCCGCGCGCAGGAGGCCGCGGAAGCCGCGCGGCCCTATGCCGAGCGGTTCAACGCCGTGATGGCGGGACTTGCCTCGTCGGTGAAGGGCTCGGACAGCGCGCCGCGGCTGCTTGCCGGCACCGGGTCGGACCGCACGCACCTGCTGGTGGTCATGACCTCCGAGAGGGGCCTCTGCGGCGGCTTCAACTCGAGCATCGTCCGGCTTGCCAAGGCGCGCATCGCCGACCTCCAGGCGCAGGGCAGGACGGTCAAGATCCTGACCGTCGGCAAGAAGGGCCGCGAGCAGCTCAAGCGCGACTACGCGAACCTGTTCGTCGGCCATGTGGACCTGAGCCAGGAGAAGCGGATCGGCTACGACACCGCGGCGGCGATCGCGCGGGACATCCTCGGCCGGTTCGACGCGGGCGAGTTCGACGTCGCCACGATCTTCTTCAACACCTTCAAGTCGGTGATCGCGCAGGAGCCGACCGCGCAGCAGATCATCCCGGCCGCCTTCGAGGCCGCCGGGGCCGAGTCGCGGCTCTACGACTACGAGCCCTCGGAGGAAGGCATCCTCGCCGACCTGCTGCCGCGGGGCGTGGCCACGCAGATCTTCACCGCGCTTCTGGAGAACGGCGCCTCGGAACAGGGCGCGCGGATGACCGCGATGGACAACGCCACGCGCAACGCGGGCGAGATGATCGACAGGCTGACGATCGTCTACAACCGCTCGCGCCAGGCCGCGATCACCAAGGAACTCATCGAAATCATTTCGGGCGCCGAGGCGCTCTGACCGAACCGGAGACCGACAGATGGCAAAAGCTCAAGGCAGGGTGACCCAGGTGATCGGCGCCGTCGTCGACGTGCAGTTCGACGACCACCTGCCGGCGATCCTCAACGCGCTCGAGACCGACAACAACGGCAAGCGCCTGGTGCTGGAAGTGGCCCAGCACCTCGGCGAGAACACGGTGCGTGCGATCGCCATGGACGCGACCGAGGGTCTCGTGCGCGGCCAGAAGGTGACGGACACGGGCGGGCCGATCTCGGTGCCGGTGGGCAACGGCACGCTCGGGCGGATCCTGAACGTGGTGGGCGAGCCGATCGACGAGAAGGGGCCGGTGGTGGCCGCCGAGGCGCGCGCCATCCACCAGCCCGCGCCCGACTTCGCGGCGCAGGCGACGGAATCGGAGATCCTGGTCACCGGCATCAAGGTCATCGACCTGCTCGCCCCCTATGCGAAGGGCGGCAAGATCGGGCTCTTCGGGGGCGCCGGCGTGGGCAAGACGGTGCTGATCCAGGAGCTCATCAACAACATCGCCAAGGTGCACTCGGGCTATTCGGTGTTCGCCGGCGTGGGCGAGCGGACCCGCGAGGGGAACGACCTCTACCACGAGTTCATCGAGTCGGGCGTCATCAACATCGACGATCTCGAGAAGTCGAAGGTGGCCCTCGTCTACGGCCAGATGAACGAGCCGCCGGGCGCGCGCGCCCGCGTCGCGCTGACCGGCCTGACGCTGGCCGAGCAGTTCCGCGACCAGTCGGGAACGGACGTGCTGTTCTTCGTGGACAACATCTTCCGCTTCACCCAGGCGGGCTCCGAGGTGTCGGCGCTTCTGGGCCGGATCCCCTCGGCCGTGGGCTACCAGCCGACGCTCGCCACCGACATGGGCGCCCTGCAGGAGCGCATCACCTCGACCAAGGCGGGCTCGATCACCTCGGTGCAGGCGATCTACGTGCCGGCCGACGACCTCACCGACCCCGCGCCCGCGACCTCGTTCGCGCACCTCGACGCGACCACCGTGCTGTCGCGCGCGATCTCGGAACTGGGCATCTACCCGGCGGTGGACCCGCTCGACTCGACGAGCCGCATCCTCGACCCGCAGATCGTGGGCGAGGAGCACTACAACGTCGCCCGTTCGGTGCAGGGGATCCTCCAGCGCTACAAGTCGCTGCAGGACATCATCGCCATCCTCGGGATGGACGAGCTGAGCGAAGAGGACAAGCTGACCGTGGCGCGCGCCCGGAAGATCCAGCGCTTCCTCAGCCAGCCCTTCGACGTGGCGCAGGTGTTCACCGGTTCGCCCGGCGTGCAGGTGCCGCTGGAGAAGACGATCGCCTCGTTCAAGGCGGTGGTGAACGGCGAATACGATCACCTGCCCGAGGCCGCCTTCTACATGGTCGGCGACATCGAGGAAGTGAAGGCGAAGGCGCAGCGCCTGGCCGCGGAAGCGGCGTAAGGGGGCGAGATGGCCGAGACGATGCAGTTCGACCTCGTGTCGCCGGAACGGCGCCTGGCGTCGGTGACGGCGCGCGAGGTGCGCATTCCCGGCGCCGAGGGCGACCTCACGGCGATGCCCGACCATGCGCCGACGATCACCACGCTGAGGCCGGGGATCCTCCGCGTGGTCGGCCCCGAGGGCGAGGCCGCCTTCGCGGTGACCGGCGGCTTCGCCGAGATCGGCGCGGGCGGGGTGACGGTGCTGGCGGAGCGCGCGCTGCCCGTCGGCGACATGACCCGCGCGGTGCTGGACGGCTACATCGCCGAGGCGCGCGAGTCGCTCGAGAAGGCGAAGGCGCAGGGCGATACCAACATCGTGGACGACGCGGCGAAGCTGCTCGCCGACATGGTGGCGATGGGCGACCAGATCGGGCTCTGAGCCCGGGCGCAGGACGGCCGCAGGACCGAAGGCCCCGCCGGACCGGCGGGGCCTTCGGCCTTCAGGCAGGCGTCAGGCGGGCACCGGCTCCTCTTCGTGGCCGGCCGGGCAGCAGCGGTATTCCTGGCTCTTCTCCAGAAGCGCGATCTGCTTCTCGAGAAGCTTGTTCTCCAGTGCCTTGCGCTCGAGGTCGAGCGCGATCGACCGCTTGCGCGCATCCTCGCAGACGTTGCAGGGATCAAGGCATCCCTTCACGATCACCGCCTGCGTCGGCAGGCAGTAGGTCCGCTCGAACGACAGTTCCGCGGCGAGCTGCGGATGCACCTCGTTCGAGCCGACCTTGGCGAGGATCCCCTCCTTCACGAGTTCCTCGTCGACCTTCTTCAGCACGGCGTCGTGCACCTGCGGGGAAACGGGCTGCACGTTGGCGGCGATGCGCAGCGGCGTGAACACGCCGGCCGCCACGGCGAGGCCGCCGATCGACCCGGCAGGGGTCGCGCCGCCGATGTTCGACACCACGTTCGCCTGCTGCGCCGCCGCCGAGGTCCGCGCGACCGTCTCCACCTCGAGCCGCGCCGTCTTCGTCGCGAGGATGCCGTTCGGCAGCACCTTGACGCCCGTCGCGGGCCGGACCGGCCGGGCCACGGCCGAGCTGTCGGCTGCCGCATCGACCACCCTGCGCAGGATCGAGACGATCCTGAAGCGCAGCGTCTGCTTCTTCACGAGCTGGTAGGCGAAGTAGGTGACGGCGTGGCACTCGTTCCTGTTCTCGAACGTCCGGGTCGAGGCCTCGAAGGCGTCCTCGCTCTCGCCCGAGGCGTGCGTGCGGCTCTGCACCTCGCCGATCTGCACCGCGTTCGCCGCCCGCGTCGCCTGCACCGACCGGTCATGCGCGGTGCGGGCGTGGCTCGACAGCTGGCGCACGAAGGACGAGGCGCTGCGCGAGTTGAAGTTGCCCTCGACGTTGACGCTGCCGCCGCCCGCGAAGCCGATCGAGGCATAGGAACCGTCCACGTCGGTCTCGAAGTCGGAATGCGACGAGGCCTGCGAGGAGCCGCGGTCGGTCACCGTCAGGTCGGACATGTACCGGTCCATCGACCGCATGTAGTAGGTTTCCTCGGACGACTGCTCGTGCCGGTAGCTGACCTTGGATTCGCTGTCGAAGGTGAAGCGCGTGTTCCGGGTCGAGGTGTAGAGACGCACCTTCTCGCCGGGCAGCAGCGTGGTGCTGTAGACGATGTCGCCCAGGGCCATCGGCCCCGGGCAGCGTTGCAGTTCGGCGACGATGGTGATCTCCACCGGAACGTCGTTCAGCCGGTTGGTCAGCCGGTAGGATATCCGGATGCTTTCGCAGCAGGGCTCGGGCGCGAGCTGGGGACAGCAGGGGATTTCGGCTGCAGAGACGAGTTGGTCGGACATGATCGTCCTCCTAAAGGCATGATGAAAAATGACTTCCCGTGGAATCGCGGAAGCGAATCGTCCGCGCTCCCGCAATGCGGGAGTTAACGTTACGTCAATTCCCGCTTTTTTAGAAGCGTGGCGTCGGGCAGGCCGCGATGCGGCGGCGCGTTTCCGCCTTCCGCCGAGGGCCGGTCCGATCTATCCTTCCCGGCTGCGTCGTGACGCTGGGGTGCAATGAAGCGGTTCTCGGTTGGTGCGGTCGGGGTCGATCAGGGCAGCGTGACGCTGTTCTCGGACTTCGAGTCGGGCGGCGAGATGTGGACGGGAAGCGGTCGGCGCGAGCGGCGCCGCGATGTCAGCTTCGCCACCGGGTTCAGCGAGGTGCCGCTGGTTCACGTGTCGCTCTCGATGGTCGACATCGACCACGCCCACAACCACCGGATCGACCTTTCGGCCGACGGCGTCACCGAGACGGGCTTCCAGATCGTGTTCCGCACCTGGGGCGACACGAAGGTCGCCCGGGCGCGCGTCAACTGGCTGGCGATCGGCGTCGTCCCGAGCGACGACAACTGGGACGTCCGCTGAGGCCGGTCAGCCGCGGGAGTACATCCCCTCGTAGATCGGCCCGAGCGTGTCGGTCTCGAACAGCGAGCTGACGGACGTGCCGTTCCAGATGTTGATGATCGCCTGCGCGAACATCGGCGCGGTCGGCACGATGCGGATGTTCTTCGCATTCCGCGTCGCCTCGGTCGGCTCGATCGAGTCGGTGATGACGAGGGATTTCATCACCGACTTCGTGATCCGCTCGACCGCCGGACCGGACAGGACGCCGTGGGTGATGTAGGAATGGACCTCCTTCGCGCCGTCGCCGATCAGCACCTCGGCCGCCTTGCACAGGGTTCCTGCGGTGTCGCAGATGTCGTCGACGATGATGCAGCAGCGGCCGGCGACCTCGCCGATCACGGTCATCTCGGCCACCTCGCCCGCCTTCTCGCGGCGCTTGTCGACGATGGCGAGCGGCGCGTTGATCCGCTTGGCAAGCTCGCGCGCCCGCGCGACGCCGCCCACGTCGGGCGAGACGACCGTGACGTTCTCGAGCTGGCCGCGGAAGTGGTGCTCGATGTCGAGCGCGAAGACCGGCGAGGCATAGAGGTTGTCCACCGGGATGTCGAAGAAACCCTGGATCTGGGCGGCGTGGAGATCCATGGTCAGCACCCGCTCGATGCCGGATTCGGCGATCATGTTGGCGACGAGCTTGGCGGTGATCGGGGTGCGGGCCTTGGTGCGGCGGTCCTGCCGGGCGTAGCCGAAGTAGGGGATCACCGCCGTGATCCGCGCCGCCGACGACCGGCGCAGCGCGTCCGCGATGATGAGAAGCTCCATCAGGTTGTCATTGGCCGGGTTCGAGGTCGGCTGGATGATGAACATGTCCTCCCCGCGGACGTTCTCGAACACCTCGACGAAGATCTCCTGGTCGTTGAACCGCTCCACCCGCGCATCGACGAGGCTGACCGACATGCCCCGGTGCATCGACATCCGCCGGGCGATCGCGTTCGCCAGCGGCCGGTTGGCGTTGCCGGAGATGAGCTTCGGCTCGGAGAGTGCGGGCATGTCTGGGGGTCCCTCTGGCGATCCGGGCGTCGCGGATTCGTTGCGTTGACACCGCTTAGCACCCGGCTAGGGTCTTGCCAAACGGCGGGAGGGGCGGATGGCGCACATCGACTACTTCTTCACCACGCTCTCGCCCTACGTCTACCTCGCCGGCACGCGGCTCGAGGAGATCGCGGCCCGCCACGGCGCGACCATCGCCTACAAGCCGCTGGATGCGGGTGCGCTTTTCGCGCGGACCGGGGGCGTGGCGCTCAAGGACCGCCACCCGAACCGGCAGGCCTACCGGCTGCAGGAGCTGCGCCGGCAGGCCGCGAAGCTGGGGATGCCGCTGACCCTGCACCCGGCGCACTGGCCGACGAACGGGGCGCCCGCCGCCTATGCGATCATCGCTGCGCAGGCGGCAGGCGGGGGCGACCTCGGCGCGCTTGTCCACGGCATCGCCCGCGCCTGCTGGGCAGAGGAGAAGGACATCGCCGAGGATGCGGTGATCCGCGACTGCCTCGCCGCCGCAGGCTTCGACCCCGCACTGGCCGAGAAGGGGATCTGGACGGCCGCCTCCGCCTACGAGCGGAACCTGGAGGAGGCGGTGGAGAAGGGTGTCTTCGGCGCGCCGTTCTACGTCACCGACACGGGCGAGCGGTTCTGGGGGCAGGACCGGCTCGAGGATCTCGGCCTGCATCTGGCCGGCCGGCTCTGATGCCCGAGGCCGTCCTCGGGGGGACAAGGACCTTCTGGCGGGATTGGGGCGCGGGTCCGCGCAGGGCGGTCGCGATCCACTGCTCGCTGGCACACTCGGGGGCCTGGGAGGGGGTGGCGCTGCGGCTCGGGCCGGAGCTGCGCTTTCAGGCGTTCGACCTTCCGGGCCATGGCCGGTCCGGGGACTGGGACGGAACCCGGGATATCGCGGATCAGACCGTGGAGATGGCCGAGGCCCTGGCTGACGGCGATGAGGTTGACCTTATCGGTCATTCCTTCGGGGCCGTGGCGGCCCTGATCCTGGCCCTGCGGCGGCCGGACCTCGTGCGGTCGCTTGCACTTTTCGAACCGGTCTTCTTCGCCGCCGCCCGGGCCAAGGGGGTCGATACACTGGCGCCCTTCCGCCCCTTCGAGGAGGCCCTTTCGCGGGGCGACCGGGAGGCGGCGGCGCGGATCTTCACCGGACTCTGGGGCGGCGCCGGCGCCCCCTGGGAGGCGCTCTCGCCGCGCCAGAGGGCGCAGCTCGCCGACCGGATCCATCTGATCCCGGCCGCGAACGCGACGCTGCACGAGGACCGGGCCGGCATCCTCGCGCCCGGCCGGCTGGAGGCGGTGCAGGTGCCGGTGCTTCTGATGGAAGGGGCCGCGTCGCCTCCGGTGATCCCGGCGATCAACGCCGCCCTCACGCGGCGCCTGCGGCAGGCCGTGCGCCTGACGATCCCCGGCGCCGGCCACATGGGGCCGATCACCCACCCGGACGAGGTGGCGGCGGCGATCCGGGGCCACCTCGGCCTCTGACGCGCGGGCGGCGCCTCAGCCCGCCAGCAGCGAAAGGAACCGGTCCACGTCCGCCTCGCTCGCCGACCAGTCGGTGACGAGGCGCGCGGTGAGCGGCTCGTCACCGGGCCCCTCGAGCCCGCCGGACCACAGGTAGTAGCGCGCGCCCGCCTCGTGCAGCCGCCGGTGCGCCGCCCGCGGCCATTCGGCGAAGGCGATGTTCGCCTGCGGTTCGTGGAGAAGCCGCACCTCGGGCAGGCGGCGGAGGCCGTCGGCGAGGCGGGCCATCGCCGCGTTTGCTGCGCGCGCGGTCTCGAGCCAGAGCCCGTCGGCGAGATAGGCCGCCATCTGCGCCGAGAGGAAGCGGTGCTTGGAGAAGAGATGCGCGCCGCGCTTGCGGCGCAGCTCGAACTCCCACGCCTTCGCCGGGTCGAAGATCACCGCGGCCTCGACGCCGAGAAGGCCGTTCTTGGTGCCGCCGAAGCTGACGGCGTCGATGCCGGCCTTCCAGGTCATCTCGGCCGGCGTGCAGCCGAGCGTGACGAGGGCATTGGCGAAACGCGCCCCGTCGAGGTGGACGGGCAGGCCGAACTCCTTCGCCACGGCGGTCAGCGCCCGCAGCTCCCCCAGCGTGTGGACGGTGCCCTTCTCGGTCGCCTGGGTGATGGTGACCGGGCCGCGCTGCTGGCCGTGGACGCCGCGCGTCTCCTCGCCCGCGATCGCGGCGGCGAGGGCGGAGGGCGTCATCTTGCCGTCCTCCGTCCCGACGAGGGTCAGCTTCGAGCCGCCGGTGAAGAACTCCGGCGCGCCGCACTCGTCCTCGTGGACATGGGCGACGCGCGAGCAGAACACGGTCTGCCAGGGTTCGGCGAGCGTGGCCAGCAGCAGGGCGTTGGCGGCGGTGCCGGTGGCGACGAGATAGACCGCCGCCTCGGGCGCCTCGAAGACCTCGCGCACCCGTGCGCGGACCTCCTCCATCAGCGGATCGGCCCCGTAGGGCATCGCGTGGCCCTCGTTGGCGCGGACGATCGCCTCGATCACCCTCGGGTGGGCGGGGCCGGTGTTGTCTGAGGCGAAGTTCACGTCTCTTCCTCGATGATGTGGTCCTCCCACTCCTCCTCGGGCACCTCCCATTCCGGGACGGTGCGGCCGCGCACCGACATGCCGGCCTCGTGCACGGTCTCGCGGCTGCCCGAGACGAGGTGGTGCCAGGGCGGGAGGGGCCGCCCCTCGTGCAGGAGGCGGTAGGCGCAGGTGGCGGGCATCCAGTAGGCGATCCCGGCGAGCGTGCCGGGCGTGAGCACGACGCATTCCGGGACGATCTCCTTGCGCACCGCGTAGTTGCCGCAGCGGCAGGTCTCGTCGTCGAGAAGCCGGCAGGCGACCCGGGTATAGGCGACCTCTCCGGTGTCGGCGTCCTCGAGCTTGTTGAGGCAGCACTTGCCGCAGCCGTCGCAGAGCGCCTCCCATTCGTCGGGCGTCATGCGGTCCAGGGGAACCTTCTCCCAGAAGCGGGGGCGGAGCCGGGCGGGCATGGGCGCAGAGTGTCGGAGGATGCCGGGAAAGGGAAGGGCGATCGGGTGCGTGGCGGGCGCGGGCGTCTCCGGCCTCAGAGCGCGGCGAGGATCTCCCGCGCGCGGGCGCAGTCGGCGTCCATCTGCGCCACCAGCGCCTCGAGGCTGTGGAAGGTGGCCTCGGGGCGGAGATATTCGACCAGCGCCACCGACATGTGGGCGCCGTAGAGGTCGCCCGAGAAGTCGAAGAGGAAGGTCTCGAGGTTGGGGCGGTTCTCGCCGAACATCGGCCGCACGCCGACCGAGGCGGCGCCGAGGTAGCTGCCGGCATGGGGTCCGGTCAGCACGTCGGCCTTGACGGCGTAGATCCCGAACTTCGGCGGGTGCAGGTCGTCGATCGACATGTTCGCGGTGGGGTAGCCGATGGTCCGGCCGCGCTTGTCGCCGTCGCGCACCTCGCCCTCGATCCGGTGCCAGTGGCCGAGCATCCGCGCAGCATCGCGCGGGCGGCCCTCGCTGAGCGCGCGCCGGATCGCGGTGGAGGAGACCTCGGTGCCGTTCTCGGCGACCAGATCGGCGATCGTCGTCCCGAAGCCCAGGACGGCGCCGAGCGCGCTGAGGTCGGCCGCGGTGCCGGTGCGGCCCCTGCCGAAGCGGAAGTCGGCGCCGACGACGACGTGGACGATGCCGAGACCGCGCGCGAGCACCTCCTCGGCGAACTGCTTCGGGCTCATCCCGGCGAGGCGCGCGTCGAAGGGCAGCTCGTGGAGCACCTCGACCCCCAGCTTGGCCAGCCGGTTGCCGCGGGCCTCGGCGTTCATCAGACGGAACGGCGGCGCCGCGGGTGCGAAGAACTGCCGCGGATGCGGTTCGAACGTCACCACGCCCGCGGGCGCGCCGCGCCGCCCCGCCTCGGCGCGGGCCTGCGCGATCACCGACTGGTGGCCGAGGTGCACACCGTCGAAGTTGCCGAGCGCCACCGACGCCCCGCGGGCTTCGTCGGGCAGTCCTTCCCAGCTTCGGAAGATGAGCATCGTCCCCCGGTCGGTCCGCGGGCGGGGGCGCCCGCCTGCCTTCAGTCGAACTTGCGGCTCGGCGCGAGCACCAGCGCCTCGCCCTTCAGCACGACCGTATCGCCGACGCTGCACCGGGTTTCAAGGGTGACCCGGCGCCGGGAATGGTCGATGGCGGTGACGCTGACCTCGGCGAGCACCACGTCCCCCGGCCGGACCGGCGCCATGAACTTGAGCGACTGGCCGAGGTAGACGGTGCCGTGGCCCGGAAGCTGCTCGCCGATCACGGCCGAGATCAGCCCGGCGGTGAGCATGCCGTGGGCGATGCGCCCCTCGAAGATCGTGTCGCGGGCATAGGCGTCGTCGAGATGCACGGGATTGCGGTCGGTCGAGACCTCGGCGAAGAGCTCGATGTCGCGGTCGGTGACCTGCTTGCGCAGGTGACGCGACATGCCGATCTCGAGATCCTCGATGCAGATCGTGCCCCGGGGGTAGTTGTCGGTCATCGCGTGGCTGTCCAGCATGGGTCACCTGCACCGGTTTCTGCACCGCAGATAGACGACTCGCTGCGAGTGCGCAATATCCTTGCGCAACGAAAATATCGCAGGTGTCATCATGACGCAACTTTGTTGCTCTGGTGCCGCTACCTGAGCCGGCCGATCGCCGCCGTGGGAGACAGCTGCTCGCGTTCGAGGAATGCGGCCAGCCTCTCGGGATCGGGGTTCTCGACATCGGGCCCCATGTGGGCCGCCGCGAGGCCGCCGGTGACGAAGAGGGTGTCGAGCCCCTCGCCGATCCCGCCGAGGATGTCGGTGCGGATGCCGTCGCCGATGCAGAGGATGCGCGCGTCGTCCACCGGGCGAACCTTCGCGAGCCGCCGCCGCGCGAGGTCGTAGACCGGCGGATGCGGCTTGCCGAAGTAGAGGGCCTCGCCCCCCATCTCCTCGTAGAGCTGCGCGAGCGCCCCCGCACACCATTCCCGGACCGAGCCCCGGTCCACCACGATGTCGGGGTTGGCGCAGAGCATCCTGAGCCCCTGCTGCTTGGCATAGAGGAAGTCGGGGCGGTAGACGGCCGGGTCGGCGTGGGGATCCTCCGGCCCGCAGCAGACGATGCCCTCGGCCTCGCGCAGGCCGACGCGTTCGATCTGCACGGGGTCGTCGAGGATCTTCAGCGGCTCGAAGAAGGTCAGGTCGTGCGGCTGGCCGACGAACCACACCCGGCGGCCGACCGCGCCCTGGAACATCGCCAGCCGCGCGCTGTCGCCCGAGGTGGCGATCACGTCCCAGCAGTCGTCCGGCACGTCCATGCGGGCGATCTGCTTCTCGACCTCGCGGCGCGGCTTGGGCGAGTTGGTCAGCAGCACCACGACGCCGCCGCGCTGGCGGAAGGCGCGCAGCGCCGCGACGGCAGCCGGGTAGGCGGTGTGGCCGTTGTGCAGGCACCCCCAGAGGTCGCAGAACACAGCGTCGTAGCGGTCGGCGATCTCGCTCAGCGACTGGACGATCTCGGTCATCGGAACCTCGCAGGACAGTGGGCGCCCGCGGGCGCCGGAGACCCGATCAACGCAGGATCAGAGCTTCAGGTTCGGGATGATCTGCTTCTTCCGGCTGACGATGCCCGGCAGCACCACGGTGTCTCCGCTGACGCTGACGCCGAAGCTGCGTTCGGCCACGGCCTTCACCAGATCGTTGGGGACGAGCAGCGTCGCCTCCTCCTTCAGGATGTCCACGACGAAGAGCAGCACCTGGTCGGCCCCGTCCTCGCGCGCAACCTCCTCCATCGACCGCATCAGGCTGTCCTTGCGGGCGAGGATCGTGGCGGGCGAGGTGGTCTCGAGCACGGAGATGCGCAGGTCCTTTCCGCCGACCTCGTATTCCTTGGAATCCATCCGCAGGAGCTCGGCGTCGCTGAACCGCGAGACGTCGGACTTCGCCGCGAACATCTCGGCTGCGTAGGCGGGGATGTCGATCCCGAGGTCGGCGGCGAGGCGCTGGGCGAGGTCGCGGTCGGCGGGCGTGGTCGTGGGCGAGCGGAATTCCAGCGTGTCGGAGAGGATGCAGGACAGCATCAGTCCCTTGATCTGGTCGGGCATCTTCCCGGCGTCGTCGCCCATCAGGTCGTGCATGACCGTTGCCGTGCAGGCGACGGGCCGCACCGTGATCTCGATCGGCGTCTTCGTCCGGAGCCCGCCCTGAAGCAGGTGATGGTCGATCACGCCGACCACCTTCGCCTCGTTGATCGAGGGCGGAAGCTCGGCGACGTTGTTGGTATCGACGATCACCACCTCGTCCTCGGGCGTGACGTCGGCGATGATCGGCGGCTTGGCCGCGCCCCAGCGCTCGAGAACGAAGGCGGCCTCGGTGTTGGGCTCGCCCAGAAGCCGCGCCTCGGCCGGGGTGCCCCGCACGTGTGTGAGATACCAGGCCCAGATCAGCGGCGAGCCGGTCGAGTCGGTGTCGGGGGATTTGTGGCCGAAGACGAGGGTGGTCATGGGGCAGGTCCGTGTCTGTCCGGTGAGGTCGCGGGCCTTGTAGCGGAGGTGCACCGGGTTGTCACGGGCCTGCCCGGCGGCGCTGCGGAGCGCCTGCGGGCCGCTCAGGCGCGTTCGTCCTTGGGCGAGGCCATGACGACGTAGGAGGTGATCTGGCGGACCTGCGGCAGCGCGCCGAGCACCTCGGTGTGGAACTGCTTGTAGGCGGCGAGGTCGGGGACCTCGACGCGAAGCATGTATTCCACCGCGCCGGTGATGTTGTGGCACTCGCGCACCTGCCAGGCGCGGGAGACCGCCCGCTCGAACGACTCCTGCGCCGCCTTCGTGTGCTCGGAAAGCCCGACCGCGACCAGGGCGGTGAAGCCGCCGCCGCGCGCCTCGGGCGCGATGACGGCGCGGTAGCCGAGGATGGCACCGCGGCGCTCGAGCTCGGCGACCCGCCGCGAGCAGGCCGAGGGCGAGAGGCCGACCTTGCCGGCGAGTTCGACGTTGGACAGCCGTCCCTCGCGAGAGAGGGCCTGCACGATCCGCCTGTCAATCTGGTCAAGTGCGATCATTTCGTGCAGAGCGTGGATCAGCACGACAAGGTTTGCAAGCAATCGGCGCATCGGACACGCTAGCCTTGCGCGCATGACCGCCGATCTGCTTCTCGCCCTCGTCGCCTTCGCCTTCGTGACGTCCATCACGCCGGGGCCGAACAACATCATGCTGATGACCTCGGGGGCGAATTTCGGGTTCCGCCGGACGCTGCCGCACATGGCGGGCGTTGCACTCGGCTTCGTGGTCATGGCAGCGGCAGTCGGGCTCGGCCTTGCCGGCCTGTTCCAGGCCTGGCCGGCAAGCTACACGATCCTGAAGGCGGTCAGCGTCGGCTACCTGCTCTGGCTCGCCTGGAAGTTCGCCCATGCCGCCCCGCCCGAGGGGCGGGCCGAAGCGGGCCGGCCGATGACCTTCCTGCAGGCCGCGGCCTTCCAGTGGGTGAACCCCAAGGCCTGGGCCATGGCGCTGACGGCCGTCACCGCCTATGCGCCGGGCCAGGGGACCGCCGCCGTCCTCACGGTCGCGGCCGTGTTCGGGGTAGTGAACCTGCCCTCGGTCGGCACCTGGGCGCTGGCGGGGCAGGGGATGCGGCGGTTCCTGTCCACGCCGGCGCGGCTCAGGGCCTTCAACTGGACGATGGCGGCGCTGCTCGTGCTGTCGCTCTGGCCCGTGCTCGCGGCGTGAGCGGCGTGCCCGCGGCTTGCCGCAGGGCCGTGACGGTGCTATCCGGAACGCCTCGTGCGAGGGAGTGCCCCGACAATGGTCCTGTTCCGCTGAGCCCCCGAGGGCAAGGGCCGACCGCGCCGCAAAGGCCGCGGTCCCGCAGTTCCGCGCAAGGAGTGCACTGAAGATGGACAAGCACCTCTGAGGCCCGCAGGGGCCCGATGACGCCTTGCCGTGCCGCCGCGCACGGCCGCACTGTCCTTTCAGATCACGAGGCATCCCATGCCCAAACGTCCTTCCTCGCCCGCGCCGGCGGGCAAGACCCCGTTCGACCCGCCCAAGCCCGAATTCGGCCGTTCCGACCGTGCCGATACCTGGTCGGCGAAACTGCCGAAGGGCGCGCGCGTCGTCCCGAAGCGGAAGCTGCTGCTGCCGGGCAAGTCCGGCCGGCGCTAGGGTGAACCGGCCGGGGCCCGGAAAGGCCCCGGCCAACCGCGACTCTCCGCCGGTGCGCCGTGCAGCTGCCCCGTTGACAGCCGGAGAGGATGTTCCTATGTCACCGCCGCTAGCACTCTCAGGGAGCGAGTGCTAACAGTCTCACGATACGCGAACCAAGGAGTTCCGAGATGGCTTTCAAACCGCTGCATGACCGCGTGCTGGTCAAGCGCGTCGAATCCGACGAGAAGACCAAAGGCGGTCTGATCATCCCCGACACCGCGAAGGAGAAGCCGGCCGAGGGCGAAGTCATCGCCGCGGGCGAGGGTGCGCGCAAGGACTCGGGCGAGCTGATCCCGATGGCCGTCAAGAAGGGCGACCGCGTCCTGTTCGGCAAGTGGTCGGGCACCGAGGTCACGCTCGACGGCCAGGAACTGCTCATCATGAAGGAAAGCGACATCCTCGGCATCATCGCCTGAGACCGTCGCGCCCCCGAAAACCCAGGAAACCAGGAGCAACCGGCATGGCTGCCAAGGAAGTCAAGTTCGATACCGATGCCCGCAACCGCATGATGCGCGGCGTCGACATCCTCGCCAACGCGGTGAAGGTCACGCTCGGTCCGAAGGGCCGCAACGTCGTGATCGAGAAGTCGTTCGGCGCCCCGCGCATCACCAAGGACGGCGTCACCGTCGCCAAGGAGATCGAGCTTGAGGACAAGTTCGAGAACATGGGCGCCCAGATGGTGAAGGAAGTGGCCCAGCGCACCGCCGACGAGGCGGGCGACGGCACCACCACCGCCACCGTGCTCGCCCAGGCGATCGTCAAGGAAGGGATGAAGTCGGTCGCCGCCGGCATGAACCCGATGGACCTCAAGCGCGGCATCGACCTCGCCGTGTCGCACGTGATCGACCACATCAAGAAGTCGTCGCGCAAGGTCAAGGACAGCGACGAGGTTGCCCAGGTCGGCACGATCTCGGCCAACGGCGAGGCGCAGATCGGCCGCATGATCGCCGACGCGATGCAGAAGGTCGGCAACGAGGGCGTCATCACCGTCGAGGAGAACAAGGGCCTCGAGACCGAAGTGGAAGTGGTCGAGGGGATGCAGTTCGACCGCGGCTACCTCTCGCCCTACTTCGTGACCAACGCCGAGAAGATGACGGCCGAACTCGAGGACTGCTTCATCCTGCTCCACGAGAAGAAGCTGTCGTCGCTCCAGCCGATGGTGCCGCTGCTCGAGGCCGTGATCCAGTCGCAGAAGCCGCTGCTGATCGTGGCCGAGGACGTCGAGGGCGAGGCGCTCGCCACGCTCGTCGTCAACAAGCTGCGCGGCGGCCTGAAGATCGCGGCGGTGAAGGCCCCTGGCTTCGGCGACCGCCGCAAGGCCATGCTGCAGGACATCGCCATCCTGACCGGCGGTCAGGTGATCAGCGAAGACCTCGGCATGAAGCTGGAGAATGTCGGGCTCGACATGCTGGGCCGCGCCAAGAAGGTCGTCATCAAGAAGGATGACACCACCATCATCGATGGCGCCGGCGACAAGAAGGAGATCGAGGCCCGCGTCGCCCAGATCCGCGCGCAGATCGAGGAGACCACCTCGGACTACGACCGCGAGAAGCTGCAGGAGCGTGTCGCCAAGCTGGCCGGCGGCGTGGCCGTCATCCGCGTGGGCGGCATGACCGAGGTCGAGGTGAAGGAGCGCAAGGACCGTGTGGACGACGCGCTGAACGCGACCCGCGCGGCGGTGCAGGAAGGCATCGTCGTCGGCGGCGGCGTTGCGCTCATCCAGGGCGCGAAGGCGCTCGACGGCGTGCGCGGCGCGAACGGCGACCAGGACGCGGGCATCGCCATCGTCCGCCGTGCGCTCGAGGCGCCGCTGCGCCAGATCGCGCAGAACGCGGGCGTTGACGGCTCGGTCGTTGTCGGGAAGGTCCGCGAGAGCAAGGACTCCAAGTTCGGCTTCAACGCCCAGACCGAGGAATATGGCGACATGTTCAAGTTCGGCGTGATCGACCCCGCGAAGGTCGTCCGCACCGCGCTGGAGGATGCCGCCTCGGTCGCCGGGCTTCTGATCACCACCGAGGCGATGGTGGCCGAGAAGCCGAAGGAAGAGAAGGCCGCCGCCGGCATGCCGGGCGGCATGGGCGGCGGGATGGACTTCTGATCCCGTCCTGTCCGAGGAAGTCTGGGGAAGGGGGCCTGCGGGCCCCCTTCTTCGTGTTCCGGGCCACCACCGGTTCCGGTCAGCCCGCGCCCGGTTCCTGGCGGTTTACCGCACCGGCGCCCGCAAGCGCGGCGCGCCAGCGCGCGGTGCCGGCGGCGAGCGCCTCGCGCAGGTAGCCGCGCATCGCCTCGGCCCGTGCCGGGTCGCCGCCCTCCGGTCCCCGGGCGAAGGCCGACCACACCGCCATCAGGCCCGAGACGAGCGCGGCCGCCTCCGCCGCAAAGCGCCCGTCGTCCGGCACGTCGGGGCGCGGCAGGCCGAGCGCCTGCGCGGCGGCCTCGTCGCCCGGGCGCAGGACCACGTTCCACGTGCCGAAGGGATCGGCGCCGATCGCGAGGAGCCAGTCGGCCATCGGCCCGGGCACGATCGCCCCGGGGCAGAGCGCGACCGGGACGAGATCGACGGCCGCGTCCGATCCGAGCTGCCGGCGCAGCGCGGCAACCCTGGCCTCGTGGCGGGCGCGCGCGGCCTCGAACCCGCCCGGCGCCGGCGCGGGGACCGCGGCCGGCGCGGCCTGCGGGACGGATGCGCGGCGCGCCGGCGACGGCGGCAGCCCGGCGGGCCGCGGGGCGGGCGGCGCGGCCGGATCGCGCGGCGCCATGCCGAAGAAGTGCATCCAGCGATGCGCCCTGCCGGCATAGGCCCGGTCCTGGAGCACCCCCGCGAGGTCGCGCAGCGCGGCGGCGAGCGCGGCGCGGTAGCTTCTGAGCGTCGGCTCGTCGAGCGACGCCGGATCGGCGAGGAACGTCTCCCAGTCGGAACGGGCGCGCTCGATCACCGCCGTGAACTCGGCCTCGAACAGGCCCTCGGCCTCGGGGCCGAAGGCGAGGGCGTCCATCACCTTCGCGCCCTCGGGATCGGCGGCGTAGTAGAGCGTGTTCCAGTGGCCGAAGGGGTCGAGACCGATGTCGAGCAGGAAATCGGAGAGCGCGCCGGGCTCGCGCGCCCGGCGCGAGATCGGCACGGCGACGAGATGCCCGCACTGCACCTGCACGAGCTGCGCGTTCACGCGGTTCAGCTCGGTCACCGCCTTGGTGCGGACCGCCAGGAGGTCCATCCGGCCCTCGGCGAGGATGCGCGCCGCAACCGGATGCGCCGCCGCGCCGTGCCCCTCCCCCGACGATTGCGCCATGATCCCGTCCGCTGCCCGCTTCGAGCGCCCGCGGGCGCGGAGCCTATTCGGCAACACCGCGGCTGCCAAGCGGCCTCGGGGCTGGCAAGCGCCGGGGGCGGGGCTTAGTCTGCGGCTCTCGCCAGGGGAAGGGTCAGCCCGATGCCGCTGAACTACGATTTCTCCATCGTCCGGGGTCCGGCCGGGGACAGGCTGGCCCTGTTCCGCGACCCCCGGACCGTCGCCGCGCTGCGCGCCGCGCCCGCCGCGGTGCGCGATTTCCTGGCCGAATCGGGCTTCGGTTCGGAGGTTCTCGAGGGCGGCGCGCCCCCCGGCAGCTACTGGTCGAGCGAGGAGGGGGCACGGCTCGACATCATGGAGCGCATGTCCGAGGCGCTCGAGCGCTACACGCTGCCCAAGCCGGGCGAGTTGCCGGAGGGGGCGTTCAACCTCTCCCACCTCTTCGGCGCGATCATGGCGGCGCAGGCGGTCCCCGACCCGGTCTCGCCAGCGGCCCCTGCCACGCCGCGCCCGGCGGGCGAGCGGGCGGCGCCGCCGTCCCCAGCCCGGCCCGGCGGCACCGGCGCCGGGCCCGGCGCGCCCGGACCGGCGCCGGCCCCCCGCCCGGCCCGGCCCGCCCCCGGCGCCGACGACCCCGGCCTTGCCGCTCTGCGGGCCGGCCTGACAGCGCGGGACGCAGCCACCGGGGCCGCATCGACGGCCGAGGACACGCCGGCCGGCGCGCGGCGGCCCGAAGCGGGGCCTGCGCTGCGCGAGGCGCTGGCGGGCCCGGGGCCCGAAGCGGCGCCCGAGCCTGCCGGGCCCGGCTCGATGCCGCCGGAGGACGAGGCGCCCGAAGGCGCCGGAGAGCTCGTCCGCAGCGGGCGGCCCGGTCTCGGCCGGCTGCGCGGGGTGCTCATGCTGCTCGTCGGGATCATCCTGCTCGGCTACGCGGTGATGAGCCTCCTGTGAGGCGGGGCACGGCCTCCGCCGGCCGCTGATGCGGCTCGCGGCGCTGACGGCGCTGGTGCTGGTCGCCTTCGCGGCGAACTCCATCCTCAACCGTCTCGCACTCGCCGGCGGCGACATCGGACCGGCCGCCTTCGCGGCGCTGCGCCTCGGCGCGGGCGCCGCCGTCCTGTCGCTTCTGGTCGTCGCCCGTGGCGGGCGGGTTCCGCTCGCAGGGCCCGGTCGGGCGATCGGGGCCGGGGCGCTCGCGCTCTACATGATCGGCTTCTCCTTCGCCTACCTCACGCTCGACGCCGGCCTCGGGGCGCTGATCCTGTTCGGTGGCGTTCAGGTCACGATGTTCGCCGGGGCCGTGCTCGGGGGCGAGGCCGTGCCGCTCCGGCGGTGGGCCGGTGGCGGCATCGCGCTCGCCGGGCTCGCCGCGCTGCTCTGGCCGGCCGGCGCGGGTGCGCCCGATCCCGCGGGCGCGCTTCTGATGGCAGCGGCGGCGCTGGGCTGGGGACTCTACTCGCTGGCCGGGCGGCGGGCGGCCGACCCGCTGGCGGCCACGGCCGCGAACTTCGCGGTGGCGCTGCCGGCGGCGCTCGCGGCGCTTGCGGTCGCGCGGGACGCCGCCGGTGCGACGCCGCTCGGCATCGCCGCGGCGATCGTCTCGGGCGCGGTGACTTCCGGGCTCGGCTACGCGCTCTGGTATTCGGTGCTGCCGCGGCTCGGCGCCAGCCGGGCCGCGGTGGCGCAGCTTGCCGTCCCGGTCATCGCCGTCGCGGGCGGGGTGGCCTTTCTCGGCGAAGCGCCGACGGCGCGGATGCTTGTCGCCGGTGCGGTCGTCCTCGGCGGCGTGTGGCTCTCGCTCTCGCGGCGGTCCTGACCGGGGTCAGAGGGTCTTGGCCAGCCGCTCGATCCACCCGCCGAGCGGATCGGCGCGCCCCGAGCCGGTCGGGCGGAAGCCCTCGCGTGTCCAGAAGGCGCGGCCGCGCGGGTTCCGCTCCAGCACGGCGAGGAACAGGGTTCTGGCCCCGGCGGCGCGGGCGCGGCGCTCGACCTCGGCGAGCAAGGTCCGCCCGTGCCCGGCGCCGCGCGACCATGGGCCAAGCACCATGAGCCCGAGATAGGCGTCCTCCGGCCCGGGGTAACCGAAGGAGAGTTCCGCCAGGCCCGAGAGCCGGCCGGCGAGGAACAGCCCCAGCCGGTGCGACAGGGCCGGATCGGAGCCGGGCGGCGCGTCGGTGAAGAACTCGCGGGCCTTCGCCTGCGCGTCGCACCCCCCCTCGGCCAGAAGCCAGTAGTCCGGCGCCGCGCGCCAGAACGCCACGACCCGCGCAAGGTCGGCCCCGGCGTCGAGCGGGCGGATCGCGGGCGTCAAGACGGGCGGCCGATGGCGACGACCTCGAGCGTCTCGGTGCCGGAGGGTCTGCGCCATTCGACCGTGTCGCCCACCCGTGCGCCGAGAAGCGCGCGGGCCAGCGGCGAATGCGGCGCGATCCGGCCGGCGGCCGCGTCGGCCTCGTCCTCGCCCGTGATCTCGTAGGTGCGGGTCGTCCCGTCTCCGGCGGCGACCGTCACGGCATGGCCGAAGGCGACCTCCTCCAGACCGTGGAGCGCGGGATCGACGACGATCGCCGAGGCGATGCGCGCCTCGAGGTAGCGGATGTCGCGTTCGGCCGCCCGCTCGGGCAGGGTGTCGAGCCGGTCGGGGCGCGCGCGCAGGCGCTGGAGCTCGGCGCGCGTCGCCTCGAGCCGGGCCTTCAGCGCGGCAAGCCCGCGCGGGGTGACGAGGTTCGGATGCGGGCTCAGCGGCAGGTCGGGCAGCGGCTCGGTATCGGGGCGGTCCTCGCGGACGAAGGCGCGGCTCATCGGACGATCGGCTCCAGCGGGTCGTAGAGCAGCCCCTCGCCCCAGGCGGCGGCAGGCAGGCTGTCGGGCTTGAAGCGCAGGCGGGCAAGCTCCTCCCGCGCGAAGAAGCGCCGCTCGGTCACGATGCCCTCGGGGTCGGTCCAGCGGTCGGGCAGGCGGCCGAGCGGGGTGCAGCGGAAATAGATGTCCACCTGGTGGAAGCCGGTTGCCGGGTCGTGGAACTCGTTGACGAGCGCCGGCGCGCCGACCGCGACGGCAAGGCCGGTTTCCTCCCGCACCTCGCGGGCGAGGTTCTCGGGAAGCGAGCGTCCGGGCTCGACCCCGCCGCCGGGCGCGCACCAGAGGTCGCTCCTGCCCCCGGGGTAGGCGTTGACCAGAAGCAGCCGGTCCTCCGAAAGGATCAGGGCGCGCACCGCCAGCCTTGGGGACTTGAACCGCATGGACGGCAGGAAATGACGCAAGGGCGCGATTGTCCAGAGCGGGGTGGACTCCCTATCTTCGCCCCATGCGGTGGCTCGCCCTTGTCCTCGCCCTCCTGCCCGCGCCGGCGCTTGCCGACTGCGTGGTGCTGCTGCATGGCCTCGCGCGCACCGAGGCCTCGTTCCTGCTGATGAAGGAGGCGCTTTCGGCAAGGGGCTACCGGGTGGTCAACCGCGGCTACCCCTCCACCGCGGCGCCGCTGGAGCAACTCGTGTCCGACGTGACGCCCCTGGTCGCCGCCTGCGGGACCGAGCGGGTGCACTTCGTGACGCACTCGATGGGCGGGATCCTCGCGCGCGCCTGGCTCGAGGAGAACCGCCCGCCCGCGATGGGGCGCGTGGTGATGCTCGCCCCGCCGAACCACGGCAGCGAGCTCGTGGACCAGTTCGGCGACCTCGGCGTGTTCCAGTGGCTGAACGGCCCCGCCGGGCTGGAGCTCGGCACCGGGCCCGACAGCGCGCCGAACCGGCTGGGCTTTCCCCGCTTCGAGCTCGGCGTGATCGCGGGCGACCGGTCGCTGAACCCGATCTACTCGACGGTGATCGAGGGCCCCGACGACGGCAAGGTCTCGGTCGAGAGCACCAAGGTCGTCGGAATGGACGACCACATCGTGCTGCCCGTGACCCATACCTTCATGATGAACAATCCCCTCGTCATCGCCGAGGTGATCGAGTTCCTCGAGCATGGCCGGTTCGACCACGAGCTGAAGTTCGCCGAGGCGGTGCGGCGGCTGGCGCGCCCGAAGGCCGTGCCCTGACCTCGCCGCTCAGCGGCGCGGCACGGCCCGGTTCACGTGGCCCATCTTGCGCCCCTCGCGCGCCTCGGCCTTGCCGTAGAGGTGGATCGAGGCGCCGGGCTCGCGCGCGATCTCGGGCAGGCGCGCGATGTCGCTGCCGATCAGGTTCTCCATCGTGACGTCGGCGAAGCGGCTTCCGTCGCCGAGCGGCCAGCCCGCGATGGCGCGGATATGCTGCTCGAACTGGTCGATGGCGCAGCCGTTCTGCGTCCAGTGCCCCGAGTTGTGCACGCGCGGGGCGAATTCGTTCACCACAAGGCCGTGGCGCGTGACGAAGAGCTCGACCCCGATCACGCCCACATAGTCAAGCGCGTTCAGGATCTTGCCGGCCATGAGCACGGCCGCGGTGCGGTGCTCCGGCGGAAGCTCGGCGGGGACGCGCGTCGAGCGCAGGATGCCGCCCTCGTGGATGTTCTCGCCGGGGTCGTAGGCCGCGACCTCGCCCGAGAGGCCGCGCGCGGCGATCACCGAGATCTCGCGCGAGAACTCGACGAAGCCCTCGAGCACCGCAGGCGCCCCGGCCATCGCCGCGAAGGCGGGCTCGGTGTCGCGCGGGCCGGAGATGCGCGCCTGGCCCTTGCCGTCGTAGCCGAGGCGGCGGGTCTTCAGGATGGCGGGCATCCCGATGGATGCGAGCGCGGCGGCAAGCTCGCCCGCCGTGGCGACGGGGGCGAACGGCGCCGTGGGCAGCCCGAGGCCGCTCAGGAACTCCTTCTCGGAAAGCCGGTCCTGGCTGACCGCCAGCGCGCGGCGCCCGGGGCGGACCGGCACCCGCGCCTCGATCGCGTCGAGCGCCTCGGCGGGGACGTTCTCGAATTCGTAGGTCACGACGTCGACCGAGGCGGCGAAGGCCGCGAGCGCCGCAACGTCCTCGTAGGGTGCCGTCGTCGTCCGGGCGGCAACGTGCGAGGCAGGGCAGTCGGCGGCAGGCTCGAAGACGTGGGTGCGGTAGCCGAGCCGCGCTGCCGCGACGGAGAGCATCCGCCCGAGCTGCCCGCCCCCCAGGATCCCGATGGTGGCGCCCTGCGGCAGGGGCTCAGTCATCGGCCGGCTCCTCGGGGATCGAGGCCGAGAGCGCCTCGCGCCAGGCGTCGAGCCGCGCGGCGAGGGCGGGATCCGAGAGGGCGAGGATCGCCGCGGCCATCAGGCCCGCGTTGGCGGCCCCGGCAGGGCCGATCGCCATGGTCGCCACGGGGTAGCCCTTCGGCATCTGCACGATGGAATAGAGGCTGTCCACGCCCGAGAGCGCCCTGGTCTCGACCGGCACGCCGATCACCGGAAGCCGCGTCTTCGAGGCCATCATCCCCGGCAGGTGCGCCGCCCCGCCGGCGCCGGCGACGATGACCTTGAGCCCGCGCTCCACCGCCGTGCGGCCGTAGGCCCAGAGCCGGTCGGGGGTGCGGTGCGCCGAGACGATCCGCGCCTCGTAGGCGATGCCGAGCTCGTCGAGGACGGCGGCGGCCTCCTTCATGGTCGTCCAGTCGGACTGGCTGCCCATGACGATGCCGACACTGACGCCCATGCGCGAACCCCCTGCAAGAGGCGCGCACTATAGCCGCGGGCAGGGCCTACGCAATGATGTCCGGCGTCAGCCGATCCTCGATCAGCGCGATGCGGTCCTTGAGCATCAGCTTCTGCTTCTTGAGGCGCCTCAGCGCCAGCTGGTCCGCCCGGCCCGATTCCTCGAGCGCGTGGATCGCCTGGTCGAGATCCCGGTGCTCGCGCCGGAGCACCTCGAGCTGAACCCGGAGGACCTCCTCGAATTCCATCTCGGTCGGTGCGTTCATGATCGCCCTGAATCATCCCCTGCCTGCCGCATCCTACCCGATTTGGGGACGCCGCGGTCGCATTTCCACTCCCGCGCCGGGCCAACGCCGGTCTTGCACGAGGCCGCCGCGCGCCCCATATCCGGGTTGCGGTCGCCGATGCGGGGCCGCGAGATGCAACGTCGCTTTTGCAAGGGCTTGCCTGAGATGACCAAACCGACTTTCGGTTCACACCCCTTCCTGCTCGGGTTCGAGCAGCTGGAGCGCCTGGTCGAGCGGACTGCCAAGGCCTCGGCCGACGGCTACCCCCCATTCAACATCGAGCAGACGAGCGAGCGGGGTTACCGGATCACGCTTGCGGTGGCCGGTTTCCGCGAGAGCGATCTGTCGATCACGGTGGAGGACCGGCAGCTCGTGATCCGCGGCAAGGGCGGAAGCGAGGACGGCGAGAGGGTGTTCCTGCATCGCGGCATCGCGGCGCGGGCCTTCCAGAAGAGCTTCGTCCTGGCCGACGGCGTCGAGGTGAAGGGAGCCACGATGGAACACGGGCTCCTGCACATCGACCTCGAGAAGGCCGAGCCGGAAAGCGTCGTGCAGACCATCGAGATCAGGAAGCGGTAAAGGAGGCAGGGTCATGAACACGAAGTTCGATTTCGGGCCGGAGACGGGCGAGAGGATCGTCTACGTGCGTCCCATCGCCGTCGCCGACCTGCCGGAGGAGATCCGGGTGCAGGCCGCGGGGCTGGAGACGCTCTATGCGGTTCATGCCGAGGACGGCGAGCGGCTGGCGCTGGTGCGCGACCGCGCGCTCGCCTTCGTCATCGCCCGGCAGAACGATCTGGCGCCGGTCAACGCCCATTGAGGCGCGCCTGGCCGATCGACTGGGTCGATGCCTTCACCGAGCGCCCGTTCGGCGGCAACGGCTGCGCCGTCGTCCATGACGGCGGCGCGCTCGACGACGAGACCTGCAAGGCAATCGTGCGCGAGACGGGGCTGGTCGAATGCACCTTCGTCGGCGCGTCGCAGACCGCCGACTGGAAGGTGCGCTACTTCCTCGCGCGGCAGGAGATCCCCTTCGCGGGCCACCCGACCGTGGCCACCGTCGCCTCGCTGGCCGAACGCGGCATGGTCGCGGGCGGCCGGGTGACGCTGGAGACCGGGGCCGGCATCGTGCCCGTCGAGGTCGCGGACGGGCGCATCACGATGACCCAGCCGGCACCCGTCTTCGGCGAGGAGGTGCCGGAGGGGATCGTGGCCGAGGTCGTCGGGCTTGCCCCGGGCGACATCGCGCATGTGCCCCAGATCGTCTCGACCGGGCTTCCGTTCTGCATCTCCGTCCTGACCGGGCACGATGCCCTGCGCCGCGCGCGTCTCAGCACCGGCGCGCTCGCCCGGTTCCGCGCGCAGTTCGAGGGGGGCACCGCGATGGAGCCCTTCCTCGTCACCCTTGCCGGGGCGACGCCGCGGGGGCGCACCTTCGCGCGGCTCCTGCTCGACCCGCCCTCGCCGCCGGAAGACCCCTTCACCGGCTCGGCGACCGGCGCCATGGCGGCCTATCTCTGGGCGAGGGGGCTGATCGACAGCCCGGCCTTCACGGCCGAGCAGGGGCACTGGATGGGCCGACCCGGCGAGGCCGAGGTCGAGGTGCTGGGCCCGCGCGGGGCGATCCGCGGGGTCCGGGTGTCGGGCCGTGCCCATGTCCTGATCCGCGGCGAAATCCTGCTCTGAGGCGGGCCGCGACGCCATGACCCGCTTGCGGCGGGCACGCGCGGGTCTACGCTCCGCCGGCAACCGGCAACGTCTTGAGGCACAGATGGCGGCGACCCAGGATCGGTATTCGACGGCGCAGATCGTTCTCCACTGGCTGATCGTTGCGCTCTTCGCGTTCAACTACATCGTCTCCGACCCGATCGCCGAGGCCTTCGAGGCGTTCTGGGAGGAGGGCTCCGCCGCCGCCCGTGCGGCCGGGCCGGGGCTTGCGGCCAATGCCCATGTCTGGGTCGGCATCGCGGTCCTGGTGCTGATGGTCGTCCGGCTGGGCCTTCGGTCAACGCACGGCACGCCGCCGCCGGCGGGCGAGGGTTGGCTTGCCCGCGCCGCGCACTTCGGCCACCTCGCGCTCTACGGCCTGCTCCTCGTGATCCCCATGGCCGGAATGGTCGCGTGGTTCCAGGGCGAGGAGACCGCGGCCGAGGTGCATGGCGTGCTGGTCAACCTCGCGCTCGTCGTGATCGCCGGTCACACGGCGGCGGCGCTCTTCCACCACTTCGTCCTGAAGGACGGGCTCCTGCGCCGGATGCGGCCCTGAGCCGCTCCGGCCGCAGGATCAGGCGGCGATCAGGCCCATCGACTCGAGCTTCAGCAGCACCTGCTGGGCGCAGTAGTCGACATCGACGCTTTCGGTGTCGACCCGCAGCTCGGGGTTCTCGGGGGCCTCGTAGGGGTCGGAGATCCCGGTGAACTCCTTGATCTTGCCCTCGCGCGCGAGCTTGTAGAGACCCTTGCGGTCGCGGCGTTCGCATTCCTCGAGGCTGGTTGCCACATGCACCTCGACGAAGGCGCCGAAGGCCTCGATCATCTCGCGCACCGCGCGGCGCGTCGCGGCATAGGGCGCGATGGGCGCGCAGATCGCGATGCCGCCGTTCTTGGTGATCTCGGAGGCGACGTAGCCGATGCGGCGGATGTTGATGTCGCGGTGCTCCTTCGAGAAGCCGAGCTCGCTCGACAGGTGCTTGCGCACCACATCGCCGTCAAGCAGCGTCACCGGACGCCCGCCCATCTCCATCAGCTTCACCATCAGCGCGTTGGCGATGGTGGACTTGCCCGAGCCCGACAGCCCGGTGAAGAACACCGTGAACCCCTGCTTCGAGCGTGGCGGCGAGGTGCGCCGCAGCTCGGCCACCACCTCGGGGAAGCTGAACCATTCGGGGATCTCGAGCCCCTCGCGCAGGCGGCGGCGGAGCTCGGTGCCCGAGATGTCGAGGATCGTCGCGCCCTCCTCCACCTCGTCGCGCGGCTCGTACTGGGCGCGTTCCTGCACGTAGACCATCTGCTTGAAGTCCACCATCTCGATGCCGATCTCGGCCTGGTGCTTCCCGAAGAGGTCCTGCGCGGCGTAGGGGTCGTAGAAGTCCATGCCCTTGGAGTTCTTGCCGGGGCCGGCATGGTCGCGCCCCACGATCATGTGGGTGCAGCCGTGGTTCTTGCGGATGATCCCGTGCCAGACCGCCTCGCGCGGGCCGGCCATGCGCATCGCGAGGTTCAGCAGCGACAGGTGCGTGGTGGCGGCGGGATACTTGTCGAGCACCGCCTCGTAGCAGCGCACGCGGGTGAAGTGATCGACGTCGCCCGGCTTCGTCATGCCGACGACCGGGTGGATCAGCAGGTTCGCCTGCGCCTCCTTGGCGGCGCGGAAGGTCAGCTCCTGGTGCGCCCGGTGGAGCGGGTTGCGCGTCTGGAAGGCCACGATCCGACGCCAGCCGAGCTTGCGGAAGAAGGCGCGCAGCTCGTTCGGCGTGTCGCGGCGGGCGCGGAAGTCGTAGTGCACGGGGGGCTGGATGCCGGTAATCGGCCCGCCGAGGTAGACCGGCCCCGCGACGTTGTGGAGGTAGTTCACCGCCGGGTGCGCAAGGTCGTCGGCGCCGAAGACCTTCTCCGCCTCGCGCGCCTTGTCGGGCACCCACTTGTCGGTGACGCTGAGGATGGCGAGGATCACCCCTTCCTGGTCGCGCAGCGCGATGTCCTGGCCGGGCTCGACCGTTTCGGCGAACTTCTGGCTCACGTCGAGCGTGATGGGGATCGGCCAGAGCGCGCCGTCGGCGGTGCGCATCTCCTCCACCACGCGGTCGTAGTCGGCTTCGGTCTGGAAGCCCTTCAGCGGGTGGAAGCCGCCGTTCATCAGAAGCTCGAGGTCGCAGATCTGGCGCGGGGTCAGATCCCACGAGGGCAGGTCGGCGGCCTCGGCCTTCAGCTTCTGCGCGCTGTCGTAGGAGACGTAGAGTTCCGGGATCGGGGCGAGGTTCGGAAGGGTCATGGGGGCCTCGGGGTTCGGTGCGGCGGGACGCGCGCGGGCGCAGTACACAGAGGCGCGGGCGGAGATCAAGCGCAAGGCCGCCTTGCGCCGGCGGAATGGCGGGGATGTGCCCCGGGATCGACAGGGCTCAGGCGCTGAGCGAGCCGCGGTTCGCGTCGCGCACCGCGGCGGCCGCCTCGTCGTAAAGGAACGGCAGGAAGGCGTAGCGGCGCCCCCGCGTCACGCGGGAGACTGCGTGCAGGAGAGAGCAGGAGAACACCACCGCCCCGCCGGGCGGGGCCTTGAGGCCGCGCGGCCCGTATTCGGGAAAGCTGACCTCCCCGCCCTCGAAATCGTCGTTGAGGTTGACCGAGACGGCAAAGCGCCGGTGCGCCGTGCCGGGGGTGGTGTTGTCGCGGTGCGGGGCGAAGTGGCCGCCCTCGCCCGCGTCGTAGCAGCCGATCAGGTAGCGCTCCATCCGCGTCACCCGGAACTGGTGGGCCTTGGCGATCTCGGGCACCACCCGCCGCCGGATGCGGTCGTTGATCGCCGCGACCAGCGCCGGGTCGGTCACCGTCACGTCGCGCCGGCTCTTGTGCCGCTGGTCGTGCACCCCGACCGTGCGGCCGCCCTCCTCGCGCATGAAGCCCGAGACCTCGCCGCCCTGCGCCTCGTAGGCAGCGATGAGCAGGGCGCAAAGGTCGGGTTCGAATACCCTCGGCAGGAACAGGACCGGCGCCTGGATCTCGAAGCCCGCGAAGCGCTCCGGCGGCGGCAGCCGCGCGAGGCGGTCGAGCGCGGCCCCGGCATCCGCCGCATCGCCGGACAGCGGGGCGACCTCGATCACCCGCATCGTCGGGTCGATGACCACGAGGCGGGGCAGGAACGTGCCCTCGCCCTCGGCCGGCGCCGCACCGTAGAGCCGCGCCACCGTGCGGTCGCCGTCCCAGAGGCAGCGGATGCCGGGCAGGCTGTTTCCGGGGCGCCCGGCCGCCTCGTCGGCGGCGTCGGCGGTTGCCACGAAGAGGCTGGCGAAACGGTCGTCGAACAGCCCGCGCCGCGCGGCGACGGCGCCGAGCGCCGCATGGCCCTCGGGCGTCTCTGCGCCGGGCAGGAGGGCGAGCACGAGGTAGCGCCCCGCCGCCGTGTCGAAGGTGTAGCGCGGGTTCGACGGGCTCCGCTGGACGAAGGTCGGGGCCGGGTCGCCGGCGTCGAGGCGAAGGTAGCTGGGCATGCGCTGCATCGGTCGGCAGGAGTGGGAACGAACCGTCCCACCCTTGCCGGAGCCTGTCAACGCGAGGTGAAGGCCGCAGCTACTCCGCCGCGTCGGCGGGGGCTGCATGCGCACCGATCGCGCGCGGCGTCTCGCCCGCCTGGGCCGCGAGCCAGCGTTCCGCCTCCAGTGCGGCCATGCAGCCCATCCCGGCACTCGTCACCGCCTGCCGGTAGACGTGGTCGGTGATGTCGCCCGCCGCGAAGACGCCGGGGATCGAGGTTTCCGTCGTCCCCGGCTTCACGACGACGTAGCCCCCGTGGTGGGTTTCGAGCTGGTCCTTCACCAGTTCCGATGCGGGCGCGTGGCCGATCGCCACGAAGAAGCCGGCGCAGGGCACCTCGCGCGTCTCGCCCGTCTCGACGTGGCGGAGCCGCACGCCGGTCACGCCCGCGCCGCCGGGTTCGCCCAGAACCTCCTCGACCGTGTGGTTCCAGATCACCTCGATCTTCGGGTTCCGGAACAGGCGGTCCTGCATGATCTTCTCGGCACGCAGCGAATCGCGGCGGTGGACCAGTGTCACCTTGGTGGCGAAGTTCGTCAGGAACAGCGCCTCCTCCACGGCGGTGTTGCCGCCGCCGATCACCACGATCTCCTTGCCGCGGTAGAAGAACCCGTCGCAGGTGGCGCAGGCCGAGACGCCGAAGCCCTTGAGCCGCTCCTCGCTCGGCAGGCCGAGCCACTTGGCCTGAGCCCCGGTGGCCAGGATCACCGCGTCGGCGGTGTAGATCGTGCCGCTGTCGCCCGTGGCGACGAATGGCCGCCGCGAGAGGTCGAGCCGCGTGATGTGGTCGCCGACGATCTCGGTTCCCATGGCGCGGGCATGGGCCTCCATCCGCACCATCAGGTCAGGGCCGAGGACATGGGTGTCGCCCGGCCAGTTCTCGACCTCGGTGGTCGTGGTGAGCTGCCCGCCCGGCTGCAAGCCCTGGATCAGGAGAGGGTTCAGCATCGCGCGCGCGGCATAGACGGCCGCGGTATACCCCGCCGGGCCGGAGCCGATGATCAGAACCCTCGTGTGCCGCGTCTCGCTCATCCCGGCCTCCGTCCTGGCCTCTCACTGCGCCGCCTGCCGCGACAGGCGTGCCCGATATAGTCCCTGCGGAGCGCGGGCGGAAGCCCCGCATGGCAGGGTTGTCGGCATGGAATATTGCGCATCCGTGCAACATTATTGCGCGAGGCTGCCAAAGCACGTAAGGTTCGAAAAACCGGGGAGGGCTGGAATGCCGGGTTCGAAACTCGACGACATCGACCGCAGGATCCTGGCAGAGCTTCAGGCCGACGGTCGCATGACCAACGTCGAGCTTGCGCGCCGCGTCGGCATCTCGGCCCCGCCCTGCCTGCGGCGCGTGCGCACGCTTGAGGAAGCCGGCTACATCCGCGGCTACCACGCCAAGGTGGATCCGCGGGAACTCGGCTTCGAGGTGCAGGTCTTCGCCATGGTCGGTCTCGACAACCAGTCCGAGGCGGCACTGTCGGCCTTCGAGGCGAAGTGCCGCGCCTGGCCGCTCGTGCGGGAATGTCACATGCTCAACGGCGAGATCGACTTCATCCTCAAGTGCGCCGCGCCGGACCTTTCGACATTCCAGACCTTCCTCACCGAGGAGCTGCTGCGCGCCGAGCACGTGGCGAGCGTCAAGACGTCGCTGGTGATCCGCTGCGCCAAGGACGAGCCCGGCGTGTCCTTCGAGGTTCTGGAAGAACGGCTGCGCCGCCGGGCCTGAGGCGCACGGCGCAGTCCGGCGTCAGGTGGACTGGCGGCGGCGGCGCTCCGGCGGCGTCTCCGAGGCCTCGAGGCTCGCCTCGATGATCCAGCGCATCCAGCGGCGATTGGCCTTCATGGCGGCGTCTCCCGTTCTCGCGCGGACAAGGACCGATCCCCGCCGCCATGCCGTGCACCGTTCCGGTCGATTGTGGCGCGAACATGGCATTCCCGCGATGGTGGTGCGGCAGCCGGCGCGATCCCGCTCGCGCGACGTTGCCGGCCTGCCGGCCGTCAGAGCCGGATCGCCGAGAGGAGGCGGCCGTAATCGGCCTCGGCCTCGTGCACGCTGCGGCGGTAGGAGTAGAAGCGCACCGGATCGGAGTAGGTGCAGTGCCGCGTCCATTCGGCATGGCCCACGCCTGCGGCCCGCAGCCGGTGCAGGCCGTAGCCGGGCAGGTCGAACTGCATCCGGTCGCCCTTCCCGCCGGCGAAGAACCTTACCGACTGGGGATCCTCGGACACGAAGGCCTCGAAGAACTCGGGCCCGACCTCGTAGGCGCGCTGGCTGATCGACGGGCCGATGACGGCCGCGATGCGCCCGCGGCGCGCGCCGAGCCGCTCCATCGCATCGACCGTCGCCTCGAGGACGCCGCCGAGCGCGCCCTTCCAGCCGGCATGGGCCGCCCCCACGACGCCGGCCTCGGCATCGGCGAAGAGCACCGGCTGGCAGTCGGCGGTCAGCACGCCGAGAGCCACGCCCGGCGTGGCGGTGACCAGGGCGTCGGCACGCGGCAGGGCATCTCCCGGCGCTGCGGGGAGCGGGGCGGTGACGACGACCACATCGGCCGAATGGACCTGATGGAGGGTGACGAGGCGCTCCGCCTCGACGCCGAGCGCCTCGGCCGCGCGGGTGCGGTTGATCGTCACGCACTCCGCCATGTCGGACGAGCCGGGGCCGCAGTTGAGGCCCGCGAAGATCCCCGAGGATGCGCCGCCCAGCCGGGTGAAGAACCCGTGGGAGAAAGGCTTCAGACGGTCGGAGGTGAGGATCTCGAGGGTCATGGAAACCCGGGCGGGGCGGGAGCATCCGCGGGATGGATGGCAAGCGACTGGAAGACCCTCCCCATTTCTGCGGGATGGGTCAAGCGGCGGTGCGCGGCCCGGTGCCGGTCGAGCGCCGCGCCGGCGAGGCCCGCAGCCAGCCGCTCTGCGCGGGCGTCGATCCCCAGCCGCCGCAGCAGGTCGCCCTGCGGCACCGGGCCGGCGACGGCGGCGGGCGCGGCGGAAAGCGCCAGCGCCTCGAAATCCACGTGGGCCGTCAGGTCCGCCTCGCCGGGATGCGCGAGCGGATCGTCCCAGGCGTGGCCCTTCACCGCCTGGAGCGTGTCGCCGCGGGAGCGCCAGCCGCCATAATCGACGATCAGCGCGGCCCCCCCGTGCGCCGCGATCCGCCGGCCGATCTCTGCGGCGATCGGCGCGGCCGAGGGACAGACCTCGACGATCTCGCCGGGCACGGTGTCTGCAAGCCGGTGGTCGAGCAGGGCAAGCGGGCCGGGCGCCGAGAGCGCAAAGCCCAGCCGTCCGCCTGCGTCGAGCGCCACCTGCCGTTCGCGCCAGCCTGCCGGGTCGCGCTGGAACTGGCGGATCGGCAGGGCATCGAAGAACTCGTTGGCGATCAGGAACAGCGGCGCCTCCGGCAGGCTGGCGAGGCTGTCGTGCCAGACCGGGTCGCGGCCCCGGAGCGTTTCCGCCTGCCGTGCGCGCAGGACGGGCGAGGCCTCGACAAGATGCACCGACACCGACGCCCCGAAGGCGGGGACGACGGCTGCCGCCCGCAGCATGTCGGCCATCAGGGTTCCCCGCCCCGGTCCCAGCTCGGCCAGCACCGCAGGTGCCGGCGAGCCCTGGTCGAGCCAGGCCTGCACGAGGCAGAGGCCGAGGCACTCGCCGAACATCTGGCTGATCTCGGGCGCGGTGATGAAGTCGCCGCCGGCGCCGAGCGGGTCTCGCGTGGCGTAGTAGCCGAGGGTGGGGTGCAGCAGGCACTCGGCCATGTAGTCCGCCACGCCGATCGGCCCGGTGGCCGCGATCCGGCGCGCCAGGAGCTGGCCGAGCGGCGTCATCCCCCGGCGCCGTGCCGCCGCAGCGCCCGCACCGCAAGCCAGAGGCCGAGGAGGAGCATCGGCAACGACAGGAGCTGGCCCATCGACAGGCCGGCCGTCTCGGTGAACCTCAGGACGTGCCCGGCCGGGTTGTCCGGCGTGATGAACTGCGCGTCGGCGACCCGGAAGAACTCCACGAACCCGCGCGCCAGCCCGTAGCCCGCCAGGAACACGCCGGTGGCGAGCCATGGCCGCTTCAGCCCGCCGCGGAAGGCGAGGGCGAGGAGGACCGCGCCGAGCACCAGTCCCTCGAGCCCCGCCTCGTAGAGCTGCGAGGGATGCCGGGCGCAGGGCACCGGCCAGTCCGGTCCGCAGGCCTGCGCCGCCTCGCCGGGGAAGATGACCCCCCAGGGCACGTCGGTCGGCCGGCCCCAGAGCTCGGCATTGATGAAGTTTGCGATCCGGCCGAGCAGCAGGCCGACCGGCGTCGCCACGGCCAGCGCGTCGGAGAGCTGCGCGACCGGAACGCGGTGGCGGCGGGCGAAGAGAAGCGCGGCGACGGCGACGCCGAGAAGCCCGCCGTGGAACGACATGCCGCCGCGCCAGATGTAGAGCGCCTCGATCGGGTTCTGGAGGTAGTAGCCCGGCTGGTAGAACAGAACGTGCCCGAGCCGCCCGCCGAGGATCACCCCGAGGATGACCGCAGTGAACAGCTCCTCGACCTGGGCAGGCGTCATCGGCGCGCTGCCGCCCGGCCAGAGGGCCGGGCGCCGCACCAGGGCCGCCACGATCCGCCAGCCGATGAGCAGGCCGGCGATGTAGGCCAGCGCGTACCAGCGCAGCGCGAACTCGAAGTTGCCGATCGAGATCGAGAAGAGCTCGGGCGAGATGTCGGGGAAGGGGATGGCCGCCAGCATGGCCGCGATCTGTCGCGCCCCGCCCGGGCGAAGTCAACTGCGCGGGCGCACACTTGTGCCGCCCGCCGCCGCGGCCCATATCGGACGCAACGACGACGGAGGCCCGCCATGCAGACCCGCAACAAGATCCTCGACGACCTCTCCCAGCTCATGACGAACGCGATGGGCGTGGCGCAGGGCGCCAAGGAAGAGGCCGAGACGGCGATGAAGGGCTGGATCGACCGCTGGATGGCCGAGCGCAACTTCGTGACCCGCGAGGAGTTCGATGCCGTGCGCGCGATGGCGCAGAAGGCGCGCGAGGAGAACGCGGCGCTGAAGGCCCGGATCGAGGCGCTCGAGGGCACGGCAAAGGGCGCGCCGGAACGGGCCGCCGCGGCCCCGAAGCGTGCCAGGCCCGCCGCGAGGCGCGCGCCGGGGGCCGGCTGACGCATCCCGCGCCATTGGGGCAGGGTCACGGGCGGCGCCCTCCGGCCACCCCGGAGGCCGGCCCCCGTTTCCGCCATCGCGCCAATACCGACGCCGCGCCCGCACCGTCGACCGTTCGGGAATCGTCCACAATTTCCCCAGACCGCGCCGCACTTTCCGCTTTACAGGAGTCCGGCCATGCCCCACCATATCTTGTGAGGGCGGTGCGCGGGCAACGCCCGCCCTTGTGAGCCATCCTGCTTCTTGTGGGCACAAGCCCGCAGGAGGCTACATCAAAGAGGCCGGGGCAAAATGGCGCTGTCAGAGCAGTACCTGCACACCGACGACATCCATCCGATCGACATCGTCGAGTCGCTCGCCGAACGTCACGACTGGGATTTCGACCGCGTCGCCGACGACCAGATCGCCATGGCCGTCGAGGCGCAGTGGCGCACCTACTCGATCACGCTCGCATGGTCGGCGCAGGACGAGACGCTGCGGCTGATCTGCACCTTCGAGATGGAGCCGCCCGAGGGCCGGCTTCCGGCGCTCTACGAGGCGCTGAACCGGGTGAACGACAGCTGCTGGGCGGGTGCCTTCACCTACTGGCACGAGCAGCGGCTGATGGTCTGGCGCTACGGGCTCGTCCTGGCCGGAAGCCAGGTCGCCACGCCCGAGCAGATCGACCGGCTGATCGGCACCGCCGTCGGCACGTCGGAGCGGTTCTACCCGGCGTTCCAGCTTGTCACCTGGGGCGAGCGCAGCCCGGAGGACGCGATGCAGGTCGCCATTGCGGAGGCCTACGGCCGCGCCTAACCTCGCGCCCCGGATGGAGGGGGCGCTGCATGGACATGGAGACGATCCGCCGCCGGGGGCTGGTGCTTCTGGGCTGCGGCAAGATGGGCTCGGCGATGCTGGCCGGATGGCTCGCGGGCGGGCTGCCCGCCGCCTCCGTGTGGGTGCGCGAACCCGATCCCTCCGACTGGCTCAGGGCGCGCGCGGCCGAGGGCCTGCATCTTGACGGCCTGCCGGAGGCGCCGGCGATCGTGCTCGTCGCCGTCAAGCCGCAGGTGATGGCCGAGGCTCTGCCCGCGCTCGCCCGCTTCGGCGGCGGGGAGACGCTGTTCCTCAGCGTCGCGGCCGGAACGCCGATCCGCTTCTACGAGGAGGTTCTGGGGGCGCAGACGCCGGTGATCCGCGCCATGCCCAACACGCCGGCCGCCATCGGCCGGGGGATCACCGCGATCTGCGGCAACGCCCGGGCGACCGAGGCGCACATGGCGCTGGCCGAGGCTCTGCTGTCGGCCGTGGGGCAGGTCGTCCGGCTTCCGGGGGAGCAGCAGATGGACGCGGTCACCGCCGTCTCCGGCTCGGGGCCGGCCTACGTGTTCCTGCTGATCGAGACGCTCGCCGCGGCGGGCGAAGCCGAGGGCCTGCCGGCCGATCTTGCCATGCGGCTGGCGAAGGCGACGGTCGCCGGGGCCGGGGCGCTTGCCGAGGCCGCAAGCGAAGACCCCGCCCAGCTCCGGGTGAACGTGACCAGCCCCGGCGGCACCACCGCCGCGGCGCTGAAGGTGCTGATGGACGAGACGCGCGGCTTCCCCGCGCTGCTGCGCGAGGCGGTCCATGCCGCCGCGGAACGGGGCCGGGAGCTGGGGCGATGACCATCACGTTCGACGACTTCCTCAAGGTGGACATCCGCGTCGGCCGCATCGTCGCGGCCGAACCCTTCCCCGAGGCGCGCAAGCCCGCCTACAGGCTGCGCGTCGATTTCGGCCCCGGCATCGGCGAGAAGCGCAGTTCGGCCCAGATCACCCGCCACTACCGCCCCGAGGAGCTCGTGGGCCGGCAGGTGCTGGCGGTGGTCAACTTCCCGCCGCGCCAGATCGGCCCGGTCATGTCCGAGGTGCTGGTGCTCGGCGTGCCGGACGCCGATGGCGAGGTGGTGCTGGTCGGGCCGGGCCACGAGGTGCCGCTGGGCGGGAGGCTCTACTGATGCCGAAGGTGCTGATCACCAGGGTGTTGCCGGACGCGGTGCTCGAGGCGGCCCGCGCGCGCTTCGACGTGACCGTGCGCGAGAGCACCGCGCCGATGACCGAGGACGAGTGCGTGGCCGCGCTGGAGGGCTACGACGCCGTCCTTCCGACGCTGGGCGACGCCTTTCGCGCCCCCGCCTTCGCCCGCGTGCCCGCGCCCAGGGCGCGGCTTCTCGCGAACTTCGGGGTCGGCTACAACCACATCGACGTGGCGGCCGCGCGCGCGGCGGGCGTGGCGGTGACGAACACCCCCGGCGCGGTCACCGACGCCACCGCCGACATCGCGCTGACGCTGATCCTCATGGCCGCCCGCCGCGCCGGCGAGGGCGAGCGTCTGGTCCGCTCGGGGCGGTGGGAGGGCTGGCACCCGACGCAGATGCTCGGCCTCCACGTCACCGGCAAGACGCTCGGCGTCGTGGGCTTCGGCCGGATCGGCAAGGCGATCGCGCACCGGTGCCACCACGGCTTCGGCATGAAGGTGATCTTCCACAACCGCAGCCGGATCCCCGACCCCGGCCTTCCGGCCGAGCAGGTGGAGGCGCTGGAGGATGTGGCGCGGCAGGCCGACATCGTGGCCGTCGCGGTGCCGGGCGGGGCCGCGACGCACCACCTGATCGGCGCGGCCTTCTTCGCCGCCATGCGGCCGCACGGGATCTTCGTGAACATCTCCCGCGGCGACGTGGTGGACGAGGCGGCGCTGATCGCGGCGCTGGAGGCGCGCCGGATCGGGGCGGCGGGGCTCGACGTCTACGAGTTCGAGCCGCGGGTGCCGGCGGCGCTCGTCGCGCGCGAGAACGCGGTGCTCCTGCCGCATCTCGGCACCGCCGCGCTCGAGGTCCGCACCGCGATGGGGATGATGGCGGTCGAGAACCTCATCGCCCATTTCGAGGGGCGCGCGCTGCCGAACCCCGTGTGACCGCGCGTGCCGCTCAGCGCGCGGGCGGAATCCCGCGGGCGATCACCGCTGCGGCCAGCGCGACGACGGCGAGCGTGCCGTACATCGTGGGCCAGCCGAGCGACTCGATCACCCGTCCGAGCAGCGGCGGCGCGGAGAGATAGCCCACATAGGCAAGCCCCGTGGCGAGCGCCAGCGCCCGGCCGCGGCTGGCTTCGTCGTGGCGCCGGGCGACCGACCGGAACACCGCCGGCTCGACCGGGCCGATGCCGACCCCCGCGAGGAAATATCCCGCAAGCGCCGCCGCGGGCGAGCCGCTGGCGGCGAGGATGACGAAGGCAGGCAGCGCCACGAGCGCGAAGAGCGCGAGGATCGTCATGTCGCGCAGCCGCCGCTCCAGCCGGTGCGCGATCAGCCGGCCGGTGGTCAGCCCGAGCGTGATCGCCGCCGAGGCGAAGCCCGCCATCGCCGCGCCCGCACCGAGCTCGCGCTCGACGTAGATCGCCGCCCAGACATGGCCGCCGCCCTCCATCGTCGCGCCCATGGCGGCGAGCGCACCCAGCGCCAGCAGCACGCCCCCGAACCGCACGCGGCCGCCGGCCTGCGCCCCTTCGCCGGGCCGCTGGTGCCGCCCGGCACGCCATTCGAGCGCGGCCGAGGCGAGCACGGCCGCCGCGATCGGCGGAAAGATCATCGCCGGCGTCGCCCCCGCCTCGCGCAGGAGGCCGACGACGGCGGAGGTCACCAGCATCGAGAACGGAAAGAGCGCATGGACACGGTTGAAGAGCCGGGTCGAGAGATCCTGCTCGATCCGCGCGACGCGCATGTTGAGCGAGATGTCGAGCGCCCCGGAGGCGCCCCCCGCCACGAAGAGCGCGAGCCCGAGGGTCGCCGGGCCCTGCGCGAGGGCAAGGATCACCATCCCGGCCGCGAAGAGCGCGAGCGACAGCGGGATCGCCAGCGCCTGCACGCGGTGGAGCACCCGGCCGAGCGCCTGCATGGCGAGGATGCCGCCGACCGTCTGCGCGGTGAGGAGAAGCCCGAAGCCGGCCTCGGTCATCCCCGAGAGCTCCTGGAACGCCGGCAGCGTCGCCACCGCGGCGCCCCAGTAGAGCCCCGCCGCCGCATAGGCGGTGAAGATCGAGGAAAGCTGGAGGCGCGGGCTTGCCGTCAAGTCCGGTCGCCGGTGGCTTCGCGCCAGTGCCGCCTGCAGAGGCTCTCGTAGGTCTCGTTGCCGCCGATCTGCACCTGGGCGCCGTCAGTCAGCGCCCGCCCCGAGGCGTCCTTGCGCACGACCATCGTCGCCTTCCGGCCGCAGTGGCAGATCGTGCGCACCTCGCGCATCTCGTCGGCCAGCGCCAGAAGCGCGGCCGAGCCGGGGAAGAGCCGGCCGCGGAAGTCGGTCCTGAGGCCGTAGCACATCACCGGCAGGTCGAGATCGTCCACCGCCCGGGCGAGCTGCCAGACCTGCGCCTCGGTCAGGAACTGCGCCTCGTCCACCAGGGCGCAGGCCAGCGGGCCCCGTGCGACGCGGGCGGCGATCAGCGCGAAGAGGTCCGTCGCGGCATCGAAGGTATCGGCCTCGGCGGCGATGCCGATGCGGCTTGCGATGCGGCCCTCTCCGGCCCGGTCGTCGAGCCGCGCGGTGAGGAGATAGGTCGCCATGCCGCGCTCGATGTAGTTGTAGGACGCCTGAAGGAGCAGGGTCGACTTGCCCGCGTTCATCGTCGAGAAGTGGAAGTGCAGCTTGGCCATGGCGCCGACTGTTAGCCGACGTCATCCGCGCCGTCCATCGCGGGCGCGCCGGGGCTGGCCCCCGGCGGGCAGGCGGGACTAGGGTGGGGCGAACGAAGCGGAAGGGGGCCCCGGTGTCGATCGGCGAAGAGGGCGCAGACGCGCCGCTGGCGGGTTGGCGGCCGCCACCCTTGCCCCCGCGCGCGGTGGTGGCGGGCCGCTCTGTCCGGCTCGAGCCGCTCACGCCCGACCATGCGGCCGAGCTGCACGCGGCCTTTGCGGGCGACGACGCGACCTGGACCTTCCTGCCCTACGGCCCCTTCGCCTCGGCGGAGGACTACGCGGCATGGATCGCCGGGGCGGCGGGCGCCGACGATCCGCTGTTCTTCGCGCTGCGCGACCGCGGCACCGGGCAGGCGGGCGGCGTCGCCGCCTTCCTCAGGATCCAGCCGGGGGCCGGCTCGATCGAGCTCGGGCACATCGCGCTTTCCTCCGGCATGCGGCGGGGCAGGGCCGCGACCGAGGCCTGGTTCCTGATGATGGACTGGGCATTCGGCGCCGGCTACCGCCGGTTCGAGTGGAAGTGCGATGCCCGCAACCTCGCCTCGCGCCGGGCGGCGGAACGTCTGGGGCTCTCCTACGAAGGGGTGTTCCGGCAGGCCGCCGTGGTCAAGGGCCAGAACCGCGACACCGCCTGGTTCGCGGCGATCGATTCGGAGTGGCCGGCCCTGCGGGCGGCCTACGGGCGCTGGCTCGACCCGGCGAACTTCGATTCTGCCGGGCGGCAGCGCGTGCCGCTCTCGTCGCTGACGGGACCGCTCCTCGCGGCGCGCGATCCCGCACTGCGCGGCGGGCCGGACTAGGCGGCGCCGGTGCCCGCCGCGGGCTCAGGCGAAGGCCCGGCCGGCCGACCCGTGGAGCCGCGCCTCGACCAGGCCCGCCACGCGGGCGAGCAGCGCGCCGGTCGGTGCCCCGCCGGCCATTCCCGACCACAGCGCGCCCGCCGCCTCCGCAAGCGGCGGGTCTTCGGCGGTGCGCGCCACGCCGGCAAGGAACTGCGCCGCATAGGCCAGCGTCCCGGGGCCCGAATCCTCGGTCAGGAGCTCGCTGATGCCGGCGAGGTCGTCGCGGTAGGCGAGCACGTCGGGCGCGACGCGGTCGCCGGGGGCGACGCGGTGCGGGGCCGCACCGTCGACCTTCAGCGCCGAGAGCACGGCCGACTGGAAGGCGGCGAGCCCGGTGCAGGGCTTGGCGAGGAACCCGTCGGCCCCGGCCGCGCGGGCATCGCGCTCCAGCGCGTCGTCGCCGGAGGTCGCGAGGATCGCGGGCAGGCGCGGCTGCGCGGAATGGAGCCGCCGGATCAGGTCTATCCCCGAGCCGTCGGGCAGGCCGAGGTCGATGAGCGCGACGGTCGGCCGGTAGGTCGCGAGGTGCCGCTCGGCGGTGCGCAGGCAGTCGGCCCGGCGGATCCGGGCGCCGGAGCGCAGGCAGAGCAGGCGCACCGCCTCGCTGGCGAAGCGGCTGTCCTCGACGAGGAGGATCGTGATGCCGCCGAGCGGCCGGTCGGCGGAGGCCGCGGGCACGGCGAAGGTCGGCATGATCGGATCGGGCATCGAAGGTCTCCGTGGCAGCGGATGTGGGCACGAGTAGACCCCGGCAAGGCTAACGCGCGGTAAACGCCCGCCGCAGTCCCCCGCCGCGGCATCCCGGCCCTTGCCTCGACCGGCGCGAGCGCCCATAACCGGGCCGGACCGGAACGGAGACCGCCATGATCGGCCGCCTCAACCACGTCGCCATCGCGGTGCCCGACCTCGCCGCCGCCGCCGCGCAGTATGCCGGAACGCTCGGCGCCCGCGTCGGCCCGCCGCAGGACGAGCCCGACCACGGCGTGACCGTGGTGTTCATCGAACTGCCCAACACCAAGATCGAGCTCCTGCACCCGCTGGGCGAGGACTCACCGATCGCCGGCTTCCTCGAGAAGAACCCTTCGGGCGGCATCCACCACCTCTGCTACGAGGTGGAGGACATCCTCGCCGCGCGGGACAGGCTGAGGTCCGAGGGCGCGCGGGTGCTGGGCACGGGCGAGCCGAAGATCGGTGCCCACGGCAAGCCGGTGCTCTTCCTGCACCCCAAGGATTTCAACGGCTGCCTGATCGAGCTGGAGCAGGTCTGATGGCGATCACCTCGGCCATCGTGCTCTATGCGGTGATCTGGTTCCTCACGCTGTTCCTTGTCCTGCCGCTGCGCCTCGTCACGCAAAGGGATGCCGGGCATGTCGTGCCGGGCACGCCGGAGGGTGCACCCGAGGGCGCCGTCATGGCGCGCAAGCTCCGGCTGACGACCATCGCCGCGACGGTGCTCTGGGCCGCGGTGACCGCCGTGATCCTCTCGGGCGTGATCTCGGTCCGCGACTTCGACGTCATGAACCGGCTTCCGCCCGAGAGCGGAGCGCGTGGAACAGGTGAGTGAAGGTCGCCACGCCCAGCACGGGGATGGCGAGGTTGAGGAGCGGGATCGAGAGGGGGGCCGCCATCAGGGTTCCGGCGAGCCAGACCGTTCCCGCGTGGCGGGCCCGCAGTTCGCGCGCGCCCTGCCGCCCGATCCGCCGCATCGCGACGAGGGTGAAGTATTCCCGGCCGAGCAGGTAGCCGTTCACGGCCCAGAACACGACCGGCACGAAGGGCCCGGCGAAGGGGTACAGGAACAGCGCCGCGATGTTGGCGGCCACCACCGCGCCGAACAGGTTCAGGGCGTCGATCGACGCGTCGACGAGACCGACGGGCGTGGCGGGGGGCAGGTGCGGGTAGTGCCGGTCCTCGACGGCATCGGCCACGTCCTCGAGGAACAGCCCGACGAAGGCCGAGGCCACAGGCATCATCAGGAAGACCGAAAGCCCGATCATCAGGACGAGCGAGCCCCACGACAGGAGCGTGTCGAGCCCGCCCACCGGACCGAGGAAGGGGATCTCCACCGTCTCCGGCACGAACCACTGGATCGCGCCCAGGAACAGGGCGTAGATCGCCGCGAGCAGCAGGAAGCTCAGCCCGATTCCCATCAGCATCACCCTGCGGAACCGGCGGTCGCCGATCTGGCCGAGCGCCTTGAAGAACGCCGAAAGGATCATGCCTCGAGCCAGGTGGTGATCGCGGCGAGGTCGGGCCGGGGCCGTTCGGGGGGCACGGCCGTCTCGGTGCCGATGTGAACGATCCCCGCCACCCGCTCGCCCGGTGCGAGACCGAGCCCCTCGCGGCAGAATTGTTCGTCATGTGCTGCCCAGCCGGTGATCCAGCAGGCCCCCCAGCCGGCGGCGAGGGCGGCATTCAGCAGCGACAGGCACACCGCTCCGGCCGACAGGGTCTGTTCGATTTCCGGAATCTTCTCCGTGGGCCGCGGCACCTGAACCACCGCTACGGCGAGGTTTCCGTCGCGCCAGGGCAAGGCGGCCTTCTCGACGCGCTCCGGCTCCAGCCCCTCGGCCGTGGCGCGCGCGGCGGCGAGATCGCCGAGGCGCCGGAGGGCCGGTTGTTGCAGGACGACAAACCGCCAGGGCACGAGCATCCCGTGATCGGGTGTCCGCGCGGCGGCGGTGAGCAGCCGCTCCAGCTCTTCCCGGCCCGGCACCGGCGCGGTCAGCGTCTTGGCCGGCCGCGAGCGGCGGGTCAGCAGGAAGTCGAGCGCGGCGGGGTTGGGTTCGGGCATGGCAGGTCTCCGTTCGCGCCTGTGTCGGTGATGCGCCGGCCCCGGTCAAGCGGCGGCGGCGGTCACAGGCCGTGCGCCGCGGCGATCTCGCCGATCAGGCGGCTGGCGAGGGCGTCGAAGGCCGGGCCGGGCTGGCGGGCGGCGAAGACCTCGGCGAGCGGGTCGGGGGCGGCGATGGCGCTGCCCGACAGCTCCTCGAGCACCGCGTGGCCGCAGAACGGGACATAGACCTCCGAATAGCCGCCCTCGTGCACCAGGACGAGCCGGCCGCCGCAGTGTTCGGCGGCCGCGCCCGCGACCATCGCGGTCATCGCCCGGAAGGTCTCCGCCGTCGCCAGCATCCGGCCCAGCGGATCGACCGCCGCCGCATCGTAGCCGCAGGCGACGACGATCGCATCGGGCCGGAACCGGGCCAGCGCCGGCAGCACGATCCGCTCCGTCGCCTCCAGATAGGCCCGGTGGCCGCAGCCCGGCGGCAGCGGCACGTTGAGGTTGAAACCCTCGCCGGGCCCTTCGCCGCGCGCCTCGACGCCGCCGGTATCGAGCGGATAGTTGCGCTCCTGGTGGAGCGAGATCGTCAGCACGTCGGCGCGGCGGTAGAAGATCGCCTCGGTGCCGTTTCCGTGGTGCACGTCCCAGTCGAGCACGGCGATCCGGCCCGCAAGCCCGGCGGCGAGCGCCGCCTCGACCGCGATCGCGATGTTGGCGAGCAGGCAGAAGCCGTTCGGAAACTCCGGCAGGCAATGGTGCCCCGGCGGGCGGGAGAGGGCATAGGCATTGGCGAGCCGCCCCGACAGGACCTCGATCAGCGCGGCCTTCGCCAGCCCCGCCGAGAGCGCGGCGATCTCGTAGCCGCCGCGCCCGAACGGCGCGCGCAGGCCGAGTTCGCCCCCGCCCGCGTCGGAGAGCGCCTTGAACCGCGCGAGGTAGCCGGCAGGGTGGACGCGCCGCAGGTCTTCCTCGGTCGCGGGCGCCGCGCCGCGCGCATCGAGCGCGCCGATCAGGCCGGTCGCCTCCATGAGGTTCTTCAGCCGGCGTTTCGTCTCGGCGCTCTCGGGCAGCCCGCCTCCGGGCTGCACCAGCCCGCCGACCGGCAGAGTGAAGGCATAGCCCGCCCCCTCGTGCCAGAAGCAGCGCTCGTCCCAGAAGAACCCCGTGGCCATCGCCCCTCTCCGCCCGCTACGCTCGTGACCCTAGGTCATGGGGAACGGAGGCGGAAGCCCGTGGTGGAGTGGAGCGACCTCGCGCGGCCGGGCGCCGAGATCGCGGTGCGGGTCACGCCGCGGGCCGGCCGCGACGAGATCGCGGCCGACGGCGGCCAGATCCGCATCCGCGTGACCGCACCGGCCGAGGACGGGCGCGCGAACCGCGCGGCGGCCGCCCTTCTGGCGGGGGCGCTCGGCGTGCCGAAGTCGCGGCTCGAGCTCGTCCGCGGCGCGAAGGCGCGCGACAAGGTCTTCCGCGTCCGCCCGGCCTGACCGGCGCCCGGCCCTCACGTCTCCGGCCGGAGCCGGTAGATCCCCTCGGGCAGGTTCATCGCGGCGGCAAGGTCGCGGAGCTGCACCTGCGAGAAGGTGATCCGCTGCACCGTGTCGGTCCGCGGGTCGAGCTGCTCGAGCACCACGCAGTCCTCGAAGGCCTGCACGGTGATGTCTTCCTGGAGGTGGCCGTCGGCCTCGTCCACGAGGGTGATGACGGTGGCGTCGAAGTCGTGCTCGATGGTGAACATGGCGCCAGACTACGCGCGGGCGGGCGGCTTGCAAGGGCGTCACCCCGGCCGCTGCGCGCTGGCGAAGAATTGAGCGTCGGCGACGGCGCGCGCCTCTTTCCGCCGCCCGCCCGCCTGCTATTGTCGGCGTCCCGGAGGATCGCCCAGATGACCCGTGTCCTGACGCTCTGCCTTGCCCTCGTCCTTGCCGCCTGCGTCGAGATCGCGCCTGAGCCCGCGCTGCCGCCCGCGTCCGCGCCGCCGCCCGTCGCCTCCGGCGCGCTGCCCTCGCGGCTCGATGCGCGGACCGCGGCCGACAACTTCGCCGCCGTGGTTGCGACCGTTGGGCCGGTGGCCGAGCGCGAATGCCGGGCGCGCGCCCCTCAGCTCGACTGCGCCTTCCGCATCGTCGTGGACGACCGGCCCGGCCAGCCGCCGAATGCCTTCCAGACGGTCGACCGGCAGGGCCGCCCGGTGATCGGCTTCACGCTCGCGCTGATCGCCGACGCGCGCAACCGCGACGAGCTCGCCTTCATCCTCGGCCACGAGGCCGGCCACCACATCGCCGGCCACCTCCCCCGCACCCAGCAGTCGGCCATCGCCGGGGCGCTGATCCTCGGCACGCTGGCCAGCGTCGCCGGGGGCGGGTCGTCAGACGTGCAGGCGGCGCAGGACATCGGCGCCACCGTCGGGGCGCGCCGGTTCTCGAAGGAGTTCGAGCTCGAGGCCGACATGCTGGGCACGATCATCGCCTACCGCGCCGGCTACGACCCCGCGCGCGGCGCGGCGTTCTTCGACCGCATCCCCGACCCCGGCAACCGCTTCCTCGGCACCCATCCGCCGAACGCCGAACGCCGCGCGGTGGTCCAGAACACCCTCGCGCGCCTGCGGTGAGCAGCGCGCGAGCGCCGGTTTGACCTGCGTCAAGTCGCGCATCGCAGGCGCGCAGCATCATGCCCGCAGTGTCGCGCCGCTGACGGGAGGGATGATGCTCGGGCTCGGGAAGATCGACAGGCATTTCGGCCTGGTGAAGCGCATGGCCGGCACGGTCGGGGTCGATCTGGCCGGCGCCGTCGCCGAGAGGCGCCTCGCGCCGGAGGATCTGCGCGGTGCGGTGCTCAAGTGCACGGGCTGCGCCTGCCCGGACGCCTGCGGCCAGTGGCTCGACGAACACGCCGGCGGCGCGGAGGCGGCGCCCGGCTACTGCCGCAACGCCGACCTCTTCGCCCGCCTCGCCGTTCCCCCCGACGCGCCCAAAGAGGGCTGACGCTCCGCCGCGCGGCGACGCCCTGACGGGCCTTGCCGCCTGCCCGGGGCAGTGCAGGAAACCCGTTTGACTGCCGTTGGCTTTCTCACTAAGAGAACTCGCGCGGCAGGAGGCAGCGCTTCCCGCCCGCCACTCGGCCCCCCTCCCCAGGGGCCCGCACGCGGAACGTCCGCGAGAGTGCCCGGGTAGCTCAGGGGTAGAGCAGTGGATTGAAAATCCTCGTGTCGGTGGTTCGATTCCGCCCCCGGGCACCATCCCCGCCCTCCGCGTCCGCCGGACGATCGCCACGGTGACGGCACGGCCGCGCGCCCGGGCCGCGCGGGGGACGTGCGACGGTCTGCCTGCGCGGCGCTACTCGGCTGCGGCCACCTTGCCGATCGGTGCGCCGCCCCGCTCGGCCTCGAGCGTCTCGAGCCGCGCCGCGAGCGTTCCGAGCGCCGTGCGGGTCTCCGCGATCTCCCGTGCGAGCGCCTCGGGCGCGACCGGCTCCGCCTCCGGGTCCTTCCGGCCGACGAGTCCGCCGAACGCCCAGGTCAGCAGGCGCTGAAGGTCGTCCATGATCAGGAAGAACGACGGCACCACGACGAGGCTCAGCACCGTCGAGACGATGATGCCGCCGATCACCGCCGTCGCCATCGGGGCGCGGAAGCTGCCGCCCTCGCCGACGCCGAGGGCCGAGGGCAGCATCCCGGCCGACATGGCGATCGAGGTCATCACGATCGGCCGCGCGCGCTTGTGGCCCGCCTCGATCATCGCCTCGAACCGGCTCATTCCGCGGTTGCGCATCTCGATCGCGAAATCGACGAGCAGGATCGCGTTCTTGGTCACGATTCCCATCAGCATCAGGATGCCGATCAGCACCGGCATCGACACCGCGTTGTTGGTGACGATCAGCGCCGCCGCGACGCCGCCGATGGCAAGCGGCAGCGAGAACAGGATGGTGAACGGCTGGATCACCGAGCCGAAGAGCAGGATCAGCACCGCCAGCACCAGCATCAGGCCCATGATCATCGCGTTGCCGAAGCTCTGCGTCAGTTCGGCCTGGATCTCTGCGTCCCCCGATTCCGCCACGCGGACCGTGGGCGGCAGGTCCACGGTCTCGACGATCTCCTTGAACCGGGCGGTCGCCGTTCCGAGCGCGACGCCCACCGGCAGGTTGGCGCCCACGGTGGCCTTGCGCTCGCGGTTCAGCCGGTCGATCGACGAGGGGCCCTCGGCCAGCGCCACGTCGGCGACCGTCGAGAGCGGAACGGTCGCGCCCGTCGCGGTCGGCACGCGGAGCGCGCGGATGCGCGTGAGGTCCGCGCTCACCCCCTCCTCCAGCTCCACCCGGACGGGGATCTGGCGGCTGTCGATCGACACCTTGGCAAGCGCGGCGTCGAAGTCGCCGATGCTCGCCACGCGCAGGGTTTCGGCAATGGCGGCCGTCGTCACCCCGAGCCGCGCCGCCTCGGCCTTGCGCGGGGTGATCTGCACCTCCGGCCGGGGCAGCGCGCCCTCGGAGGCGACGTTGGCGAGCAGCGGGTCGCCGCGCAGCGCGGCCTCGAGCCGGGCCACCGCCTCGTTCAGGTCCGCCTCGTCCGACGAGAGGATCGAGAACGAGATGTCGCGCTCGCCGCGGTCGTTCAGCTTGGTCGTCCGCACGTCGGCGATGGTCTCGATGGCGCGGAAGATCTCGGCCTCGATCTCGTTCTGCGGCCGCTGCCGCCCGGTATCCTCCACCTCCGGCACCAGCGCGCCCACGACCGGGATCGACCGGGCAAGTTTCGAGAGCTTGAGGAGGAGCGAGTGGTCGAGCTTCTCCAGCGTGACCGTCACGGCGGCAAGGCGCACGTCGCGGTCTCCGGTCGGCGAGGCGCCGCCCAGAACGAAGACGTTCTCGACCCCCTCGATCCCGCGGATCCTCTCGGCGATCGCCTGCGTCGTGCGGTCGGTGTCGGCCAGCGAGGATCCGGGCGGCAACTCGGCCGAGATCGAGATGCGGCTGACGTCCTCGGGCGGGATGAAGCTGCCCGGGATCTGGAACATGAAGTAGAGCGAGACCGCAAGCGCGCCGATCGCGGAGGCGAGCGTCAGGTAGCGGCCCGGAATGAACAGGAACCGCCCCGCCGTCGTCTTGCGCACCAGCCAGAGGTAGCCGCGCATCACGAGGCCGTCCTTCTGGCCCTCGTGGTCGGCCAGCGCGTCCTTCCCGCGCATGAGATAGGCCGCCATCATCGGTGTGATGAGCCGCGCGACCAGGAGCGAGAAGATCACCGCGATCGCGACGGTCAGCCCGAACTGCCGGAAGTACTGCCCGGGGATGCCCGGCATGAAGCTCACCGGCACGAACACCGCGACGATGGTCGCCGAGGTGGCGATCACCGCCAGGCCGATCTCGTCGGCGGCATCCATGGCGGCGCGGTAGGGCGTCTTGCCCATCCGCATGTGCCGCGCGATGTTCTCGATCTCCACGATCGCGTCGTCCACCAGGATCCCGGTCGCGAGGGTCAGGGCCAGGAACGAGACGAGGTTGAGCGAGAAACCGATCAGGTCCATCACGTAGAAGGTGGGGATCGCGGAAAGCGGCAGGGCCACCGCGGCGATCATCGTCGCGCGCCAGTTCCTGAGGAACAGGAGCACCACCAGCACCGCCAGGAGCGCGCCCTCGATCAGCGTGTGCAGCGCCGCCTCGTAGTTGCCGTAGGTGTAGAACACCGTGTCGTCCACCGGCGTGATCGTCACCCCGGGTGCGCCGCGCGGATCGCGGCAAGCTCCGCATTGACCAGCTCCGCGACGCTGACCTCCGAGGCGCCCTTGGCGCGGAATACCGCGAAGGTCACGACCTGGTCGCCGTTGAAGCGCGAGAACGAGCGCAGTTCCTCGTAGGTGTCGACGACTTCGCCGAGATCGCCGAGGCGCACGAAGCGGCCGCCCGGAAGGGCGATCGTGGTCGCGGCGAGTTCCTCCGCCGCGGCCGCGTCGCCGAGCACGCGGATCGCCTGCTCGCCCTCGCCGATCTTCGCCCGCCCCGAACCGATGTTGGCGTTGGTGGCGCGCAGCTGCTGGCTGACCTGTGCCGCCGTGATGCCGAAGGAGTCGAGCTTCAGCGGGTCGAGCACCACGCGGATCTCGCGGTCCGCCCCGCCGTAGCGGTCCACCCGCCCGACGCCCGGCTTGCCCTGTAGCCCGCGCGTCACCACGTCGTCGACGAACCAGCTCAGCTCCTCGATCGACATGTCCGGCGAGGAGACCGCGAAGGTCATGATCGCCTGGCCCTCGACGTCGATCTTCTGGACGATCGGCGTCTCGACGTCGCCGGGCAGGTCGCCCAGGATCTGGTCGATGGCGTCCTTCACGTCCTGCACGGCCTGGTCGGTCGGCACCTCCATGCGGAACTCGACGGCGGTGGTCGAGACGCCGTCGGTGACCGTGGAGATGATGTTCTTCACGCCGGTGATGCCGGCGACGGCGTCCTCGATCTCCTTCGTCACCTGCGCCTCGAGCTCGGCCGGTGCGGCGCCCGCCTGGGTGACCGTGACGGCGACGAGCGGCACGTCGATCGTCGGGAACCGGGTGATCGGCAGCGTGTTGAACGACTGCCAGCCCAGCACCATGAGAATGAAGAACGCCAGGATCGGCGCGATGGGGTTGCGGATCGACCAGGCGGAGAAGTTCATCGCCGCTCTCCGTCAGTTCGAGGCCGGGGCGGACTGAACGGGCACCGGGTTGATCCGGTCCCCCTCATGCACGAAGGCCCCTGCCCGCGCCACCAGCGTGGCGCCCGCGGCGAGCCCCGAGCGGATCTCGACCAGAGCGCCGTCGCGGATGCCGGGCGTGACCGTCACGCGGCGCACCACCCCGTCCTCGACCATCAGCACGCTCCCGTCGGAGGCCACCGCCGTGACCGGTGCAGCCGGCCCGGCGCGCTCGGCGACCACGATCTCGGCCTCGCCGAACATCCCGTCCCGCACCGCCTCGGGCTCGTCGAGCGCGATGCGGATGCGCCCGAGGCGTGTTGCCGGATCGACCGAAGGCTCCACCAGCCGCACGCGGCCGGTGATCGGCCGGCCGAGCCCGCTGACACGCACGGTCGCGGGCTGGCCCGGGGCGAGCCGCAGCAGGTCCTCCTCCGAGACATCGGCGTTCATCTCGAGCGCGCCGTCGCGGATCAGCGTGAACATCGGCGAGCCCCCCGCCGCCGAGGCGATGGCCCCGATCCGGGCCGAGCGCGCCGTGACGATCCCCGCCACCGGCGCCCGCACCTCGGTGCGGCTGATGCTGAGGTCCACGTCGGCGATCTGCGCGTCGATCAGGCCCACCTGCGCCTCGGCCGATGCGAGGCCCTGCCGGGCGGCGGCCACCCGCGCCTCGGCGATCTGCGCCTGCGAGCGGGCGTCGTCGAGCGCCGCCTGCGCCGCGGTGCCCTGCGCCCGCAGCGTCTCGGTGCGGCTCAGCGCCCGCGCCGCCTCGGCCTGCGCGGCCTCCGCCTCGGCGATCTGTGCGCGCGCCTGCGCCACCGCCGCCTCCGCGGCGGCGTGGCTCGCCACCAGCTGGCTGCGCCGGAGCGTCAGGGCGCTGTTCGACAGCCGGGCGAGCACCTGGCCCGCCTCGACCCGGTCGCCCACGTCGGCCAGAACCTCCTCGATCGCCTGCCCCTCGATCTGCGGCTGGACGAACACGATCTCTGCCGGGCCGATGCTGCCCGTCGCGACGACCCGATCGCGCAGCACCGCATCCACGACGGCGACGACGCCGATCGCAGGCAGCGCCGGGGCCTCGGCGGCTGCAGGGGCATCATCGGCAGCCAGAACCGGCGCCGCGGGCACGAGCGCGGCGGCGAAGAGCAGGGCAAGGGGGCGCAGCATGGCGGGGCTCAGCGGTTGGCGGCGGCGTTCAGGCGCCGCGGCGACGAGGTTGCGACGATATCGTCGAGCAGGCGGTCTACGGTCTCAACGGCAAGGTCGATGAGTTCGGGTGTGGCGCGCGTCTGCATCGCCACGCCCTTGAACAGCACGATGATGAACCGCGCATGGGTCTCGAACCGGACGGCGGCCTCTTCCTCGGACGTGCCGCTGATCAGCGCGATGGTCTGCGTGAGGAACCGGACCACCTCGTCCTCCATCGTGCTGGTGATGCGGCAGATCTCCGGGCGCCGCCCCGAGGCGGCCTCGATCTCGGCCCAGAGCGGGCCGTCGCATCCGTTGGCGTGGCTCGCAAGCTCCTCCCGCAGCGCCGCAAGGAACGCCGCGCGCGGGTCGCCGGAGGCCAGGATGTGCCGGAACGTGCCTGCCACCTCGCTCAGGTCCTGCCGGACAAGGGCGGCGACGATCGCGTCCTTCGAATCGAAGTAGCGGTAGAAGTTGCCCACACTCATCCCCGAGGCGCGTGCAAGCTCCTGCATCGAGGCGCCGTCGAATCCCTTCTGGCCGAAGACCGACTTGATCTTCGACAGGATCTCGGCCGAACGGGCGTCTGCTGTTGTGGACAAGACCGGGTGCTCGCGGCGCGCCATCCCGGCGCGGGGGTGAATGAACGTTCATTCATCTAGAGCAGCCTTACCCGCGCGTCAATGCCCGGACGCCGGGCGAGGCGCACCGCGGACCCCGCTCCCGCCACATCCTGCCGACGGCAGAGCCCCGCCGCCCGCCGGAGAGGCGGCCTGCGGCCGTTTCGCCTATTCCTTCGGCAGGACGCGGAGGCCCAGTTCCATCAGCTGCTGCGGCGTGGGCTCGGAGGGCGCGCCCATCATCAGGTCCTCGGCGCGCTGGTTCATCGGGAACATGATGACCTCGCGGATGTTCGCCTCGTCGGCGAGCAGCATCACCATCCGGTCGATTCCGGCCGCGCAGCCGCCGTGGGGCGGCGCGCCGTAGCGGAAGGCGTTGACCATGCCGCCGAAGCGCCGCTCGACCTCCTCGCGGCCGTAGCCGGCCAGCTCGAAGGCGCGGAACATGATGTCGGGGCGGTGGTTCCTGATCGCGCCCGAGACGAGCTCGTAGCCGTTGCAGGCGAGGTCGTACTGGTAGCCCTTCACCTTCAGCGGGTCGCCCGCCAGCGCCTCCAGCCCGCCCTGGGGCATCGAGAAGGGGTTGTGGCTGAAGTCGATCTTCCCCGTCTCGGGATCCTTCTCGTACATCGGGAAGTCCACGATCCAGGCAAAGGCGAAGCGGTGCTCGTCGAAATGTCCCGTCTCGCGGCCGATCTCGACGCGGGCCTTGGCCGCCACGCGCTCGAAGTCCGACGGGTGCCCGCCGAGGAAGAAGGCGGCATCGCCCTTGCCGAGCCCGAGCTGCCGGCGGATCGCCTCCGTCCGCTCCGGGCCGATGTTCTTGGCGATCGGGCCGGCAGCCTCGAGGCCGTGGCCGCCCTCGGCCTCGCGCCAGAAGATGTAGCCCATCCCCGGCAGGCCCTCCTTCTGGGCAAACGCGTTCATCCGGTCGCAGAAGGCGCGGCTGCCGCCTCCTGGCGCGGGAATCGCGCGGATCTCGGTGCCCTCCTTCTCGAGGAGCTTCGCGAAGATCGCGAAGCCCGAGCCGGCGAAGTGCTCGCTCACCCGTTGCATCTTGATCGGGCAGCGCAGGTCGGGCTTGTCGGTGCCGTACCACAGCGCGGCATCGGCGTAGCTGATCCGCGGCCAGTGGCCGTCCACCCTCCGGCCGCCCCCGAACTCCTCGAACACGCCCTGCACCACGGGCTGGATCGCGGCGAAGACGTCCTCCTGCGTGACGAAGCTCATCTCGAGGTCGAGCTGGTAGAAGTCGGTCGGGCTGCGGTCGGCGCGCGGATCCTCGTCGCGGAAACACGGCGCGATCTGGAAGTAGCGGTCGAAGCCCGCCACCATGATCAGCTGCTTGAACTGCTGCGGCGCCTGCGGCAGCGCGTAGAACTTGCCCGGATGCAGCCGCGAGGGCACCAGGAAGTCGCGCGCCCCCTCGGGCGAGGACGCGGTGATGATCGGCGTCTGGAACTCGGTGAAGCCCGCCGCCCACATCCGGTCGCGGAGCGACTTCACGACCTTCGAACGCAGCATGATGTTGCGGTGCAGATGCTCCCGCCGGAGGTCCAGGAACCGGTAGCGCAGCCGCGTCTCCTCGGGGTATTCCTGATCGCCGAAGACCTGGAGCGGCAGCTCCTCCGCCGGCCCCAGGACCTCCAGCTCGCGGATGAAGACCTCGATCTCGCCGGTCGGGATCTTGGGGTTCACGAGCGCGGGGTCGCGCGCCTTCACCTCGCCGTCGATCCTGATGCACCACTCGCTGCGCACCTTCTCGACGGCGGCGAAGGCGGGGCTGTCGGGGTCGGCCAGCACCTGGGTGATGCCGTAGTGGTCGCGCAGGTCGATGAACAGGATGCCGCCGTGGTCGCGCACCCGGTGGACCCAGCCCGAAAGCCGGACGGTCTGGCCCACATGCGCCGTCGTCAGCTCGGCGCAGGTATGGCTGCGGTAGGCGTGCATGTCCCTTCCCCCCGGGGTCGCGGCAGGTCCGCGCCGATACACCCCGCGCGCCCGGCGAAGTCAAGTTCCCGCGCCCCCGCGGCCCGTTCATCCTGTCCGAAATACTCCGGGGGGAGTCCCCGCGCCTGCGGGGACGGGGGGCAGCGCCCCCCCTCCTGCCACCGGCGGTCTTCGCTGCCGCCCGCATGGCTGCACGCGGGCCGAAAAAGGAATTCCCCCGTATTTACAAACGTTTGATGCAATTTTCCATCGAACGAAAAAACGTTTCGAAAAAATTGCGGCGCGGCGCGACTCGGGCTATCTGCGGGAAAGGCCCGGAAGCGGGCCCAAGGGAGGAACCGCCGATGTCGCAGAACCCCGTCTTCATTCCGGGCCCGACCAACATTCCCGACCGCATCCGCAAGGCCTGCGACATCGCCACCGTCGACCACCGCTCGGCGCGTTTCGCCCGCATCTTCGGTCCTGCCGTCGAGGGCGTCAGGCACGTCCTGCGCACCGAGGCGGCCGAGGTCATCCTGTTTCCCGCGACCGGAACCGCCGGCTGGGAGGCGGCGGTGCAGAACACGCTCTCGCCCGGCGACACCGTGCTCGCCGCACGCCATGGCATGTTCTCGCACCGCTGGATCGACCTCTGCCGCCGCCACGGGCTGAACGTGATCCAGATCGACGCGCCCTGGGGCGAGGGGGTTCCCGCCGAGGCCTTCGAGGCCCGGCTTGCCGAGGACCGCGAGGGCCGCATCCGCGCCGTGCTCGTCACCCACAACGAGACGGCGACGGGCGTGCGCTCCGACGTGGCCGCCGTCCGCCGCGCGCTCGACCGCGCCGGGCACGGCGCTCTCCTCCTCGTCGACGGCGTCTCCTCCATCGGCTCGATGGAGTTCCGGATGGACGACTGGGGCGTCGACATCGCCGTCACCGGCAGCCAGAAGGGGTTCATGCTGCCCCCCGGCCTCGCCATCCTCGGGGTCAGCCCGAAGGCGCTGAAGGCGATGGAATCGGCACGCCTGCCGCGCACCTTCCTCGACTTCGCCGACATGCGCGCGAGCTACGCGCGCGGCGGCTACCCCTACACGCCTGCCGTCGGCCTCATCAACGGCCTCGCCGAGGCCTGCGCGATGATCGACGAGGAGGGGCTGGAGAACGTCATCGCCCGCCACCACCGGATCGCCGAGGGCGTGCGCCGCGCTGTCGCGGCCTGGGGTCTCAGGCCCTGCGCGCTCAGGCCCGAGCTCTTCTCCGACACCGTGACGGCGGTGGTGGTGCCCGAGGGCTTCGACGGGACGAAGGTCGCCACGCTCGCCGCCGAGAAGTATGATGTGGCGCTGGGCGTCGGGCTCGGCGAGGTGGCGGGCAAGGTCTTCCGCCTCGGGCACCTGGGGATGCTCACCGAGGTGATGATGCTGTCCGGCCTCGCCACCGCCGAGATGGCCATGGCCGACCTCGGCTTCCCCGTCCGGCTCGGCTCGGGCGTGGCGGCGGCGCAGGACTATTACCGTGGAGCGAAGGAGGCGGCCCGCCTGGCCGCGGAGTGACCATGAAGGACGAAGCCGGGATGCAGATCCCCACCTACGACGACGTGATCGCCGCGCACGAGCGGATCCGCCCCTACATCCACCGCACGCCTGTGCTGACCTCGACCTACCTCAACGAGATCACCGGCGCGCAGCTCTTCTTCAAGTGCGAGAACTTCCAGAAGGCCGGCGCCTTCAAGGTGCGCGGCGCCTGCAACGCGGTCTTCGGGCTGTCGGACGAGATGGCGGCGAAGGGCGTGGCCACGCATTCGAGCGGCAACCACGCGCTCTCGCTCAGCTACGCCGCCGGGCGGCGGGGGATCCCCTGCCACGTGGTGATGCCCCGCACCGCGCCCGAGGCGAAGAAGGCAGCGGTGCGCGGCTACGGCGGCGAGATCACCGAATGCGAGCCCTCGACGTCCAGCCGCGAGGCGGTCTTCGCCGAGGTGCAGGCCCGCACCGGCGCCGAATTCGTCCATCCCTACAACGACCCGCGCGTGATCGCGGGGCAGGGAACCTGCTCGCGCGAACTCCTGGAGCAGGTCGAGGGCCTCGATGCCGTGATCGCGCCGATCGGCGGCGGGGGCATGGTCTCGGGCACCTGCCTGACGCTCTCGGCCGTCGCGCCGCATGTCGAGATCTACGCCGCCGAGCCCGAGCAGGCCGACGACGCCTACCGCAGCTTCAAGGCCGGCCACATCATCGCCGACGACGCGCCGGTGACGGTTGCCGACGGGCTCAAGGTGCCGCTCAAGGAACTGACATGGCACTTCGTCCGGACCTACGTCACCGACATCCTGACCGCCAGCGAACAGGAGATCATCGACGCGATGAAGCTGACCTGGCAGCGCATGAAGATCGTGATGGAGCCATCCTGCGCGGTGCCTCTCGCCACGATCCTGAAATACCCCGACGTCTTCGCCGGCAAGCGGGTCGGCGTGATCGTCACCGGCGGCAACGTGGATCTCGACAAGCTTCCCTGGATGAAGGGCTGAGGAGGACGACATGAACAAGCAGACGCAGTTCGAGGGGCTCGAGGTCGGCTTCGACATTCCCGCCCTGCCGGGGATGGACGAGAAGGATATCCAGACCCCCTGCCTGATCCTCGATCTCGACGCGCTGGAGCGCAACATCGTCAAGATGGGCGACTACGCCAGGGCTCACGGGATGCGCCATCGCGTGCACGGCAAGATGCACAAGTCGGTCGATGTGGCGAAGCTCCAGGAGAAGCTCGGCGGCTCGGTCGGCGTCTGCTGCCAGAAGGTCAGCGAGGCCGAGGTCTTCGCCCGCGGCGGCATCCGGGACATCCTCGTGTCGAACCAGGTGCGCGACCCGGCGAAGATCGACCGTCTGGCGCGGATGCCGAAGCTCTACGGCTGCCGCACCATCGTCTGCGTGGACGACATCGACAACGTGGCCGACCTCTCGGCCGCGGCGGTGAAGCACGGCACCACCATCGAGTGCCTCGTCGAGATCGACTGCGGCGCGGGGCGCTGCGGCGTGACCACCACCGCGGAGGTGCTCAGGATCGCCAGGGCCATCGACGCCGCGCCCGGGCTGAAGTTCAGCGGCATCCAGGCCTACCAGGGCGCAATGCAGCACATGGACAGCTACGCGGACCGCAAGGCCAAGATCGACATCGCCGTGGCGATGGTGAAGGACGCCGTCGAGGCGCTGAAGGCCGAGGGGCTGGAATGCGACATCGTCGGCGGCGGCGGCACCGGCAGCTACTACTTCGAGAGCACCTCGGGCGTCTACAACGAGCTCCAGTGCGGCAGCTACGCCTTCATGGATGCCGACTACGGCCGCATCCTCGACAAGGACGGCAAGCGCATCGACCAGGGCGAGTGGGAGAACGCGCTGTTCATCCTGACCTCGGTGATGAGCCACGCCAAGCCCGGCAAGGCCATCGTCGATGCCGGCCTCAAGGCACAGTCGGTCGATTCCGGTCTCCCCGTGGTGTTCGGCCGGACCGACGTGAAGTACGTCAAGTGCTCCGACGAGCACGGCGTCGTCGAGGACCCCGAGGGCGTGCTCAAGGTCGGCGACAAGCTCCGCCTCGTGCCCGGCCACTGCGACCCCACCTGCAACGTGCACGACTGGTATGTGGGTGTGCGGAACGGCAAGGTCGAGGTCGTCTGGCCGGTCAGCGCCCGCGGCAAGGCCTACTAGGGGGCGCTGCCCCCGTCCCCGCCCACGGGCGGGGACTCCCCCGGAGTATTTTCAGGACCGAAAGTGGGGCGGGCACGGGCACCGGCCCCGGGAGAATGCGGATGTTCATCGTCCCCGAGCGCGAGATCGCCGGCCTCGTCACGCCGGAAGCCGCCTTCGATGCGGTCGAGGCGGTGTTCGCCGCCATGGCCTCGGGGGCGGCCTGGAACTTCCCTGTCGTGCGCGAGGCGCTCGGGCACGAGGAGGCGCTCTACGGCTTCAAGGGGGGCTTCGACCGGGCGGGCATGGCGCTCGGGCTCAAGGCGGGCGGCTACTGGCCGCACAATCTCGAGCGGCGCGGGCTCATCAACCACCAGTCAACGGTGTTCCTGTTCGATCCCGATTCCGGCCGGGTCGCGGCGATGGTCGGGGGCAATCTCCTGACGGCGCTCAGGACGGCCGCTGCCTCCGCCGTCTCGATCAAGCACCTCGCCCGGAAGGAGGCGAAGGTGCTCGGAATGGTCGGCGCGGGCCACCAGTCGCACTTCCAGCTCCGCGCCGCCGTGCGCCAGCGCGCCTTCGAGAAGGTCGTCGCCTGGAACTACCACCCCGAGATGCTGCCGAGGCTCGGCGAGACCGCGGCCGAACTCGGCCTGCCCTTCGAGGCGGTCACGCTCGAAGAGCTCGGCGCCGAGGCCGATGTCATCATCACCATCACCTCGGCCTTCTCGCCCTCGCTCATGTCCGCGCACGTCCGCCCGGGCACGCACCTTGCCTGCATGGGCACGGACACGAAGGGCAAGCAGGAGGTCGAGGCCGAGCTCCTCTCCCGCGCCACCGTGTTCTGCGACGAGGTGGCACAGTCCGTCACGATCGGCGAGGCGCAGCACGCCGTCGCCCGGGGCCTGATCGCCCAGGCCGACATCGTCCCGATCGGCGCGGTCGTGAACGGCACCCACCCCGGCCGGACCTCGGCGGACCAGATCACCCTCTTCGATGGCACGGGCGTCGGGCTCCAGGACCTTGCCGTGGCGAAGGCCGCGGTGGACCTCGCCCGGGCGCGGGGCGTGGCGATCGAGATCCCGGTCTGAGGGGTCAGCCCGCCACGATCTCCCAGGGTTCCGCGAACCGGTGCTCCTCGAGGTTCGACCCCGGCCCGATCCGGTCCACCACGGCGAAGAGCCCCGGCGCGGCGAGCGGGGTCAGCACCCCGTGCCACGTGCCCCGGCGCAGGTTGATCCCCTGCGCCCCGTCGGTGAGGAAGGCGACGGGCTGCCCGGGGCGCCCGCCCGCGTCGGGGGCCACGGTGACGAGGAAGGGATGCGACGTCATCGGCAGGAACGCCTGGCTCCCCTCGGGGTGGCGCTCCACCATGTCCAGCCGGTAGGGCAGCGTCCTCGGCTCGGCAAGGAACACCGAGATGCCGGCCCGGCCCTCGGGCCCGAAGTCGAGCCTTGCGCGGTCGTGAAAGCGCCCGCAGAGCCCGGCGTTGATGATCCGGTCCGGCGCGCCGCGCGCCTCCAGCACCTCGCCGAAGGGCGCGAAGGCCTCCGCCGTGAGCGGCCTTGCGGCGACGTGCCTTGGGGCCGTCACCGGCCGCCTCCACTTTCGGCCGGCAAATACTCCCGGGGGGTGAGGCCGAAGGCCGAGGGGGGCCGGCGGCCCCCCTGCCTCGCCGAATGACGCAGCGGACCCTCCCGGACCTGTCGGCGCGGGGGGCTTCCCGCCCCCCGCCCGGCCTGCCGGCCGGGCCCCCCCGGGCGTATTTGGAACAAGAGGAAGAGGGGGCCTTTCATGCGGGTGGCCCGAAGGCGCCGGGGCCGCGCAGGCGGGCGTGGCGGTTCACGTCCTTGTAGAGCAGGTAGCGGAAGCGGCCGGGACCGCCCGCGTAGCAGGCCTGCGGGCAGAAGGCGCGGAGCCACATGTAATCGCCCGCCTCGACCTCGACCCAGTCGCGGTTCAGCCGGTAGACGGCCTTGCCCTCCAGCACGTAGAGGCCGTGCTCCATGACGTGCGTCTCCTCGAAGGGGATGGTGCCGCCCGGCTCGAAGGTGACGATGGTCACGTGCATGTCGTGCCTGAGGTCGGCGGGGTCGACGAAGCGCGTTGTGGCCCAGCGGCCTGCGGTGTCGGGCATCGGCACCGGCGGAATCCGCGCCTCGTCGGCCACGAACGGCTCCGGCAGGCCGATCCCCGGCGCGGGCTCGTAGAGCTTGCGGATCCAGTGGAAGCGCGCCGCCTCCGCCCCGGTGCTCCGCACCGTCCCGAGGGCGCCCGGCGGGGCGTAGGCGAAGCCGCCGGGAGCGAGCGCGTGCTCCTGCCCGGCAAGCGTGACCGAGAGCCTGCCGTGGGTGAGGAAGATCGCGCCCTCGGCGCCGGGCTCGGGCTCGGGCGCGGCCGCGCCGCCGCCCGGCGCCACCTCCATCAGGTAGTGCGAGAAGGTCTCCGAGAAGCCCGTCATCGGCCGGGCGATGATCCAGGCGCGCGTGCCCTCCCAGCCGGGCAGGAGGCTGGTCACGATGTCGGACATCACGCCCTTCGGGATCACCGCGTAGGCCTCGGTGAAGGCCGCCCGGCCGGTATGGAGCGCGGTCTGCGGCGGCAGGCCCCCGGTCGGGGCGAAGTATCCGGTCATGGCAGGAGGGCCTTCAGTCGGTGCCAGGCGATGCGCTCGACCTGAGCGCAGGCCTCGGCGAACTCGGTCTCGGTGTCGTTGGCGATGCGCCGGCGGAAGGCCTCCAGGATCGAGGCCCTGGTGTTCTCGCGCACCGCGATGATGAAGGGAAAGCCGTGCTTGCCCACGTATTCGAGGTTCAGCCGCTCGAACAGCGCCCGCTCGTCGTCGGTCAGCGCATCGAGCCCGGCCGAGGCCTGCTCGGCGGTGCTGTCCTCGGTCAGCCGCTTCGCCTGGGCGAGCTTGCCGGCGAGGTCGGGATGGGCGCGCAGGACGGCGAGCCGTTCCTCGCGCGTGGCCGAGCGGAAGGTGCGCGCCAGCGCGCTCGCCATGCCCTCGGCGCAGTCGTGCGCCGGGCCGAGTTCCAGCGCGAAGGCGCGTTCGGCGATCCAGGGGCTGTGCTCGTAGATCGAACCGAAGCGGGCGACGAAGGCGGCGCGGTCCATCGCCGAGGGCCGCTCGCGCCGCACCGGCGGGTGATGGGTGCGCCAGTGGGCGGCGATCTGCCCCCGCGTGGCGAACCAGGCGCCGCGCGCCCGGGCATGGTCGAGGAAGCGCGCGAGGCCCATGGCCCGCCCGGGCCGCCCGACCAGGCGGCAGTGGAGCCCCACCGACATCATCTTCGCCCGGCCCGCCTCGCCCTCGGCGATCAGGCAGTCGAGCGCGTCCTTCAGATACTGGAAGAAGTGCTCGCCCGTGTTGAACCCCTGCGCCGTGGCGAAGCGCATGTCGTTGGCGTCGAGCGTGTAGGGGATCACGAGCTGGTGGCGCCCGCCCGGCGCCTCGATCCAGTAGGGCAGGTCGTCGTCGTAGGTGTCCGAGATCCAGTCGAAGCCCTGCTCGGCCGTCAGCCGCACGGTGTTCATCGAGCAGCGCCCGGTGTACCAGCCCCGCGGCGGGCTTCCCGTGACCTCGGCGTGGAGCCGGACCGCCTCGGCGATCTGGGCGCGCTCCTCCGCCTCGGGCATGTCCTTGTGCTCGATCCACTTCAGCCCGTGGCTGGCGATCTCCCAGCCCGCCGCCTTCATGGCCGCCACCTGTTCGGGCGACCGGGCGAGCGCGGTCGCCACGCCGTAGACGGTGACGGGCAGGTCCCGCAGCATCCGGTGCAGCCGCCAGAAGCCGGCACGCGCGCCGTAGTCGTAGATCGACTCCATGTTCCAGTGCCGCTGGCCGGGCCAGGCTTGCGCGCCGACGATCTCCGACAGGAACGCCTCCGAGGCGGCATCGCCGTGCAGAAGGCAGTTCTCGCCGCCCTCCTCGTAGTTCAGCACCAGCGACACGGCGACCGGGGCGCCGCCCGGCCAGCGCACATCGGGCGTGTCGGGGCCGTGACCGCGGAAGTCTCTTGGGTATCGCTTCATCTCTCTTCCCCGGGTCGCCGCCCCGACCATTGCCGCTTCCTCGCCGCGAGGGAAGGCCCGCCGTGCGGGCCCTTCCCCGGGATCAGCGCAGGCTGCCCGTGCCGTGACCGGCAAGCCCGCCCGAAACCTCCTCGGTCGCCTCGGCGGCCAGCTCCTCGGGCAGGACGAGGTTGAGGACGATCGCGATCAGCGCCGCCGGCAGGATGCCGGAGGTGGCGAGGATCCGCACCGTCTCGGGCAGGTGCTGGAGCGCCTGCGGCTCGAGCTGGAGCCCGAGGCCGAGCGACAGCGCGACCGCGAAGATCACCATGTTGCGGCGGTTCCAGCGCACGTCGGACAGCATCGAGATGCCGGCCGCCACCACCATGCCGAACATCACGATGACGCCGCCGCCCAGCACCTCGATCGGCACCGTGGAGATCGCCGCGCCGACCTTCGGGACCAGCCCGCAGACGATCAGGAACAGCGCCCCGATGGTGACGACGTGGCGGCTCATCACGCCCGTCATGGCGATCAGGCCGACGTTCTGGCTGAAGGACGTGTTGGGCAGCGCGCCGAAGGCGCCGGCGATCGCCGTGCCGAAGCCGTCGGCATAGGTGGCCCCGGCGATCTCCCGGTCGGTCGCCTCGCGGCCCGCGCCGCCCTTGGTGATCCCGCTCACGTCGCCCACCGTCTCCACCGCCGAGACGAAGGCCATCAGGCAGAAGCCGATGATCGCCGCGGCGGTGAACTCCACCCCGAAGCTGAAGGGCATCGGCAGCGTGAAGGCAGGCGCCCGCGCGACGTTGGCGAAGCTGACCATGCCGAAGGCCCAGGCCACGACGTATCCGACGATCAGCCCGACCAGCACCGCGGCGACCGAGAGCATGCCGCGGGCGAAGAACTTCAGCCCGAGCGTCACCAGGATCACCGTTCCCGCCACCGTCCAGTTCATCAGGCTGCCGTATTCCTCGGTGCCCTTCGCCGGCACGCCGCCCGCGGCGTATTCGATCCCCACCTTCACGAGCGCGAGCCCGATCATCGTGACGACGAGGCCCGTCACCAGCGGCGGCAGCGCGAAGCGGATCCGGCCGATCACGGTCCCGAGCATCGCGTGGAACAGGCCGCCCACGAAGATGCCGCCGAAAAGCGCGGGGAAGGCCTCGACGCCCCTGCCGGCGACCAGCGGGATCATGATCGGCAGGAAGGCGAAGCTCGTCCCCTGCACGATCGGAAGCCGGGCGCCCACCGGGCCGAAGCCGATCGTCTGGAACAGCGTGGCGACGCCGGCAAACAGCATCGACATCTGGATCATGTAGAGCATCGGCGCGATGTTGTCCGAGCCGAAGCCCACGCCCGCGGCGCCGCAGACGATGATCGCCGGCGTCACGTTCGAGACGAACATCGCCAGCACGTGCTGGATGCCGAGCGGAATCGCGCGGCCCAGCGGCGGCATGTAGTCGGGGTCGCGCAGCTGCGCGGCAGTGCCAAGTGCGGCGTCGGTCACGTCCTGTCTCCTCCTTCGGCCGGGCGCGATGCCGGGCCGCTCCCCACGCGCGGCCCGCAGCATGTGCCCTTCGTGGCGCGGTTCCGCGATTGACAGGATACACGCGACAATCGCGCTGACTTTCTGTCATTTCCTGAAACAGTTTCACCGCGCGCCGGGATGCGCGCGCGGCCGCCGCGGGGCATCATGGCGCAAAGAGCCTCCGCAGCAGGGAGCGTCACGATGCCGGGCTACCTCACCACCCATGTCCTCGACACCGCCCGCGGGGTGCCCGCGGAAGGCGTGCGCATCGCGCTCTACCGCGTCAGCGGCGACAGCCGCCGGAAGGTGGCCGAGACCGTGACCAACCCAGACGGGCGCACCGACGCGCCGATCCTGCCGCGCGAGAGCTTCGCCGCGGGAACCTACGAACTCGTGTTCTTCGCCGGCGACTACCTGCGCGCCACCGGCCAGGCGGGGGCGGAGCCCCTGTTCCTCGACGAGATCCCGATCCGTTTCGGCATGGCCGACCCCGGGGCGCACTATCACGTGCCGCTGCTCCTGTCGCCCTACGGCTACGCCACCTACCGCGGCAGCTGAGGCACGGCGGCGAGCGCGGCCTTGATCCGCGCGCCCATGAAGTCGAGGAACAGCCGCACCTTGGGGTCCTGAAGCCGCCGGTGCAGGTAGAGGAAGCCGATCTGCACCGGCAGCGGCGGGGTCGCCTCGGCCACCGGGACGAGCGCGCCCGAGGCGAGATGCTCGGCCACCTCGAACACCGGCTTCAGGACGATCCCGTGCCCGTCGAGCGCCCAGCCCGTCAGCACGTCGCCGTCGTCGGTCTCGAAGGGCCCTCGGACCGGGAAGCGCCGCGGCCCCTCGGGGGTCGACAGCTGCCACTGGAACTCGGTCGCGCCGGGAAAGCGCAGGATCAGGCAGGCATGCCCGTCGCGCACCAGCGCGGCGCCGTCCTCCGGCATGCCGCGCCGGGCGATGTAGGCGGGCGAGGCGCAGAGCACGCGCGGACAGTCGGCGAGCTTGCGCAGCTTCAGCGTCGAGCTCTCGGGGCGGCCGAGGAACAGCGCCACGTCGAGGCCCTCCTCGGTCAGGTCGATCTTGCGGTCCGACAGCCGCAGCCGCACGTCGATCTGCGGATAGGCCGCCGCGAAGGCCGGCACGTGCGGCGCGATGAAGCGCCGGCCCACGCCGAGCGGCGCGGCCACGAAGATCGAGCCCCGCGGCATCCGCGTCACGTCAGAGACGCCGGTCTCGGCGGCGTGCACCGCCTCGACGACGCGCAGCGCACCCTCGTAGAAGATCCGGCCCTGCTCGGTCGGCGTCAGCTTGCGCGTGGTGCGCTGGAACAGCCGGACGCCGAGGTGCCCCTCGAGCGCGGCGATCCGCGCCGAGGCCACGGCCGCCGACACCCGCTGGTCGCGCGCCGCCGCCGACATCGAGCCGAGCTCGTAGACGCGCAGGAAGGTGCGGATGTTGTCGAGATAGGACATGGGCGGTCGATCGTCAGGCCCGGTTTGAAACTGCTGGGCCCATTTCCAGAATACACGGAACAATCGCCCTGCGATACCGTGTCGGCGCGAGGGACAGGAATCCGTCAGGAGCGCGACATGTACGATATGGCCGTGATCGGCGCTTGGCTCGAGTTCGCGGTGCGCTGGCTGCACGTCATCACCGGCATCGCCTGGATCGGCTCGTCGTTCTACTTCGTCGCGCTCGACCTCGGGCTGCGGCGAGACCCGCCGCCGCCCTCCGGCGCCGACGGCGAGGAATGGCAGGTCCACGGGGGCGGCTTCTACCACATCCAGAAGTATCTCGTGGCGCCTGCGGCGATGCCCGAGCACCTCACCTGGTTCAAGTGGGAGAGCTACGCCACCTGGCTTTCGGGCTTCGCCATGCTGGTGCTCGTCTACTACCTCGGGGCCGAGCTCTACCTCGTCGACCCGAACGTGGCGGACATCGCCGTCTGGCAGGCGGTGGCGATCTCGCTCGCCTCGCTCGGGCTCGGCTGGGTCGTCTACAACACGCTCTGCAAGGTCTTCGTCGAGGCCGACCAGACCTGGCTCATGGTCGCGCTCTTCGGCGTGCTGGTGGCGATGGCCTGGGGCTACACGCAGGTCTTCTCGGGCCGGGCGGCGCTCCTCCACCTCGGCGCGTTCACGGCGACGATCATGTCGGCCAACGTGTTCTTCATCATCATCCCGAACCAGAAGATCGTGGTCGCCGACCTCAAGGCCGGCCGCCGGCCCGACCCGAAATACGGCAAGATCGCCAAGCAGCGGTCCACCCACAACAACTACCTGACGCTGCCGGTCCTGTTCCTGATGCTGTCGAACCACTATCCGCTCGCCTTCGCCAGCCACTACAACTGGGTGATCGCGAGCCTCGTCTTCCTGATGGGCGTCACGATCCGGCACTGGTTCAACACGCGCCACGCGCGGGCGGGCAACCCGCACTGGACCTGGGCCGCGACGGTGATCCTGTTCATCGCGATCGCCTGGCTCTCGACGCTCGGGCCGCGCGCCTCGGCCGACGACCCGCGCGCGGCGCTCTCCGGCAGCGCGCTCCGCTTCGCCGAGGCCGAGGGCTTCGAGTCGGTGACCGACATCGTGCTCGGGCGCTGCTCGATGTGCCACGCCGCCGAGCCGAACTGGGACGGCATCCTCTGGGCGCCGAAGGGCGTCCGGCTCGAGACGCCCGAGGACGTGGCGCGCCACGCCCGCGAGATCTACCTACAGGCCGGGATCAGCCACGCCATGCCGCCGGCGAACCTCAGCTACATGGAGGACGACGAGCGCGCGGCCATCGCGGCCTGGTTCCGGGGCGCCGCCACGGGCGGCTGATGGCAGCGCGGGGGCGCTGCCCCCGCACCCCCGGAGTACTTGCGACAGGATGAAGGGGATCAGGGCACGCGGGAGAAGCGCCAGCGGGTGATCTGGGTGCGCACCTCTCCGGGCAGGAGGAGGTCGGTCGGGAAGTGCGGGTGGTGCGCCGCGTCGGGCCAGTTCTGCGCCTCGAGCGCGACCCCGCCCGCCTCGTGCCCGTCGTAGACCTGAAGCCCCGGCTCGGTCGTCTCGAGCTCCATCCGCAGGCCGCCCGCCTCGAGCCGCGCCGCAGGGGCCAGCGCGCGGCGGGCGGGCGCGAGGCAGAGGCAGTGGTCGTGCCCGCGCCCGCCGACCGGCGCCCCGCCGCGGAAGTCGCGCGGGCTGCCGGCGACGGGGGCGAGCGCGCCGGTGGGGAGCTTCGCCGCATCGAGTGCCACGAAGGTCTCGGCCGGGCAGGTCAGGGTCTGGCCTGCGTGCCGGTCGGGGGCGAGCTGCCAGTAGCTGTGGTTGGCGAGGTTCACGAGCGTCGGCGCGTCGGTGGTGGTGCGGAGCGCGAGCGTGAGGGTCGCGGGGGGCGCGGCCTCGAAGGTGGCCGAGATCTCACGGTTGCCGGGAAAGCCGCCGTCGCCGTCGGGCAGGGCGAGGGTCAGGGTGAGGCGGTCGGGCGCGTGGCTTCCGACCTGCCAGAGCCGGTCGTGGGTGCCGCCCGCGCCGCCGTGGAGCGTGTTCGGCCCCTCGTTGGCGGTGAAGCGGCAGGGGCGGCCGGCGATCACGGCCGCGGCCCCGGCGATGCGGTTCGCGACGGGGCCGACGACGGCGCCGTGGAAGCGGAACCCGGCGAGGTAGTCCCCGAGGCTTCCCCGGCCGACGGTGAGGGAGCGGTCCACGCCCTCGATCCGCAGGTCGTGGAGGATGGCGCCGAGGGTGAGCACGCGCGCCGTGAGCGTGCCCGCCGAGATCGCGAGGCGTTCCACCGGCCGTCCGTCGGGCAGGCGGCCGAATTCCTCGCGGCTCAGAGCGGCCACCAGTGCACCCCCGCCGGCGGGATCGTGGCGCCCTGCCACGCCACGGGCTCGGGGCCGTAGTTGAAGGCGAAGCGATGGGTCGGCGTGCGGCGCAGGCGCAGCCCGTCGGGCAGGTCGGCCGTGGCGAGGCCCTCGGCGGCGCAGAGGTCGGACAGGAGGCGCATCCAGGCGTCATCGCAGGGCCAGGCGGCGAGGTAGCGGAGCCGGCCGGCGCGGACGAGGACGGGCCAGCCTTCGGCGGTCTCCTCCACCACCTCGGCCGTGGTCTCGAGATGCTCGATCCAGCGGCGCACGCTGCCGCCGGCCTTGAGCGCGTGCCCGACGCCGGGGGGCAGGCTCTCGACCCGCGCGACGGTCGCCTCCAGCCCGGGCAGGGCGGGGGGGAGCGGCACGGGGATCGCCATCTCGGCCGTCTTGGCGTTGGTCCGCGGGCCGAGGAGCGCGGTGCCGCCGAAGCGGGCGAGCGCGGCGTGGAACGCCTCGGAGAGGGTGGCGACGCCGGGGGCGAGGACGAGCCGGTAGCCCGCGAGGTCGGCTGTGTCGGGCGGGATCACGTCGATGTCGAGGCCGAGACGGCGCAGTGCCCGGTAGGCCTCGAACACCAGGCGGAAGTAGTCGAAGTCCCGCCCCTGGGGCTGCGTCTCCCAGGCCCAGGCCGAGGCATAGTCGAAGACGACCGCCGCCTCGGCCGGGGCGGTGCCTGCCCTGCGCGCGGCCTCGGGCATGGCGGCGAGTTCGGCCGCGACCCTTGCGGCCTCGGCATGGGCAGGGGCCTCGGCGCTGTCGGGGCGCAGGAGGCCCGCGTGCATCTGCTCCTGCGCGAAGGGCGCCTGCCGCCAGCGGAAGTAGAGCACCGCCTCGGCGCCGTGGGCGAAGGCCTCCCAGGCCCAGAGCCGCGCCATGCCGGGCAGCGGCGCGGGGTTCCAGGGCGCCCAGTTCACCGGGCCCGGCTGCTGCTCCATCACCCACCAGCGGCCCCCGGCGGCCGAGCCGCCAGACCTTCTGGCGCCGACGCCCCGGTAGAGGTCGTGGTGGAAGGCCTGGAAGTCGGGGTCGCCCTGGCGCACGAAGCGGCGCTTGCGCTCCTCGGGCTCCTCCAGCCGGTCGGAGAGGAAGCCGAGCGGGTAGCTGTCCCAGGCGGCGATGTCGAGGTCGGCGCCCGTGGCCCAGTGGTCGAAGTCGGTGATCCGGCCCATGTAGTTGTGCGCGATCGGCCGGTCGGAGTGGCGGCGGATGATCTCGGTCTGGAGACGGTTGAAGCTCACCACCTGGTCCGAGGCGAAGCGCCGGAAGGCCATCACATGCGCCGGGTTCGGCTCGGTCACGGTCAGGTTCGGCAGGCCGATCTCGTCGAAGCTGTCGTACTCCATCGACCAGAAGACGTTGCCCCAGGCGCGGTTCAGGGCCTGCGGGCTCTGGTAGCGGCGGGCGAGCCAGTCGCGGAAGGCCCGGAGCGCGGCCGGCGAGTAGGACAGCACCGTGTCGTGGCAGGCGTATTCGTTGTCGGTCTGCCAGGCGTGGACATGGGGGTGGCGGCCGTAGCGGCGGGCGAGGATCTCCACGATCCGGGCGCATTCGGCGCGGTAGCCCTCGTGGCTGAAGTCGTAGTGCCGCCGCGAGCCGAAGCCGCGGGGGCGGCCCTCGCGGTCCACCGCGAGCATGTCGGGGTGGCGGTCGAGCATCCAGCGGGGCGGCGTGGCGGTGGGCGTGCCGAGCACCACCCTGAGGCCCGCGGCCCCGAGGGTGTCGATGGCGCGGTCGAGCCAGCCGAGGTCGAGCTCGCCCGGTCTCGGCTCCATCCGCGACCAGGCGAATTCGCCGATCCTGACCCAGGTCAGGCCGCAGGCGGCCATGCGGGCGGCATCCTCGGCCCACCAGTCCTCGGGCCAGTGTTCGGGGTAGTAGCAGACGCCAAGCGCGCGGTCGGTCATCGGGGGCTCATGGCATGGCCGGGGAGGGGGGCGCCGCCCCCCGTCGCCGTGCCGGCGACTCCCCCCGGAGTATTTCGGACAGGATGAAGGGCATCAGGGGATCACCCGGTGCTCGGGCTGGCCGCGGGCGACGCCTTCCGCGGCGAAGGTCTGGCCGTTCAGCGGCTGGGCGGCGATCTCCGCCCCGGTCAGGCCCTGGCGGGCGGAGGTGCAGAAGAGCGTTGTCAGCCCTTCGCCCCCGAAGGCCGGGCAGGAGCTGTGCCGGGCGGGGACGGCGACCGTGTCGCGGCGGCGGCCGTCGGGCCCGTAGGCTGAGACGCGCGCCGCGCCCCATTCGGCGAGCCAGAAGGTGCCGTCCGCGTCGAACACCGCGCCGTCGGGGTTCAGGCCTTCCGCCCTCAGGTCGAGGAAGACCTCCGCCTCGCCCTCGGGCCAGCCGTCGCGGCCGAGGCGGGTGCGCATCACCTGGCGCGTGGTGGTGTCGGCGAAGGTGGCGAAGCTGCCGTCGGGGGCGAAGGCGATGGCGTTCGGGATGGTGACAGGGGCGAAGAGGCGGCGGACCTCGCCCCGGAAGTAGCGCCAGATCGCGCCGAGGCCGGGTTCGGCGGCCTTGCCCATGGTGCCGATCCAGAAGCCGCCCCACGGGTCTGCCCGGCCGTCGTTCGAGCGGGTGCGAGGGTCGTCCGCGTCGAGCGGGGCAAGGTCCTCGGGCCGGCCGGTCGCGAGGTCGAGGCGGTGGAGCCCGGTCTCGGAGGCGACGAGGAGCGCGGTGTCGTCGATCCAGCCGGCGGCGGAGACGTTGCCGGGAAAGTCCCACTGGCGCGGCGCTCCGGCCTCGCGCGTCAGGAGGCGGTTGCCCGTGATGTCGAACCAGTAGAGCTGGCCGCGGCCGGGGTGCCAGAGCGGGCCCTCGCCGAGCTGGCAGGGGCGGGGGTCGAAGACGGTGGCGGAGCGGGTCATTCCGTGGCCTCCCAGGCGGCGATGACGGCGCGGGCGCGGGCGGCGACCTCGGCCGCGGCGAGGCCCGGGGTGTAGAGCGCGGTGCCGAGGCCGAAGCCGTCGGCGCCGGCGCGGCGCCAGGCGGCGAAGTCGGCGGGCCCGACGCCGCCCACGGCGAAGACCTGCGTGCCCGGCGGCAGGACGGCGCGGAGCGCCTTCAGCCCCTCGGGGCCCATCTGGCTGGCGGGGAAGATCTTCAGCCCGTCGGCGCCGGCCTTGAGCGCGGCGAAGCACTCGGTCGCCGTGAACACGCCGGGAAAGCTCTGCATCCCGGCGGCCTTCGTGGCGGCGATCACCTCCGCGTCGCAGTTCGGCGAGACGACGAGCCTTCCGCCCGCGTCGCGCACCCGGGCGACCTCGGCCGGGGTGAGGACGGTGCCGGCGCCGATCAGCGCCGTCTGCCCGAAGGCGCGGGCCATGGCGGCGATCGAGGCGAAGGGATCGGGCGAGTTGAGCGGCACCTCGATCCGGTCGATCCCTGCGGCGATCAGTGCCCCGGCCACCGGCACCGCCTCGGGCGGGGTGAGGCCGCGCAGGATGGCGATCAGCGGGCGGCTCATCGGGGGGCTCACCGGGCGGGCTCCCTGGAGAGGGCGCGGGCGGCGGCGAGCCCGGCGAGCGTCATGGCGCGGGCGTCGGCGCGCTCGGCAGCGAGGCCCTGGGCGGCGAGCGCGGCGGCGTAGAGGGCGCAGAGCGTCTCCGCCCCGATCAGTGCGACGCGCTGGCCGAGCCAGTAGGGACGGGCGGCGGCGAGTTCCGCCCCGATCAGCAGGCCCGAGAGCCGGGCGCGGGCGGCATCGCCCGTGGTCTGCCCGAGCAGGCCCGCGGCGCGGATGCCGAAGAGGCCGCCGGCAAGCCGCTCGGGGCGGGCGAGCGCGTCGGAGAGCGCCTCGGCGAAGGCGGCCTCGTCCCAGCCGGTGCCGAGCCCGTGGCGCAGGACCGAGCGTTCGGAGAGGAGCGCGAAGAGCTCGCCCGTCATGAACGAGGCGAAGCTGACCACCTCTCCCGCGCTGATCCGGGCCCATTTGGAGTGCGTGCCGGGCAGGCAGAGCACGCCGTCGAAGCCGGGATTCGCGGCGAGGAAGCCCGCGATCTGGGTCTCCTCCCCGCGCATCACGTCCGGGGGCCGGGTCTGCTTCAGCCCCGGCACGAGGCGGACGGCGAGGCGCGGGTCGCGCGCGGGCGCGGGCGCGAGCGGCGGCCCGAGCGGCGTGCAGGGCACCGCGCGGTAGGGCGCCTCGGCCCAGCCCTGGCGGGAGCCCGCCATGCCGCAGACGATCACCTCGGCCGGCCCGTCGGGCAGGCCCGTGCCGAGCCAGGGACCGGCGAGGCGCAGGAGCGCGGGCTCGAAGCCCTCGGGGCGCAGGGTTCCCATGCCCTCGTCCGAGGCGGCCTCGGCCAGCACCTCGCCGCGCGCGCCGACGGCCCAGGCACGCAGGTGCGTGGTGCCCCAGTCGACCGCGATCCAGGCGGGTCGCGTCATCCCGTCACCACCACGCCGCCGTCGATCACCAGCGCCTGCCCGGTCATCATCCGCGACGCCGAGGAGGCGAGGAACAGCGTGCCGCAGACGATGTCCTCGGGCGCGAGCGTGTCCTTCAGGCACTGCCGGTCGATGTGGGCCTGGAGCCCCTCGGGCGTGACCCAGAGATCCTTCTGCTTCTGGGTCAGCACCCAGCCGGGCGCGAGCGCGTTGACCCGGATGCGGTCGGGGCCGAATTCGCGCGCGAGCGAGCGGGTGAGCCCGTTGATGCCGGAATTGGCGGTCGTGTACACCGGGTAGCCCGCGTTCCCCATCATGTAGCTGATCGATGAAAAATTGATGATCGAACCGCCGCCGGCGGATTTCATCATCTCAACAACGGCTTGCGCCGCGAAGAAGTAGGCCTTGAGGTTGATCGCGATCGACCAGTCCCAGAAGGCCTCGTCGACCTCGGCGGTGGTGTGCCGCTTGTCGTTGGCGGCGTTGTTGACGAGGACCGTCACCGGGCCGTGGCGCTCGGCCGCGGCGGCGATGGCGGCCCTGAGCGCGGCGATGTCGGTGATGTCGCAGGGCTGGAAGAAGGGCCTGTTTCCAGTGGCTTGCTCCATCGCGTCGCAGAAGGACGAGGCGTCGGATCGCTGCACGAAGGCAACCTTCGCGCCCTGCCGCAGGAAGCCCTCGGTCAGCGCCGCGCCGATGCCCGAACCGCCGCCGGTGATGAAGACCGACGTGCCCTGGAGGTCGTGGAACGTGGCGGGAAGCATCATGGGCGGGCTCCTTGGCAGGGGCTGAAACGGCTGTGCACAACCCGTGCACCGGGCGTGCACAGGGCGTGCACCGGTTGCGCAGGGGTTTCGCGCCGGTCCGGCCGGCGCGCGGGGCGGGCGGGGGCGCGATCAGGCGTCGGCAAGGCGCGTTCCCTCCAGCATGAAGAGCGTCTCGGGCCAGGCGACGGGCAGGACGATTCCCCGCGACATCAGCGCCCGGCCGGTGAGGACGAGCGGCCCGGTCTTCAGCGCGCAGGGCCCGCGCGACTGCGGCGGCGCATCCTCGGGGTTTAGGAGCCGCACCCGGTAGCGGGCGGCGGGGTCGAGCCCGGCGAGGCGCAGCGGGCGGGGCAGGATCTGTGCGGAGGCCCCGGCCTGCCCGGCGAAGACGACGAAGCGCGCGCCGTCGGCGGCGACCTGCATCTCGGCGATCACGGCGGGGTCTTCGCTGTCGAGCCTCAGGATCGTGCCCGCATGCATCCAGACCCGGTTCGCCTTCCACCAGGCGGTGACCTCGGCAAGCGTCGCGGCCTCCGCGTCGGTCAGCTCGCGCAGGTCCATCTCGAAGCCCATGTGGCGCTGGGCGGCGACGCGGGCGCGGAAGCTCATGGTATGGACGCGGCCGGTGGTGTGGCTCCTGCGCGGGCCGACATGGGCGCCGGTGACGCATGCCGGCAGGAAGAGCGCGGCGGCGTGGTGCATCCTCAGCCGTTCGAGCGCGTCGTTGCAGTCCGAGAGCCAGACGCGGTGGGTCCGGGCGAGGATGCCCGCGTCGATCCGCCCGCCGCCCGAGGCGCAGCTTTCGATCTCGACGCCCGGGTGCGCCGTGCGGAGCCGGTCGAGCAGGTCGAGGATGCCGCGCGCCTGGTCGGCATCGACCACCGGCAGGAGGCGGTTGTGGTCCCACTTGAGGTAGTCGATCGGGTATTCCGAGAGGAGCGCCGAGAGCACGCCGAGGAGATGGTCGCGCACCTCGGGCAGGGCGAGGTTCAGGACCATCTGGTTGCGGCCGAGCACCTGGCCCTCGGGCCCGAGCGCCCAGTCCGGGTGGGCGCGGTGGAGATCGCTGTCGGGGTTGACCATCTCGGGCTCGACCCAGAGGCCGAAGGTCATGCCCAGGGCATGGACGCGCTCGATGAGGGGCCCGAGCCCCTGCGGCCACTTGCGGCGGTCCACCGTCCAGTCGCCCAGGGAAGAGGTGTCGTCGTCGCGCCGTCCGAACCAGCCGTCGTCGAGCACGAAGCGTTCGGCGCCGAGGGCGGCGGCGCGCCCGGCGATCTCGGTGAGCGTGTCGAGCCGGTGGTCGAAATAGACGGCCTCCCAGCAGTTGTAGTGCACGGGGCGCGGGCGCGCGGGGTCGGGCCAGGCAACCACGCGGTCGCGGATGTCGTGCTGGAAGGCGGCGGCGATCCCGTTGAGCCCCTCCGCCGAGAAGGCGGCGACGAGGGGCGCGGTCTCGAACCGGGTGCCGGGCCGCGTCTCGGCGCCCCAGGCGTGGCCGAACTGCACCTGCCGGCGGCCGTCGGGCAGCTCTTCCGCCACCATCCGGTGCCCGCCGGGCCAGGCGTAGTGCAGCCCGAAGGCGGTGCCTTCCGTGGCGGTCGAGCCCGCCTCGGCGAGGATGGCGTAGGGCGGGTGTTCGTGCCCGGACCGGCCGGCGCGCGCCTCGCGCAGCCGGATGCCGGGCGACCAGGGCAGGGCGGTGAGGTGGAATTCGCGCGTCCAGCGGCCCGAGACGTCGATGATCCCGCCGGACTGCGGGCCGGGCAGGACCGGGGCGGCGAGCCAGTGGAGCCGCACCGGACGGTCGGAGTCGAGCACGGTGCGGAGCGTGACGACCCCGGTCGCCTCGGCGGCGAGGAGATGGGTGAGCGTCAGCCCCGCCGCGGTGCTGACGAAGGTCAGGCGGCCGGGTGCGGCCTCGGCGCGGGCGAGCGCGAAGGCGGGCAGAAGCGGCGTGCCGTCGGCCCCGGAGAGCGCGAGGCCGGGCTGGCCCTGGAAGGCGCGCGCGGCCTCGGGGCAGAGCGAGAGGGGCGGGAGCGCGTCGAGCATGCCCCCCGTGAGGTCGGCCCGTGCGGCGGCGGTGAGCGCGGCGAGGTCCTCGCGCTCGGGCAGGCGGGGGCCCCAGTAGACGCATTCGGGGATGCCGCCGTCGGAGGCGAAGGCGAGCGTCTGCGGCCCGGCGTCGAGGCGCCAGTGGCTCACTTCACCGCCCCGAGCGTGAGCCCCGCGATGAAGTGGCGCTGCATGGCGAAGAACATCAGGACGGGGGGCAGGGCGGCGAGGATCGAGCCCGCCGAGACGAGGTGCCACTGGGCGATCCACTGGCCGTTGAGCGAGTAGAGCCCGGCCGTCACCGGCTGCGTCGCGGCAGAGGTCGTGAGCACCGTCGCCCAGAAGTAGTCGTTCCAGATGAAGGTGAAGATCAGGACCGACAGGGCCGCGATGGCGGGCCGCATCAGCGGCAGCACGATGAACCAGAAGATGCGCCATTCGGCCACGCCCTCGACGCGCGCGGCCTCGATCAGCTCGCGCGGCAGCGCGCGGATGAAGTTCCGCATGAAGAGGGTGCAGAAGCCGGTCTGGAAGGCGATGTGGAACAGGATGAGCCCCTGGTAGGTGTTGTAGAGGCCGAGCTGCACCGACATGTCGCGCACCGGGACCATGAGGATCTGGAACGGCACGAAGTTGCCGGCGACGAACATGAAGAAGATGAGCAGGTTCGAGCGGAACCGGTAGATGCCGAGCGCGAAGCCGGTGAGGCAGGAGAGCGCCACCGCCCCGATCACGGTCGGCACGGTCACGATCAGCGAGTTCAGCATGTAGCGCCCGATGGGCGAGTTGCGGAACACCTGGGCGTAGTTGTCCCAGGCGAGGGCCGAGGGCCAGCCGAAGTAGTTGCCCGAGGCGAGGTCGGAGGCGGGGCGGACCGAGGTGAGCGCGACGCCGAGGAGCGGCAGCAGCCACAGCAGGAGCGCGAGCGGCAGGAGCGCCTGGTAGGTGGCGACGGCGGCGGGGCCGCGTTGCTGGACGGGGCGGGGGAACATGTCAGTAGCCCTCCCGCTCGTCGCGGACCATCTTCCAGATGAAGCCCGAGATGAAGACCATCATGATCAGGAAGAGCACCACCGCGATGGCCGCGCCGTAGCCCATGCGGTAGCCGTATTCCGAGAGCGCCTGCTCGTACATGTAGAAGCTGAGGACGCGGGAGGAGCCGAAGGGGCCGCCGTCGGTCATGATCGAGACGAGGTCGAAGGACCGGAGCGCGCCGATCACCGTCACCACCACCGCGATGAAGGTGGCGGGGCGGAGCTGGGGCAGGATCACGTACCAGAGCATCCGCCAGCCCTTGGCGCCGTCGAGCCGGGCGGCCTCCACCTGGTCGGGGGCGACGTTGTTGAGGCCGGTGAGGTAGAGGATCATCACGTAGGCGATCTGCGGCCAGAGCCCGGCGGCGATGATGCCGTAGGTCACGAGGTCGGGGTCGGCGAGGACGGCGACGCCGCGGCCGGTGACCCATTCGATCAGCTTGTAGAAGAGCCCGAAGTTCGGCGCGTAGAACCACGAGAACATCAGCCCGACGACGACCTGGGAGATTACGAAGGGAAAGAAGAACAGGCTCTTGTAGATGCGGATGCCGAAGACCGTCTGGTTGAGGAAGATCGCGATCAGGAGGCCCGCGGGGACGGCCAGCAGGTAGAGCACGAGCCAGATGACGTTGTTCCGGAGCGAGGTGTAGAAGGCGGGGTCGGTGCGCAGCTCCTGGTAGTTGCCCCAGCCGATCCAGCGCTTCTCGCCCAGCCCGTCCCAGTCGAAGAACGACAGCCAGAAGCTGTCGATGATCGGCCAGATCACGTAGAGGCCGAACATGAACATGCCCGGCGCGAGGAAGAGCCAGGGGGTGAGCCGCTGCTGGTTGGCGCGCCACCACGAGCGCGGCGCGGCCTCGGCGCGCGGGGCGGACAGGCGGGCCTCGGTCATCGGGCGGGTCCTTGCCGTTCGGGCCGGGGGATCGGGGCGGGGAAGGTGGGGCGGCGGGCCGGAACCCGCCACCCCGGGAGGATCACTGGTAGATCCGCTGGCGCGCCGCCTCGAGCCGCTCGAGGATCGCGTCGAGGTTCTCGGGGCGCACCATGAACTCCTGGAAGCCCTCCATGCCGATCTTGGCCATCTCGGCCGGCGCGTCGCGGTCGAAGAACTGCGCGATGCCGCCCGGCGTGGTCGAGAGCAGCTCGAAGCCCGCCTGGATGAACGGATCGGAGCCGACGGTCGAGTCCTTGTTGATCGGGAGCTGGCCGAGCGCCTCGTTCAGCTTGGTCTGCACGTCGGCCTGGGCGAGGAAGGCGAGGAACTTCTTGGCGTCCTCCACGTTCTTGGCGCCCGAGGGGATGTGCACCGTGTCGGTCGGGGCTTCCTCGGCGCGCGGCACGTCGGGGTTGATGGTGGGGAACGGCATGAAGCCGAGCGTCTCGTCGGTCATCCCGCCTTCCTTGAACACCGCGACGGCGAAGTTGCCCATCACGTAGTTCGCGGCCTTGCCCTGCACGAGGAGCGCGGCGGCGTCCTGCCAGTCGATCGCGGCGTGGTTCTTCGTGATGTAGGGCTGGACCTTGGCCCATTCCGCGAAGGTCGCGCGGACGGTGTCGTCGGTCCACGGGATCTCGCCGCCGGTGAGCTTCATGTGATGCTCGTAGCCGTTGGTGCGGAGGTTGAGGTAGTCGAAGATCCCGGCCCCCGGCCAGAGTGCCTTGGTGCCGGTGGTGATGCAGTCGATCCCGGCGGCGGCGAACTTCTCGCAGTTGGCGACGAACTCGTCCCACGTGGCGGGGACCGTGGCGCCGACCTGGTCGTAGACCGTCTTGTTGTAATAGATGCCCCACTGGTAGTACGTGTAGGGCACGCCCCACTGCTTGCCGTCGATCGTCATCGACGCCGCCGCCGAGGCGAGGGACTCGTGCAGGCCGTGCTCGTCCCAGACATCCGACACGTCCATGAACTGCCCGGCCTTGACGAAGGGCGCCATGCGGTTGCCGGCATACCAGTTGGCGAGGTCGGGCGCGTCGGCGGTGAGGAAGTTGCGGATCGCCGTCTTGTAGCCCTCGTGGTCGAAGTTCTGGAGCTGGACGTCGATGTCGGGGTTGGCGGCCTCGAAGTCGGCGATCGCGGCCTCGAAGGCGGCGAGCGGCGCGGGGTCGAAGTCGGCGTAGTAGCGCAGGACGCGCTGCTGGGCCTGCGCCGAGGTGGCCGCAAGCATGGCGACGGTCAGCGCCAGGGCGGCGCGCCGGCTGGTCTGGAACATGAGATCCTCCCTTGGGTCTGTTCCACTATGTGAGTTTCATTATTTGAAACTCGGTTTTGGATATTGAAATCTTAACGGCGACTCGCCTATGCTTGTCAACACATTCCTCGGCGCCGCCCGGAAGAGGCGGCCCCGGGAAGGGGGAGGACGCGATGGCGGCACGCGGCGACGCGCGGGAGGGCGAGGGCACCGTCGGCAAGGCGCTCGAGGTGCTCGACCAGGTCGCCGCCTTCGGGCGGCCGGTGCGCTTCTCGGAGCTCCTGGCGGCGAGCCCCTTCCCGAAGGCGACGCTCTACCGGCTGCTGCAGACGCTGACGCGGCAGGGGATGCTCTCCCACGAGGACGACCGGGGAACCTATGCGCTGGGGGTGCGCCTGGTGCGGCTTGCCCATGCCGCATGGCGGCAGTCCTCGCTTGCCCCGATCGCGCGGCCGCATGTCGATGCGCTGGCCCGCGACGTGGGCGAGACGGTGCACCTCGCGCAGCTCGACCACGCGCAGGTGCTCTACGTCGACAAGCGCAACGCGCGCGAGCCGGTCGAGATGTATTCGCAGGCGGGCAAGGTCGGGCCGGCCTACTGCACGGGCGTGGGCAAGGCGATGCTGGCCTTCCTGCCCGAGGCCGAACTGGCCGCGGCGATCTCGCAGCAGTCGTTCCACCGGTTCACGCCCAGCACGCTGGCCGACGAGGCGGCGCTGAGGGTCGAGCTTGCCGCGATCCGCGCCCGCGGTTTCGCCTTCGACCGCGAGGAGCACGAGCCGGGCATCATCTGCGCGGCGGTGCCGATCCTTTCGGCGGGCGGCACCGTCCTTGGCGCGGTGAGCGTGACGGGAACCACGGGGCGGACGAGCCTGAAGGCGCTGGAGGGGCTGGTGCCGCGGATCCGGGCGGCGGCCGAGGCGATCGCGGCGGAGGCGGAGAGCTGGCGCTTTCCGGAAGGGATCAGACAGGCGGGGGAGTGAGGCATGTCGGGGGTGACGCTCGAGAACGTGGTGAAGCGGTTCGGCGAGGTGGGGGTGATCCACGGCGTCGATCTCGCCATCGCCGACGGGGAGTTCTGCGTCTTCGTCGGCCCCTCGGGCTGCGGCAAGTCCACGCTCCTGCGGATGGTCGCGGGGCTGGAGGACACGACCTCGGGCACGATCCGCATCGGCGGGCGCGACGTGACGCGGGTGGACCCCTCGGAGCGGGGCGTGGCGATGGTGTTCCAGACCTACGCGCTCTACCCGCACATGACGGTGGCCGAGAACATGGGGTTCGGCCTGAAGATGACCGGCCACCCGAAGGCCGAGATCCGGGCCAAGGTGGCGGAGGCGGCGCGCATCCTCAGGCTGGAGAACCTGCTCGACCGCAAGCCCAAGGCGCTGTCGGGCGGCCAGCGCCAGCGCGTCGCCATCGGCCGCGCCATCGTGCGGGGGCCGGAGGTGTTCCTGTTCGACGAGCCGCTCTCGAACCTCGACGCGGAACTCCGCGTCGAGATGCGGGTGGAGATCGCGCGGCTGCACAAGGAGATCGGCGCGACGATGATCTACGTCACCCACGACCAGGTCGAGGCGATGACGCTGGCCGACAAGATCGTGGTCCTGCGCGCGGGCCGGGTGGAGCAGGCGGGGGCGCCGCTCGACCTCTACCACGACCCGGCGAACCGCTTCGTGGCGGGCTTCATCGGCAGCCCTGCCATGAACTTCGTGCGCGGCACGGTCGAGGGCGGAGCGGTCCGGGCGCCGGGCTTCTCGGACCGGCCGGTGCGGCCCGCCTGCGCGCTGCCGCCGGAGAGAACGGAGGTGATCCTGGGGCTCAGGCCGCAGCACCTGGCGCTCGCCCTCAACGGCACGACGCACCGGGTCGAGCTGACCGAGGCGCTGGGCGGGGTGTCCTACGTCTATCTCACCGCGGAGTCCGGCGAGCGCGTCGTGGTCGAATCGAAGGAGGACTGGCCCGCCCCCGACGGAAGCCGCGTCGGGCTTTCCTTCCGCCCCGAGCAGGTGCTGGCCTTCGACGCGAAGTCGGAGGCCCGGCTGCGCTAGGGCCGCGGCCGCGCCGGAGACCCCGGCCTACTGGGAGGGGACGGACAGGCCGCGCTGGGCGAAGACCACGTCCCGCGGCACCCATTCGTAGCGCGGATCCTCCAGCACGTGCGACCAGAACAGCCGTCCGCCGTTGCGCCAGCCGTCGAGCACGATGCCGTCGAACAGCCCGTCGCCGGCGCGGCTGACGATCAGCACCGAGTGGTCGATGCGCAGCGTGTCGGCGTTGGCGATGGCGCGGTGGAAGTCGAGCGTGCGGAAGTTCTCCTGCCTCAGCCGCGCCTCGAGGTCGTCGGCCCACTGGTAGCAGAGGCCGCGGGGCCGGAGCCCCATGTTCACCTTGGTGTTGTGGATGAGCGGCGGGTCGGTCACGCCGTATTCGGCGCGCAGCCGGATCGGGTAATGGTAGCTGATGTGGGCGAGGCGCCGGGCCTCCTCGGGGTCGACGCCGGGGCCGAAGTCCATGATGCGCTGGGCGAGGCGGGCCACGTCGGCCTCGTCGGGCGGCGGCAGGCCGTCGGGCGGGGTGCAGGCGGCGAGGAGGAGGAGCGCCGCCGCGAGGACGAGGCGGGGGAGTCGGAGGAAGGCAGTCACGGGTCCTGTCGCGTGTCGTCTGGTTCCTGTCGCGCCCCGAGCTAGCGCGGGCGGGCCGCGATGTCGAGCCTCGAGCGGGTGCGGCGCGCTCACTTCTGCGCGCGCCAGAGCCCCTCGTAGTCGCGGACGATGCCGTGGGCGTCCACCTTCAGGCGGGCGCTGAAGCCGGTATCGGGCGAGGCGTAGAGATACTCGTCCGCGCCGGTGCGGCGGTAGGTCTGGCGCATCGGCTTCAGCCGCTCGTCGGCGGGGTCGAACCAGGCCGCGGTGATCGCGGCCTCGGCCCCGACGGGCAGGTTCAGGCGGCGGATCGCCAGCGTGTTGGTGGCAGGCGTGAAGCCGAGGTCGATGTCGAGCGCGTCGCCGAGGCCGGGCACGGGCACCCCGTTCAGCGTCCATTCCCCGTCCGGCGCGCGGCGGATGAAGATGCGCGAATCCTGCCCGATGCGGGCCCGCCGGGTGGTCCCGTCCTCCCGCGCGCGGACACGGTAGCGGATCACGTTCCAGTCGGCATCGGTGGCCGAGCCGTCGATCAGGAAGCCGCCCTCGGCCTCGGCGAAGCGGCAGGCGTCGTTGCCCGGCCGGTCCTGCCGGAGCCAGAGGACGGCGTGGGTTCCCGCGATCACGGGCGGCCTCCGCGCGCGGACTCAGAGCCCGTACTGCTCGCGCGCATAGCCGCCGAGGCCGACGGCGTCGAGCCGCGAGAGGGGGGCGAGGAACGTCACCTGGATCACCCCCGGGGCGCGGCCGATCTCGATCGCGCCGGTGATGGTGGCGCGGTTCCGGACCTCGGGCACGGTCATGCCGAGGAGCTTCGCCGCCCGTTCGAGCCCGTTGTCGATGGCCGCGTTCATGTTGGCCGCCGTGCCGATGACCGACACCGGCGCCGAGGGCTCGATGGCGTCCACGCCCCAGTCCCTCGCCAGCCGCTCGGCCTTCGCGCGCTCCTCCGGGGTGAAGGGGCGTGCGAGCGGCGGCAGGTCCTCGGGGAGCGGGAACAGCACCGGGCCGTCGATCGGCCAGCCCTTCACCACCTCGACCTGGAGCGTGACCGAGCCCGCCACGTCCATCGTGTGGCCGGCGATCTCGCCGTCGCCCTGGGCGGCGTGCATGTCGCCCATGTAGATGCCCGCGCCCTTCACCTTGACCGGGCAGACGAGGATCGCGCCGGGGCGCACCGCGTCGATGTCCATGTGCCCGTCGGTCTTGTGGGCGGCGAGATCCTCGGCGGTGACCGCGTAGGCATGCGGCGCGCCGACGAGGAAGGCGCCGAAGTCGCCGGCGTTGTGGCTGTCGGGGATCGGCATCGAGGGGCAGGTGCCGAGCTGGCCGAGGAAGGGCCGCATCCGCACCACGAGCCCGGCGAGGTCGGCGGGCGCGAAGGTCAGGATCGGGTGCTGGCGCGAGGCGTCGGGAAGCTGGGCGTAGTGCGCGGCGTTCCGCGCGATGCGCTCGGCGGCCGGCTGCGGCACGGTGAGACCCACCGCGCGGGTCTCGTCGAAGACCACGGTGTAGCCGTTGACGATCTCGAACGGGGTGACGGGGTTGCCGCAGGTGTCGCAGCGCACCGCCTTCTGGCCGATCCCCTCGACGTGGGTCGCGGGCCAGACCGTGTCGCAGGTGGGGCAGCGGGCGGCGACGTAGGGATCGCCCAGGCAGAAGCCGGCGGGCGAGCTGTCATGGCCGCTCGCCGTCGCGATGGCGGTCACGGTGATGTCGCGGATGCGGATCGCCACGGCATCGCCGGGCTCGGCGCCGGCGACGTGGACGGGCCGCGTGACCTCGTGGCCGCCGCGCAGGGACGGCGTGATCATCGGCCCCCAGCAGCCGGGGGCGGTGTTGGCGATGATGGTGCCGCCGTCCTCGACCGGCCCGAGCATCGGCTGAGAGGGATCGAGGATCCCGTCGGTGAAGGCATCGACGATGACGCTGCGGCGCGCGGCGCCGGTCTTCTGGCCGTCGGGCATGGCGGGCTCCCCCTTCCCGGTTGCGGATGACGCGAGGGAACAGTCTAGCCCGCCGGGGGCGGTTCGGCCAGCGGCGCGGGGGGGCTAGTCGCGCCTGCCCACGTTCTCGGCGAAGGCCTTCTCGAAGGCGGCCTTCTTCGCCTCGTCGGCCTCGGTCTGGTGGCGGGCGACCCAGTCGGCGTAGGGCATCCCGTAGACGATCTCGCGCGCGGCGTCCTTCGACATCGTGATCCCGCGTGCCTCCGCGGCCTCCTGATACCAGCGGGCGAGGCAGTTGCGGCAGAAGCCGGCGAGGTTCATCAGGTCGATGTTCTGCACGTCGGGGCGCCGCGTCATCAGGTGGTCGCGGAGCGCGCGGAAGGCGGCGGCCTCCAGTTCGGTGCGGGTGGCGTCGTCCATGGGCTGTCTCCTCTCGCGGGCTAGGGTGGGTGCGCGGGCGGGCGCGGTCAAGCCTGCGGCGCGGCCGCGACGAGCGCCGCGAGCTGCCCGACGAGCCAGGCGATGCCGGCGTCTTCGAGGGCTGCGCGCGTGGTCACGGCGACGACCTCGCTGTAGGGCAGGTCGAACGGCAGCGGCGTGCCGACGAGGCCGAACCGCGCGCCCTGCGCCGCGACGAGGCTTTCGGGGAGCGACACGACGAGGTCGCTCTCGGCGGCGAGGAACATCGCCACCGAGAAGTTCGGCGCCGTCATCATCACCCGGCGGCTGCGGCCGAGCGCGGCGAGCGCGGCATCGGTCGCCGCCACCGGATCGCCGCGCACGGAGACGACGAGGTGGCGCGCCTCGCAGTAGGTGTCGAGCGAGGGCGCGCGGGCATAGGGATGGTCGGCGCGCGTCGCGGCGACGAGGCGGTCGCGGCCGAGCGGGCGGACCGCGAAGCGCGCGGGCGCCACCACCCAGGGCAGGAGCGCGACGTCGATGGTGCCGGCGTCGAGCATGGCGAGAACCTCGTCCCAGGCGTGGTCGTCGGAGGTCCTGCCGAAGGTCCGCAGGACGTGGATCGCGGAGAGCGCGATCCCCGGCGCGGCGTCCTCGAGCGCGGCGACGAGGCCCGGGCCGAGCACGCAGAGCGAGGCATCGGCCATGCCGACGCGGAAGCGGCGCGTGGAGGTCGCCGGGTCGAAGGGCACGGAGGCGGCGATGACCCCGCGCACGGCGGCGAGCGCCTCGTCGATCCGGGGGGCGAGCGCGAGGGCGCGGTCGGTCGGCACCATGCCGCGGGGGGCGCGCAGGAACAGCGGATCGCCGAGCAGCGCGCGCAGACGGCCGAGGCCGTGGCTGACCGCCGAGGGCGAGAGGCTGAGCCGTGCCGCCGCGCGGCCGACGTGGCGCTCGGCCATGACCGCCTCGAACAGGACAAGCAGGTTGAGGTCCGCGCGGGAGAGATCGATGCGGTTCAGCATATCGCTGAAATCATATCACTGGCTTCAGCACCCGTAAGCTGCGATCCGGTCTTCCGGCGACAAACCGCCGGTTGCAATGCGGGCCGTGGCCCGATGGAGGCTCCGAGATGCCAGTGATGATGATTTCCGACGTGGCCGGGCAGACGCCCGACGGCTACGAGATGATGCTGCGCTTCGTGGCGGAGGACCTGACGCGCGCGCCGGGGTTCCTCCTTCACGCCGCGCACCCCGCGCCCGAGGGCTGGCGGATCGTGGAGGTCTGGGAGTCGCAATCGGACGCGGCGGGGTTCTTCTCGGCGCGGATCGCCCCGAACCTGCCGCCCGGCATCCGGCCGAAGTTGCGCTTCGAGCTGCTCCACAGCCTGCTCCGGCCGGCGCCACCGGCGGCCGGCCCGGCCGTGCCCGCGCAATCGCGTGCAGCGCATCGGTGAAGGCATGTCGCCGGCTTCATTGAAGGCGGCATGGGAAGTCCCATGGGACGCCGGTGAAGCGACCCCGTTCCCCGAACATCGATCGGAAAGACCATGCTGAAGAGTTCCTTCGTTCATCCGCGACTTCTCGATGCGCTCGTCCGGCCCGGCGAGGTCGTCGCCTTCTGGCGCGCTGCCGGCCCCGAGGCCTGGTTCGCCAAAAATCCCGCCTTCGACATGCGGTTCGGCGGGCTCTTCGCCGATGCCTTCGCCCTTGCCGAGGCCGGGGCGCTCGACGCCTGGGAGGAGACGGCGGAGGGGGCGCTGGCGCTGGTCCTCCTGCTCGACCAGTATCCGCGCAACGCCTTCCGCGGCACGGCGCGGATGTACGCGACCGACCCGCAGGCGCGGGCCGTGGCGGACCGCGCGCTGAAACGCGGCCTCGACGCCGCGATCGAGCCCGGCCTCAGGCTGTTCCTGTGCCTGCCCTTCGGGCATTCGGAGCGGCCCGGCGACCAGGACCGGTCGGTCGCGATCTGCGCCGAACTGGGCGAGCCGGCGGCGAGCCGGGCGCGGCACCACCGCGACATCGTGGCGCGCTTCGGGCGGTTCCCGCACCGCAACGCGATCCTCGGCCGCGTCTCGACCGCCGAGGAGCTCGACTGGCTGGCCGCGGGCGGCTTTGCCGGGTGACGGGGACGCGACGATGCGACTGCACGAGATCTGCTTGCTCTCGGCCGCGGCGGCCGCCGTCCTGGGGTCGGCCTTCGGGATGTGGATGGGGCTTGCCGGGAATTTCGCGGCCGCCCCGGGCCATGCGCACTTCAACCTGCTCGCCTGGGCCACGATGACGCTCTACGGGCTCTACTACCGGGGCTCGCGCGCGGCCGGCCGAAGGCTTGCGCGAGTGCAGGTGGGCCTTGCGCTCCTCGGGTTCTGGACCTTCCCGGTCGCGCTCGGCGCGCAGCTCCTGCGCGGGACCGCCGCGGCGACCCCCTTCGTCATCGCGGGCGCCTCGGCGGCGCAGGCGGCGATGGTTCTCTTCGCTGCGGTTGTCGCGCTCGAGGTGCGGGACCGCCGCGGCGCCCGGTCCGGCGCCTTCGGGGCGGACTCCGGCTGAGCCCTCAGACGCCGGAATCGGCCAGCGCCGCTTCGAGGATGGGCGCCAGCCGGTCGGCCCAGGCGTTCTGGCCGTCCTCGGTCGCGATGAGGTCGTGGCGGAGTTCGATCAGGACGTGGGGCCGGCCGGTCCTGAGCCCGTGGCGGTCGAGCGTGTCGCCCGGCAGGTGGCCCGAATAGGGTTCGTTGTCGCCCACACAGAGGTCGGGCTCGGCCGAGAGGCGGGCGATGAGCGGATGCGCGAGGCGGTGGTCGTCGGCATGGAGCACGCCGACATGCCAGGGCCGGGGGTGCCGGCCGATCAGCCGCGGCGTGAAGGAATGGATCGCGCAGAGCACCGTGTCGGGTCGCCGCGCGGCGAGGGCGGCGAGCGCGGCGTGGTAGGGGCGGTGGAAGAGGGAAAGGCGCCGCTCGGTCTCGGCCGCATCGACGTGGCGGTTGCCGGGCACGATGGTGCGGTCGTAGAGCTTCATCACCAGCGTCGGGTCGTCCTCGCCGCGGTTGGGGTCGATCACGAGGCGGGAGAAGGTCGTCAGGATCGCGGGCGCGCCGAGCCGCTCGGCGAGCCGCCGGGTGACGCCGGCGGCGCCGATGTCGTAGGCGATGTGGCGGCCCATCTCGCCCTCGGAGAGCCCGAGCGTGCCGCCGACCTCCTCGGGCACGCGGTTCGAGGCATGGTCGCAGGTGACGAGCCAGCGCGACGGCCGGTCGGCGCCGAGGATGACGAAGGGCGGTTCCATCCGGTGGGATCCTGGGGGCGGGAAGGCGGCCATCCCTTACGCGAGGCAGCGCGGGAAGGGAAGCGGGGGCCGCGGCGGGCGCAGCCGGAAGGGGCGCAGCGGGACCGGGGCAGCCGGGGCGGGACCGACCCGTTGCCCCCGGAACGGTTTTCCGCCATACGGGGGCGAGTTTGCGCTAACGGAAACGACGAGCCCGGAGACCCGACATGAGACGCCACCGCAACGTGAAGATCGTGGCCACGCTCGGGCCCGCCTCGGACGACTACGAGACGATCCGCGCGCTTTCGGAGGCCGGGGCGGACGTGTTCCGGCTGAACATGAGCCACGGCACCCACGAGGACATCGGCCGGCGCCATGCCCTGGTGCGGAAGGTCGAGGCCGACCTCGGCCGGCCGATCGCGATCCTTGCCGACCTGCAGGGGCCGAAGCTCCGGGTGGGCACCTTCCGCAACGGCGAGGAGGAGCTGGTCGAGGGCCAGAAGTTCCGTTTCGACCTCGACCCCGTGGAGGGCACGGCGAGCCGGGTGCAGCTGCCGCACCGGGAGATCTTCGAGGCGCTGGAGGCCGGGGCGACGCTGCTCGTCAACGACGGCAAGCTGCGGCTGCGGGTGGACACCTGCGGCAAGGACTTCGCCGAGTGCACGGTGATGGCGGGGGGCACGATCTCGAACCGCAAGGGCGTGAACGTGCCCGACGTGGTGCTGCCGCTTGCCGCGCTGAGCGAGAAGGACCGGCGCGACCTCGAATTCGCCTGCGGGCTCGGCATCGACTGGCTGGCGCTTTCGTTCGTGCAGCGCGCGGCCGACGTGGAGGAGGCGCGCGCGCTGGCCAAGGGCCGGGCGGCGATCCTGTCGAAGATCGAGAAGCCGGCGGCGGTGAAGAGCTATGCCGAGATCCTCGCCGCCTCGGACGGGATCATGGTGGCGCGCGGCGATCTCGGGGTGGAGCTGCCGGTGCAGGCGGTGCCGCCGATCCAGAAGCGGCTGGTGCGCGGCGCGCGGGCCGCGGCGAAGCCGGTCATCGTGGCGACCCAGATGCTCGAGAGCATGATCGAGAGCCCGGTGCCGACGCGGGCCGAGGTCTCGGACGTGGCCACCGCGATCTACGAGGGCGCGGACGCCGTGATGCTCTCGGCCGAGTCGGCGGCCGGCAACTACCCGGTCGAGGCGGTGCGCACGATGGACAACGTGGCGATGTCGGTCGAGAGCGACCCGACCTACCGCGAGATCATCGAGGCGAGCCGTTCGGCGAAGCGGCAGACGGTGGCCGACGGGATCGTCGCGGCCGCGCGCGAGATCGCCGAGACGACCGACATCCGCGCGATCTGCTGCTTCAGCCAGTCGGGCACGACGGCGCGGCTCGTCGCGCGGGAGCGCCCGCGCGTGCCGATCGTGGCGCTGACGCCGCTGGAGCGAACGGCGCGGCAGCTCTGCCTGACCTGGGGGACGACCTGCGTGATCATCGAGGAGCACGTGGAGCGCTTCAAGCAGGCGGTGATCGCGGCCGTCCGCGCGGCGCGGAGCATGGGCTTCGCCACCGAGGCGAACCAGATCCTGGTCACCGCGGGCGTGCCGTTCAACGTGCAGGGCACGACCAACATCCTGCGCGTGGCGCCCTGCGATGAGCGATTGATCTACAGGGCCGATCCCGAATAGCCTGCGCGCCAGGGAGGCTCCGGGGGAGGTTCAGCGCATGGACCCCGATATCGTGATGACGATCGGCATCGTGCTCGGTGCCGTCTCGTTCCCGTCGCTCATTCACAACATCCTGCACGACGGGCGGCCCTCGAAGGTGGTGGGCTTCATGTCGCTGGTGGCGGTGACGGTGATGGTCATCGCGGCGGTCAACAAGCCGGGCGGCTACACGCTGACCGAGATACCGGAGGTGGTGATCTCGGTCCTGCGCCGGCTGGTCTGAGCCGGAAGGGACTTGCGCGGCGGGCCGGGCGGCACTATACGCCCGGGCCTGCAATCCCGCGCGGCCGGCCGGAACCGGCATGCCGAGTCGCGCGCGAAACGTCCGGAAGGAGCCGAAATGCCGAAGATGAAGACCAAGTCCGGCGCGAAGAAGCGCTTCAAGATGACTGCCACGGGCAAGATCAAGTCCGCCCAGGCCGGCAAGCGTCACGGGATGATCAAGCGGTCGAACGACTTCATCCGCGATGCGCGGGGCACCACGGTGCTGTCGAAGGCCGACACGAAGATCATCAAGACCTACATGCCGTACGACCGCTGAGGAGGCCTGAGAGATGTCCCGAGTCAAGGGCGGACCCGTCACCCACCGCCGCCACAAGAAGGTGATCGACCAGGCCAAGGGTCACTACGGCGCGCGCAGCCGCACGTTCAAGACCGCGGCGCAGTCGGTCGACAAGGCGAACCAGTACGCGACCCGCGACCGCAAGGCGCGCAAGCGCAACTTCCGCGCGCTGTGGATCCAGCGGATCAACGCCGCGGTGCGCGAGATCGACGCGCAGCTGACCTATTCGCGCTTCATCGACGGGCTGGCGAAGTCCGGCATCGCGGTCGACCGCAAGGTGCTGGCCGACCTCGCCGTGCGCGAGCCGGCGGCCTTCGGCGCCATCGTCGAGAAGGCGAAGGCGGCGCTCGCGTAAGCACTCCCTCTGCGGAGGAAGGTCAGACCCCGCGGGCCCGGACTTCGGGTCGGCGGGGTCTTTCGTGTGGCAGGCGTCCCGGGGGGCTGTCTGCCCCCCGGACCCCCCGAGAGTATTTCGGACAGGATGAAGGGGGTTGCTGGAAGGAAGGGCGGCGGCTAGGCAGCCGCGGAGCGGTGAGGACGGCGCGATGGACGGACTGGGCGAGCTGAGGGCGAGGTATCTGGAGGCCGTGGCCGGGGCGGCCGACGAGGCGGCGCTGGAGGCGGTGCGGCTGGCCGCGCTCGGCCGGAAGGGCGAGATCTCGCTGAGGATGCGCGAGCTCGGCGGCATGGACCCCGCCGAGCGGCAGGTGGCCGGGCCGGCGCTGAACGCGCTCAGGGACGAGCTGGAGGCGGCGCTCAAGGCGCGGCGGGCGGCGCTGGCGGATGCGGCGCTGGAGGAGCGGCTGGCGGCCGAGTGGCTGGACGTGACGCTGCCGGGGCGGCGGCGCGGGGCGGGGACGGTGCACCCGGTGAGCCAGGTGATGGAGGAGGTCACGGCGATCTTCGCCGACATGGGCTTTGCGGTGGCCGAGGGCCCGCAGATCGAGACCGACTGGCACAACTTCGACGCGCTGAACATCCCGCCCGAGCACCCCGCGCGGCAGGAGCACGACACCTTCTTCATGGCGCGGGCCGCGGGCGACGGGCGCCCGCCGCACGTGCTGCGCACCCACACCTCGCCGGTGCAGATCCGCGCGATGGCCGAGCATGGCGCGCCGATCCGGGTGATCGCGCCGGGCCGCGTCTACCGGATGGACATGGACCAGACCCACACGCCGATGTTCCACCAGGTGGAGGGGCTGGCGATCGACCGCGACATCTCGATGGCGCAGCTGAAATGGGTGCTGGAGGAGTTCACCCGCGCCTATTTCGAGGTGGACCACGTGGAGCTGCGCTTCCGCGCCAGCCACTTCCCCTTCACCGAGCCCTCGGCCGAGGTCGACATCCGCTGTTCCTGGGAAGGCGGGCAGCTGAAGGTGGGCGAGGGGGACTCGTGGCTGGAGATCCTCGGCTCGGGCATGGTGCATCCGCACGTGCTGTCCTCCGCCGGGGTGGATCCGGCCGAGTGGCAGGGCTTCGCCTTCGGCATGGGGATCGACCGGATCGCGATGCTGAAATACGGGATCCCGGATTTGCGCGCGTTCTTCGAGAGCGACCTGAGGTGGCTCAGGCACTACGGGTTCGCGGCGCTGGACATGCCGACGCTGAGCGGGGGGTTGAGCAGGTGAGTGAAATCGCCGTCGCTCTTGTCCCGGTGGGTATTGCTCTCCTGACCCTTGTGGGGGGCGTCTTCGCATATGCAAAGCAGAAGTCAGCCGACCGAAAGAGCGATCTAATCCGTGTGCAGCAGGAACACTATCGAGGATATCTCTTCGCGATCCAGAGAGTGCTGACAAGTTGCGTCAAAACCGACCACTCCGCTCGAAGACTGGCGATAGACGATTATCGGTCGTTTGAAGCGGCTCTTTACGTTGCCGCGCCCAAGGACGTCGCAGAAAGGCTCGCGCCGCTTCACTCGGCGTTTGTCGACTACACCCGTTGCATCCGGTGCATTTACGAGCCTCATCAAGCAGAGAAGTTCCGGAAAACCCACCCGCCTGAACGCCTTCAAGACTTCGAGGCAGCCTTCATGCGCGAATATCGGTTAGTGGTGTTGCGCATGAGGCGGGACACTCTCGAAGAGGTATCCGAGATCCCGGTGGAGATTAGCCTGGCCAGCAAGGAAATTCACGGATGAAATTCACCCTTTCCTGGCTCCGTGAGCATCTCGAGACCACGGCCTCGGTCGCCGAGATCGCCGAGGCGCTGACCGACCTCGGGCTCGAGGTCGAGGAGGTGCGCGACCCGGCGGAACGGCTCAAGGCCTTCACGCTGGCGAAGGTGCTGCACGCAGAGCAGCATCCCGATGCCGACCGCCTGCGGGTCTGCCGCGTCATGACCGACGAGGGCGAGAAGCAGATCGTCTGCGGGGCGCCGAATGCGCGGGCGGGGATCATCGCGGTTCTGGCCAAGCCCGGCGACTACGTGCCCGGCATCGACGTGACGCTGGGCGTCGGCCGCATCCGCGGCGTCGAGAGCCACGGGATGATGTGCTCGGAGCGCGAGCTCGAGCTTTCCGACGAGCACGAGGGGATCATCGAGCTGCCCTCGGGCGAGGTGGGCGAGCGGTTCGTGGACTGGCTCGCGGCGCACGACCCCGGCCGGGTGGACCCGATGATCCACATCAAGATCACCCCCAACCGCCCCGACGCGCTGGGCGTGCGGGGCATCGCGCGCGATCTGGCGGCCCGGGGGCTGGGCGTGCTGAAGCCCGAGACGGCCGAGCCGGTGACGGGCGCCTTCCCGAGCCCGATCGGCGTCACGATCGACCCCGCGCTCAAGGACCACGGCTGCCCTCTCTTCGCGGGCCGGGTGATCCGGGGGGTGAGGAACGGCCCCTCGCCGCAGTGGTTGCAGGACCGGCTGAGGGCGATCGGGCTGCGCCCCATCTCGGCGCTGGTCGATGTGACGAACTACTTCACCTACGGCTGGAACCGGCCGCTGCACGTGTTCGACGCCGACAAGGTGAAGGGCGACCTGCGCATCCACCCGGCGAAGGGCGGCGAGGAGATCCTGGCGCTCGACGGGCGGACCTACCGCTTCGCCGCCGGGCAGATGGCGATCTCGGACGATGCGGGGCCCGAGAGCATCGCCGGGATCATGGGCGGCGAGCATACCGGCGTGACGGAGGGCACGGTCAACGTGTTCCTCGAAAGCGCCTACTGGACGCCGATCGTCGTCGCCGCGACGGGCCGGGCGCTGAGGATCAACTCGGACGCGCGCTACCGTTTCGAGCGGGGGGTGGACCCGGCCTTCACCCTGCCGGGGCTGGAGATGGCGACGCGGATGATCCTCGACCTCTGCGGCGGCGAGGCGTCGGAGGTGGTGACGGACGGTGCCGTGCCCGACACGGACCGCGCCTTCCGCTTCGACCCCGACCGGGTGGTGCGGCTCGTCGGCATGGACATCCCGGCCGAGGAGCAGCGGCTGACGCTCGAGGCGCTGGGCTTCCGGCTCGAGGGCGAGATGGCGCATCCGCCAAGCTGGCGGCCCGACATCCAGGGAGAGGCGGACCTGGTGGAGGAGGTGGCGCGCATCGCCTCCCTGACGCAGCTTCGCGGCCGGCCGCTGCCGCGGGCGGTGCCGGGCGTGCCGAGGCCGATCCTGACGCCGATGCAGCGGCGCGAGGCGGCGGCGCGGCGGACCTGCGCGGCGCTCGGCTACAACGAGTGCGTGACCTACAGCTTCATCGACGAGGATGCCGCGCGGCTCTTCGGCGGCGGGTCCGAGGCGACGCGGATCGAGAACCCGATCTCGTCGGAGATGACGCACATGCGCCCCGACCTGCTGCCCGGCCTCCTGCGGGCGGCGGCGCGCAATCAGGCGCGGGGGTTCGCGGACCTCGCGCTCTTCGAAGTGGGGCCGGTGTTCCACGGCGGCGAGCCGGGGGAGCAGGGGCTTGCCGTCTCGGGCCTTCTGGTCGGGCGGACGGGGCCGAAGGACGTGCACGGCGAGAGCCGGGCGGTGGACGTCTTCGACGCCAAGGCCGATGCGGAAGCCGTGCTGGCGGCGATCGGCGCACCGGGGAAGGTTCAGATCCTGAGGAACGGGCCCGGCTGGTGGCACCCGGGGCGGCACGGGGCGATCTGCCTCGGGCCGAAGAAGGTGCTGGGCATCTTCGGCGAGCTGCACCCGAAGGTGCTGCGCGCGATGGACGTGAAGGGCCCGGCGGTCGCCTTCACCGTCTGGCCGGCCGAGGTGCCGCTGCCGCGCGTCCAGGTCGCGACGCGCCCGGCGCTGGCGATCAGCGACCTTCAGGCCGTGGAGCGCGACTTCGCCTTCGTGGTGGACGCGCGCGTCGAGGCGCTGGCGCTGGTCAACGCCGCGGCCGGTGCCGACAAGGCGCTGATCGAGAGCGTGCGGGTGTTCGACGAGTTCGTGGGGGGCGCGCTGGGCGAGGGGCGCAAGTCGCTCGCCATCACCGTGAGGCTGCAGCCGCGCGAGCGGACGCTGACCGAGGCGGAGATCGAGGCGGTCTCGGCGGCGATCGTCGAGAAGGTGGCGAAGGCCACGGGCGGGGTGCTGCGCGGCTGAGGGCTTGCGCGCCCGGCCGGCTCTGCCAGACTGGGTGTCTCTGGCAGGGAGGGGGGCCATGTTCCGGGACCGGCACGAGGCGGGGCTGGCGCTGGCCGAGGCGCTGGCCGCGCGGGCGCCCGAGCGGCCCGTGGTCCTGGCGCTGCCGCGGGGCGGGGTGCCGGTCGCCGCGCCCGTGGCCGAGCGGCTGGGCGCGCCGCTGGGGCTTCTGCTGGTGCGCAAGCTCGGGGTGCCGGGGCACGAGGAACTGGCGGCCGGCGCCGTGGGCGACGGCGACCCGCCGGTGACGGTGTTCAATCCGCACGTCCTTGCCATGATCGGGATGCGCGAGGGGGACTTCGCGCCCCGCATCGCCGCCAAGGCGGCCGAGATCGCCGAGCGGCGGGCGCGCTACCTCGGCGGCCGGCCCGATCCGGCGGTGGCGGGACGGACCGCGATCGTGATCGACGACGGCATCGCCACGGGCGCCACGGTGAAGGCCGCGCTTCAGGTGCTGCGCGCGCGGGGCCCGGCGCGGATCGTGCTGGCCGTGCCGGTCGCCCCGGCCGAGGCGGTGCGGGAAATGGAGGGGCTGGCCGACGAGGTGGTTTGCCTCGAGACGCCCGATCCCTTCATCGCCGTGGGCGCGCATTACCGCAGCTTTCCGCAGACGGAGGATGCGGAGGTGGTGGCGCTTCTCGCCGCCGCGGCGGCGCGGGAGGCAAAGGGCGCCTGACGGGCGCCCGCCGTCGCGGGCGCGCGCGCGGTGCGGCGCCTCAGGCGCGGCGGTAGACGAACTCGTCCCCGCGCCCGGCCTCCGCGGCGAGCAGCGCGTCGAGAGCGGCGCGGCCGGGGGTCTTGCGGCAGACCGGGTCGGGGGCGCGGGCATCGCCGAGGATTGCCATCGCCTGGCAGCGGCAGCCGCCGAAGTCGATCTCGCGCCGCTCGCAGCCCCGGCAGGGCTCGGGCATCCAGCCGGTGCCGCGGAACGCCTCGAAGGCCGCGCCCTCGTGCCAGATGCGGGCGAGCGGCGTCGCGGTCGCGTTCTCGAAGGTGAGGCCGGGGATCGTCTGCGCCGCGTGGCAGGGCAGCACGGTGCCGTCGGGCGCGATGTTGAGGCCGGTCGAACCCCAGCCGTTCATGCAGGGCTTGGGATAGTCGGAATAGTAGTCGGGCGGCACGAAGTCGATGACGAGGCGGCCCTTCAGCCGTTCTGCCGCCGCGCGGACGACCTCCTTCGCGCGGTCCACCTGTGCGGGCGTCGGCTGGAGCCGCGCGCGGTTGACGAGCGCCCAGCCCTGGAACTGCACGCAGGCGACCTCGATCCGCCGGGCGCCGAGCCTTTCGGCGAGGTCGATGGTCGCGGGCAGGTCGTCGAGGTTGTCGCGGTGCATCACCGCGTTGAGCGTGAGCGGCAGGCCCAGCCGCGCGATCTCGGCGGCGACCTGCATCTTGCGGTCGAACCCGCCGCGGTAGCCGCCGATGCGGTCGGAGACCTCGGCGGTCACGCCCTGCACCGAGAGCTGGACATGGTCGAGCCCGGCGGCCTCCAGCGCCTCGAGCCGCGCTGCGGTGAGGCCGATGCCGGAGGTGATGAGGTTGGTGTAGAGCCCCGCCTCGCGCGCGGCGCGGACGAGATCGGCGAGGTCGTGCCGCGCCGCGGGCTCGCCGCCCGAGAGGTGCAGCTGGAGCACCCCGAGATCGGCCGCCTCGCCGAAGAGCCGCGCCCAGGTCGCGGTGTCGAGCTCGGCCCCCTTCGCCACGAGGTCGGTCGGGTTCGAGCAGTAGGGGCAGGCGAGCGGGCAGCGGTGGGTGAGCTCGGCGAGCAGCGCGATCGGCGGGTCAGCCATGGGCGAGATCCACGAGGCGCTTTTCGGCCAGACCGGAGAGGAAGTCGATGACGTCGGGCTCGATCACCTCGGCCGGCGCGGCATAGGCGCGGGCGAGGTCGGCCGCGATGGCGGCGATGCTGGCGCGTCCGTCCACGCGCGACAGGATCGCCTCGCCGATCGTGTCGATGGTCAGCACGCGCTCGGGCGCGAGCAGGACGGTGACGCCGCGCACGCGGTCGGCGTGGAGGCGAACGCCGCGCGGCAGGGAGGGGATGCAGGCGGGGGCGGTCACAGCAGCCCCTCGCCGGGCTGCCAGCCGCCGGGCGGGATCCGCCCCGGCTCGACATAGGCCGACCAGAGCGCGTCGAGCTGCGCCCAGAGCACGTCGGTCTTGAAGGTGAGCGCGGCGGCGGCGGCGTCCTGGTCGGCGCGCGTCACCGCGTGGTCGAGCACCCAGGCGAGCCCGAAGGCCACGTCCTTCGGCGCCTCGGTGAGGCGGTGGCGGAAGTAGGAGATCGTGGCGTCGTTGGCGAAGTCGTAGTGCGCGAGCAGGCCCGCGATGCGCTCGGCATGGATCTTCGGCGCGAAGAGCTCGGTGAGCGAGGCGGCCACGGCCGACAGGAGCGGCTCGTCGCGCACGAAGCGGACGTAGGCATCGACGGCGAAGCGCGTGGCCGGCAGGACGCCGCGGCAGGAGGCGACGTAGGCGGGATCGAGCCCGACGCCCTCGGCCAGCTTCAGCCAGCGGTGGATGCCGCCCGTCCCGGGCTCGCGCCCGTCGTGATCCTCGATGCGGCTTCGCCAGATGCGGCGCAGCTCGGGGTCGTCGACGCGCGAGAGGAAGGCCGCGTCCTTCATCGGGATGCGCGACTGGTAGTAGTAGCGGTTGATCACCCAGGCGCGCACCTGGTCGGGCGTGCAGCCGCCCGAATGCAGCATCCGGTGGAAGGGGTGCTTGTCGTGGTAGCGTTCCTCGCCGATGGCGCGCAGGCGCGCCTCGAACATCTCGCGGCTGTCGGGGCGTGCGTTCACAGCGTGACCTCCAGTCCGTCCTGCGCGACCTCCCAGCCGGCCTCGGCAAGAACGGCGCGCTCCGGTCCCCCGGGCTGGAGGACGGGGTTGGTGTTGTTGATGTGGATATAGACCTTTCGCGTGCGCGCCGGCAGCGCGGCGAGCCGCGCGAGGCTGCCCGCGGGCCCCCGCATCGGAACATGACCCATGCGGGCGCCGGTCTTTCCTCCGGTGCCGGTGCGGGGCATGTCGTCGTCCTCCCACACGGTGCCGTCGAAGAAGAGCAGGTCGGCCCCGCCGAGGCGGTCGACCAGCCAGTCGGGCAGGGCGGCACAGCCCGGCACATAGGCGAGCGTCGCGCCGGCATCCTCGATCATCAGGCCCACGGTGCGCTCGCCGACCTCGCCGAGGTCGGGGCGCTCGCCCTCGAGGTAGAGCGCGACCTTGCCCGGCACCGCGAAGGGCGTGATGCGCAGGCCGGCGACGGGCTCGAAGGCCGCATCGAGCGCCATCGGGCGGCGCCGGACGAGGCCTGCGTCAAGGACGCCGAACACGGCGTTGGCCTCGAGCGTGGCCAGCACGTCCGGTGTCGCGTAGAGGTCGAAGGCCGTCTTCTCGCGCAGCGTGAGCAGGCCGGCGATGTGATCGACGTCGGCATTCGTCAGCACCACGGCGGCGACCGGCGTGTGCCGGAGCCCCCGGGGGTGCAGCGCCGGCGCGGCCTGAAGCTGCATCCGCAGGTCGGGCGAGGCGTTCAGGATGACCCAGGATTCGCCGTCGGCCGAGAGGGCGAGCGAGGACTGCGTCATGGGCGGGATCAGGCCGGCGCGCGAATCGGCGCAGTTCCGGCAGCCACAGTTCCATTGGGGCAGCCCGCCGCCGGCGGCCGCCCCAAGAACTCTCAGATGCATCAGGCCCGAAGGCGCTTAGATCGGGTCGCGACCGGTCTGACGGGGATCGTCCTCGCCGGGGCCGTACATGTTGATCTCCATCCCGCAGCGGATCTCGCGGGCGACGGGTTTCCTCCAGGCCATGACTGATCCTCCTCTTTCATGGGCCCGGCCAGACTGGGGCATCCTGCCACGGACGCAAGCGCGACCTTGGTCTAGGGGCGGGATGCGCGGCCACCCGCCGGCCGGCGGCTGCTGCTGCTGCCACGCGTCCGGGCACGCGGCGGCGCGCGGATGCGCGGGGATGTTGAGGTCCGCCCCGCGGCGTGGAAGGGTGCCGGGGCGGGCGCGGCCGCGCCGCGGACCGCCGGCCCCTTGGGCCCTTCCTGCGAGGGACTTGCCATGGACTTCACGCTCTGCGCCCGGGACGAGGACTATCGCGCCCGCGTCGCCCGCTTCGTCGAGGACGAGATCCTGCCGGTCGAGGCGGATCGCGCGAACTGGGACCGGCACGGGAACATCGCGGAGGCGCCGCTCGCCATGCTGCGCGAGAAGGCCCGGGCGGCGGGTCTGTGGTGCCTCCAGCTCGCGCCCGGGACCGGCGGGCAGGGCCTCGGGATGGTGGGCATGGCCGCCTGCTACGAGGAGATGAACCGCTCGATCTTCGGCCCCGTGGCGTTCAACTCGGCCGCGCCCGACGACGGCAACATGATGGTGCTGGAGAAGGCCGCGACCGCGGAGCAGAAGGCGCGCTGGCTGGCGCCCATCGTCGCGGGCGAGGTGCGGTCGGCCTTCGCGATGACCGAGCCGCATCCCGGCGGCGGGTCGGACCCCGGGATGATGCTGACGCGCGCCGAGCGGCGGGGCGACCGCTACGTCGTGCACGGGCGCAAGTGGTTCATCACCGGGGCGGAGGGCGCCGCCCATTTCATCCTGATCGCGCGCACCTCCGACGACCCGCGCCGGGGGCTCACCGCCTTCCTGCACCACCGCGACGACCCCGGCTGGCGGATCGAGCGGCGGATTCCGATCATGGGGCCGGAGGAGCACGGCGGGCACTGCGAGCTGGTCTACGAGGGGCTGGAGCTGCCGGAGGACCGGATCCTGCTCGGCGAGGGGCTGGGGCTGAGGCTGACGCAGGTCCGGCTCGGGCCGGCGCGGCTCACGCACTGCATGCGCTGGCTGGGGCTTGCCAGGCGCTGCGTCGAGATCGCGCAGGACTACGCCCGCGAGCGGCACGGCTTCGGCCTGCGGCTCGCGGACCGCGAGTCGGTGCAAATCAGGATGGGCGACCTCGCCATGGGGATCGAGGTCGGGCGGCTCCTGGTGATGAAGGCGGCCTGGGCGCTCGACCGGGGAAGCCGGGCCCGGAAGGAGATCTCGATGGCCAAGATCCACGTCGCCAACCTGCTGCACCGGGCGGCCGACACGGCGATCCAGATCAACGGGGCGCGCGGCTATTCGCAGGACACGGTGCTGGAATGGATCTACCGCTATGCGCGGCAGGCGCGGCTGGTCGACGGCGCCGACGAGGTGCACCAGATGGTGCTGAACCGGCACCTCGCCGAGGAGGGGCGCGGCTTCTGGCACTGGGACACCGCGGGAGGCGCGGGATGACCGACCCCGACCCCGGGGTGCTGGCGCGATGGCTGTCAGAGCGGCGGCCGGGCGGGCCGCAGGGAGGGCCGCGGGGAGGGGCGCTGCGGCTCGAGCGGGTCGGCGGCGGGCAGTCGAACCCGACGTGGTTCCTCGACTGGGGCGACCGCCGCCTGGTGCTGCGCAAGAAGCCCTCCGGCCCGATCCTGCCCGGCGCGCACGCCGTGGAACGCGAGTTCCGGGTGCTGCGGGCGCTCGCGGCGACGGATGTCCCGGTGCCGAGGGCGCTCTGGCTCGAGCAGGACGCGCGCGTGCTCGGCACGCCGTTCTACGTCATGGAACGGCTGGAGGGACGGGTCTTCGCCGATGCGACCCTGCCGGGGCTGAGCCCGCCCGAGCGCCGCGATGTCTACCTCGACATGGCGCGCACGCTGGCGCGGCTGCATCGGGTGCGGCCGGGGGAGGTCGGGCTTGCCGACTTCGGCCGCCCGGGGAGCTACTTCGAGCGGCAGATCGCGCGCTGGGGCCGGCAGTACCGCGACTCGCCGGGCGGGCCGATCCCGGCGCTCGACCGGCTTGCGCTCTGGCTCGAGGCGAACCTTCCCGCGGACGACGGCGCGGTGGCCATCGCGCACGGCGACTTCCGGCTCGGCAACCTGATGATCCATCCCACCGAGCCGCGGATCGTGGGCGTCCTCGACTGGGAGCTGGCGACGCTCGGCCACCCGCTGGCCGACCTCGGGTTCTGCGTCATCCCCTGGCATTCGTCGGCCGAGGAATACGGCGGACTGATCGGCACCGGCTGGGAGGGTTCGGGCATCCCGAGCCGCGAGGAGTTCCTGGCCGAATACCATGCCCATGCCGGCCCGACGCCGCCGCTCGCCCCGTTCCACGTGGCCTTCGCCCTGTTCCGCTTTGCCGTCATCTTCCGCGGCATCGCCGACCGCGCGCGGGCCGGCAGCGCGGCCTCGGCCGGGGCGGAGGCGCTGGGGCCGCTGGCGGAGCGGTTCGCGCTGCGGGCGCTCGAGGTCATCGACGGGGGCGGCCCGGCGCCCTTGCGCTAGGCGGCCGCGGGGATCGTGAGCCCGCGCTGCACCGCGGGGCGGTCGAGGAACCGGTCGAGCCAGGCCGGCACGCGGGAGAGCTCGTGCCAGCCGACCTCTTCGCCCGCCTCATAGTAGTCGCGCAGGGTGCGCAGCCACGGGCAGATCGCGATGTCGGCGATGGAATATGCGCCCGCGATCCAGTCGCGGCCGTCGAGCTGGCCGTCGAGCACGCGCAGGAGGCGCCGCGCCTCGTCGTAGTAGCGCTGCCGCGGGCGCGGATCCTCGATCTCGCGTCCCGCGAACCTGTGGAAGAAGCCGACCTGTCCGAACATCGGGCCGATGCCGCCCATCTGGAACATCAGCCATTGCGTGACCTGCCAGCGGCCGCGCGGGTCGGCGGGCAGCAGCCTGCCCGACTTCTCGGCGAGGTAGAGCAGGATGGCGCCGGATTCGAAGAGCGGCATCGGCTGCCCGCCGGGCCCGTCCGGGTCGATGATCGCGGGGATCTTGTTGTTGGGGTTGAGCGAGAGGAACTCGGGGGTGAACTGGTCGTTCGCATCGAAGCTGACGCGATGCGCCTCGTAGGGCAGCCCCGTCTCCTCGAGCGCGATCGAAACCTTCTGCCCGTTCGGCGTGGGCAGCGAGTAGAGCTGGATCACGGAGGGATCGCGCGGCGGCCAGCGCCGGGTGATCGGGAAGGCGGAAAGGTCGGTCATCGCGGCTCCGCAGATGAGATGTCGCTTGTTCATACCTACACTTCCGCCGCAGCGAAAAAACTACTGCCGGCGTTCGAAAAGGTGCTAGAGGGTGTGCGCCCGCGCGATGAGGGAACCGGCGGCGGGCGTGTGTGACCGAACCAGTGGGGACTCGGATAATGATCAAGGAATTCAGGGATTTCATCGCCCGCGGCAATGTCATGGACATGGCCGTGGGCATCATCATGGGCGCGGCCTTCACCGCGATCGTCACCTCGCTGGTGGACGATCTGGTGAACCCGCTCATCGGCCTCTTCGTCGGCGGGATCGACTTCAGCTCGGTGAGCTTCGGGCTCGGCGATGCCCAGTTCATGGTGGGCAACTTCATCAACGCGGTGATCAAGTTCCTGATCATCGCCTGGGTGGTGTTCCTACTGGTCAAGGCCGTGAACCGGATGCGCGACATGGCGATCAAGAAGGAGGCTCCGGCGCCGGAAGCGCCGAAAGGCCCGACGCAGGAGGAACTGCTGATGGAGATCCGCGACGCGCTGCGCGCGCGGACCTGATCCCGGCTGCGCGGCACCGCGCCGCGCGCCGCGCACTGCGAACGGCCCGCCGGTCCGGCGGGCCGTCTGCGTTCCGGGGCGCAGGGGCCTCAGTGCTTGAGGGCGAGCTGCGGCGAGAGCACGTCGATGCCGAGCGCCTTCCCGACGGCGTAGTAGGTGAGCTTGCCGCGGTGCACGTTGAGGCCGTTGAGGAGGTGGGGGTCGTCCTCGCAGGCCTTCTTCCAGCCCTTGTCGGCGAGCGCGAGCATGAACGGCATCGTGGCGTTGCCGAGCGCGATCGTCGAGGTGCGGGCGACGGCGCCCGGCATGTTCGCCACGCAGTAGTGCATGATGCCGTCGACCTCGTAGATCGGATCCTGGTGGGTGGTGGGGCGCGAGGTCTCGAAGCAGCCGCCCTGGTCGATCGCGACATCGACGATCGCCGCGCCGGGCTTCATGGTGGAGAGCTGCGCGCGGGTGACGAGCTTCGGCGCGGCGGCGCCGGGGATCAGGACGGCGCCGATCACCATGTCGGCCTCGGCCACGAGTTCGGCGGTGGCGGCGGCCGAGGCGTAGACGGTGCGGAAGTCGCGCCCGAACACGTCGTCGAGGTAGCGCAGGCGCGGCAGCGACCGGTCGAGCACCGTCACGTCGGCGCCCATGCCCGCGGCCACGCGCGCGGCGTGGGTGCCGACCACGCCGCCCCCGATGACGACGACCCGCGCCGGGAACACCCCCGGCACGCCCCCCATGAGCACCCCGCGCCCGCCATTGGCCTTCTGCAGCGTCCAGGCGCCGACCTGCGGCGCGAGCTTGCCGGCGACCTCGGACATCGGCGCCAGCAGCGGCAGGCCGCCGGTCTTGTCGGTGACGGTCTCGTAGGCGATGGCGGTGACGCCCGAGGCGAGCAGGTCCTTCGTCTGCTCGGGGTCGGGCGCGAGGTGGAGGTAGGTGAAGAGCACCTGGCCCTCGCGCAGGCGCTTGCGCTCCACGGCCTGCGGCTCCTTCACCTTCACGATCATCTCGGCTTCGGCGAAGACCTCCTCGGCGGAGGGAACGATCCTTGCGCCGGCCCGGACATAGTCGTCATCGGTGAAGCCGGCGCCGACGCCCGCCCCGGTCTCGATAAGGACCTCGTGGCCGTGGCCCACGGCCTCGCGGGCGGCGTCGGGCGTGATGCCGACGCGGAACTCCTGCGGCTTGATCTCCTTCGGGCAGCCGATCTTCATGGGGCGTCTCCTTCTCCCTTTGCGCCATCATGCCGCAGGATGCGTCGCAGGTGATTGAAAGAACGGTGGCAATCAGGGGGAATCGTCGTATGATCTGCGAACTGAACGGCTGATCCTGGGAGGATCTTGCGCGCACATGGAGCTCGACGCGACGGACCGGCGAATCCTCTCGACCCTCCAGCGCGAGGGGCGGATCACCAATGCCGACCTGTCGGAGCGGGTGAACCTCTCGCCCTCGGCCTGCCACCGGCGGGTGCAGCGCCTCGAGGAGGAGGGCTATCTCACGGGCTACGTGGCGCTGGTGGACGCCCGCCGCCTCGGGCGGCCGACGACGGTGTTCGTCGAGATCACGCTCCAGGGCCAGGCGGACGAGCTGCTCGACGCCTTCGAGCGCGAGGTGCGCCGGGTGCCCGAGGTGCTGGAATGCCACCTGATGGCCGGGACGGCGGACTACCTCCTGAAGGTGACGGCGCGCGACACCGAGGATTTCGCGCGCATCCACCGGCAGTATCTCTCGCGCCTGCCGGGCGTGGCGCAGATGCACTCCAGCTTCTCGCTGAGGACGGTGCTCCAGACGACGGCGCTGCCGGTGTGACGGCGCGTCGGCAGGCGGGCGTCAGCCGCGCAGCCCGGTCTCCTCCAGAAGGCCCATCCGCTTGGCCTCGTAGTAGTAGCCGCGCGAGTACCAGCCGATCGCGGCATCGGGGTTGCCGCGCGCGACCAGCCAGGCGCCGCGCAGGTAGCGCACCCCGAAGCGGAGGTTCACGTCGGGGTCGAGGAGCTCCTCGGCCGGCCCGCGGTGGCCCATCGTGCGGGCGGTCTGCGGGTGGATCTGCATGAGGCCGTAGTAGGGCCCGTTGCGCGCGGCCGGGTTGTAGCGGCTTTCGCGGATCACCACGCGGTGCACGAGATCCTCGGGCACGCCGTACTCGCGCGCGTAGCGGGCGATCAGGCCGTTGATCTCGGAGGGGCCCGCATGGGCGAGGCGCGCGGGTTCGGGCGACGGGGCGGCGCGGCCGCAGGCCGCGAGCGCGAGCGGGGCGAGAAGAAGGATCCGGCGGGCAATCGGGGTCATCGGCTGGCTCACGTTTGCGCCGAGTGCGTAACATCTCAGGGGGGCGCCGGGAAAGCCCGCAATGGGCGCGGACGGGCCGGTCGGCGCCGGACCGCCGCCGAGGGGTTCACGCGACCTTGCGCAGCACGGTGGCCTGGAAGCTCTGGCTGCGGCCTGCCGGGGTGACGTGCAGGTGGCGCCGGCTGTCGATCCGGCGGAACCGGCCGGGGGCGAGCCGCTCGATCTCGGCGGCGAGCGCGTCGGACGACCAGCGCGCGACCGGCAGGCCCGAGCAGGTCTCGGGCCCGTCCTCGGCGAAGGTCATCAGGATCGCCGTGCCGCCGGGGCGCAGCGCGGCGTCCATCGCGCCGACGTAGGCCGCGCGATCGGCCGGATCGGTCAGGAAGTGGAAAACCGCGCGGTCGTGCCAGACCGCGAAGCGCGCGTCCGGCTGCCAGCGGGTGAGGTCGGCCTCGATCCAGCGGACCCTGCCGGCGCGCGGGCCGAGCCGGGCGCGCCCCGCGGCCAGCGCAGCCGCGGAGATGTCGAGCACGCTGACCGGCCCCAGCCCGCGGTCGAGAAGGGCATCGACGAGGCGCGAGGTGCCGCCGCCGGCGTCGAGGACCGGATCGCCCGGCGCGGCATGGGCCGCGATCAGGTCGAGCGAGAGCGCCGGCTCGGCCTCGAACCAGGACAGTCCGGTCTCCGCTCGCGTGCCGAAGACGCCGTTCCAGTGCTCCTTGCGGTCTTCCATCGCGGGCCCTTCACACGACAAACCCCCGGGCCTTCGCACCGGGGGTTCTCGCTCGGGCGGCGGGGCCGCCCCGTTCGCAGTGCCGTCAGGCTCAGAGCAGCCCTTCGCGCTGGGCCTTCTTGCGCGCCAGCTTGCGGGCGCGGCGGATCGCCTCCGCCTTCTCGCGCGCCTTCTTCTCCGAGGGCTTCTCGAAATGCTGCTTCAGCTTCATCTCGCGGAAGACGCCTTCGCGCTGGAGCTTCTTCTTCAGCGCGCGGAGCGCCTGATCGACATTGTTGTCGCGAACGCTTACCTGCATGTGGTTGTCACCACCTTCCTAGGTTAGAGTTGCATGAGATGCAGGAAGTGGCCGTATAGCAAGGCGGCCCTAGGTTGTCCAGCATACCGGCACACGGACTGACCGGAACGCGGAGTTCGCAATGGAAGACACCCGGGAGAAGCTGCTCGACGCCATCCTGCCGCACGTCGCCTTCGACGGATGGAGCGAGACCGCCTTTCGCGCCGCCGTGGCCGAGGCGGGGGTCGAGCCGGCGCTGGCGCGGGCCGCCTGCCCGCGCGGCGCGGTGGACCTCGCGGTCGCGTTCCACCGGCGCGGCGACGCGCGGATGCTGGAGCTCCTGCAGGCGATGGACCTTTCCGCGATGCGGTTCCGCGCCCGGGTGGCGACCGCCGTGCGCTGCCGGCTCGAGGCGGTCGAGGACCGCGAGGCGGTGCGGCGGGGTGCTGCGCTCTTCGCGCTTCCGCACCTCGCGCCCGAGGGCGCGCGGCTCGTCTGGGGCACGGCGGACGCGATCTGGACGGCGCTGGGCGACACCTCCGACGACCTCAACTGGTACACCAAGCGCGCGACCCTCTCGGCGGTCTACGCCGCGACCGTGCTCTACTGGCTGGGCGACACCTCGCCCGGCCATGCCGCGACCTGGGAGTTCCTCGACCGGCGGATCGCCGACGTGATGCGGATCGAGGAGGCGAAGGCGCGGATGCGCGAGAACCCGACGCTGTCGCGCCTGATGGAGGGGCCGGCGAAGCTGGCGGCGCGGGTGCGCCCGCCGGCGCGGATGCCCGACATCCCGATGCCCGGAAGCTGGGGCCGGCGCTGAGGCTTCCCCCGAGGCTTCCCCCGAGGCTTCCCCTGCCGTGCGATCCGCCCTAGAGGGGAGGGGAGCCGCCCGGAGGAGCCCGATGCCCGACCTGCCCGAGACGATGCGCGCCGTCGAGATCTCCCGCCCGGGGGGGCCGGAGGTGCTGGTGCCCGCCGACGTGCCGGTTCCCCGGCCGGGGCCGGGGCAGATCCTGATCCGCGTGGCCTGGGCCGGGGTGAACCGGCCCGACGCGCTCCAGCGGGCGGGGAGCTACGCGCCGCCGCCCGCGGCCTCGCCGCTGCCGGGGCTGGAGGCGGCGGGGACGGTCGCCGCCGTCGGCGCCGGCGTGGCGCGCTGGCGGCCGGGCGATGCGGTGACCGCGCTCCTGCCGGGCGGGGGCTATGCCGAATACGCCGTGACGCCGGCCGACCATGCGCTGCCCGTGCCCGCCGGCATGGGCCTGCGCGAGGCGGCCTGCCTGCCGGAGACCTTCTTCACGGTCTGGACCAACGTCTTCATGCGGGGCGGCCTGAAGGGCGGCGAGCGTATCCTGGTGCATGGCGGCTCCTCGGGCATCGGGACGACGGCGATCCAGCTCGCCCGCCATTTCGGCGCGCGGGTCTTCGCCACCGCGGGGTCGGCCGAGAAGTGCGCCGCCTGCGAGGGCCTGGGCGCGCACCGGGCGATCAACTACCGCGAGGAGGACTTCGTGGCGGTGCTGAAGGCCGAGGGCGGCGCCGACCTCATCCTCGACATGGTGGGGGGCGCCTACCTGCCGCGGAACGTCCGCGCGCTGGCCGACGACGGGCGGCTCGTGCAGATCGCCTTCCTGCAGGGGCCGAAGGTGGAGCTGAACTTCGCCGAGGTTATGGTGCGGCGGCTCACCATCACCGGTTCCACGCTGCGGCCGCAGTCCGACCTCGCCAAGGCCCGCATCGCGGCGGCGCTCGAGGCGCAGGTCTGGCCGCTGCTCGCGGCGGGGCGGGTCGCGCCGGTGATGGACAGCGAGTTCCCGCTGGAGGAGGCCGCCGCCGCCCATGCGCGGATGGAGAGCTCGGACCACATCGGCAAGATCGTGCTCCGCGTCGGCTGAGGCCGGGGGCGCTGCCCCCGGACCCCCGGAGTATTTCCGACAGGATGAAGGATGGCGGCGGGTCAGGCGGCGCGGGCGGCGTCGCCGGGGCCGGCGCGCTCGACGCCGAGCCAGACCCCGCCCTCGGGGCGGAGCGTCAGGATGAGCACGGGGCGCGGATCCTTGCCGGGGATGCGGCTGAAGCGGAAGCGCGAGACGAGGGTGGAGAGGATGATCACCGCCTCCTGGATCGCGAAGGAGGCGCCGATGCAGATCCGCGGGCCGTCGCCGAAGGGCAGGTAGGCGAAGCGGTCGATGGCGGAGCGGTCCGCGAAGCGCTCGGGCCGGAAGGCGTGCGGCTCGTCCCACAGGAGGTGGCTGCGGTGCAGCGCGTAGAACGGCAGCATCACGGTGTCGCCCGGCCGCACCTCGCGGCCGCAGAGCGTGTCGGCGACCCGTGCCGTGCGCGAGACCATCGCGGCCGGCGGATAGAGGCGCAGCGCCTCGTCGATCACCTGCCGGATGAAGGGGAGCTTCTCGACATCGGCCGCCGTCGCCGTGCGGCCTTCGAGGACGCGCTGCGCCTCGGTGCGCGCGCGTTCCTGCCGGTCGGGGTCGAAGGCGAGGAGGTAGAGCGACCAGGCGAGCGTCAGCGCGGTGGTCTCGTGGCCGGCGACGATGAAGGTGAGGAGGTTGTCGCGCAGCTCCTCGGTGGTCATGCGCCGCCCGGTCTTCGGGTCCTCGCCCTCGAGGAGGAGGTCGAGGAGGTCGGGCACGCCGGCGGGGCCGCGTTCGCGCCGTCTCTCGATGGCGCCGTCGGCCGTGCGCTTCATCTGGCGCATCGCGGCCGAGGACACGAGCCTGAGGGGGCGGGGCACCCAGGACGGCGCACCCAGGATGTCGAGCAGCGAGACCTTCGCGGTCTGCGCGATGTAGGTGTCGATGGCGCGGTGCACGGCGGCGCGGTCGAAGCCGTCGCCGCCCGAGAGGGTGACGTCGGCGATCACCTCGAAGGTCGCCGTCACCATCTCGTCGAAGAGGTTCGCGGCCCGGCCGGCGGCCGCAGCGATCCGGTCCGAGGCGCGGTCGGCCGCCGCGGACATGATGGGGCCGAGGTTCTGGATGTTCCGGGCCGAGAACACCGGCGCCGCGGCGCGCCGCTGCCAGTGCCAGTGCGCGCCCTCGGCGATGAACAGGCTCTCGCCGATCGCGGGCTTGAGAATGTTCTTCGTCACCTCGGACTTGGGGTAGTCCTCGACCCGGTCCTTCAGGATGCGGCGGTTGCTCTCGGGGTCCATCACCATGTGCCAGCGCACGCCGGTCCGGCCCGAGACGATGGGCTGGCGCAGGGCGACCTCGGGGATCAGCTCGAGCAGGTTGCGCCGCGCGACCTCGAGCGACTTCAGGATTCCCCAGGGCTCGCGCACGAGCGGCACCTGGACGGGCAGGCCGGCGGGCGGGGCGGCGGGAGGGGCGGCGTCTCGCGGCATCGGTCGGGTCTCCGTCCGACATATAGGGCCCGCGGGGGCGCGGGGCAAAGGTCGGGCCCGCGCGCCCTGCCGCGAATTGCGCGAGGGTGCGGGCTCGGCTATGGCTTCGCGGATGCCTTGCGGAGGGTTCCGATGTCGTTCGCCCGCTTTATCGCGCCCGTGGCGCTCCTGCTCCTGGCCGCCTGCGCGGCGGATGATCTCGACAAGCCCCCCGCGCCGCTCGGCGACTTCCGGCTGGGCCTCAACGTGGTGGTGGGCGAGACCGCGCGGCAGGTGCCGCCGACCCGGGCGGCCACCGCCGAGGAATGGGAGGCCGCGCTCAAGGCCGCGATCGACCGGCGGTTCGGCCGCTACACCGGCGCGGGCGAATACCACATGGGCGTCAGCGTCGATGCCTATGCGCTCGCCATCCCCGGCGTGCCGGTGGTGGTCAAGCCCCGTTCGGTCCTGGTGATCTCGGTGACGGTGTGGGACGCCAAGACGCGCCAGAAGCTCAACGGGCGGGTGAAGCAGCTCACCGTGCTGGAGAGCACGGGCTTCCTGACCCCCGACAGCATCATCGGCTCGGGCATCATGCGCAACAAGGAGAAGCAGATGCAGAGCCTCGCCGGCGGCGCGGCGCGCGCGATCGAGTACTGGCTGAAGCAGAACCAGGAGTGGTTCAGCGAGGATCCGGCGGTGCGGGCGGCCGCCCGGGCGGCGACGGTCGACAGCTCGGGCAAGGAGCGCCCGTCGCGGATCGAGGACTGACGCTTGATTTTTCCCGGGCCGCCGATTAGACGGCCCGCGATGTTCACCGGGGCCGCCCCCTGACCGGGGCGGCCCCCCGTTCCATGAGGCGCCGGAAGCGATGGCAAAAGCAAAGTTCGAACGGACGAAACCGCACGTGAACGTTGGCACGATCGGCCACGTGGACCACGGGAAGACGACGCTGACGGCGGCGATCACGAAGTACTTCGGGGAGTTCAAGGCGTACG